>Ga0209758_1000540_pt1 | contig 60103 bp, 62 predicted proteins | sample AraplaMF_Col_mMF_FD_184258 | JGI IMG/M metagenome (GOLD analysis project Ga0209758, IMG submission 184258) | Arabidopsis root microbial communities from the University of North Carolina, USA - plate scrape MF_Col_mMF (SPAdes) (version 2) | ecosystem: Host-associated > Plants > Roots > Endosphere... | reverse complement strand
CACCTTCCCGGTCGGCACAGGCGGCACGCACTGGATGCACGCCCATACGCTGCAGGAACAGAACCTGCTTGCCGCCCCGCTGATCGTGCGGACCGCTGATGACTTTGATCGTGATGAGCAGGAGGTCATCGTCCTGCTCCACGACTTCTCCTTCCTGTCGGCAGACGAGTTGCTGGCGAAGCTCAAGGGAAATGCCGCTGAAGGTGCCATGCCCATGGGCCACGGCTCGATGCAGGGAATGGCCGGCATGCAGCACATGATGTCCGGCAATAACATGGCGGGCATGGCGATGCCGGGAATGGCGGCCATGGACCTCAACGACATCGACTACGACGCCTATCTCGCCAATGACCGCACGCTCGACGATCCCGAGGTCGTCGCGGTCGAGAAGGGCGGCCGCGTGCGCCTGCGCATCATCAACGGTGCCACGGCGACAGCCTTCACCATCGATACCGGCGGCCTTGCCGGAGAGTTGGTCGCCGTCGACGGGCAGGACGTGCAGCCGGTCGCGGGCACGGCTTTCCCTGTTGCCATGGGCCAGCGCCTCGACATCCGCCTCAGCCTGCCGAAGGACGGCGGGGCCTTTCCAATCCTCGCCCTGCGCGAGGGAGCCGTGGAGCGCACGGGCGTCATCCTTGCCAGCGCGGGCGCTGATATCGGCAAGATTGCGGTCGAGGGCGAGGCGAAGGGGCCGGTTCTAGGGCTGGATCTGGAACGGCGGCTGCGTCCCGTCGACCCACTGGCGATCCGCGCGGCAGACCGCCGCTTCGAACTCTCGCTGACGGGCGACATGGCCACCTACAGCTGGGGCATTAACGGGGCGGACGGTCTCGTCGTCAAGCGCGGCGAGCGGATCGAAGTCGCTGTTACCAACATGTCGATGATGGCGCATCCGATGCACCTGCACGGACACCATTTCCAGGTGATCGGTATCAACGGAACGCCAATCGCCGGCGCGGTCAGGGATACGGTCCTGCTGCCGCCGATGGCGAGCGTGGTTCTCGCCTTCGATGCCGACAATCCCGGTCGCTGGCCGCTCCATTGCCACCACCTCTACCACATGGCGACGGGCATGATGGCCTACGTCACCTATGACGGCGTCGGCTGACGCGGTCCCCCGGACCGCGAGGCCTTTCCCGAACTCCCTCGAACGAGGCATCCTCATGAACGACAACCATTCCTCATCGGCCTGGAGTACCTATAGCAGGACCGTCTTCATCGCCTTCGCCGTGATCGCCCTTGGACTCATCGCGGGCGCCGCCGGAAGCCATCGGGGAGGGGCGATCCATGACTGATCACCACGTGCACGAGGGGCATGCCCATGGTCATCACCATCACGATGAAGAGAAGCCCGCGGCAAAGGCGGGTGTCGGATCCGAGCCTGGCGAAGGCGTGATCTACACCTGTCCGATGCATCCGCAGATCAGGCAGCTCGGCCCCGGCACCTGCCCGATCTGCGGCATGACGCTGGAGCCGGAGGTCGCGACCGAAGCGACGGGACCGAGCGCCGAGTTCGTCAACATGACGCTGCGGTTCTGGATCGGTCTCGCGCTGAGCTTGCCAGTTCTTGTCCTGGAGATGGGCGGCCATCTCACGAACCTGCATATGCTGCTCGGCGCGCAGCTTTCGAACTGGATTCAGCTTGTCCTGGCAACGCCGGTCGTGCTCTGGGCGGGATGGCCGTTCTTCGAACGAGCCTGGGCCTCACTCGTCAACCGTAGCCTCAACATGTTCACGCTGATCGCGATGGGAACGGGCGTGGCCTGGATCTACAGCATCGTCGCAACGGTCGTACCCGGCATCTTTCCGGACACGTTCCGCGCCGCCGATGGCTCGGTCGCGATCTACTTCGAGGCGGCCTCCGTCATCACTGTCCTCGTGTTGTTGGGGCAGGTGCTGGAACTCAGGGCGCGGGAGCAGACCGGCGGCGCCATCCGGGCGCTGCTCGACCTTGCTCCGAAGACGGCCCGCCGCGTCAGGGACGACGGTTCGGACGAGGACGTCGGACTCGACGTCGTTGTCGTCGGGAATCGCCTGCGGGTGCGGCCGGGCGAGAAGGTACCGGTCGACGGTGAACTCATCGAGGGCCGGAGCTCCGTCGATGAATCCATGATAACAGGCGAATCCATGCCGGTCACCAAGGAGGTCGGCGCCAAGCTGATCGGTGGTACGCTCAACCAGAGCGGCGGCTTCGTCATGAAGGCCGGCAAGGTCGGGCGCGATACCATGTTGGCCCAGATCGTGCGTATGGTCGCCGATGCCCAACGCTCCCGTGCACCGATCCAGCGCCTGGCCGACCAGGTCTCGGGCTGGTTCGTTCCGGTGGTGATCCTCATCGCCGTTGCCGCCTTTATCGCCTGGGGCATCTGGGGGCCGGAACCGCGCTTCGCCTACGGCCTCGTCGCGGCTGTCGCCGTGCTGATCATCGCCTGCCCCTGCGCCCTCGGGCTCGCCACGCCGATGTCGATCATGGTCGGCGTCGGGCGCGGCGCCAGGATGGGCGTCCTCATCAAGAACGCCGAGGCGCTGGAGCGCTTCGAGAAGATCGACACGCTGGTCGTGGACAAGACCGGCACGCTGACGGAAGGCAGGCCGAAGGTCACGGCGCTGAAGACCGTCGGCGGCTTCGACGAGGTTGAACTTCTGAGGCTGGCCGCCAGCCTTGAGCGCGCCAGCGAACATCCTCTTGCCGCGGCCATTGTCGCCGCGGCCAAGGAAAGGAATCTTGCGCTGGGCGAGGCCCGCGAGTTCGACAGTCCCGTCGGCAAGGGGGTTACCGGCACGGTTGACGGCAAAAGGCTCGTCATCGGCAGCCACCGGATCATGACGGAAGCGAGTGTCGATCTCTCGGCCCTCATGACGGAGGCCGAAACGCTGCGTGGCGAGGGGGCGACGGTGATCTACGCCGCCATCGACGGCAAGGTGGGCGGCCTGATTGCGATCGCCGACCCTGTCAAGGAGACCACGCCCGCGGCGCTGCGCTCGCTGAAGGAGGAGAACATTCGCGTCGTCATGCTGACGGGAGATAACAAGACGACAGCGCAGGCGGTGGCGAGAAGGCTCGGCATCGAGGAGGTCGAGGCGGAGATCCTGCCGGAGGACAAGGGCAAGGTGGTCGCGCAGCTTCGAAGCGAAGGACGCGTCGTCGCCATGGCCGGCGATGGGGTCAACGACGCCCCCGCACTTGCCGCCGCTGACGTCGGCATCGCCATGGGGACCGGCACCGACGTTGCGATCGAGAGCGCCGGCGTCACGCTGCTGAAGGGCGACCTGCAGGGCATCGCCCGGGCGCGCAAGCTCAGCCACGCGACCATGAGCAACATTCGCCAGAACCTGTTCTTCGCCTTCATCTATAACGCCGCCGGCGTGCCCGTTGCAGCCGGCGTGCTTTATCCAGCCTTCGGGCTGCTGCTGTCGCCGATCATCGCGGCGGCCGCCATGGCGCTTTCTTCGGTCAGCGTCATCGGCAACTCGCTGCGACTTCGGCGCACGTCGATCGACTAGGTGGCGGGCGGCGCGTCCGCCTGCCACTGCCACGACATTCGAATCCGTCCTGTTCCGCTTCAGGAAGCAGGCGTGGGTACTGACCAAGCCAAAGGAGAAACGACATGAGAATGACGAGCATTCCAAACGCGGTCCTGCTGGCCGCGCTGATCGCGATCGGCGGAGCCGGTTCCGCCTTCGCGCAGACGAACGAGATGGATCCCCATCATCCCTTGAACATGTCACAGGCGGCCCCGCAATCGGGAATGGGGGGCATGATGGGACAAGGCCAGGGAGCAATGCCGGAAGGACAGGGCGCTGGCGGAATGATGGGCGGGAACATGATGCACCCCGGCATGATGGGCGGCGGCGGGATGCCGATGATGCGCGGGTTCATGATGAAGGTCATGTTCGCGATTGCCGATACCGATGAGGACGGCTCGCTGTCGTTCGAGGAAGTGACGGCCATCCATAAGAGGATATTCGACGCCGTGGACGCGAACAACGACGGCAAGGTTACGCCGGAAGAGATACGGGCGTTCTGGCTGCAATAGGTTCCGGTTTCGGACAATCGATGCTTGAACAGGAAGAGCGGCTGAGGCTGCCTGCCGCTCTCGGGCGGGAACCGATGCCCGGCCGGCGCATTGCTTGCGCTGAGACCGGGGACGCGATATCTGCGTATCCGCTCATGAATGAAAGCGCCGGCGCAAGGACCGGTGCGGAAGAAGCGAGGCGCCGTTGACGCAACCTGGGACGAAACCTGCGGTGACCAAGGAGACGGGCATTCGCCATTTCGTGGCTGCGGCCGGCTATTCGTGGGCCGGATTCCTGCGGGTATTCCGGGAAGCGGCCTTCCGGCAGGAACTCGGCTTCTTTGTCGCGGCGCTGATCATGCTTTTCCTCGTCGGTGCCGATGCCACGGAATTCGTCGTCACGACGTTGCTTTTCCTCGGGCTCTTTTCCATCGAGGCGATGAATACGGCTGTCGAGGAAGTGATCGACCGGATTTCACCGGAGATTTCCATCGTCGGCAAACATGCCAAGGATCTCGGCTCGTTCGCCGTGACCTGCATGATCGCCGCCTGCTGCCTTTATCTCGGCTTCGTCGTCGTCAGGCATTTGTTCTTCTAAAAGTATTAGCGAGATGCCTCCAGGCGGCGGTCGTCAAGCAAAATGCTCAGCCATGCCTGCGACGCTTTGTCCGCTCCTGAGCCGCCGATATGGCAGTCGTCATAACGGTCATCTTCGGTAAGGAGGGTGTCGGTATTGACACCCTCGCGAACACCATTGCCGCTCTTGGACAGAGCCTGTTGCGCATGGACAATTGCGTTTTCCGGTACGTGGACCTTAAACCCGCCGTTGCTCGGCTCCAGGCATCTGGAGGCGATAGCGATGTAAACAGGCGCACTGACGTCCTGTCCGCGCAGGGTATCGACCATTGAAAGAAATCTATCCTCATAGTCTGGCGCGCTCGTACCCTTGACCAAATCGGCTTCGCCCTGCACCCAAATGACATTCGTGGGGCGATATCCCACTCGTTTTAGTCGTTTTAAGGTATCGACCAGCTCGCCATTGAGGTCACCTCCTTTTGCCCATCGCGCGATCTCGGATCCAGAATACGCCAGCGGTGCGATGACGACTTTGTCGTATCGACCAGACGCAATCAAAGAGTTGCCAAGCGATGTCCAGTATTCACCTTTCGTATCGGTCGCTCCAAGTAACGGTGATGCTGCAATAAAGCAGCGGCTGTCAAAGGCGTTGATAACTCTGTCACCGTAAGCCGATCTATGCCGTTGGCCGCCGTCGTTTGCAGCGTTGGATTGTCCGAGAATCAGCAAAACTGCAGTGCGATCGGTCTGTATCGGACATGGTACGGCAGTTTTTGTCTCATCAGCGATGAGGCGATGATTCTCATCGAACCTGTAGCGACTTGATGACGGGGGTTCGGTTCCAACGACCTGTTGCTTCACCGCTGAGAGTTGCGGCCATGGAAAGATGTCGTGTCTCGCACTCATGCCGCCAAGGACGTATAAGGCAAGCAGAGCCATCAAGCCCAAAACTACTCGCTTAACCATGGTGCTACCCTTTACTTAATGACAACAAACATTCGTGGCTCAGGGGCGTACTGGCGACCGTGCCTTTCCTCGACTTGAAATAGATTTGGCGCTCAAGTGGTAGTCATAGCGACCGCACAAACCGAAGCCTTCGCGCGCGTCAGAATCAAAAGCGCGCTATTCACCGTTCCTCGCAAATGGTGAAGCGCACGATGTCGCCGATCTGGACTGGTTTTCAAAAACAAATCCAGCCAATTCACGTCGTGCGTGGGTCTGTATGTAAATTACTTGCTAGATTATAGACGCGACTGAGGATTACAATTACGCCGATAGTATTAGTGGTCACACTTATTGATGACAGGGAGTGTGAATACATAAAATGGCGCGGGCAGGTGTGATCGAGAGTTTTCTCACGTGGTAAGCGAAGAGGATGTCGTGACTACGATGGCTTCTCGACAATGAACCTGTATCTCAATTCGCGGTCACCGCACATGCCGGGGTAATGTCTGGCGCTCTGAGAGCGATGCCGCTTCGTCTTTCGAAGAAAAACGGAAATGCTCTATATCCTAGTTTTGACGCAATTCCGGGCGCAAAACCGGTTCCCACTTTTGCTGGAATTGCTCCAGGGAAAGAAGAGGATCAGGCGAAGCTCTTGCGCTTCTTGGCGACCGGCTGAGCCTCTTCCACGGCCGGGATGCTCTGCAGCACACGCTTGGCCGGCAGGATGGCGATGACTTCGGTGCCTTCGCGCAGCTTGGATTTCAGGATGAACTGGCCGTCATGCTTGGCAAGGATCGCCTGGACGATCGGCAGGCCAAGGCCGGTGCCCTGTTCGGCGCTCTTGATGGCGATCGAGCCTTGACCGAAAGCCGACAGCACGACCGGGATTTCGTCTTCAGGAATGCCGGGGCCGTTATCCCTGATCGAGATGTACTGGCCGCCGCCGGCCGTCCACCCGACCTTGACGTTGATTTCTCCACCCTGGGGCGTGAATTTAACGGCGTTGGAAAGAAGATTAAGCACAACCTGGCGCATGGATTTCTCATCCGCCCAGATCGCCGGAAGCTGGCGCTCGACCTGATCGTGGATGGTGATGTTCTTGGCGCGTGCACGAAGTTGCACCATACCGATGCAGTCTTCGGTGATATCGAGCAGCGAGATCGCCTCTTCACTCAACTCGTACTTGCCGGCTTCGATGCGCGAGAGATCGAGTATTTCGTTGATGAGATCGAGCAGATGCTGGCCGGAACGATGGATATCGCCGGCATATTCCTTATAGGTCGGATTTGCGAGCGGCCCCATGACCTCCGCCGACATGACCTCGGAGAAGCCGAGGATGGCATTCAGCGGCGTGCGCAGCTCATGCGACATGGAGGCGAGGAAGCGCGACTTGGCGAGGTTTGCCTCCTCGGCACGGCGGCGGGCCTCGTCGGACATGGATTTCGCCACCTCCAGCTCGGCGATCAGATCGTCCTTTTCCGACTGGAAGGAGAGGATCCTCAGGCTAAACTGGAAGAGCCGGTCGCTGATGTAATTGAAAAAGACCACCGTCGTGGTGAAAACTGCGGCCAGGCAGAGTTCCAGAATATCGCGCGACAGGCCGCTTTTGGCGGCAAGCGCCACGACGGCAGGCGCGAAGCCGACGAGCACGGCGGGCGTCAGCATGAAATTCGACATGGTCGTGACCGACAGCGCGATCAAAAGGGTAGCGCCCTTGTAGAGCGTGAAGCTCGAAGGTTCGCAGGCCGAACAGCTCTGCAGGGCAAAGATCGCCCAGCAGCAGCCGATCAGGAACTGCCCGCCCAGCAACAGGTTGCGCCAGCGGCGCACAGTCTCTGCGGCAATTTCCCGCTTCCTGGCACGGCGCGCCAGAAAAATATTGGCGGCATGACAGGTCAGCGTCAGCAACGCCCAGAAGAACAGGCCCGCATCCTCGGTGAAATAGGTGCCGAGTGCTGCGACGATGACGACGAAGAGCGGCATGATCGCCGCGCCCTGCAGCACCGCCGTGATATACATCTGCAGCACGTCACGATCGAAGGCGGAACTGGAAGCATGGCCGGACTGCAGGCGTTCGCGCGTCTGCCGCACGGCTCTGGAAACCGCCTTGTTGCGGTGGCCGCGCGATTTGTCGACAATGATCTTGTCGGTTGATGTGCTGACGCCGGTACTCATGTGCACGTTGAAATTTGTCCCGCAGATGAATAAGAGCTTAACCGGAAAGTCTTAAGAAGATGTTTGCCATCTTTGCCAAGGGTTTGTTTTGCAAGGAGGCAAAAGCGTGGCACGGCTTCTTGTGTTGACCCGAGACGGTGCAACCGCCCTGGCTTTTCTTGCTCTCGTTGCATTAATTGCGGCCAAGCTTAATGACCGGCCCGACATCCGGTACCGGGGCGCTTTTCACGCCGCCGATGGCGACAGCCTCGTTCTCGATGGCGAGCGCATGCGGCTTGATGGCATCGATGCACCGGAATTGTCGCAGACTTGCGAGCGGGCCGGGCAGGACTGGGCCTGCGGCAGGCAGGCCCAACACACGCTGCAGCAGCTGGTTTCTGACAGCAGTACGCAATGCGGCGGAAACGAGCGCGATCGCTACGACCGGCTGCTGGTCACTTGCCAGAATAATGCCAGCAATATCAATGCGCGCATGGTGGCCTCCGGTATGGCGGTTTCCTACGGCGGCTATCAGCAGGAGGAGGGGCAGGCGAGGGTGCAGAAGCTCGGGCTCTGGGCCGGCCATTTCGAGATGCCGCGCGATGTCAGGGATCAGGCCCGGCACGAAGGCTCCGGCCTGCAGCGGCTGATCGGCGGGTGGATGGGATGGTAGTGAACGGTGCATTGAACGAGGAGCGGCTGGACGGGTTGCGAGCCAGGATTGCCGCCTGCCGGATCTGTCGCGATGCGCCGTTGCGCGGGATCGAGGACCGGTTGCCACACGAGCCGCGGCCGGTTGCCGTGCTCTCGTCGCGCGCCCGTGTGCTGATCGCAGGCCAGGCGCCGGGGTTGCGCGTGCATGAAAGTGGGCTGCCATTCGATGATGCCTCGGGCGATCGGCTGCGGCAGTGGCTGCAGGTGGACCGGCCGACCTTTTACGACCGGGATCGATTCGCGATCGTGCCGATGGGCTTCTGTTTTCCAGGTTATGATGCCAAGGGCAGCGACTTGCCGCCGCGGCGTGAATGCGCGCCGGTCTGGCGGGATCGCGTGCTTTCGGCCATGCCGCAGATCGAGCTGGTGCTTGCCGTCGGCGGTTATGCGCAGGCCTGGCACATGGACGCAGCGAGGCGCGAAAACATGACCGAGAGGGTGCGGGCCTGGCGCGACACGCTCGCCATACCGGGCAAGCCTGCCATTCTCCCGCTGCCACATCCGAGCTGGCGCACTACGGGCTGGCTGAAGCGGCATCCTTGGTTCGAAGAAGAACTGCTCCCTGAGTTGCGCCGGCGGATCAAAATGCTCGTCTTCTGAAACAAAATTCTTTTCGTCGGCCGGAATCGCGTTATACAAAGAAAATAAATTCGAAAGGGACTTAGTTTCTCATGGACCGCCTCGACCGAAAGATACTGCGCCTGCTCCAGGAAGATTCGACGCTCGCCGTAGCCGATCTCGCCAAGAAGGTCGGGCTTTCGACGACGCCCTGCTGGCGGCGTATCCAGAAGATGGAGGAAGACGGCGTCATCAAGCGCCGGGTGGCGATCCTCGATCCGGAAAAGGTCAACACCAAGGTCACGGTCTTCGTGTCGATCCGCACCGCGACCCATTCCATCGAGTGGCTGCGCCGATTCTCCGAGGTCGTGGCGGAATTCCCCGAAGTGGTCGAATTCTACCGTATGAGCGGCGATGTGGACTATCTGCTGCGCGTCGTCGTTCCCGATATCGCCGCCTATGACGCTTTCTACAAGCGGATGATCGCCAAAATCGAGATTCGCGATGTCTCGTCTGCCTTCGCGATGGAGCAGATCAAGTATTCGACGCAGCTGCCGCTCGATTACATGCTTCTCGAAAACGCCAAGTCCAACGAGGACTGAGCAGATAGGCGCCTTGATACAGCGCATATGATTTCGAGCAGGTGCGAGCGAATCGCACCGCTCCGACGAGCGAGCCGGATCTCCCGGGAGACAATCTGCCCAGGTAAGCTGCGCAGGGAGACTCAGGAATTCATCCGTGAGTTCCAAGAGTGCTCGTGGAGCACAAGCCACTTGACGGCGGTGCGAAACCTTTCCAAATTGTAATCTTCCTGTCATGGAACTATGCGAATCCACGCGTGTCATGAACTGGCCTTGGTGTTGGGAGGCACAGGTGCTGGAGGGTGGTCCGGGGGTATCTGGGACACTTTTATAATGTCGGTGCCGCGCAATATCTCGCGGTACACGATTTTTTGTGCCCTTGGCGAGACGTTTAAGCGACGCCGAAACGCGTGCCTATGGTTGCGTCTGTAACAAAAAGTAGGCCTCCAATCGATTTAATGGTCGCTATCTGCACCATTAGGTTCGATTTCAGGACACTATGTCCCAATCTCCGATCTTTATATAGTCCTTAGCCGGCGCTACAGTTCGGTTGCTTCGCGAAAACGTTCGAGCTTTGCTCCGTTCTTGCGGTGCCTTGGGAGGAGTATTTGAGCCGCTTGCGATAGCCACTGGTTACCGCGGCGGCATTTGTGCGTCAACTCTATATCTCCTTGAAATTGTTGTATAAAAACCACGCTTTCCCCAGAAAGCATGCCCGGGCTGTGGGTTAGCGCCCTTCACGAATTGCTACAGTCAGATGTCTGTGGGATGAACGTTCGGCGGTTCGATCGATCCGCACGCCGTGAGGCTGTTCAAACGGGTCGGCTTTGGATCTTCGGAGACAGAGTGAAAGTCCCGATCGACAAAGGAGTGGAATTCTACAATGAACATCAAGATGGTATTGCTTGCGTCGGCAGCAGCATTTGCTGCATCGACCCCGGTACTCGCAGCAGACGCAATCGTTGCTGCCGAGCCGGAGCCGGTTGAGTACGTTCGCGTCTGCGACGCTTACGGCACCGGTTACTTCTACATCCCGGGCACGGAAACCTGCCTGAAGATCGAAGGCTACATCCGTTTCCAGGTTAACGTCGGCCCGAACGCTGGCGGCACCCCCGCCACCAACGATTCGAGCTGGGATGCTGTAACCCGCGGTCAGGTTCAGTTCACGGCCAAGAGCGACACCGAATATGGTCCGCTCACCGGCGTTATCGTTCTCCAGGCTAACGCTGACAACGCGTCCAGCCAGGAAACGAAGCTCGACTCCGCTTACCTCGACATCGCGGGCTTCCGCGCTGGTCTCTTCTACTCCTGGTGGGACGATGGTCTCTCCGGCGAAACGGACGATATCGGCTCGGTCGAAACGCTGCATAACTCGATCCGTTATCAGTACGAAACCGGTTCCTTCTACGCTGGCATCAGCGTCGACGAACTGGAAGACGGCGTTTACCAGGGTACCTTTGCTCCCGGCCCCGGCGGCACCACCGTCTTCACTCCGGACGACGGCCCGAACAATGTCGGCGTAGCCTTCGGCATCGGCGGCACGGCTGGCGCCTTCAGCTACCAGGTCACCGGCGGCTGGGACTTCGACAACGAAGACGGCGCAATCCGCGCTATGGGTACGGCTGAACTCGGCCCGGGCACGCTCGGCCTCGCTGTTGTCTACTCCAGCGGCCCGAACTCCTACTACTCGTCGGCTGAATGGGCAGTTGCTGCCGAATACGCCATCAAGGCAACGGACAAGCTGAAGATCACCCCTGGTGTTCAGTACTACGGCAACTACATCGGCGGCAGCAAGAACGTTCCGGACAGCTTCGACGGTACCGGCGATGCCTGGAAGGCCGGTCTGACGGTTGACTACCAGATCGTCGACAACTTCTACGCTAAGGCTTCGGTCCAGTACCTGGATCCGGAAGATGGCGACGACACCACGACGGGTTACTTCCGTCTGCAGCGCTCGTTCTAATCTGAACGACGGAACCCCCGGCTTCGTGCCGGGGGTCTCCCCAACCCATAAGTTTCTGATCAGAATGACCTCCGATCAGTAACGAGGGACTGGTCCGGTTTTCCCTGCTGGGCCAGTCCTTTGCAGTTGAAAGCGGATATGAAGACAGGAGCGCCGCCACGCTTACCTGTTTCATCTTGTCGGCAGGCTTCCGTCCTGATTTTTCCCGACGTCGAGCAAATTTAGAAATTATCAGTGTATTCGTTGCCTCCGATCAATCGTGCCCTATTTCATTGCGCGATATGCACCTTTTAGCTGCATGACTTCATCCGGCGAACTGCGCGTCCGGATAGGTTTTATCCCTCTGGATTCGATGCCAATAATGTGACTGTAACGTGACAGGCGAGGCGTTATAAGCGTTTCAGAGGCTGGCATTCATTACTACTCTCGGGTAGGTTTCGATAATGGACGATCTTAACGACTACTTCTATTTCGCTGCCGTCGTCTCCAGCGGTGGTTTTGCAGCCGCAAGTCGAACATTAAAAATACCCCGCTCGAAGCTGAGCAGGCGCGTCAGCCGTCTGGAGGATTGCCTCGGCACAAGGCTGATCGAGCGCTCCACACGTCACTTCCGGGTTACGGAGATCGGGCAGGCCTTCTATGAGCAGTGCCAGACGATCCTGAGAGAAGCAGATCGTGCGAAGTCGATCGTCACGGAGGCCCAGTCCGATCCGCAGGGGATCGTGCGCATGGGCTGCCCGCTCGGCCTCATCGATATTTCGCTCGGCGCCGTGCTGCCGGAATTCCTGGAGCGCTACCCCAAGATCAAGTTACAGATCATCGGTTCCGACCGGCGCACGGACCTTATCAACGAGCGCATCGATGTCGAAGTCCGCGCGGCAAGCGAGCCGGAAACACAGACGAGCCTGACGATGCGCAAGCTCGACCGGGCGCGGCGCATCCTCGTCGCCAGCCCCTCGCTCGTCGAGCGCATGGGCGAACTCGGCTGCGTCGACGATCTCGGCAATGCGCCGACGCTCGCCATGACCACCTGGATGTCCTTCCATACATGGGAACTGGTCGGGCCTGATGGCGAGAAAAAGGTCGTACGCCATCAGCCGCGGCTCACCTGCCGCAGCATGACGGCTATCCTCGATGCTGCGCGGGCAGGTGTGGGTTACGGGCTCATCCTGGAACATGCCTGCGCGTCGGATATCCAGTCCGGCCGGCTGGTTCGTGTGCTGCCGGAGTGGCAGACGGTGGAGAGCCAGTTCTATCTGGTCTTCACGACAAGCAAAGGCATGCCGCCGGCGGTGCGGGCGCTGATCGATTTTCTCGTCGAGAAATCCAAGCAGCATCAGATCGTTACGACAGGGGCTGCCATCGCGGCGCAATAGGGCTCAGAGCTTAGCGCTCATGCCGCCAGTCAATCAGGCGCCATAAAAAGAGGCAGGCTGGTGCTGGGAGGACGGGAGAAACCCTTCTGCTCCTCTCGGAGCCCCAGCTGATCGCCTCGCTCAAACTGCGCAAGTTTATGGGTTCACGATCCAGCTTTGTCGAGGCGGGCCAGCAGCTTTTCGCCCGTCAATTCCCTGACCGCATCCTTGCCGATCCAGCGGGCGGTCTTGTCGGTACTTGCGGCAAGGCGTTCGGCAAGGGCCAGTGCCGGAGCGTGGCAGGCAAGGTTGCGCTTGCCGATATTGCGGAGTGCCCAGTTGACCGCCTTGCGGACGAAGTTGCGCGAGTCTGTCGCGTGGGCTCCGATCAGCGGCAGGTAGGCAAGCAAGCTTTCGTCCTTGTCCGTCTTTCTGTGCACGGCGGCACCGGCGATCATTGCGAAGGCGGTTCGCCTGACGAATTCTCTGATATCGGCGGCAAAGTCCGGGATGAGCGCGTCAAGCTTCGCCTCGACGAAGAGGTCGGCGGCGCAATCGACGATTTCCCAGGAATTGAAGTCGGCGGCGAGGGTGCAGGCTTCGGCGGCCGTCAGCCGCTTCGGCTCCAACGTATAGAGCGCCAGCACGCGCGCTTCGCGGATGCCGCTTGCCCAGAGCTCTTTCGCCCTGATGTGATCCTTCTTTGCCAACCGGGCAATCTTCTGCAGATCGGGATTGGAAATGCCGAAGGCGGTGTCGGTGACGATGCCGAAACGCGCCATGCCGGCGATATTGTTCTCAGAGCGCAGCGTCTGCAGATGCGCGATCAGATCCGCTGCGCTCGAAGAAGGGGCAATCATCTTTTGGAGCCGGTCATTTCTCGAGACGAGCAAGCAGCGAGGACGTATCCCACCTGTTACCGCCGAGCGCCTGGACATCGCCGTAAAACTGATCGACGAGGGCCGTCAGCGGCAGCTTGGCGCCGTTGCTGCGGGCTTCCGCCAGCACGATGCCGAGATCCTTGCGCATCCAGTCGACGGCGAAGCCGAAATCATATTTGCCCTGGTTCATGGTCTTGTGGCGGTTTTCCATCTGCCAGGAGCCAGCCGCGCCCTTGGAGATGACATCGACCACCTTTTCGATGTCGAGGCCGGCGCGCTTGCCGAAATGCACGGCTTCGGCGAGACCCTGGACGATGCCGGCAATGCAGATCTGGTTCATCATCTTGGTGAGCTGTCCCGACCCTGCCGGTCCCATGAGACCAACCATGCGGGCATAGGCGTCGATAACGGGACGCGCCTTTTCGAACGCGGCTTCATCGCCGCCGCACATGACGGTCAGCACGCCGTTTTCAGCGCCCGCCTGGCCGCCGGAGACGGGAGCGTCGATGAAATCGACACCCTTTGCCTTGGCAGCCTCATAGAGTTCGCGGGCGACTTCGGCGCTTGCCGTGGTGTTGTCGATCAGCACGGAGCGGGGCTTCATGCTCTTCAGCACGCCGTTTTCGCCCGTCGTTACCGAACGCAGATCGTCATCATTGCCGACACAGACGAAGACGAAATCGCAGCCGGCGGCGGCTTCAGCCGGGGTAGGGGCGGACTTGCCGGAGAATTTTTCGGCCCAGGCGGCGGCCTTCTCGGCCGTGCGGTTATAGACGGTGACGTCGTGGCCGCCCTTTGTCTTCAGGTGGCCTGCCATCGGGAAACCCATGACGCCGAGACCGATGAAAGCGACTTTCGCCATATGCTGTTCTCCATAACCGCTTGCAAACAGGCTCCGAGGATTAGCGGAAACGGCTGATGACGGAAAGCCACTGACCAAGGAGAAGCGGCCTCTCTTGGAACAAAATTTCTTCGAGCCTGACAAAACGGGGTCGAGAAAGTTTCGGATATCGCGAATATGATAATTTTAGTTGTCGATCCAATTTATAGACTAAATCATCATCACTCCATCGCAACAGGCGGGCCAGCGCAGCAGGAGCGCGAGCTCGCCAGAAAAGGGGATAGAGATGATCACACGTCGACAAACGCTGGGGCTTTTCGCGGCAGCAGGCGCCACCGCCATTCTGCCGTCCGTCCGGCCGGCCCGCGCCGCGGCAACGGAGTTTCGCATCGGCTGGCAGAAGAACGGCGTGCTGGCGCTAGCCAAGCGTCGCGGGGCGCTGGAAAAGCGGCTTGCCGATCAGGGGATCACGGTGAGTTGGTCGGAATTCACCTCAGGCCCGCCACTGCTCGAAGCGCTTGGCGCCGGCGCGCTTGATTTCGGCGCGACGGGCGACGTGCCGCCGCTCTTTGCGCAGGCGGCGGGTGGTGCGCTCTGTTATGTCGGCATCTACCGGGGCAGTCCGGCTGGCTCCGCCATTCTGGTGCGCAAGGATTCGCCGATCAAGGTGCTGGAGGATCTGAAGGACAAGAAAGTCGCCTTCAAACGCGGCTCCAGCGCCCATAACGTAACGGTCAAGGTCTTGCGTAAGGCGGGGCTGAAGCCCGAGGATGTCGAGCAGCTCGATCTTGCGCCGCCGGATGCCGCGGCTGCCTTCAAGAACGGCAGCATCGATGCCTGGTCGATCTGGGATCCCTATCTCGCCATCGCCGAGGCCGATCCGGATACACGCATCCTGACGACGGCGGAGGGCATCGTCGATTCCTACAGCTTCTTCCTCGCCAACAAGGATTTCACCGACGAGAACGGCACCGTCATCGTCAACGTGCTCGACGAGCTCGCCAAAGTCGGCCGCTCGGCGCAGGACAATCTCGATGCGACGGTCAAGGAGCTCTCAGAGATCACGGGCGTGCCAGCCGAGATCACCAGGGTGACGCTGCAGCGCCGCGGCGCCGATCTCGGCAGCGTGACGACCGTAACCGAAGCGGCGGCCGCCTATCAGCAGGCGCTCGCCGACGAGTTCTACAATCTCGGCATCGTGCCGAAGAAGCTCACGACCGGCGATATCGTCTGGCGCCCGAAGGCGAGCTGATCCGGCCAGCACCTGAGGTCGCCGATTTTATCAGCACCCGAGGTAGTCGACCCAGTAAGTATCCGGGGCGGGGTCCTGCGGGCCGCGGCATGGGAGCGTACCCATGCCGCGGAACCGGGCAAAATTATTCCCCAGACCGAGCCGGAATAGAAAATTGATATTGTCGATATAATTGATAGTCTATGTCACGATATCGGCTGACATCAAATGCCGCTGATTTCAGATATCCATAACAAGGAACGCGCTCATGACCGCTTCATCCGATCCGATCAATTTCCTCTGGTTCATCCCGACATCCGGTGACGGAACCTATCTCGGCTCCACCGACCTCAACCGCGCCCCTGAAATCGGCTATCTGACGCAGATCGCCCAGGCGGTCGACCGTCTCGGCTATTCCGGCGTGCTCCTGCCGACCGGTGTCGCCTGCGAGGAATCCTTCGTGATGGCATCGGCGCTGGCTGCCAAGACCGAGAGGCTGCAGTTCCTCGTGGCGATCCGTCCGGGCACGGCATCGCCCGCCTATTATGCGCGCCTTGCCACCACGCTCGACCGCATCTCCAATGGCCGCCTGTTGCTCAACATCGTCGTCGGCGGCAGCCCGGCCGAGCTTGCCGGCGACGGCATCCATCTGCAGCATGATGAGCGTTACGCCCATGCCGACGAGTTCTTCCATGTCTTCGAAGAACTGCTGGAAAAGGGTGTCGCCAGCTATGAGGGCAAATATATCAAGGCGACCGAAGCCCGCCTCGGCTTCCCGTCGGTGCAGACGCCGCGCCCGCCGCTCTATTTCGGCGGCTCCTCAGATGCCGGCATCGATTTCGCCGTCGGCCGCGTCGACAAGTACCTGACCTGGGGCGAGCCGCCGGCGCAGGTTGCCGAGAAGGTGCAGAAGGTGCGCGCCGCGGCAGCCGGCAAGGGTCGCGACGTCTCCTTCGGCATTCGCCTGCATTTCATCGTCCGCGAGACAGATGACGAGGCATGGGAAGCCGCTGACCGCCTGATCCGCCATCTCGACGACGAGACGATCGCCGAAGCGCAGGAGCGTTTCGTCAAGGAATCCGACTCGGTCGGCCAGAAGCGCATGGCAGCCCTCCATGGCGGCCGCCGCGACAAGCTCGAAGTGTCGCCGAACCTCTGGGCCGGTATCGGCCTGGTGCGCGCCGGTGCCGGCACTGCGCTCGTCGGCTCGCCGAAGACGGTGGCTGCACGCCTCAGGGAATATCAGGACGTCGGCATCGATACGGTCATCGGCTCCGGCTATCCGCATCTTGAAGAGGCCTATCGCGTTGCCGAACTGCTCTTCCCGGAACTCGGTATCGAGAGGAGCGAACAGCGCCTCAGCTTCAACAACGAGTTCGGCCGCAAGAAGGTTTTTGCCGGCGGCAGCCATGGCGGCAACCTGAAGGTCGTTTCCGGCTCCTGATCGAGCCGGATTTTTGAACCGAAGCGCGAGGATATCATCCATGTCGACTTTCGATACGCCGTTTGCGCGGGCAGGCGCTGAAGCCGGCAAGACCAGGGCAGATGGGGCCAGATCAGGTGGGGCAAGGGCAGGTTTCCGCCTGCCGCTGCCCGGCCGCGACAGGCTGCTGCCCTATCTGGTGCCGGTTGCGATCGTGGCACTCTGGCAGCTCGGCTGTTCCGTCGGCTGGATTTCCTCGCGCATCATGCCGTCGCCGGCCGATGTCGCGAGCGCCTTCTGGACGACGACGATCTCGGGGCAACTGCCTGAAGACGTGCTTGTCAGCGCCGGTCGCGCTTTTGCCGGCCTCCTTGTCGGCGGCTCGATCGGCTTCCTGCTCGGCATCGCCAACGGTGTGTCGAAGCTTTCGGAACAGTTGACGGATACGGTGCTGCAGATGCTGCGCACCATTCCGCATCTGGCGATGATCCCGCTCGTCATCCTGTGGTTCGGGATCGGCGAGGAATCAAAACTGTTCCTCACCTCGCTCGGCGTGCTCTTCCCCGTCTATCTCAACACCTATCATGGCGTGCGCAATGTCGACCGCGACCTGATCGAGATGGGCAAGGTCTATGGCATGAGCGGCTGGACCTTGTTCCGCAAAGTGATCTTTCCCGGCGCGCTGCCGTCGATCTTCGTCGGCCTGCGTTATGCGCTCGGCATCATGTGGCTGACGCTGATCGTTTCGGAATCGATCGCCGCTTCCTCGGGCATCGGCCACATGGCCAACAACGCCCGCGAATTCATGATGACCGATGTCGTGGTGCTGGCGCTCGTCATCTACGCCGTGCTCGGCAAGCTCGCCGACGTCGTCGCCCGCGCCCTGGAGCGTCAGACGCTCAAGTGGAACCCGGCTTACGTGAAATAGAGCAATTCCAGCAAAAGTGTGCAGCGGTTTTGCGTTCGGAATTGCGCGAAAATAGAGAGAGACAAGCCATGACCGTCATCACGCATGAGCGTTTCCATTCTTCGGAAGCAGTGGAATTCGATGAGAGCCCGGCCGTTACGGCAGGTGCCGGTGCTGCGGCGATCACGCTTTCCGGCCTCGAAAAGAGCTTTGGTGCCAACCGGGTGCTGCGCGGCATCAACCTGCATATTCCGGCCGGCCAGTTCGTTGCCGTCATCGGCAAGAGCGGCTGCGGCAAGAGCACGCTGCTGCGCATCCTGATGGGCCTCGACGAGCCGACATCAGGCGAACTGCGTTTCGAAGGTGCCGACGGCGCCGAGATACAGCCGAATGCCCGCATCGTCTTCCAGGAGCCGCGGCTGCTGCCCTGGCTCAGCGTCGCCGACAATGTCGTCGTCGGTCTCGGCGAAGGGATCGAGAAGAAACGGGCGCGCGCGGAAGCGAAAGCCGTTCTCGATGAAGTGCAGCTTGCCGAAAAGGCCGGCGAATGGCCGGCGCACCTTTCCGGCGGCCAGCGCCAGCGCGTGGCGCTGGCCCGCGCCCTCATCAGCAAGCCCGGCATTCTGGCGCTCGATGAACCGCTCGGCGCGCTCGATGCCTTGACCCGCATCAGCATGCAGCAGTTGCTGAACCGCGTCTGGCGCGAACTCGGCTGCACCACCGTGCTCGTTACTCATGATGTCAGCGAGGCCGTGCATCTTGCCGACCGGGTGATCGTGCTGGAAGAGGGCCGCATTGCGCTCGATCTCGCCATTCCCTATCCGCACCCACGCCGCCACGGCAATCCAGCGCTGGCGGAACTCGAGGGCCGGCTGCTGTCGGCGATCCTCGGCAGCGATGGCGGGCACTGAGCCGCCGTCTGTTCCTCCTCAACAAATCACTTGATTTTTGTAGGTCGATTGTCCTAGAAATGATTTAGGACAACTGCCCTAGAGGTGGAGATGAGCGCTGAGGGTACACGCAGGCAGATCGTGCAGGCTGCTGATCAGCTCTTTTACGAGCGCGGGTTCGAGGCGACGTCATTTGCGCATATTGCCGAGGCCGTTGGCTTGTCGCGGGGTAATTTCTACTATCATTTCAAAACCAAGGACGAGATTCTTGATGCTGTGATCGCGCTCAGGATGGCGAATACGCGGGCCATGCTTGACGCATGGGAAGCCGAAGACGATGCGCCCGCCGGCCGTATCCGCAGCTTCTTCAATATCCTCATCGTGAACCGCACCAAGATCATGGCCTATGGCTGCCCGGTGGGCACGCTTTTCAACGAGCTTGCGAAGCTCGACCATGTGGCCAAGGCCGATGCCGCCGAACTTTTCACGCTGTTTCGCGATTGGCTAAGGCGCCAATTTGCAGCACTCGGCAGGGAAGCAGATGCCGATGCGCTTTCCATGCATGTGCTGATGCGAAGCCAGGGTGTCGCTTCGCTTGCCACAGCCTTCCGCGATGAGGGTTTTATCCACCGCGAGGTGGAAGACATAAGCGCCTGGCTGGACGCGGAAATTGCCGGTGGCGCACGCGCCGCCTGATCTTTTCATCACCGTGAGCTGAGGGATATTGAATGTTTATCGTCACACTGAAATTTGCCGACAAGAGCAAGGCACCGCAGCACATGGATGGGCACAATGCCTGGATCAAGCGCGGTTTCGACGACGGCGTCTTCCAGCTGGTCGGCAGTCTTCAGCCGAATGCCGGCGGCGCCATTCTCGCTCACGGTATTGCGCGCGAGGATCTGGAACTGCGCGTCAAGGATGATCCCTTCGTTGCTGAAGGCGTCGTCAGCGCCGACATCCTGGAGATTTCGCCGGGCCGCGTCGATGAGCGGCTTGCCTTCCTGAGGGCGTAATCCGAAGTCCGCTATTCCTGCGGCCGGAACGGCTCCGGCAGGTCTTCCTTATAGGGATAGAATTTGAAATAGGGCAGTGCCTCTTTCAGTACGCGGGCGAAGGAGGGACGCTCCAGCAGGCGCCGGTAATAGGCTTCGAGGCCGGGACGCTTTTCGGTGAAAGGCACCAGCGTTCTCGCATAGAAGAGGGCGGGTGCGGCGGCGCAATCGGCCATGGTGAAGGCGTCGCCGGTGATCCAGGCTTTGCCGTCGATCTGTTTTTCCACCATGTCATAGGCGAGGGACAGCATTCCGCGCGCTTCGTTGACACCATGCGGATCGGCGGAACCTTCCGGGCGTATCCGGTCTATGACGATCTTCTGCATCGGCACCTGCACATAGAGATCGAAGAAGCGGTCCCAGAGGCGCACCTGCAGGCCGGCATTGGTTTCCTCCGGCACGAGGGACACCGGGCCGGGATAGTGCCGGTCCAGATATTCGATGATGACGCTGGTTTCGGGAACCGTGCTGTCGCGCGTCTCGTCGCGCAGGATGGGAATCTTGCCGACAGGCCAGAAGCGCAGGAGATCGGCGCTCGACTGTTCGTCGGCGAGATCGACGAAGCGGTTTTCGAAGGGCGTCGCGTTTTCGTAAAGCGCGATCAGCACCTTGTGGCAGAAGGAGGCAAGCGGATGCTGGTAGAGAACGAGCGCCATGCGTTGACCTTTCCTGAAGAGATCAGGTCAGGACACTAGCAAAGCGCCCGCAAAATGCCAGATGGCACGTTCAGCCGTTATAGCGCGCCGTCACCAGATGGCCGGGGCTCGGCTGTCCCTCCTGCATGCGCACGTTGATCTCCATGATTTCGAGGAGCTCGAAGCCTGTGGCAGCCAATCGCTCGCGGATATAGGCCTCGGTGTGGATGAAGCGCTGGTGCGGGCCGACCATATAGGGGCGGCCGTCCGCCAGCCTTTCGGGCAGGGTTTCCGAAGAGAAGATGAAGATGCCGCCGCTGTTCATATTCTCGGCAGCGCCGAAGAAGAGCGGTTCCAGCGCACCGAGATAGGGCAGCACGTCGGTGGCGGTGATCAGGTCGAAGGGGTCCTCGTCATTGTCGTCGAGGAAATCCTCGACCTCGGCAACGAAGAGCGTCTCATAGACTTCCTTCTCGTCGGCGATGACGACCATGTTTTCGGAGATATCGATGCCGATCATCTCCTCGCAGAGATCGTTCAGCGCAGTGCCGGTGAGGCCCGTGCCGCAGCCGAGATCGAGCATGCGCTTGAAAGGGCCGAGCTTCAGGTCCTGCAGGCGCTGGCGCACGAGCATCGGCACGTGATAGCCGAGCTGTTCCACCAGCACGTCCTCGAAGACTTCGGCATGTTGGTCGAAGAGGGTTTCGACATAGGCGTCCGGTGCGCGAACCGGCGTTTCGCCGCGGCCCATGGAGGCGATACGGACGGCCGCGCCGCCGTGATCGTCGGGATCGATTGCCAGGACTTCCTGATAGGCGTCCACGGCCGCATCGATATCACCGGCCTTTTCAAGCGCAAGAGCGCGGTTATAGGCTTCCGCGAGAGCCTCTTCGTCGATCTTCCTTTTGTTCATGCGGGCGTTTTAGAGCCCGCAGCTTACCATCGCAACTGCAATTTCAGTGCAATATGAATTCGCCCTTAAGAGAGCGCCACTCCGTTGCCGAAATGAGCCTGCGGTGGATATAGCGCACCGAATGCAGCGGCCCGTCCAGCTTCTCCTGCCAGAACTTCAGGAAACCGCGCATCTCCGGAAAGTCCGGTGCGAGGTCGTAGTCCTGCCAGATATAGGTCTGGAGAAAGGCCGGGTGATCCGGCATGCGATAGAGGATCTGGGCCGTCGTCAGCCCATAGCCCTCAAGCTGTTTTTCCATGTCCTTGTGCATCTTGTCTCGCTTCTTCTTGTTCCCACTCCGCGCTTGTTAGCGCAGCATGATATGAGATCATGCCGTGGTTAACCGAAGCTTGACAGATACTGCATAAAAGAGCTATTTATTTTTGATTTCAATGACTTGGCAGCACCAATGGGAGAGTGCTGCCAAATTTCTTCAGCGCTTCAGGTGGCGTGTCAGGCGGCGCTCGATCCAGTTCCAGAGGTGGCGCAGCGCCTCCACGATGGCGAGGTAGAAGATCGCCGCCCACAAATAGGTCTGGTAGTCGAAGGTGCGAGAGAAGGCGTAGCGCGTCTCGCCCATCAGGTCGAGCACAGTGATGATGGCGACGACCGCCGAGCCCTTAATCAACAGGATGATCTCGTTGCCATAGGGGCGCAGCGCCACGATGAAGGCCTGCGGCAGGATGATCTTGCGGAAAGCGATGATGCGGTGGATGCCGAGTGAATCGGCCGCCTCGCGCTGGCCATACGGCACGCTTTCGATGGCGCCGCGCAGGATTTCCGCCTGATAGGCCGCGGTATTGATGGTCATGGCGAAGACGCCGCAAAACCAGGCATCACGGAAGAACCACCAAAGACCAACCGATTCCAGCTGCGGCCGGAACGCGCCGAGACCGTAGTAGACCAGGAAGAGCTGGGCCAGTAGCGGCGTGCCGCGGAAGAAATAGATGTAGCCGTAGGCGAGCCAGTTCAGCACGCGGTTTTTCGACAGGCGCGCCATGGCGAGCGGCAGAGACAGCACGGCGCCGCAGACGACCGAAATGCTCACAATGCTGAGAGTCATCCACAGGCCGTGCAGATAACGCGGCCCGTAGCGGGTGAATTTCTCCGGATCCCAGCCATTGATGACGGTGAAGATCAGCAGCGCCGCGAGCAGCGTCCAGAACGCGACGAGGATGTAGCCGCCGAGACGGGTGGCCGTCATCGGCCTTGCCACCGCGCGAGGTGCCGGCTGCGGCGGGATCAATGTTTCAGCGCAGCTCATCGACGGACCTCCGAGCGCTTGGCCCAGCGGTCGACGTAGACGAGCAGGAAAGAGGAGAGGATGGCGAGTACCAGATAGAGACAGCAGGCGATGCCATAGAAGAAGAAGGGCTCCTTGGTCACGCGCACGGCGACACTCGTCTGGCGCAGAATATCGGCAAGGCTGATGATCGACACGTAGGACGTATCCTTCAGCAGCACCATCCAGAGGTTCGTCAGGCCCGGCAGGGCAATGCGCACGAGTTGAGGCAGAACGATGAGGCGCAGCGTGCGGCCGCGATGCAGGCCAAGCGAGTCTCCTGCCTCGTATTGACCCTTGGGAATGGCGCGGAAGGCCGAGAGCAGCACTTCCGAACAATAGGCGGAAAAGACGACCGACAGCGCGATCACGCCGGCGAAGAAGGCGTTGATCTCGATCGGCGGACCGTTATAGCCAGCGAGATCCAGCAGATACTGGATGAGGATCTGCATGCCATAATAGATGATGAAGAGCGTCAGAAGCTCCGGCAGGCCGCGGAAGATCGTGGTGTAGACGCCGGCCGCCAGCCGCAGCGACTTTTCTTCCGACTGCTGGCCGAGCGCGACCAGAAAACCGATGACGAGGCCGATTGGCAGGGTGACGACAGCCACGGAAACGGTGACCTGCAGGCCGAGGGCGATCTCGTCGCCCCAGCCGGTATCGCCACAGGCAAGAATCGTCGACTGACCTAACCAGGTGAAGATGCCAACGGGTCCGCACAGTGGATCGAAAATGTGCACAATCAGGCTCCAGAAGGAGCCAAGCGCGGAAAATAATCCGCCCATTCCTGAATTCCCCTCACGGCTTTTGCCGTTTTGATATTGCCACCTTTGTCAAACAAAAATGGCGGAAGAGCAAGCCTTCCGCCATTATCTTCATCGGGCAGATAGCGAATTTATCATTCGCCGTAAACGTCGAAGTCGAAGTACTTCTCCTGGATCTTCTTGTACTCGCCGCTGGCGCGGATCGCAGCGATCGCAGTGTTCAGCTTTTCCTTCAGCGGATCGCCCTTGCGGATGGCGATACCTGCGCCGTTGCCGTTGATTTCCTTGTCGACCGGCAGGGTCGTCAGGATCTTACAGCAGGCGCCGGCATCGGATTTGACCCATTCGGAGAGAACGACGACGTCGTCGATGACGGCATCGACGCGGCCGCTGGAAACGTCGAGCTTGTACTCGTCAGCCGTCGGATAGAGCTTCAGCTCGGTGTCGGCGAGATGCTTCTCGGCGTAGTTGGCATGGGTCGTGGAGGTCTGCGCGCCGATAACCTTGCCCTTGAGGCCGGCAACGTCCGTGATCGTCGAGTCCTTCGGCACGGCGATTGCCGGCGGGGTGTTGTAATACTTGTTGGAGAAGTCGACGAGCTTGAGGCGCTCTGGCGTGATCGACATGGACGAGACGATCATGTCGAACTTCTTGGCGTTGAGAGCCGGGATGATGCCGTCCCAGTCGGTGGACACGAAGGTGCATTCGGCTTTCATTTGGGCGCAGAGTGCCTTGGCGACGTCGATGTCGAAGCCCTGAATGGTGCCACTGGCGTCGACGAATTCGAACGGCGGATAGGTTGAGTCCGTGCCGATCACATATTTTTCGCCGTCGGCAAGAGCCGCGCCGGCGAAAAGCGACATTGCCGCCATCGAGGCAGCAGCAAGGAACTTGGTGGAGATGCGCATGAGGATCCTCTCTGTTGGTGGCTCCGGGTCTTTTTGTTGTTCGCCGGAGGCCGCACACTTCGACGGTGCCACCACCGTCTTGCGGCGATAATCAAACCTTTTTTCACAAAATTGCAACAGGAATCCCGCCGCAATTGTGCGGTGCGGCCGACATATCAGCCGGCGGGCCGCGGCCGACATGCGAGCCGATATGAACGGAGGCCGACTGCCATGTTCAGGCAAGGTTAATGCCTGTCTTTCTAGCCTCTGGAACATATCGGCATTTTAGCGATTTGAGCTCTGCTTGACTCACAAAAAGCCGCGATTACCGAGCAATCAGCCTCGGTCGAAGTCAAAACAAGGACGAGGAAATCCCTGATGGGCATGAAATCCAGACTGTTTGCCAGTGCGGCTTTTCCGCTGCTTTCCCTTGCCTTTGCGGTGCCGCCGGTGGGCGCTTACGCCGCAGTGAGCGGTGGCGCGCAAGGCGCAGCTCACCCCGCTGTCGAAGGAAGCTACGAGGTGGCGCAGGATGCGCCTTCGGAAGAGGAGCTTCTCAAAAAGAAGAAGAAGCTGGAAGAGGAGCAGCAACGACAGCAGGAAGCACCGGCCGAAAAGCCCAGGCAGAGCGAAGCACCTGCCGAGCGCGCTCCGGAACCGGAACAGAAGCCGAAGCGTCAGCGCGAGCCCGAACCGCAGGCCGCGCCGGAAGCCCAGGCGCCCGCCGCTGAAGAACCCGCTCGTCCGCGCCGCCAGCGCGAGGCCCAACCTGAACAGGCAGCTCCCGAACAACAGGCGCCAGCCACAGAGGAACCGCAGCGTCCGCGCCGCCAGCGGCAGGCGCAGCCGGAACAGCCGGCCGAACCCCAGGCAGAACAGCCCAAGGCAGAACAGCCCAAGGCCGAACAGCCCCAAGCCGAGCAACCCAAGCGCCAGCGCGACCGCAACAAGCAGAACAGCGAGCAGGCCGCACCGGAAGCCCAGCAGCCGGCCGAACAGGCCCCGGCGGCCGGCGAGGCTCAGCAGCCCGCCGAAAAGCCGCACCAGCGCCCGAAACCCAAAGCCGCCGAACAGCCGGCAGAGCAGACTACGGAACAGCCTGCAGAGCCGCAGCAGGGTGGTAAGAAGCCCGCTGCCGCCGAGCAGGCGGCACCATCAGGCGAGGCGCCTGCGCCGACCAAGAAACCCGCAGCGGCTGAACAGCCCGCGCCGGCAGAGAAGCCTGCTGATGAAAAGCCGGCTCCTGCAGAGCCGCAGCAGGGTGGCAAGAAGCCTGCTGCCGCCGAGCAGGCGGCACCATCAGGCGAGGCGCCTGCGCCGATCAAGAAACCCGCAGCGGCTGAACAGCCCGCGCCGGCAGAGAAGCCTGTGACAGCTGAAAAGCCCGCTGCCACCGAAAAGCCGACGACCGCTGAAAAGCCTGCCGCTGGCGAGCAGCCGGCCGCCGGTCAGGCCGTGCAGCCAGCACCCGGCCAGCAGCCCGAACAGCCTGCAGCAAGCGCACCCCAGCCGGGCGAACAGCCGGCAACCGGCGCGCCGCAGCAGGCCGAGCAGGCCATTCCGGCCCCTGAGAAGATCACGCCGCAGGAATTGGAGCGCCGCAAGGAGATCGCCAAGGATCCGGCCAAGAGCAACGAGACCATCGTTCTGCCGGTCGAAAACGGTGCCGCCGTTCTCGACAGCGACAAGGATGCCGATCGCAGCCAGGGCCGGCAGGGCCGTCGCGACCGCGATCGCCAGCGCGCCGACAGCCAGGAGGTGCAGGTACCCACTTCGGATGCCCAGGCCCAGGCGCTCAGCGCCGGCCCGCAGCCTGCGCCGGTGCAGATGGAAGCCATCACCCGCGAGCAGGGCCGCCGCATGGACAGCCGCCCGCAGTTCGACCGGCCGGAGGGTGCAAATTACGGCGAGCGCACGAACGACAGCCGCATCATCATCCAATTCGGCGACCGCACCGTCGTTCGCAGCGATGACGACCGCCGCTTCCTGCGCGACGGCGAACGGCCGAGCTATGAGGAACTGTCGGGCGACCGCTACCGCGAGACGATCATACGCCCGGAGGGCTATCGCATCGTGACGATCCGCAACCGCTACGGCGACATCATCCAGCGCTCGCGCATCGATGCCCACGGCCGGGAGGACGTGCTCTATTATTCGCCCGAGCTCTATGAGGATCCGGACCGCGACTACTTCGAGGATCCGGGTGCCGACCTGCCGCCGATGCGCCTGCGCGTGCCGCTGGACGACTATATCATCGACACCAGCACCGATCCGGACCGCGACTATTACGAGTTCCTGAGCGAGCCGCCCGTGGAACCCGTCGAGCGCGTCTATTCGCTGAACGAGGTGAAATATTCCGCCCGTATCCGCGACAAGGTGCGCCGCATCGACCTCGACACCATAACCTTCGCAACGGGTAGCGCGGAAATCCCGATGAGCCAGGCCCGCACGCTGCGCAGGGTTGCCGATGCGATCAATGAAGTGCTCGACAAGAACAAGAGCGAGACTTTCCTGATCGAAGGCCACACCGATGCGGTGGGTTCGGACCAGAGCAACCTGATCCTGTCCGACCAGCGCGCGGAATCGGTCGCCAACGTGCTGACGGATGTCTACGGCATTCCGCCGGAGAACCTTGCGACGCAGGGTTATGGCGAGCGGTATCTCAAGGTGAATACGTTGGGGCCGAATCAGGAGAACCGGCGTGTGACCATTCGCCGTGTGACGCCGCTGGTGCGGCCGGTGGCGCAGAGGTAGTTTTTTACCGGTATGTTTCAGGAGGGCGGGGCCGCGAGGCCTCGCCCTTTTTTGTGGATTTTTTGGAAGGAGGCGAGGACGTGCCGTGAGCAGAAAACAACGCAGCCGATTCCGGAGGCCGTCTCACACCTTTCCTCAAACGCCAACCGGAGCACCAAGCCCAACCGTCCGCGCAACGAAATCCGCAATGCCCACGGTGTCATCCAAATCGAACACCGCCAGTCCCCCAGCATCCTCCACCGCATGATCCGCCGCAATCGCCACGATATGCGGATCTTCCGGCGCCAGCGGATCGCGCCTGGCCGCCTCCAGCCGCCGTGCTTCGATCTTCGGGATCGGCTCGCGTTTGTAACCTTCGATCAGTACCAGATCACACGGCGCAAGCCTTGCCAATATTTCCTCGAAGCTTGGTTCCGGCTCCCCGCGCAGTTCGTGCATAATGGCGTAGCGGGTGCCGGAGACGATCGTCACCTCGTGGGCGCCGGCCTGGCGGTGGCGGTAGCTGTCGGCGCCGACCTTGTCGATGTCGAAATCGTGGTGGGCGTGCTTGACGGTGGAAATGCGGTAACCGCGCCGCGTGAACTCCTCAACGAGGCGTACCGCAAGCCCGGTCTTGCCGGAATTCTTCCATCCGGCGATGCCGAAGATTTTCTGTGTCATCCTGCCATCTTCCTTCATGCGCGAAGGGCCTCCAGCCAGCGTTCGGCCTCCATTAAATCATCGGGCGTGTTGATGTTAAAGAAGGGATCGAGAACGCTGGCGCGGGTCGGATGCAGCGGGAAGGGTACTTCCGTTACGTCATGACGCAGGAGGAAGTCGCGGACGCGGCGCTTCTCGTCGGTCTTCACCCACATTTCGAGATCGGCCGCCAATGCGGTCGGCCAAAGGCCAAAGACCGGATGGCTGCGGCCTTGCGAGGCGGCGATGGCGATACGAACCGGATGGTCGATCGCGCTCGCAAGCCGGCTGACGAGATCGGCCGGGAAGAAGGGGCAGTCGACGGAGACGGTGACGACGTGGGTGGCGGGCAGGCCGGCGCCATAGACCATCGCCGCATGGATGCCGGCCATCGGTCCCGCCTTGCCAGCTATACGGTCGGAGACGATCGGCAGGTCGTGGCCTTCGGCGTCATCGGCATTGATGGCGATGTGCGTGACCTGCGGCGCAAGGCGAGACAGCATGTGGTTGAGCAGGCTGCGGCCGCCCAGCGTCACGCCCGCCTTGTCGCGTCCCATGCGCGAGGAGCGCCCGCCGGCCAGCACGACGCCCGGAATGGTCGATTGGTCGAGCACGAAATCAGTCATGGCGATACCTCAGACATTCTCTCGGACAAGCGAACTCTTACACGGGCGAGCGGGGCGCCGATTCCTGGGCGACCGGCGGCACGTGGCGCTTGGCCTCACGATAGAACGTATAGAGGCCCGACGCGATGACGATGGCGGCACCCACCAGCGTCCAGAAATCAGGCACTTCGGCAAAGAAGAAGAAGCCGAGCAGGGAAGAAAAGATCAGGCTCGTATAGCGGAAGGGCGCCACGAAGGAGATTTCGCCGGTGCGCATGGCGACGATGACCGATTGGTAGCCGACGAGGACGAGCACGGAGGCGAGCAGCAGATGCGTCAGCGAGGTGGCACCGACCGGCTCCCAGCCGCCGAGGAAGGGGATCATCAGCGCGCCGAAGATCGCAACCGAGATCGCCGTCACCGTCGTGATCATCAGCGAGGGAATATCCTTGCTGATGCTGCGGGTGGCGAGATCGCGACCGGCCGTGGAAGCCACGCTGGCGACGCAGAGCAGCGCGGCTGCGGTAAAACCTTCCGGGCCGGGGCGGATGATGATCATCACACCGACAAGGCCGACGAGGATCGCCATCCAGCGCCGCCAGCCGACCGGCTCATGGAAGAAAAGCGCCGCCCCGAACGTGACGACCAGCGGCAGCGACTGCAGGATGGCAGAGGCGTTGGCGATCGGCATCATGCCGAGCGCGGTGATGTAAGTGACGGCAGCGATGATCTCGCAGGCGATGCGCAGCGCGATGATGGGCTTGACCATGACGCGCCAGGGACGCAACGCCCCGAACTTCCAGGCGATCAGATAGACGAGGATGCTGGTGAAGTGGCCGCGAAGAAACATGATCTCGCCGGCATTCATGTAGGAAATGACCGATTTGGAGAGTGCGTCGCTTGCGGAAAAGCCCGCCATCGCCATGCTCATATAGATGGCGCCTTCGGTATTGCGTGATCGCGGCATGCTGGAGATTCCCTTACCTTGCAGGCTCTTTTAGAAGGGAAAGGCCGGCAAGGGAATCGAAGGAATGTCACACCTCAGATAATTCGATGCTGCGATGCGGTACAACCTGCCGTTAAGGAAAGCAAATCCTTGTGCAGGTGCGGCAAATATTAGAAATATAAGGATAATTCCCAAATCTTTCGGTTGCGGATTAAGGTTGTATCAACCGATTCATCGAAAGATGCGGCCACTCTCCATGATGGAGGATGCCGCCGAACCATCCGGAATGATTGCGGAGTGGACGGTACCATCAGTTTCAAGGCGCCGCTCCCCATGCACTTCATCGACCGACTTCTGCAAAGCCGTCGTATCGTCACCAAGGTCCTGCTGTTCGTCATCCCGCTCGTGGTGCTGATCGCCGGTGTCGGCATCCTCGGCTACCACACGGCCAATATCCTGAACGGTCACATGACGGTGACGCGCGCGACGATCGAAAACATTTCCGATTTCGAGAACCTCCAGGCGGCGCTGCAGGAATTCGTCTCCGACCCGTCGGATGCGAGCAAGGCCGATTTCGACAAGGCGATCGATGCGCAGGAAAGCGGTGTCGTGCGCCTGAACGGTTTGTTGAAGACCGACGACCAGCACAGCCAGCTCACCGAAGTCAGCGGCCTTGCCGCCGCCATGCGCAAGCAGCAGGAGACACTATGGGGACTGCGTCAGACCGAGGATGCAAGCGTTGCCGCCATCAACAAGACAGTGCAGGCGATCTCGGCTGCGGCTGACGAAGCCGGCGGCCAGACCGATCTCGTGCGCAAGGATTTCACCGACAAGGAAGTCTTCGCCAAGGCACTGCTTTACAATTCTGCCGCCTTCAAATCGCTGACCGATATCATGGGCGCGATGCGCGTCGACGTCCAGATGGGTTTTACGCCCGAGGAGCAGATCGAAGCGGCCCAGCAGCACATTGCCGAAATCCTTGGACAAATCGACGTCGCCAAGGCGATGGTCTCCAAGGATGGCCAGCCGCTGATCGGGCAGGTCGCGGAGACAGCCGGCATGCTCGATGCGCTCTTGAAGGGCAACGGCACACCGGATGAGAAAGCCTCCGGCATGGCGCCGCTCTTGACCGGCTTCGTCAATACCGAGGGTCAGATGACGCTGCAGTCGGCCAAGAACAGCGATACGGCATCCGCCCGCTTCGTCAGCCTCGACAAGAGCATTGCTGAACAGCGCGAGCTTTTGACTTCGGTCGACCAGGTGCGTGACAGCGCCGATCGCCTGCAGGTGCATGTGAGCCAGATGCTGAGCGCCCGTGATGCCGCCGCGCGGGACGTGGTGCTTTCCGATCTCAAGGCTCTCACCGAAACCGCCAAGAAGATCTCCGCGCTCGGCGCCAAAGATGCCGTGATGAAAGCCTTTTCCGACAAGGTCACCCTGGCTGCCGCTTCGCTGACGTCAGTGTCTGCCGACATGCTGAAGGCGGCCGCGGACTGGAAGGCTGCCCGCCAACAGTCGTTCGAAATCCTTTCCGGCGCCATGGCCTCGCTTCGCCAGTTCATCAGCCAGGCGCAGGAACTCGGCAAGGAAGACAGCGAGCGTTCGGCCAATGTCTCCGTCTTCGCGATGATCCTCGGCACGCTGCTTGCGATCATCGGGGGGCTGATGCTGGTCGAGACGCTGCGCGGCCCGCTGAAGCGCGTTTCCGATGTCATGACGCGGCTTGCCGATGGCGATCTCGAAGTCGCCATCGAAGGCCGCAACCGCGGCGACGAAATCGGCGACATGGTGCGCTCGGTCGCCGTCTTCCGCGATGCAGCCGTCGAGAATGTCCGTCTCGAGAAAGAGGCTGAAAGCGCACGTGCGCTTTCCACCGACGAGGCGAACCGCCGCGCCGCCGAGCGCGCCCGTATCGAGGCCGAACAGAAGCAGGCGCTGAACGCGCTCTCCGACGTGCTGCAGCAGTTGGCGCAAGGCAATCTGGAAATCGGCATGCGCAGCGATCTCGCCGATGATTTCGTCGAGATGGCCGATACCTACAATCATGCCGTCGAGGCACTGCGCCAGACGCTGTCGGACGTTCGCTCCGCGACGGTCGAGATCAAGGGCGGCACGGGCAATCTGGCATCCTCGGCCGACGATCTCGCCCGGCGTACCGAGCAGCAGGCGGCTGCATTGGAAGAGAGCTCGCGGGCGCTACGTCATCTGAGCGACGTCGTGCGCTCCACCGCCGACCGCGCCAAGCAAACGGCACAGTCCGTCAACGAGACACAGGTTTTCGCGACCCGCTCCGGTGAAGTCGTCGCCAAGGCTGTCGACGCCATGGGCGAGATCAACCGTTCATCGGAGAAGATCGCGACGATCATCGGCGTGATCGACGAAATCGCCTTCCAGACCAACCTCCTGGCGCTGAATGCCGGCGTGGAAGCTGCGCGTGCAGGCGAGGCCGGCCGCGGCTTTGCGGTCGTGGCGCAGGAAGTACGCGAACTGGCGCAGCGTTGCGCCAAGGCCGCCCGCGAGATCAGGGAGCTGATCTCGGCAAGTTCCGGCCAGGTGCAGAGCGGCGTGGAACTCGTCGAGGAAACCGGCCGGGCGCTCGCCGAAATCATCGCCCATGTCGGCGGCGTGCAGCGCCTCGTCTCCGAGATTTCGGCCGCCACCGGCGAACAGTCGACCGGCCTTCACGAAGTCAGCAAGGCGGTGCACGACGTCGAGCTCATCACCCAGCAGAATGCGGCAATGGTGGAAGAGAACAATGCCGAAATCCAGGGCCTGCGCCAGCGCGTCGACATGCTCTCGGACAAGGTGAACCGCTTCCGCACCGGCGGCGAAGGCGAGGTGCATGGCTATGAGCGCGCTGACGGGCGTTGGAGCGGCCGGGCTGCGTAAGTTGACGCGTCAGGTATGACATTAGAGAGAACAAGCTCTGGCGGGTCTTTCTTTTGAACAATTCGGCAGGTCGGTCGTTTTCCAGTCATGTCCAACGAAGGAGAAATCGTGATGGACTGGAACCGTGTTGAAGGCAACTGGAAGCAGATGAAAGGCAAGGTCAGAGAACAGTGGGGCAGGCTCACTGACGACGATCTCGACCAGATCAATGGCCGCCGCGAACAGCTCGAAGGCAAGCTGCAAGAGCGCTACGGCCTTGCCAAGGACCGCGCCCGCCGGGACATTGATGACTGGTATGACAGCCAGACCTGGCACTGATAACAATCCGACATTGGAAAGACCTGGCCCCGCTTCTGCGGGGCTTTTTCTGGGTAGAAATGTTAGCCGGCGTCAACTCGAAAAAAGTTCGGGATTCCTGTGACAAGCACAGGAATGAGGGGAGAGGAGGAAGCGCCTTGCCAAGAGCCGGGAAAGTCGCGCCGCCATCGCCGGCCTTCCGCATGGCTTCGGGCGTTCGGTCCTGCAGTCGATTCGCTGGATCGATTGCTGCCGCCGCGCGGCACCGGACCTCACCCCCCAGTCACACTCATATGCCGCGCCACGGCGGGCCGCTTGTGGGTGCGGTCGATGATGAAATCGTGGCCCTTCGGCTTGCGGGTGATCGCCTCGTCGATGGCCGCATGGAGCAGGCCGTCGTCTTCGGTGGCGCGCAATGCGGCGCGCAGGTCGGCGGCGTCGTTCTGGCCGAGGCACATATAGAGCGTGCCGGTGCAGGTCAGGCGCACGCGGTTGCAGCTCTCGCAGAAATTATGGGTGAGCGGCGTGATGAAGCCGAGGCGGCCGCCGGTCTCCTCGACTGTCACATAGCGGGCAGGGCCGCCGGTCTGGTAATCGATATCGGTGAGGGTGAACTGTCGTTCCATATCGGCGCGCAGCTTGGAGAGCGGCAGGTACTGGTCGGTGCGGTCTTCTTCGATCTCGCCCATCGGCATGGTTTCGATGACGGTCAGGTCCATGCCGCGGCCATGCGCGAAACGCAGCATGTCGGGCATTTCCGCCTCGTTGAAATCCTTCAGTGCCACGGCATTGAGCTTGATCTTCAGGCCGGCCTTCTGGGCGGCATCGATGCCTTCCATCACCTTGGCGAAATCGCCCCAGCGGGTGATCTTGCGGAACTTGTCCGGATCGAGCGTGTCGAGCGAGACGTTGATGCGGCGCACGCCGCAATCGTAAAGCTCTTGCGCATGGCGGGCGAGCTGCGAGCCGTTGGTGGTGATTGTCAGTTCGTCGAGGCCGGAGCCGATCTGCCGGCCGATCTGGCGCACCAGGTACATGATGTTCTTGCGCACCAGCGGTTCGCCGCCGGTCAGCCGGATCTTTCTCACGCCCTTGGCGATGAAGGCGGAACAGAGCCGGTCGAGCTCTTCCAGCGTCAACAGGTCCTTCTTCGGCAGGAAGGTCATGTTTTCCGCCATGCAATAGGTGCAGCGGAAATCGCAACGGTCGGTGACGGAGACGCGCAGATAGGTGACCGGACGCCCGAAGGGATCGATCATCGGGCCTGCATCAGCAACAAGCGGCGCGGCAGTGCCTATCGTTCCGACTCTGGTGTTCATGTCAATCTCCGTACTCTCGTCAATGTGGGCATATGCTATTGTGGCGTCAAGGGAAACAGGCCACGGCGCCAAGCGAATTTGAGCTTGCGCTGAAAAAGATCCACGCCTACTCCTCGCATCAGAAGAGGACATCATGATGAGCGATATCTGGCCGACCGAACTCAAGGTTTCGAAAGACCGCCAAAGGCTGGTGGTAAGCTTCAATGACGGGCAGAGCTTCGATCTCTCGGCCGAACTTCTGCGCGTGCTGTCGCCATCGGCCGAGGTTCAGGGGCATGGGCCGGGGCAGAAGGTCACGGTGCCGGGCAAGCGCAACGTTGCCATCGTCTCCATGATCCCGACCGGCAATTATGCCGTGCGCATCGGTTTCGACGATATGCACGATACCGGCATCTATACATGGACGTATCTGCGCGAACTCGGCGAGCGCGGCTTCGAGCTCTTCTCGGTCTATGAAGAAGAGCTTGCGGCCAAGGGAATGAGCCGGGACGTAGCGGAAAAGCCGCGCTGATCGCGATAAACTCAGGGGCAGACGAGGGGGCACATGACGGAAACACATAAAAAGAGCTGGCTGCGAGCCCACGGGCATACCGGCAGCAGGGTCACATTCCTGGAACTCTTCTTCGATCTCGTTTTCGTCTTTTCCATCTCGCAACTGTCGCACGCGCTCTTTGCCCATTATACGCCGCTCGGTGCCATTGAAGCGGCGCTGATGATGTTTGCCGTCTGGTGGGTATGGATCTTCACCGCCTGGGTGACGAACTGGCTCGATCCGGAGCGCATGCCGGTACGATCAATGCTGATCGTGCTGATGCTGCTCGGCCTCGTGCTCTCGGCCTCCATTCCCGAAGCCTTCGGCGAGAAGGGTCTGCTGTTCGCCTCAGCCTATGTGCTGATGCAGGTCGGCCGCTCTCTCTTCACCACCTATGCGATGCGGGCTGCGGGCCGCTCGGCCACCATCAACTTCGTGCGCATCACCACCTATCTCGTCGTCGCCGGCGTGTTCTGGATATCAGGCGGGCTTCTGGAGCATGAGGCGCGGCTGATCTGCTGGGTGATCGCGCTCTTGATCGAATATTCCGGGCCGGCGCTCGGCTTTGCAGTGCCCGGCCTCGGCAAATCCAAGACGGAAGAGTGGGACGTTTCCGGCGCGCATATGGCGGAGCGCTGCGCACTCTTCATCATCATCTGCCTCGGCGAAGCAATCCTCGTCTCCGGCCGCACTTTCTCCGAAATGGAGTTCTCGGTTATGACCGGCATGGTCTTCCTGATCGGCTTCATCGGCACGGTCGCCATGTGGTGGCTCTATTTCCGCTTCGGCCATGAGCGGGCGGCACATCGCATCGAGCACGAGGATACGCCGGGCAGCCTCGCACGGCAGGCCTTCACCTATGCGCATATCCCGATCCTGGCAGGCATCATCGTGCATGCGGTGGCGGTGGAATTCATGTTCGAGCATCCGCATGAGACGGGCAGCCTTGCCATCGCCGCTTCCGTTCTCGGCGGCTCCGGCCTCTTCCTGATCGGCAATCTCTGGTTCAAGGGTGCCACCAGCGGGCACCTGCCGCTCTCGCATCTCGCCGGCATCGTCATCCTGATCCTCTGCGCTTTCCTGGCGCCCTTCATGCAGGTCTACGTGATGGGCATTCTGGCGGCGCTGGTGCTGATCGTGGTGGCAGCCTGGGAATACAAATCGCTAACACGTGCGCCGGCGGGGCCGGTGCTGCACTAGTCAATCCTCGTCGCGCAAATCCTGCAGCAGCACGCCGATGATGCGCTCCATCGAATCGGCGGTTGCCATGCATTGTTCGATCGGCTCGGCCGACAGCACGCGATCGATGAGGCCGGTCTGGATCACCATGGCCTCCTCGGTCAGCTTGCGGCCCTCTGGTGTCAGGTGCAGGCGCAGCACGCGCTTGTCGCGTTCGTCGTCGCGGCGAATGATCAGGCCGCGCTTTTCCATCTGCGGCAGCAGCATGCTCATATTGGAGCGGCCGACCAGCAGCTTTCTTGCCAGCTCCTGCTGCGAAATGCCTTCGAAGCGGTAGAGATTGACGAGAATATCGAGATGCGGCGGCTTGATATCCAGATCGGAGAGCGAGCGCGCCAGGGACTGCTGCATGAGCTGGCAGGCGCGAGCCACTGCGATCCAGCTTCTAAAACGCGGATGATCCCAGGGGAGGGATTGATTTTTGTTCATCGTTGTACTTTATTGTTCAGTGTTGAACATTATCGGAATCCCATCATGGCAAACTTTGCGCTTGAGGTCACCCGCCTCGGATTTTCGCTCATGCAATCCGTTTCCCCTCGTCTTGCCGGCGAGGCGGCATTCCGGCTGTTCTGCCGAACGCCATCCGCCAGGCCCAAGGGCGAGAAGGCGAGGGCGGCGCATGCAGCGGGTGCCGCCAAGCTTGCCGATGCGGAACGGTTCCTGCTGCCCGTCGAGGGCAAGCGGGCGCATGCCTACCGGCTGAATGGCGGAGCACTCGGCCGGCGCAAGCGCTATCTCGTTACCCATGGCTGGGGCTCCGGCATGGCCTATATGGCCGATCTCGTGACGATGCTGGCGGCTACGGGTGCCGAAGTGATCGCGCTCGATTTTCCGGGCCATGGGCGATCCGGTGGGCGCTTCCTGCATATGGCGCTGGCGGTGAAGGCGATCGCCGCAGCCGAGGCGCGCTTCGGCCGTTTCGACGCCGTCATCGGTCATTCCTTCGGTGGCGCGGCGCTGATGGTTTCGGCCCTGGCCATGCTGCCTGATGTGAAGCCCGTCTCGGCTGAACGTTTGGTACTGATCGGCTCGCCCAGTGAAATGCAGTGGCTGTTTACCGATTTTGGCCGGATGCTGCGGCTGAAACCGGCGGCACAGGCCGCGCTTGAAGACGTCGTGCATCGTATCACCGGTCGGAGACTTGAGGATTTTGACGCGGGAAAACGGGCCAATCACGTCGGCAAGCCGGTGCTGGTCATTCATGCCGAGGACGACAAGGAAGTCAGTGCAGCCCATGCGCGCCGCTATGCGGCTTCGGGCGGGCATGTACGGCTCTCCTGGGCCAACGGTTTCGGCCACCGGCGCATCATGTCGGCAGGTCCGGTGCTGAGCGAGGTCGCGACGTTCCTCGCAGAGGAAGACATCAAAAAAGATGCTGAGATCATTCCGATTTTTGAGCTTCCGGCGCGTCGCGCATCGGTGTAGCGTCCGCCCGGCCGCAGGTCAGACGGCCGGCACTATGGCGGGATATCCATGAAAATCATCGGAAGTATCGAGGAGCTCAACGAAATCTATGGCGCGGGGCTGTCGCAGGCCTCCGTCGACAAGGTGACGAAGGAGCTGACGCCGCTCTACCGGGGCATGATCGAAATGTCGCCCTTCGTGGCGCTTGCAACCGTCGCTCCGGAAGGGCTCGACTGCTCGCCGCGCGGCGATCTCGGCGGTGTGGTGCGCATTATCGACGACAGGACGTTGCATCTGCCCGACTGGCGCGGCAACAACCGCGTCGATTCGCTTTCCAACATCGTGCGCGATCCGCGCCTGTCGCTGATGTTCCTCATTCCGGGCTCCAACACGGTCATGCGCATCAACGGTCGCGGCGTCGTCTCCAATGACGAGGCGCTGCTCGAGAGTTTCGAAATGGACGGCAAACACCCGCGCACGGTCACCGTCATCAACATCGTCGAGGTCTATTTCCAGTGCGCCCGCGCGGTCATGCGCGCCGAGTTGTGGAATGCCGACCACTTCGTCGATCCGGCGAACCTGCCGACGCCCGGCCAGATGCTGAAGGATGCGGTGGGTGATTTCGACCACGAGACTTATGACCGCGAATGGCCGGCACGCGCTGCAAAGACGATGTGGTGAGGTGAGGGTGTCACCAGATGGTGACGCTTCAGGGATAGGCAGTGTGATGTTCGTTGCTGAGGTGGAGAAGACCCCGCCCCAAACCCCTCCCCACAAGGGGAGGGGCTTAATCTGCGGCGCCCGCTCTCCAAATCTTCAATGTTAGAGAATGGGTAAGGCGGTGGCCCCGGGTTAGCCCCACCCACCTGTGAGGAGAGGTCTTCGTTAAGCCGCCACTCCCCTCGGAAACAGCACGGCGTCCGGAGCCGTTCTGACCCCATCGACGACAAGCGATGCCCCATAGACTTCGGGCACCTCGATCCCTAGCCTTTCATGCAGCGCCGCAGCCGAGCGCGGCAGGAACGGCAGAAGGCAGCGTGCGACCACCGCCAGCCCATAGACCTGCTCGGCAAGGCACGCACTGAGACGATTGACCGTCGCCTGCCGTTCCGCGGGCGTGAGGTCACCAAGCAGCGCCTTCGCATCCGCCCATGGTGCGCGTTTGGCAAAGCGGGTGTTTGCCTCGCCGATAAAGGCGAAGATATCGGCCAGGCCGACATGCAGCTCATAGGCGTCGAAGGCTTCAGCGACCTTCCCAGGAAGACGAGCCGCCCCCTGCACGAAATCGCTGTCCTGCAGCGGCGGAACAACCCCGCCAAAGGAACTCGCGAGAAGCGCCAGTACCCGGTTGGCGAGATTGCCGAACTGGCCGCCAAGTTCGCCCGTCCATGCGGCTTCGAGACGTTCGCCGGAGAAGTCGCCATCGTCGCCCGAGCGTATATGCCGGAGCAGATAATAGCGCAGTGCATCCGGCGTGCCGTAAGCATCGATGATGCTGTTCGGATCGATACCGTTGCCCGCCGATTTGCCGATCTTCCTGCCATCGACCGTGACATAACCATGAACCGATATCGATGAGGGCGGCAGCGGGCCGGCCGAGAGCAGGATCGCCGGCCAGTAGATGGCGTGGAATTTCGAGATGCCCTTGCCGACGACGTGGATGCGTTCGCCGCCGGCGGTCCAGTAGCGCTTGAAGAGTGTCGGATCGGAGCCGTAGCCAAGCCCCGTCAGATAGTTCGCGAGCGCGTCGAACCAGACATAGACCACCTCATCTCCGTCAGGGGCGGGAACGCCCCAGCCGCGCGCCCGCTCGGCGCTGCGTGAGACGCTGATATCCTCAAGGCCGCGTCGCAGAAGGGCCAGCACCTCGTTGCGCCGGTGCGCGGGAACGATCGTGAGTTCACCGCTCTCGATGAGCTGCAGGATCCGGTCACCATAGCGGGACAGGCGGAAGAACCAGTTTTCCTCTTTGACAAGTTCGAGGGGGACGCCATGTTCCGGGCATCGACCGCCAACGAGTTCTGCGGCCTCGTAAAATTGCTCGCAGCCGACGCAGTAGAGGCCTTCGTAGGCCTTGCGATAGAGGTCTCCATTCTCGGCGCAGGCGTTCCACAAGGCGTGTACGCAAGCGAGATGCCGCGGGTCGCGGGAGGTGCGCACGAATTCATCGTTGGAAATGTCGAGCCGCGTGCCAAGGCGCTCGAACCTGTCGGCATTGGCGTTGACGAAATCCGCCACGGGCAGGCCTGCGGCTTCCGCCGAGCGAACATTCTTCAGGCTGTTGTCATCGGTTCCGCACTGGAAGCGGACATTGCGGCCGAGCAGGCGGAAATGGCGCGCATAGGCGTCGGCCTGCACGAGTTCGAGCGCGAAGCCCACATGCGGGGCGGCGTTCACAAAGGGGATCGAGGTCGTGATATAGGTGTTCGGCTTGTTCATCGGTTGATCCTTTCGAGGCTGTTTGCCCGCGAGACGGATCGACCCATGAAAAGACCGCCTCGGGGGCGGTCGCTGGTGCATTATGGACGCACGAAACCCGCCACGCTATGAGCGCGGCATCATCATCACTGACGTGTTGATCACGGTTCTGTCCATGCGGAATTGGTACCACCTGGAGCCGCGTCCGACAAGCGGGCTGCTTTCAGCGCAATATCGGCTATTCTCGGCGGCCGGATGCGATTGCGCGGAGGAAGCGATGGCGATCGAAAGCATGAGGACGGGCGGCTGCGCCTGCGGCGCAGTCAGATACGAAGTCGAGGGAGAGCCTTATCAATCCGGGCTCTGCCATTGCACCAAATGCCGGAAGCTGACCGGCTCCATCCTTTCTGCGACGGCGAACTGGCGCCGCTCGAAATTCAAGATGGATGGCGAGATCAGCACATTTGACAGGCGGTCCTTCTGCCCGATCTGCGGTTCGCGGCTGTTCTTCATGCTCGAGGATGCGGTGGAAGTGTTCCTTGGAACTCTGGACGAGGCGCCGAATGGCATCCGCCCCATGGTCGAAGTGTGGACTATCAGGCGCGAGCCCTGGCTGCCACGGGTTCCGGGTGTCCGGCTCTACGATGAAGACGAGCAGGCGACGTCAGATCGGTAGGAAGGCTAGTCGTCAATAAAACGTCGATTTAAAGGGAACGATTGCCGAGCCCATGGCGGCGGCGTCGCCTGATATGTCTGAGACGATGAGCTTGGGGTGCGGGCGAGGCACGCCGTAGCGCGGGCGGCCGAAAAGTTCGGTGCGTTCGCTCAGCATCTGTGCCAGTCCCGGCGGCACCTGGCCGCCGAAGACGATGGCCTGCGGGTCGTAGATCGCCCAGATGGCGTTGACGAGACGGTTATAGGCGGGTGTGATCTCCTCGACCCATTCCGCCATACCCGGCCATTTCGGATCGAAATGTTTGCGCAGATATGGGATTGACGGCACGTCGACATTGTGGCGCTTGAGCTTCTCCAGGAGCAACTGCAGGGCAGGGCGGCGGGTAGTCTCCTCATCGTCATACATGCCCGAGAATTCGCCGGCATTGCCATTGCCGCCGGCCAGGAGTTCGCCGTCATTGATCAGGCCGCCGCCGAAGCCGTAATTGAAGCTGAGATAGGCGAAGTGCTTGACGAAGCGGCCGCAGCCGAACATCGCCTCGGCGACCGCGCCGGCGCTGCCGCCATTCAGCAGCCAAACGGGCTTTTTGAAGAGATCGCTCAGCAGTGGCCCGAGCTCGATCAGCGACCACTCATGCAGCGGCATCGAGGCATTGTATTTTGTCCCTGATATCAGAGCGCCGGCAATGCCGAAGCCGATACCGAAGAAGGTCTCGTCATCGAGGCCGTTCAGCTGCTGCAGTTCGGCAATGCGTTCGCGCACGCGATCCAGTGCCTGGTTCATGCCCAGCTCCCTCAGCGAGATGTCGCTTTCGCCGAGCACATTGCCTGACAGATCCACCAGGCAGATGTCGACCACGTCGGAATTGACCGAGATGCCGACCGAATAGGCGTGGTGGCCATTGAGCCGCAGCATCGGGCTCGGCTGGCCGCGGCCAAGGCCGGGCTTCGGGGAACCCAGCGAAACGATGCCGCGCTCGACGAGCTGGTCGATGATGCGGTGGACCGATTGCTGCGTCAGATCCGTATGATTGGTGATCTCCGATCGCGACAGGCCGGGATTGCGCCAGATGAGTTTGAGCAGGCTGCGCTCATTCGAGGAAACGACGATTTCTTCGCCCGGACGCCGGAACCGGGAGGCGATCAGCGGTTCTGGAGAGTAAGCCATGACGCACCTCGAATATACTACAAAAGTGTAACACTGAAACAGACATCAACCGCTGGCGACTGCATACCGGGCTTTCCTAGTCCAATCAAGTCCGATCTCGTCATCCGTTTGTTACACGCAAAGTGTATTAAGCCGGCCGTTCGCGGTCCGGACGTTGATCCGGCGGTCTCACAATTCAGGCGAGGGCAATATGAAGATTTCCATTCTGGTGGCTGCGGCCGCCCTGCTGACGGCTGCGTGTTCTTCTGCGCAAGCTGCCAATTTCGAATTCTGGTACGGCAATACGGGAAGCGTCGAAAAGGCGATCCTGGCGCAATGCGACGCCTTCAACGCGTCGCAGTCGGCCAATCACGTCACCTGCGTCGGGCAGGGCAGCTATGAAGTCTCGATGCAGAAGGCGATTGCCGCCTACCGCTCCAACAAGCATCCGGTGCTGATCCAGTTCTTCGACGCCGGCACGCTCGACCTCTTGCTGTCAGATGCCGTCGTGCCGGTTCAGGACGTGCTGCCCGATGTCGACTGGAACAATTATATCAAGGGCGCGCGCTCCTATTACGAAACCTCCGGCGGCAAGCTCTATTCGCAGCCCTATAATGCCTCGACGCTCCTCTTCTACGTCAACAAGACGGAGCTCGAAAAAGCCGGCGTCACCGAGATGCCGAAGACCTGGGAAGACATCATCGAGGCTGCCCGCAAGCTGAAGGCTGCCGGCCATGAATGCCCCTATGTCACCAATGGCGAGCCCTGGTCGATGTTCGAGCAGTTCTCCGCCCGTCATGGCCTGCCGATCGCTTCCGAGCATAACGGCTATGATGGCCTGAACGCCGAATATGTCTTCAACACCACCTTCGTTGCCAAGCACCTGCAGAACCTGGTCGACTGGCGCAAGGAAGGCCTGGTGAAGATCGCCAGCGACACCAAGGCCGGCAATTACACGGCCGCCTTCAATTCCGGCGAATGCGCCATGATGGAAAATTCCTCCGGCTCCTATACGGACTCGGCCAAGGCCTTCGACGGCAAGTATGAACTCTCCGTCAACCTGACGCCGATGTACAAGGGTTATGAGCGCCACAACACCTTCGTCGGCGGCGCTTCCATCTACATCATGAAGGGCCATGAGCAGGCCGAGATCGACGGCGCCAAGGCTTTCCTCGATTTCCTGCGCAAGCCCGAACAGCAGATGTTCATGACGGCATCGACCGGCTACGTGCCCGTCACCACCGACGTGCTCGATGCGATCGCCAAGAGCGGTGACGCCGGTTCGCGCAAATATGCGACGGCCAGCGTCGGCATCGAATCCATGAATGAGCCCGGCACGCCGGATACCCGCGGCATCCGCCTCGGCTTCTATGTGCAGTTCCGCTCGGTGCTGATGGAAGAGACCCAGAAGGCATTCGCAGGCACCGAGACCATGCAGGTGGCGCTCGATAACGCCAAGAAGCGTGGCGACGAACTGCTGCGCCGCTTCGAGCAGACCTACAAGACGGCAAAGCTGCCCTGATCCATCTCCGGTGTGGTGCTCTCCTTGCGCCGCACCGGCCTTTCTCGAAATGGACATGCGTGATGTCGTCGGAATCCTCACTTTTCAGCCATCGCTGGCTGCCGCTTTTGCTGGCCGCCCCCATGCTGCTGCTGATCCTCATCTTCTTCTATGCGCCGATCATTCAGGCCTTCTACTGGTCCTTTTTCCTGGAAAGGCCCTTCGGCGGCGGGTCGGAATTCGTCGGCTGGGATAATTTTCGCCGCGTGCTTGCTGATCCGGAATTCTGGAATGCCGGCTGGCGCACGGTCATCTTCATGGTCGTCGCCTCGTCGCTCGCAGTCGCTCTGCCGCTGATCCTGGCGGTGGCCGCCGACCGGAAGATCCGCCTTTCGCTGACGGCGCGCAATGTGCTGGTCTGGCCGAAGGGTGTCGCGGGTGCCTCGATCGGCGTCGTCTTCGCCTTCGTCTTCAACCCCTTCGTCGGCATTCTGGCGCCGATCAACCATGTCTTCCCGGGCGCCTGGGCACCGGGCCTAGATGGCACGGATGCTTTCATCACGCTGATCATCGCGCATGTATGGGGCGGCATTCCCTTCAATTTCGTCATCCTGCTCGCCGGCCTGCAATCCATTCCGCGCACCATGTTCCAGGCGGCCGCCATGGATGGTGCTGGACCCTGGCGGCGCATCTTCGATGTGCAGCTGCCGCTGATCATGCCGCAGCTCTTTCTGACGCTGGTGCTGGAATTCACCGAAAGCGTCACCTCCGCCTTCGCGCTGATTGATACGATCACCAAGGGCGGACCGGGCGGTTCCACTAACCTGCTGGTCTACAAGATCTATACCGATGGTTTCAGCGGTTACGATCTCTCCGGCGCCTCCACGCAGACGGCCATCCTGATGGTCTTCGTCGCTTTTCTCACCGCCGCGCAGTTCCTGCTTCTCGGCCGCAGCGTCAATTACGAACGGTAAGGGCCAGCCATGATCGAAAACGCTCGTTCGCTCAATGTCGCCGCCAGCGCCATCCTGGCTGTCGGCATCGTCTTCATTCTCGGGCCGCTCTACCTGACGCTCGCCAATGCATCGCAACCTTACGAGTTTCTGCTGCGCAACGGGCTTGCCTGGTATCCGGGCGACCAGTTCATCGCCAATGTCATGCGCGTCTTTACCGAGACGCGGATACCGATCCAGATGCTGAATAGCATGCTGGTGGCCCTTTATGATGCCTTCTTCACGTGCGCGCTTTCCTTCCTCACCGCCTATGCGCTCGTCTATTTCCGCATTCGCTGGGCGGGCGTCGCCTTCGCGCTGATCCTGGCGACGATCATGCTGCCGATCGATATCCGCGTCATCACCACTTATCAGGTGGCGGCCAATATCTTTTCGCCGCTGAATGGGCTGCTCGACATCACGGGCATCAATGCGCTGATCGAAAGCCTGTTCGGTGCGCCCGTTCATCTCGAGCTCAGCGTGCTCGACACGCATTTCGGCCTCGTGGCACCACTGGTGGCGCATGGAACCGGCACCTTCCTGTTCCGGCAGTTCTTCCGCACGCTGCCATCGGATCTCTTCAAGGCGGCGCGCATGGACGGGGCAGGGCCGATCCGCTTCCTCTTCCATATCCTGCTGCCAATTTCGCGCAGCAGCTTTGCGGCCCTCTTCGTGCTGACCTTCCTCAGCGGCTGGACGCAATATCTCTGGCCGCTGGTTGCCGCCTCCAGGCCCGAAATGACGACCGCCGTCGTCGGTCTGGCGCGCCTCGCACCCGACATGGAGGGCGAGATTCCCGACTTTCCGATGATCATGGCCGGTGTCGTGGTCGTCTCGATCATTCCCCTTGTCATGATTGCGCTCCTGCAGCGCTACCTCGTGCAGGGCCTCGTTCTTTCGGAGAAATGACGTGAACGCCATCGATACCGCTATCCGCACCGCGGCCACCAACATCACGCTTACAGGCGTCACCAAGGCATACGACACGAAATCGACCGTCATCCCGCCGCTCGATGTCGAGCTGCGCGCCGGCGAATTCACCGTCGTGCTCGGCCCATCCGGCTGCGGGAAATCCACGCTGCTGCAGATGGTCGCCGGGCTCGAGGCCGTCAGCGGCGGCAAGATCCTGTTCGGCAATCGCGAGGTGCAGGGCCTGGAGCCCAAGCAGCGCGGCTGTGCCATGGTCTTCCAGAATTATGCGCTCTATCCGCATATGACCGTGTTTCAGAACATGGCCTACAGCCTGCGGGTCGCCGGGCTTCCCAAGGCTCAACGCCAGCAGCGCGTCGGCGCGGTGGCCGAAATGCTCGGGCTTGCGGCCTATCTCGACCGTAAGCCGGGGCAGCTCTCGGGTGGTCAGCGCCAGCGGGTGGCGATCGGCCGGGCGATCGTCAGGGAACCCGGCGTGCTGCTCTTCGATGAGCCGCTTTCCAATCTCGATGCGCAGCTGCGTCACGACATGCGCGTCGAGCTCGCCGATCTGCACCGGCGCATCGGGGCGACGACCGTCTTCGTCACCCATGACCAGGTCGAGGCGATGACGCTCGCCGACCGAATCCTGATCCTTAACAGGGGCAGTATCGAGCAGTTCGATACGCCGAAGGCGATCTATCATCGCCCGGCCTCGGTCTTCGTCGCGAAATTCATCGGCGCGCCGCCCATGAATATCCTGCCTGTGACCGGCGATGGTTCAGCGCTGCGTCTGGCAGACGGGCAGGCGGTTGCGGAATACCACAAGGCGGGCAAGTTCCAGCTCGGTATTCGCCCCGAGGATATTATCATCGAAGCGGGTGGTGCGATCAAAGGCCTGCTGCGGCATTTAGAGGATCTCGGCTCGCATGCGGTACTGGCTGCCGATCTCGCCGGCACGCCTGTTCGTATCGCCACACCCTTCGGCGCCGATATCGATCCCGCCGCCGAGCTTTCCTTCTCCTTCCCACGATCCCGGTTGCACCTGTTTGACGGCGAAACAGGGCGCGCCATTCCGGGCGCATTCGCCGAGCATTGAAAGACCTCTCCATGAATTACACAGATTATGTGCGCGACCCCCAGAGGGACTGCGCAGTCGTGGCGCATCGCGGCATCTGGCGCGACGCTCCCGAAAACAGCCTTGCTGCCATCGAGGCGGCGATCCGCGCGGGGTGCGATGTCGTCGAGATCGATGTGCGCCGTAGCGCCGATGGCGGGCTGTTCCTGCTGCATGACAAGACCTTGCTGCGCATGGCCGGCATCGACGAGGTGCCGGAGGCGCTGAGTTCCGAGCGCCTCGCGAGCCTCACGCTGAAAAACCGCGATGGCGGCGAAGGCAATAAGATGACTGGCGAGAAACTGCCGAGCCTGAGAGAGCTTTTCGATCTCGCGCGCGACCGCATCTTCCTGCATCTCGATGTGAAGGACAGGGCGGTCATCCCCGAGGTCATCGCTTGTGCCCGCAACATGGGCGTCGAGGCCCAGGTGGATTTCTGGGGCAGCCTCCGCACGGCCGACGATCTTGCCTGGGTGCGCGAGACGGTCATCCCGCATGGTGTGCTGTTCATGGCGAAGTCACGGATCGGCGCTACGCATGCCAGGGCCGAGTTGGATCTGTTGTTCCGACTCGCGCCGTCCGTTTGCGAAGTCTGCTTCGACCACATCGACGATATCTCGGCTCTCCATGCCCGTATCAGCGAGACGGGCATGAAGCTATGGGCCAATACGCTCGATTCCGTCGCCTTTGCCGGCTTCACCGATACGGCCGCCATTGAGGATCCCGACGCCATCTGGGGCCGGCTGATCGAGGCCGGCATTTCGCTTATCCAGACCGATGAACCGGTCGCACTGAAATCATATCTCGCCAGCCGTCGCGGCTGACACATAAGGAAACACCATGAGCTACAAAGACTTCATCGCCGACCCGAACCGTTCCTGCGCCATCGTTGCCCATCGCGGCGCCTGGCATGGCGCGCCGGAAAACAGCTTGGCCTCCATCGAGAAGGCCATCGCTGTCGGCGCCGATATCGTCGAAATCGACGTGCGCAAGAGCGCCGATGGCGAGCTTTTCCTGATGCATGACGACACGCTCTCGCGCATGGCCGGCATCGACCGCGATGCCGAGACCTTCACCATGGCCGAATTGCAGGCGATTGCGTTGCGCGAGGACAATGGCGGCGAGAGCCGTACCATCTCCGACCAGCGCATCCCGACCCTGAAGCAGGCTTTCGAGGCCATGCGCGGCCGCATCTTCGCCGATCTCGACCTCAAGGATCGCGGCCTGTTTTCGGAAGTGGCGGCCTGCGCCCGCGAGATGGGCGTGGCATCCTCCGTCGACCTCAAGACCCGCCTCATGACCCGCGAGGAACTCGACTGGGTGCGCGCCCAGAATATCGAGGGAGTGCCCTTCATGGCGATGGCGCAGTTCTCGGCCGGCGATATCCACGAGACGCTGGCGCTGCTTTCCGAGATCAAGCCCTTCATGTGCGAACTGCGCTTCGACCGCCTCGACACCATCGCAGACAATCAGCAGCTCTTCGCCGATGCCAATATGGCGATCTGGTTCAACACGTTGGATATGGCGGCGAGCGGCGAATGGACCGACATGCGGGCGCTTGCCGATCCCGATGCCATCTGGGGCCGCCTCATCGATGCCGGTATCAGCACCATTCAGACCGACGAGCCGGCGGCGCTCAGGCGCTATATCGAGGCCCGGAAATCGTCGCGAAAACCGGCTGGAGCTCGCATCGCGGTTTGATCCTCTGCAGACGCGGGCCACCCGCCTTTAGGGCAACGGCCCGCGTCGGGTTATTTCACCGGCACGACGAGCGATGAACCCTTGGTGACGATATAGGTCGCCAGTTCCGAGGCCTTGCCATCGCCGACATTCCTTGCCGAATGGGCAACGCCCGAAGGGATGAACAGCGACTGTCCGGCTTTGAGTGTTACCGGCTTCTGGCCATCGAGCTCATATTCCAGCGAGCCTTCGATGACATAGGCAATTTCTTCGCCCGGATGCTGGTGCTTCGGCGCAAAGGCGCCGGGGGCGAAATCGACACGGACCTGGACGGCCTCGTGGCCGGGCACGTCGATATCATCATGGACGAGATCGGTACGTTTAATCGGCTGGTCGGCATAGGCGGGTGCCAGCTGCATTGCGCCGGCAGCGAGCAGGGCAGTCATTGCCACGATCTTGATCGCATTCATTTCCATATCCTTCGTCAGTTGCTTGACCCCATGGTCGGGCAACGAGGGCATTTGAGCAGAGGGATGAATTGGAAATGTTTCCGCCATCAGGGCTTTTTGTATCACCATGTATCTGTGCGGTAGATGGGAGATCGAGGCCGGAAGCATCCGATCGGCGGATGCTTGAGTAGCGCGACAACAGCCAGAGACGGTGGTAAAATCGACTATCGGTTGCTCCTCTTAAGGGGGAAGAGGGCATGGGCAAGCCTGCAGAAAGGCCTTCAATTACGCCGTCATCATCGGTGGGAAGGGCCATTATGGACGAGGTCCGTCAATCGCCCCTTCTCGTGCTGATCGTTTTCGTGCCTGTCGTCATTGTGCTGGAGCGGCTCACGCCTGACGCGCACACGCTGTTGTTCCTGCTATCGATCGTGGCAATCGTCCCGTTGGCCGCCCTTTTGAGCCGCGCGACCGAGGCGGTTGCCGCCAGGACCGGAGATGCGGTCGGCGGACTGCTCAACGCCACGCTCGGAAACCTGACCGAACTCGTCATCTCGCTCGCGGCCCTGCAGGCAGGCCAGTATCTGCTGGTCAAGGCGTCGCTGGCGGGCGCGATCGTCACCAATACGCTGTTCATGCTGGGCGGTTCTTTCCTGCTCGGCGGGCTCAAGCATCACATTCAGGAATTCAACAGGGTCAATGCGCGCTTTCAGGCCTGCATGCTGTTCCTGGCAACGATCGCGGTTCTTGTGCCGTCGCTGATCAGCGAGGTAGACCAACCGCCGGCACCCGAGGTCTCGCAGACGCTGAGCCTCGGGCTTTCGATCCTGCTCATCGTCGTCTACGCGCTCGGCATGTTCTTTTCGCTGCGCACGCACCGGGAGCTTTTCGCCAGCGTCAGTCACGGTGGCGAAGAGGAGAAACACTGGCCGATGACCTTCTCCATCGTCCTGCTGGTTGTCGTGACGCTGCTGGTGGCGCTGGTCAGCGAGATCTTCGTCGGATCGGTGCAGGCTGCCGCCGAACATCTCGGTATGACGCCGGCCTTCGTCGGTTTCATCGTCGTGGCGCTGGTCGGCGCGGCTGCGGAAATGACGACCGCCTTTTCGGCAGCGCGCGCCAATCGGCTGGATCTCAGCGTCAGCATCGCGCTCGGCAGTGCGGCGCAGATCGCGCTCTTCGTCGCACCGCTGCTGGTGCTTGTCAGCTATTTCATCGGTCCCGAACCGATGACGCTGCAATTCTGGCGCGGAGCAGTGACGATGATGATCGTTGCCACGCTCGCCGCTACTCTCTTGTCGAATGGCGGACGCGGCGCCTGGTATGTGGGGGTCATGGCTCTGGCGCTTTACGGGATTTTCGCTTTCACCCTGTTCGTCCTGCCGCCGGCAAGTCCGTCCTGATCATTCGCCCTGCCGAATGGCGGCCAGGGACGCATGCCCGCTGGATTGGCCCGATGGATTGGCCCGATGGATTGGCCCGATGGATTGCAGGAGGAGAATGGCAGGGACATGACGACAAAAATCGGCACGACGTTTCAATCGAGTACACGGATGAGACGGCTGTTCTTCGCGGCGCTTTTCAACCAGATCCGCATCCTCTGGCCGATTTTTTCCGGCGTGCTGATCGTCATGCTCGGGGCAGGCGCCATCATCGGCTGGATCGAGGGCTGGGGCGTCGGTGAGAGCCTGTATTTCACCTTCGTCACCGGCCTGACGATCGGCTACGGCGACCTTGCGCCGAAGAGTACGATAGCACGCATCCTGATCGTGCCGATCGGCCTTTGCGGCATCATACTGACAGGACTTGTTGCCGCCATCAGTGTGCAGGCGCTCGATGCGGCGGGCCGCGCCCGAACCGAACAGGATGATCTCACCGATACCAGATCGTAAGGTGTCACGCGGATTGCATCACCCGATTTCCATGCGTAATCAAATGCAATAGTGTTGACTAATTGATTAGCGTCGGCTATTTGATTTTCCATGATCGAAGCCGAAACCATCACTGCCGTCATGCGCGCCCTTGCCGATCCCACGCGACGGGCCGTGTTCGAGCGCATCGTCAATTCCGAAGAGATCACCGTGGTTGAGCTGACCCGCGGCAGCAATGTCACGCAGGGCGCCATCTCCCAGCATCTCAAGTCCCTGAAACGGGCCGGCCTCGTCAGCGAGCGCCCGGAGGGGCGCAATGTCTATTACCGCGCCGAGCCCGGCGGTCTGGAGCCGCTGGCCGACTGGATGAGCCATTACGGCATCTTCTGGCGCGAACGCTTCACCGATCTCAGAAAGCTCTTGAAGGAAATCGACCCATGAACCAAGTCATTCACCCCGAGAGGCACACCTCCGACACGCAGGCCATCGTGGTCGACGAAGTCTTCCCGCATGCGCCTGACATCATCTGGAAGGCGCTGACCAGCGGAGACCTGATCGGCCGCTGGTTGATGCCACCTGATGGATTTGCGCCCGTCGCCGGCAACCGCTTCACCTTTCAGACCAAGCCAGCCGGCGAATGGGATGGCACCATCCATTGCAAGGTGCTCGAGGTCGTGCCGAACGAGCGGTTGTCCTATGCGTGGAAAGGCGGCCATGAGAGCAATGCCGACGGCTATGGCTCGAAACTGGAGACGGTCGTCACCTTCACCCTTGCCAGGACCGACACAGGCACACGTCTTCGCCTCATCCATTCCGGCTTCGTGCTTCCGAAGAACGAAACCGCCTATCGCAACATGAGCGAGGGCTGGAAGAAGGTGGTCGAGCGGCTCGACACTGTCGTCGCCGAAGAGGCGTCTTCGCAGATACGGCATTGATTGGGGCATTGATTCAAGAGGAGAGCGACATGACCAAGTCCTATACCGGTGGCTGCGCCTGTGGCGCGATCCGCTACGAAATATCAGGCGAGCCGGCCGTCATGGTCGATTGCCAGTGCCGGCAGTGTCAGCACTCCAGCGGCACCGGGCATCAATCGCACCTGACTTTCGTGGCAGTGGAGGTGAAGGTCGAGGGAGAGGCATCCTTGTGGCAGAGCGTCGGCGAGGGCGGAACCGTCAAGCAGCGCGGCTTCTGCCCGACATGCGGTTCGGCCGTCTACATGACGTTTCCCGACATGCCCGAAGTGTTCATCGTCACGCCGGCAAGCCTCGACGACCCAAGCCGCTATCAGCCGCAGCTGGTGTCCTGGACCGCAGCCGGATATGCCTGGGACCACCTCGATCCGGCCGTGCCGAAATTCGAGAAGATGCCACCGGCGTGACGGCGAGACCCTTACAAGGGCTCAGGGGTAGAGCTGACGCATCTTTGCGTCGATCTGAGCCCAGGTAAATTGTCCAAGCGGGCTGCTTGGCCCCTTTGACTGAACGTGCGGCCAGTCTTTAAGCGAGGACCAGTGACCACCGGCCGTCAGGTTCAGCGCCTCGGCTTCGTCAGCATAGAGACGATAGCCATTGACGCCGTTGATCTTCTTCGCGGTGCTCCACTCGGCGGCGCCATTCACCAGCCAAAAGCAGTCAAGGGCAAGGCCCCATTGATGCCAGCTGGCGCCTGGAAGCGCATTGGTCACAGGATCCCCGTGCTGCGGACCGACGCTGTCGAGTGTATCGGCGATGTGGTTGGCGCCCTGCTGACGGAGCATAGCGATCGCGTCGCGTATCTGTTCGATCGAGCGGGACTGGCGCCAATATTTCGCTTGCGTGCGGATATCGCGCACCCCTTCATTCGGCCGCATATCGACGCCTTTTTGACTGCACCGGTCCAACAGTTTCTTGCATGCTGCGGCGAAGGTCGGGTCGAGTTTATTCAGATCAGCTGCCATTTCGTTCCCCTCAACGATAGTGACGCGAGCGTTCCGATAAGATTATTCTCTGATTTGAAGTCAATGATGGTGGAAATAAGTCACGTGATATGCATCAAAAACAACGTGTTTACGTTGCCGCAGCGGAAAGCCCGGCATTCACGAAAACACAAATGATGAGTATATTTCTACCCCGGAAATACACTACATAAAATTTTCGATAATGCAATTATAAGTTTTTATTTTTCACTCGCTGAGCCGCACGGATTGACTAACATACAGGTTCGTCGGCTTTGCTTATCGCTGCCTGTTTGGCGAGAGCGGGTTTTCTTAGATTTTATGCTGCGGAGAGCCTGTTCTGTCGCCGTGCAAACAGGACCGATGGCGACTTCGCGCCTCAAGGTCCAGAAGATATCTCTTCCGAACCCGGATGCTCGAGCGCGACTTTCTTCACGCGCGCCAGAAGGGTCGGTGCATCAGGAGCTGAAGGCGAGCCGAAACGAGGCGAGCGTGCATCTTTCCTGCAGCGCCACCTTCGCCATGGTCTGGCTGGTGCCGCGTCTGGCGGAATTCTACAGCCTCTATCCGAATTGCCGCGTGCAGCTGAACATGTCATCGAGCGCGCGTGACGGCGGCACGAACCGGGCGAGGGACGGCGTGGATTTCACGCTGAGCTGGGATCGCCTGTCACGACCGCAGGTGAAGGGCGACTATGTGGGGCTGGCCTCCGTCTCCTTCGGCCTAGTGTCCGCGCCGGATTATCCCTTCAAAATCGACGGTGATAACTTCTGCTTTCCGACCCGCATTTCCCCCGACCATATGAGCGAGCAATGGACGGGCTGGCAGGCGGCGACAGGGCACCGGATCTCGACGCAGTCGGAGCTTCATTTCCCGCATATGCATCTCTGCGTCAGCGCCGCCGTGACCGGGCTCGGCGTGGCGCTGGTGGAGCGGCGCTTTGCGCTCGCCGAGCTGAAGAGCGGCAAGCTGGTGGAGCGATCCGAATTCCTGACCTACGAGGGCGGTTTCGTGGCGATCATGAAACCCGGCCAGGCGCTCTCGCCGGCGGCGGGCCATTTCCTCGACTGGCTGCGCGGCGCTTTCGTGCAGGAGTAGATGGGTTTCGGCTCAGCGAAGAAACAGATTCCGTGCAAACCAGATGCAGAGGGCCGCGGCGATCAGCCAGATGATGATAATCGCGACAAGCCCTGAACGGCTGACCGGGCGCTGCGCCCGATGGGTGGCCATGTCCCGGAATTCCACCATCAGAGGTTCCGGAATGAGGCGGATGGCGATGAGGATGCCGAGCGGGACGATGATGAGATCATCGAGATAGCCGAGCACTGGTATGAAATCCGGGATAAGATCGACTGGCGAAAGCGCATAGGCAGCAACCGCGCCGGCGACGATCTTGGCCATAACAGGCGTGCGGCTGTCGCGCGCGGCAATCCAGAGTGCGACCACGTCGCGTTTCACGGATCGCGCCCATTGTTTTGTCGCTGTCAGCCATTCGCCCATTCTTGCGCCATCTATCTGTTTGAGCATTCGAGCCGGATCATTACTGGCCCCGTTTAACATTTGATCTATTAAATGTAGCAGGACAAGCCCGGATGTTTTCTGTTTGTTCTTTTTCGCCGTTAAGTTACATTGCCCTCGTGCGAATGTCGATTTTCGCAAAAAAGGAGTTTGCATGAAGGCGACTTTGTTTGGGATTTTCTTGCTGACTGCTGGGAATGCGTCTGCTTCCTGCGAGTTGGTTTCGGCTCCGTGCTCTACTGACAGTTCAGACAATACCTACATCAGAGAGCAGAATCTCGGCGGCGGCTACAATACGTATCGCAACGGAGATCTCTACTCGCAGACGCATCAGCAGCTCAACGGCACCTATCGAGAAACCTATTCGGGCGGCGGCTACCGGACCTATTACAGCGACCCCAATCGCAGCGACCCTTATCGACACGATCCGACGGGCATGATCGGCCGCTGAGGCGAAGCCAATCCTCGTGCAGCACACCCTGAGCAGTCATGCCGACGGCGGCACTGTCGCTGCTGAAGCGGTAACGACATGCAAAAACGAAAGCCTAAAGCGTGGCAAGCGAATCTTGGAGATAGCGACACGCTTTAGTGATGCTTGAAATACTGCACCTCGCGCTCATGTTTTTCGGCCGCTTCCCGGGTCTTGAAGGTGCCAAGGTTCTTGCGTTTGTGCGTCTTCGCATCGGGTTTGCGGGAATAGAGACGATATTCGCCTGACTTCAGTTTGCGGATCATCTGAACCTCCTGTGCTGAGGGGTAACCCCCCGCAGCCTCATCCGGTTCCGGCTTGGCAGGATGATCTCCGCCAAAGTCACCGCACGGCGACAATGGGCCGAAGCGCGTCGATCAGCTCGGTGGAGCCTCTGCGGACATCGCGCGCATTCGGCTCGACGTCGATGAGGCCACCCCGGCTGTGGACCTCATAGAGCTCAGTCAGAAGGTCGGCGGCGCTGGCGCTCATCACCCGTCCCAGGCGTTCCCGCCACAGCGAGCGGGGCAGGGCTTCAGCAACGATCGGGCGCCCCAGCAACTGGCTCAGCGAGGCAGCCACGTCGCTTGCGCTATAGCGGCGCGGGCCTTCTGCGTGAACGATCTGCTCGCGCGTTTCGATGTCGGGCCGAAGCAGGAGATCTGCGGCGATCCGGCCGACATCCTGCGCCGAGACGTTGGGGATCTGCTTTTCGACCGGGTCATGAAAGCTCGGCAGAATGCCTGTTGCGATCGCTGCCGGCGCGACGCGCCCCCAGCCTTCCATATGCTCGGCCGACCGCAGGAATATCCGGCGCATATCCAGTTGGCGAAGGCGCTGTTCGAATATGTAGAACATGCTCGGCATGGCGAAGCCTTCGCCGAGATGGGCGCCGTAGTCGGAAATGGCAAGCACGAGGGCAGGCCGCGCTTCTTCCAATGCCTGGGCAATGCTTTCGACCGAGCGGCGCATGTCGGCCTTTATATCTTCGGCCCGGGGGTCGACCGGCAGGATGACCTGAACGCTGTCCGCACCTGATATCGCTCCGGCAAGCGCCTTGGCGTCCTGCAGATCGGCAAGCGCGACATCGCAGCCGATGCCGGTCAGGCGGTCAGCCTTTGCCGGATCGCGCAGGATGGCGCGCACGGGCATACCTGCCTCACGCAGCGCCTTGGCGGTCGAATAGCCGATCTTTCCGGCGGCTCCGAGGATTGCAATCATCTGTTTCTCCTTGCTGATGATGCGCAAAGACTAGTTTGCCAACCGCGTTCGTCGTCGCGATCAGATGATCGCTTCGATCAGAAACGGCCCGCGGCGCCTGAGTGCGCTGTCGAAGAGATCGGCAAATTGCTCGCAGCTGTGTGCGCCGGCGGCATCGACGCCCATGCCCTTGGCGATCAATACCCAGTCCCAGGCGGGGTGATCGAGGTCCATCATCCGGCGGGCGTTTTCGCCGATTCCGTTGACGCCGACATTGCGCATCTCGGCATGAAGCACGGCATAGGCGCGGTTGGCGAAGATGATCGTCACCACGTCGAGATTTTCACGCGCCTGCGTCCAGAGGCCCTGCACCGTGTACATGGCGCTGCCATCGGCCTGCAGATTGATGACCTTCCGGTCGGGACAGGCGATTGCGGCACCCGTCGCAAGCGGTATGCCACAGCCGATCGAGCCGCCCGTGTTCATCAGGTAGTCGTGCGGCGCCGAGCCGGCTGAAAGTTCGAAGAAGCGGCGGGCCGATGTGACCCCCTCGTCGCAGACGATGGCATTGTCGGGAAGTCTTTCCGCCACTATCACGGCGATCGCGTCTTCGGTCAGATGCCCGAAGGGAGTGATATGGTCGGGATCGGCACTTGCCCTTGGCAGAGGCTGCGACGGCCTGACGCCGAGTTCGTCCCTGAGTGCTTCCAGCGCGCCTTTCAGATCTTCGCCGTGCCTTGCGAGGGTCAGAACCTTGCAGCCTTTGCGCACCAGCCGTCCAGGCTTACCCGGATAGGCAAAGAAGGCGACAGGCTCGGGCGCGCCAACCAATACCAGCACATCGATATCTGCCAGCAGATCCAGGGCGGCGTCGATCGGGTAGGGGATGCGGGTCACGGCGACGCGGCCGCGGCCGCGCTCGACCCTCGGCAGTTGCATCTCGCTGAAGAGACGCACAGCCTTGGCGGCTGCAATCGCACCCGCAATCTCCAGGCAGTCGGCGCGGGCAGCCGCACCGCTGACCAGAATTCCAGCCTCGCCGGGCGTATCCCTGATGGCGGCGGCAACCTCGCGCACGACGTCCATGTTCACGGCATGAGGCTCCGGCCGCGACAGCCTGATCGGCTGCTCCGCCTCGACATCGCCCCAGGCAGCATCTGCCGGCAGGATGAGCGTTGCCACACCGGGCGGTGACAATGAGGCACGGTAGGCGGCTTCCGTCGCGCCAGCAATTTCTTCCGGGCCGCGGATACGGTGCACCCAGTTGGACATCGCACCTGCCAGGCTCTCGATGTCAGATGTCAGCGGCGCGTCGAGGGGAAGATGATAGGAGGCATGATCGCCAACGATGTTGATGACAGGTACTCTGGCGCGGCGGGCATTGTGGAGATTGGCAAGGCCATTGGCGAGCCCTGGCCCTGTGTGTAGCAATGTCGCCGCCGGGTGATCGGTCATGCGCGCATAACCATCGGCCGCGCCCGTCACCACGCCCTCGGAGAGACCGAGAACGCAGCGCATTTCGGGCTTGCGGTCGAGTGCGGCCACGAAATGCATTTCCGACGTGCCGGGATTGGCAAAGCACACCCTGACATCGTTTGCCAGCAGCGTATCACACAGGCTGTCCGCACCATTCATGGCAGTTTCCTCCTGTTTACAACAGCCTTGCACGGTAAGAATATAAGCACAACCTTGAATATTGCATCCGGGCGGCGCGAGCTTTTGTGATGGGGCTTCAAGCCGCCTCTATAATCATCGCGGCGGCGGCAGCCATTGGGGGAATTGGCGATGAGCATGCTGTTCAGGAACGAGTTGCATGAGGATTTCGGCAGTTGGCCGATCGCTTATATTCCGTATGGCGGGGCGGATTTCGGCGAGATCCGGGCCGTGGCGCAAGCTGTCGGCGACGGCGATCACGGTGCTTTCTACGAGGCGTGGGTTTCGGCTGGCGACCGGCTGAAAGGGGAAGCGGAGGCTGCGCTTTCCGCGGGGCATAAGGTCAGCGCGCGCGAGCTTTATCTGCGGGCAAGCGTCTTCTACGCCGCCTCCTATCATCCGCTCTACGGCGCGCCCGTTGACCCGCGTCTGCTTGCCGCCTTCCGCAAGCAGACGGATGCGCTGGAGATGGGGCTTGCGCTCTCGGCACCGACGATCGAGCGGCTTTCCATTTCGCTCAAGGAGACGCCGATGCCTGGATATTTCATTCCGGCTCAGGGTTTCGAGCATGAGATGCGGCCGCTCATCATCTTCAACAACGGCTATGACGGCACCATCACCGACACCTATTTCGCCTCTGCCGTTGCAGCCTCGCGGCGCGGCTATCACAGCCTGCTCTTCGATGGCCCCGGCCAGGGTGCCATGCTCTACGAGCACGCCATTCCGCTGCGGCCGGACTGGGACGTGGTCATCCGGGCGGTAGTGGATTTTGCGGTGAACTATCCGCTCGTCGACCCTGATCGTATCGCTCTCAGCGGCTGGAGCCTCGGTGGGTTTCTGGCTCCTCGGGGGGCGGCGGGCGAGCCGCGCATTGCCGCTCTGATTGCCGATCCCGGCACCTGGAGCATTGCCGACGGTTTTCGCAGGGTCATCGTCCCAAAGTTCGGCGTGCCTGCGGAGGCGGCCGCCGATCTCGGCATTCTCGACCAGACACTGATCGATGCGATGGATGCCTTCATCCGCAGCAATCCGGTACTGAACTGGAAGGTGGTGCAGCGAGGATTCTGGGTGCATGGGGTGGATAATCTGCGCGCCTTCCTCGCCTCGGCCGAGCTTTTCACCATGCGGGGACATGCGGAACGCATTCAGTGCCCCACATTGATCACCCAGGCGGAGAATGACGGGCTTGCCGCCGATGCCGGCCTTTTCTTCGATACGCTGCGCTGCTCCAAGACGCTGAAGCGGTTCACCGCCGAAGAAGGCGCGGATGGCCATTGCGAGATGAAGAACCGGTCACTGCTCAACAGGCGGGTTCTGGACTGGCTCGACACGCAATTCGGGCCGGGCAGCAGCTAGATGATCCAGAAGGCTGCGGGCGTGGACGGGCAGTTCCGCCCGTTCCGCCGCGCAGACCACAAGCTGCCGTGTCGCCCAATCATCCGACAGGCGGATGATGGCAATCCCGGACGATCGTTTTTGGCGGCGAGCCGCCGTATCAGGCACGATGCCGATACCAACGCCGGCACCGGCCAGCCGGCAGATGGCCCCGAAATCGCGCAGCCGCACGCGGGTCTTCAGCCGGATACCGATACGGCCTGCCTGCGCGTCGATATGATCCTGCAGGGCGCCGCCGGCGAGGCCGATGAAATGCTCATCGACGAGGTCGGTGAAACGGACGCTGCTCTCTCGGCCCAGGGGATGGCCCTTGCTGACAACGACGACGAGCCGGTCCATGGCGAAAGGTCTGACCGTCAGGCCGGCCATATCCGCGGCGGCAGAGAGGATGCCGATCTCGGCGTGGCCAGCCGCCACGCTTCTGGCGATCTCGACGCTCTGCCGTTCCTTCAGTTGCAGATCGACCTGCGGGTTGGCGGCCATCCAGGATGCGAGCCGTTCAGGCAGATGTTCCGATATGGCAGCCGTGTTGGCGAGAATGCTAATCGTCGAGCGCAAGCCCCGCGCATATTCGCCGAGTTCGCCATGCATCTGCCTGATCTGGCCGAGGATCACGCGGGCATGGTGGGCGAGCGCTTCCCCGGCCTCCGTTGGCGAGACGCCGCGCCGGCCGCGTTCCAGCAGGATGACTTCGCCGAGCGCCTCCATGTCGCGCAGGCGTTCGCTCGCAGCGGCAAGCGAGAGCCCCGCATCTGACGCCCCATGGGTGATGCTGCCGGCATCGACGACGGCCAGGAACAGGCGAAGGTCGGTCAGATCAAAACGCATTCTACCATAATAGGACATTTTGTGCCTTCGGACCAGCCGAAGGCAGGCTGGGGAACTTCCGCATTGTCGGTGGCCTCGAAGCTGCTACCGATGCTGCATGTCCGAGCTTTCCATCGCCTTCCTGTCAGCAATCACCGCCACCTTCTTTGCCGCCGGCCTCGTCAAGGGTGTCACCGGCATGGGACTTCCGACGGTCGCCATGGGCATATTGGGCGTTTTGACCTCGCCACTGACGGCGGCAAGCCTGCTGATCGCACCATCGTCAGTCACCAATCTCTGGCAGTTGCTTGCAGGCCCGAGCTTCGTTCCGCTTCTGCGGCGGTTCTGGCCGATGATGACAGCCATCGTTGCGGGAACAATGCTTGGTTCGGCGTGGCTTGCGAGCGGTGATACCAGCCTTACGACCAAGGGACTAGGTGTGGCACTGGCGCTCTATGCGGCCTATGCGCTGTTTGGCCGTCCGCTCCGCGTGCCGCAGGCGATGGAGCCATGGCTTTCGCCCGTCATCGGTGCGGCGACGGGACTGGTGACCGGCAGCACAGGCGTTTTCGTCGTCCCCGCCGTGCCTTATCTGCAGGCGCTCGGGCTTGCGAAGGATGATCTGGTGCAGGCGCTCGGCCTGTCCTTCACCGTCTCTACAGTTGCGCTTGCCGTCTCGCTCGGCCTGCGCAAGGCCTTCGAAGGGGGCAATCTTGCGCTTTCGGTCTTCGCGATCCTGCCGGCACTGGCGGGCATGTGGGCCGGGCAGGTTCTGCGCGACCGGATTGCGCCGGCAACCTTCCGCCGCCGGTTTCTCGTCTGCCTTCTGCTGCTCGGCGCGGAGATGTGTCTTGGGCCGCACTGAGGCCCGTCGACTTTACGGTGCCACACCGGTCACCTTGCCCTCGGCATCGGTCGTGAGGTGCCCTTGCCCTGGTCAAACACGATCAGCACGTTGCCGAAGGGATCGCGCACGACGGCCGCCGGTGCGCAGAGCGTCTGCGTTCTCCCTTCTTGGGTAAAAGGGAGAACGCTTGTGAACAGGCTTCTCTGTTACCGCTGAAGATCGTCATGCAGGCCGTTCGGAAACGCTCGTTCG
>Ga0209758_1000538_pt1 | contig 60197 bp, 54 predicted proteins | sample AraplaMF_Col_mMF_FD_184258 | JGI IMG/M metagenome (GOLD analysis project Ga0209758, IMG submission 184258) | Arabidopsis root microbial communities from the University of North Carolina, USA - plate scrape MF_Col_mMF (SPAdes) (version 2) | ecosystem: Host-associated > Plants > Roots > Endosphere... | reverse complement strand
GGGGCATAGAGTCTTGCTCCGTTGCGACGGCGAGATCCTATGTCTGGTTTGCCGTTGCGGCGTTGATGCAGATCAACTGGCGGCCACGCCGCAAGCCAATCTCCGCGGCGGTCCCACGGTCGAAGGTGATTGAGCGGCGCGCGAGGTGCGGTGCCGGCGCTGTCACATTGTTTGAATGGCAGGCGAGTCAAGGCCCGTGCGGACGGCGTTGTCACGTTGTTTGAATGTGGCCACGTGAGACCGAGCCTGCGCTTTTCAGGCAGGCGGGGCACTCACGGCTTGCCACGCGGCCATTGCCTGGCGTCGATAGAGTTTCGGACGGCGGAGAAGATCGACACGAAATGTTGCAATGAGCCAGCCGACCGGAAACCCTGTCGCGTTTGCTCCCCGTTTCTCAACGGCAACTGAGACTCGTGCGCATGCCGCCCTCGCCAGAGCAGCGAGAAAAGAGCCGCCGCGATCGAAAGGAACGAGACGGCAAGCGTAGCGCCGGCGGCGCACATGACCGGACCCGCGAGCGCCGAACCGGCGCCCGTCAGGCCGAAGCCCGACAGGAGCAGGACCAGGCCCACGACCATTCCGCAGAGGACGACCAGCCCAAGGCTGCCTTTCGGGAGTTCGAGACCTGTCAGCACCGGCCCGAACTGCAGGAGTGCACCTATCATCAGCAGGGCAAGCCAGCCGATGGTGGTCGAGTGCACGATGATGAGCGAACGAGGCTCGGCGAGGTCCAGCGACGGCGACCAGCCTCCCGCCGTCAGCAGGCCTTCAGCAAACAGCAGAAAGAAGAGCGCCGCTGCGAAGTAGGACATCGTCCAGCGCGACAGGCTCGTCCCCATGGGAATCATCGTGCTTCTCCGTTCCTAGTGGCTTCCGCAGCAGCAGTCGCAGCCCGAGTCGAGCCTGGTGATTTCCACGCGCCAGACTTCAGGCCCTTGCTCCAGATATTCCCAGGAGAACTTGCCAGGCAGCGCGGTTTGGAGCTGGTACTGGAGAGGGCGCGGCTCGTGATCGCTCGTGATGTGCAGCACGCCGCCCGGCGTCAGCGTGTGAAGCGTTCCGAAAATCTTCGGATGACGTTCGCCGGGATGCAGGCTCCGCACATCTATGTGCGAGACTTCGCTTGTTTGAGTTTGCGCCTCAGACATGTGACTCGAATTCCTTTCGATCGCCGCTTTCTGTCTATGATGGAGCGGCGGCTCGCCCCGATCGGTCCTGAAGATACGCGGCGATGCCCAGCGAACTTTGACAGCGAGCAAACACCAGGAAGGTTTGAGACAATCTGCGATCGAGTTCATTGACTTATGACAATGAAAGTCTCCCTGCCAACGGTCATAAGGGGGCACGATCAAATCCAGAGACATGAAGATGTCGAACGCACTTGTGGCCAAATACGGCGAAGCTCGCCTCCCACGTTACACGAGCTATCCGACCGCCCCCGCATTCGCAGCCGCGGTCGGTCCCGACGATTATGCGCTAGCTCTTCGGGGCGCTGGAAAGGGCGAGCCGGCGTCCTTGTACCTGCACGTCCCTTTCTGCCGGTCGATGTGCTGGTATTGCGGCTGTCACACCACGATCACCAAGCAAGACGCGCCGATCCTCGACTATCTCGACGTCATGAGCAGGGAGATCGAACTCGTCGCTAAAGCCGCCGGTGATAGCATTCCCGTCAAGAACCTTCACTTCGGCGGCGGAACGCCGACGATCATGAAGCCGCACGAATTCGCGGCATTGATGAAGACGCTGAGGACCTGGTTCGCGTTCGAACAAGCCGCCAGCGTGGCGGTCGAGATCGACCCCAGAACCCTCGACAGCGAAATGATCGTCGCGCTTGGCGAGAATGGCGTGGATCGAGCAAGTCTCGGCGTGCAAAGTTTCGACCCCGTCGTTCAAAAGGCCATCAACCGGATACAGACGTTCAACGAGACCAAAGCTGCGGTCGCGGGATTGCGGGCCCACGGCGTCAAGAGCACGAACTTCGATCTTATCTACGGTCTTCCCTATCAGACGGTCGATTCCTGCGTCGAGACGGTGCAGATGGCCATCGAACTTCGTCCGGAAAGGTTCGCAGTCTTCGGCTATGCTCACGTTCCCGCGTTCAAGAAAAATCAGCGGCTCATCGACGAGGCGGCACTTGCGGGCGCGGCCGATCGCAACGAACAGGCCGAGGCGATAGCTGAAGAACTCGTTGCAGCCGGATATGTCCGCATCGGTCTCGACCATTTCGCGCTTCCGGAGGACGAACTGGCCATCGCGTCCGTGGGAGGTAGGCTGCACAGGAACTTCCAGGGCTACACCACGGACGACTGCGAAACCCTGATCGGACTTGGCGCGTCGTCGATCGGGCGCCTTGCCTCCGGCTACTATCAGAATCATGTGGCGATCGGTCGATACGCCGAGATGGTGTCGTCCGGCGTCCTTCCGACGGCGAAAGGCTACCTTCTGACGAAAGAGGACAAGCTGCGCGCCAGGGTTATCGAACGGTTGATGTGCGATTTCGAGGTCGATCTCGCTGGCCTCAGCCACGAGGCGGGGTACGAAGAGGGATTTCTCCTGGAGCGAAACGAACGCCTCGGGGACCTTATCGGCGACGGCGTGGCGACCATAGCCGATGGTCGCGTCACGGTGGCCAAGGACTCGCGCTTCATGGTGCGCGCAGTCGCGTCCGCGTTCGACGCGTACTTTGGAGCGCTCGGCAGGACGCATAGCAAAGCTGCGTGATTAGCGTATCCGACGCACTAGGGAAGTGTCCGACGACTGTTCAATAATCTATCGGCACGATCGCGACGAGTTTCCCGTCCTCGGACGTGATTTCGAATTGCTGCGGGTGTCGCAAGCAGCCCGCGTCGGGACGGATCTGCAAGCCGCCTACCAGGGCGGCGGAAATAGCAGCCTCGATGTCCGGGAGAACGCAGCCGCTGTAATCGCGGATCAGATCCTGTTCAGATCGGATGTTGAAGAAGAAGCGGCCGCAGCATGTGGTCGACATTGGAGAACCGATCTCAAAAGACGGAAGAAGCCGTCGGCGAATGAACCATTAGGGTTCTCCAAAGTTCCTCGCATTGATCTGGATCACCGGGTATTCGTCACCAACGGTTGAAACGCGAGTTTCACAATCCTGACGACTTTCATTTCAGGACCATTTTCTTGGCACGCGACCGACCCCTTCGTCACGTGACTGAAGCGGCATCCGGCGGGAACGTCCCACGACCGCCGAAGGACCATGGAACGGTTTTCCGCTCCGCCCGGACGAAGAGTCTTTTCAGTGAGCCGGAATTTCGGTTTCAACTGTTAGTGACGAATATCCGGATCACCTGCCGCGTTGCGATAGCGCCGTCATGCGGTCAGATTCCGAAAGATCGCAGGTAGCGCGCTCGGCAGCCTCGCGCTGTTCGAGATAAGCGCGTAGCCCTGACACCCGAATATGGCGGGAAGATAGTCTTGCGCGTTCCGATCGACGGTCACGGCAAAGGACTGCCTGACCCCGACCTCTCGCTTCGATCACGGCGCGCCTGCAGTCTTCAAGAGCGAACCGGCCTTCATAGTGGTCGACGTCGTTCGGCTTTCCGTCGGTCAGGATCATCAGCAGCCGCTTGCGAGAGCCCTGCTTGTCAAGCTGGTCCGAGACGTGCCGAATCGCGGCGCCCATACGGGTGTAGTAGCCAGGCTTGAGGCTGGCGATGCGGCAGCGACTGCCGGCGAGAACCTCTCATCGAACCGCTTGATGGTGTCGACGCGAATCCAGTCCCTGCGACGGGACGTGAATGTCTGGACGGAGAACCTGTCTCCACAGGCGTCAAGACCACGGGAGAGCACGTCGAGGGCCTGCATCTCCACGTCGAGCACCCTCCGATTGTCGACCCAGGAATCGGTCGACAGCGATACGTCGACGAGTATCGTGGTCGCAAGTTCGTGCGCGGGCCGGCCGGGCGCATTCGAATATGTGGTCGTTCGGCTCGCCGGTGACGAGAAGATCGATACGCGAGCGGACGACGGCGTCCATGTCGATATCGTTTCCATCCAACTGTGCGTGTCGAACTTCGCGCTTCGGGCGCAGGTTTTCGAAGTGCTTCTTGACCTTGCGGACGATGGACTGATCTATCGCCAAAGTCGCGTGCTTGGCGTCGGGAGCAATACCCGCTATGACGCGGCAATGATCCTCCAGGTATTCGTTCTTGCGAAAATTCCATTCGGGATAGACAAGTTCGCCTTGGATGCGGGACGCGTCGACCGCCTCGGGACAGAGGTCGAGATCGAAATGAAACTTGGACTTCGGCCGTTCCTTCGTCTCGCTCAGCGTGATGTCATCGAGCTCGTCTCGGCGGATGGTTCGTCGTCGTCGCGATCGTCGGTCGGTCGGTCGACGTTGACCATCTCCGCCATCGCGAGGATCTTCTCGAACCTGTTCAAAATCAAAGGATCGCGCTTGCGGTCGTCGCCATCCTTCTGCCGCTTCGCCTCCTGCGAGAGCCTTTCCTCACGGTCCCGTTGTGCGGCGTCGGAGCGAAGATCGTCACGATCGGATGACTGGATCTCCGTCCGTCCACGGAAGTCTGGCCAGAGGGGGATGGAAAGCATCGGCAGATAGCCCGCGGGGGGCGGCGTCGATGGCGGGTCGGGCGTCGAGCGGAAGTTCGTGTTCGAGCGGGAACGACAGGGCTGTCATCGCGAACGTCTCGATGCGGGACTCGATCAGCGGGAGCCTGCCGCGCTTTCGGCAGGAAGTCAGCGCGTGGGCGAGGCGCACGTACGGCCGACCATGCCTGGAAATGTCTTGACCAGACGCCGCGAGTTCCGCCGGCCGGCTTCGACGCGGGCGATGTGCGCGAGCGCGACGTCGGAAGTCGGATCCTTAGCGACGGCCACCGCGACATAGCCCGCGAGCCAGAAGTAGAGGTCTCGATTGAGGTCTTGATCGCAGAAGACGTCGATCGTGCCTGGGAGATGTATGGCCGCGTCGTCCCAGGTCGGATGATCGCTTCTTTCTTCGCCCAGGCCGACGACCTGTCGCAGTCGCAGGCGATGTGAGGAGGTCTTCTGCCGGGACTTCTGAATCTGAAGGGTGGCCGCACCGCCGAAGGCCCGAAAACAGACGGAAAGCTGCGGCTTGACGTCCGTCAGATGCACAGCCTGGTGGATGGTGCGGCCACGAACTCGTTTCGCCGATAATGCGATGCCAAGCTCGTCCGACGGTCTCTTCAAGTTCCAGAAATTCCAGCATGATGTCGATCCTAAGCAAATGTCGCCTTGGCGACTCCGAGGAGCGCAGCCTTGACGTCCGGCTCGTCCGTGAGAGGTTCGATGATGGCCGCCAAAACGGCTTCCGAGACGGGCATGCCGGCGTCGACAAGAGTCGCGCAATAAATGAGAAGTCGCGTCGACACGCCTTCCTCGATATCCTGTCCCTTCAAAACGCGCAGTCGCCTGGCAAGGTCGACCAGAGGCGCGACCTTGCCTTCCGGAAGTCCGCTCTCGATCGATACGATGGCGATCTCCTTGTCGCGGGGAAGGAAGTCGAACTCGATCGAGACGAACCGCTGGCGAGTGCTCGGCTTCAATGCCTTCATCAGGTTCTGGTAACCCGGATTGTACGAGACGACGACCATGAAAGCAGACTGAGCCTCGAGTATCTCGCCAGCTCGCTCGAGCGGCAGGATGCGGCGGTCGTCCGTGAGGGGATGGAGGACGACGGCGACGTCCTTGCGGGCTTCGACGATTTCGTCCAGGTAGCATAAGCCCCCGTTGCGCACTGCCTTCGTCAGCGGTCCGTCGACCCAGACGGTCTCGCCACCCTTGAGAAGGTAGCGGCCGGTGAGATCGGCTGCAGTGAGGTCGTCGTGGCAGGAGACGGTCGATACGGGAAGTCCGAGCCGAGCCGCCATGTGGTGGACGAACCTCTTTCCGCACCCGGTCGGTCCTTTGAGAAGCACTGGCAATTGACGCGTCCATGCGCTCTCGAACAGCGCGAGTATGTCATCGAGATGAAGCCCGGTGAGGTGACCGAGGCCGGCGGTTACAGCCTGCATTTCGACGGCATGCAGCCGGGGACCGGGCCGAACTACACCGAGGAGCGCGGCCACTTCACCATCCTACGCGCCGGTGTCGTGGTTGCCGATACCTGGTCGGCCAAGCGCCTCTACACTGCCCGGCAGATGCCGACGACGGAGGCGGGTATCCTGACCTTCGGGCTTAGCCAGCTCTATGTCTCCCTGGGCGACGCCACCAAGGACGGCGGTATCGTCGTGCGCATCTGGTGGAAGCCGTTCATTCTCTGCATCTGGGGTGGAGCGGTGTTCATGGCCTTCGGCGGCCTCGTCTCGCTCAGCGACCGGCGCCTGCGTGTCGGCGCCCCGCGCCGCAAGGCGAAGCCGGCAAGGCCGGCAGCTCCCGCACTGGAGCCGGCGGAATGATGCGGCGTCTGCTCCTGGCTTTCGCTATGCTGCTGATGGCGGCCCCCGCCTTTGCCGTCAATCCGGACGAGGTGCTGGCCGATCCGGCGCTCGAAGCTCGCGCCCGCACCCTTTCGGCGGAACTGCGCTGCATGGTCTGCCAGAATCAGTCGATCGACGATTCCAACGCCGATCTGGCCAAGGACTTGCGCCTGCTGGTGCGCGAGCGCATCACCGATGGCGACAGCTATGAGGCGGTGCTGAACTATATCGTCTCGCGCTACGGCGAGTTCGTGCTTTTGAAGCCGCGTGTCAGCATGAAGACGGGGCTGCTCTGGGGCGCACCGCTGCTGGTGCTCGCCGGCGGGCTGTCACTGCTGGTCTTTGCCCGCAACAGGGCCGGCAAGCCGACCGGCAGCAAGCTGACGGCAGACGAGCAGGCGAAGCTGAGCGAGCTTCTTCGCGAAGATCGCATTGTTTGACGGAGATCAATGGCGGCTCGACGAGTTCGCCCTATCGTCGTCGCAGCAACAATTCCTATGAACGAGGCAGGACAATGCAGGCGAAGGACATAATGACCACTCATGTGGTGTCGATCGGTCCAGCGGTCGGTATACGCCACGCCGTCGCTGTCATGATGCAAAACAAGGTCAGCGGCCTTCCCGTCGTCGACGACGGAGGCCGCGTCTGCGGAATGATCACGGAAGGCGATCTGCTGATGCGGAAAGAGATTCGGTTCCCGTCCCGTTCGATCCGCGCATCCGAGATCGATCTTGAGCGATATATTTCCAGCAATGGCTGGTGTGTCGCAGATGTCATGTCCCAAGACGTGGTCGTAGCGCGCCCGGACAGCGAGGTATCGGATATAGCCGAAAGCCTCCAGGCGCACCGGATCAAGCGGCTGCCTATCGTCGAGGACGGGCGCCTTGTCGGGATTGTCAGCCGCAGGGACATCCTCGCCCTGATCATCGATGCCCAGACGGCACCGTTGCCAAAAGAAGATGAATCGATCAGGCTGGCTGTCCGGACGCGCCTGAGGTCGGACTTGGGGATAACGCCCCAGAAGGTCCAGGTAACCGTCAAGAACGGCCAGGTGACGCTCGATGGTAACGTGGAGTCGGAACTGAAGCAAAAGGCTGTTCGCACCCTGGTCGAAAGCCTGGGTCTCGGCGCCTATCGTGACCGGCTGCAGATCACTCGGCTGACCGGGACCGAGGTGGGCTGAGACAGCGACTCATTGCTGGCACGCTTATCGTCGGCGACTCCTTCGTAGCAACGTGCGGATATGATCGCAAGCTCGCACTCTGCGCCGTGCCCAGCACCAATGCAGGCGATCTAAACATCGCTAAACAGGCGACTTGAGGGGACAGGTGCACTTGACGCGAGGAGGTTCGCTCGGCATCGCGCCCCGACACCCAGCGAGCCTCTGTCAAGTTTCCCCCCTTGACACAGGAAAATCCCGACCCGCCAAGCCGATATACTCAATAGGGGAGGCCGCTTCTTTGATGGAGGTCAAACAGGGTTGGTAGAGGTAGCGTTCATTCGGCGGCGATGATCTCTTCCAAAGCGGGCCGAATGTTCATCGTGAGGCTTTTCTCGTCGATGGGTCCGACATGTCTCAAGACGATTCGTCCCGCGCGATCGACAACGAATGTTTCCGGAACCCCGTAGACTCCCCAGTCGATCGAGCTTCTACCGTTTTCGTCGCTTCCGACAGCGGCGAACGGATTGCCATTTTCATGGAGGAAGGCGAGGGCCTTTCCTGGCGCATCCTTGTAGTTGATGCCTACGAGCTTGATGCGCGGATCCTTGGCCAGCTCCACCAGCGCCGGGTGTTCGAGCCGACAGGGAACGCACCAGGACGCGAAGATATTGACGACGGTGACATGACCATCAAGCGGGCGGTCGTACAGGCCCGGCACGTTCAGACCGGCAAGCGGCGCAAGATCGAGGGCTGGATGTCGGCGTCCCACGAGAACCGAGGGAATCGCGGAGGGAGAGTAACCTTCTGAGGATTCCCGATAAAGCGTATTAGCGACGGCGCCGGCAATTCCTAGAAACGCGACAAGCGGAAATGCGGCGAGGGTGTACCGACGCATCTAGCAGTCTCCGCCAATTGGCCGGCGTCGCGCGGCAGCAAGCGCCTCGATCTGACGGCGGTGGCGTCGGCCTGAGAGCCAGACCTTCAACGTCGCCGTGACCACGACCGCGAAGGTGAGCAAGTATGCTGCAAGAACATAGTGTTCATGGTTCATTTCAAGTCTCCCTGTGAGCAGCGGCTTTTGCTGCGAGCCTGTATTGCGTGATGAGCTTCCTTCGCCAGATCTCGTTTCTTATCGATGCGACGTAGAGCGTGGCGAACAGCGCCGAAAACGCCAGTCCCATGGCCAGCAGGGGGCCTAGGAACTCGGTGTCGAGCGCGGGGCCGTCCAGCCGCAACACGCTGGCGGGTTGATGCAGCGTGTTCCACCAATCGACGGAAAACTTGATGATTGGAATATTGACGAAACCCACGACGATCAGGACCGCCGTGACACGGGCGGCGCGAGTCGGTTCGTCGATCGCCCGGTTGATCGCCAATATGCCGAGATACATGATCAAAAGAACGAACATCGATGTCAGGCAGGCGTCCCAAACCCACCACGTGCCCCACATGGGCTTGCCCCAGATCGCGCCGGTCACGAGCGACACGAAGGCGAAGGCGGCGCCAAGGGGAGCGGCGACGCGGGCGGCGACATCGGCCAAGGGATGCCGCCAGACCAACGACCCGATGGCATTGGCGGTCATCATCGTATAGCAGAGCATGGCCATCCAGGCCGCCGGCACGTGGACATACATGATCCTGACAGTTACGCCCTGCTGGTAGTCGACGTCCGAGCTGAAACTCAGCCAAAGTCCCGCAGCGAACGATAGAGCGGTGCCGGCTGCAAGCAGAGGAAGCACGCGGTCGGCCATCTTGAGGAACTTCGACGGCTGAGCGAGGGAGGCGAAATAGTTCAAAAGGTCCATTGCTTTGGTCATGCACGGAGCAATAGCTGTTGCTGCGCGCGAGATAATTGATCCGGATCAAAGACCCAGCGTCGAGCATCGTTGCAGCGTCGAATGCATGCCGTTGCTTCAAGACCTCAAGCAAACTCAACTGGCTCCTGGTGCCGGCAGTCGGTGCCGGTTCGGCGTCTTCAGGTTGCCCGGCGATAGCGGGAGAGAAACAGCCGCACTCGCCCGCGCGGCCATCCGCGCTTTACTTGACAGAGATCAAATACGGGCCGCATAAGTCGAGATATCCCTGCGGTCGTACCAAGGAGGATATTGATGGACTTCGAAGCGTTTGTCAAAAACGAGCTGGACGGGCTTCGTACCGAGGGCCGTTACCGCGTTTTTGCCGATCTCGAACGTCACCGCGGCAATTTTCCCCGCGCGACGCGTCACACCGCGGATGGCGAGAAGGAAGTCACGGTCTGGTGCTCCAACGACTATCTCGGCATGGGCAGCATCCCAAGGTGATCGAGGCGATGAAGAGCGCCATCGACCACTGTGGCGCGGGTGCGGGAGGCACCCGGAATATTTCTGGCACCAACCATCACCACGTCGTGCTCGAACGTGAGCTGACCGATCTGCACGGCAAGGAAGCGGCACTGATCTTCACATCAGGCTATGTTTCCAATTGGGCAGCACTCGGCACGCTCGGTGCCAAGATCCCCGGCCTCATCATCTTCTCCGACGCGCTGAACCATGCCTCGATGATCGAGGGCATCCGCTATGCCAAGTGCGACAAGGTAATCTGGAAGCACAATGACGTGGCCAATCTCGAGGCCAAGCTCAAGGCCGCCGATCCGAAGGTGCCGAAGCTGATCGCCTTCGAGAGCGTCTATTCGATGGACGGGGATATCGCCCCGATCAAGGAGATCTGCGACCACAAATATGGCGCGATGACGTATCTCGACGAAGTGCATGGCGTCGGTATGTACGGTCCGCGCGGCGGCGGCATCGCCGAGAGCGAAGGGCTGATGGACCGGTTGACCGTGATCGAAGGCACGCTCGGCAAGGCATTCGGGGTGATGGGCGGCTATATCGCCGCTTCGACGGCGCTTTGCGATTTCATCCGCTCGTTTGCGTCGGGCTTCATCTTCACCACGGCGCTGCCTCCGGCATTGGCCGCCGGCGCTGTCGCCTCGATCCAGCACCTGAAGGTGAGCCAGTTCGAGCGCGCCCGCCATCAGGACCGTGTCCGCAAGCTGAGAGCACTGCTCGACCAGCGCGGCATTCCGCACATGCCTAATCCGAGCCATATCGTGCCGGTGCTGGTCGGCGATGCGGCGAAATGCAAGTGGATCTCCGACCTGCTGCTCGACAATTGCGGCGTCTATGTCCAGCCGATCAACTACCCCACCGTGCCGAAGAAGACCGAGCGCCTGCGCATCACGCCGACGCCGCTGCATTCCGACGCCGATATCGCCCATCTGGTCGAGGCACTGCATTCGCTCTGGTCGCGTTGCGCGCTCGCAAGGCACGTCGCTTGATGTTTCGATGGGTCCTTCCGTTCTTTAGGATGGCATGAACCATCGCCTGCTTGCTAAATTCAGACGCAGTGCAGCCCTCTCTATTTCTCAGTCTCGCGCGCCGGACTGCGCCCCCCGGCAAGACGAGGATGGATCGCCATTATTATTGATCGCGATCAAAGACAGAGCCGTCTTCCCAGAAGAAGACTGCGACGGAATGAAGTCGGAGACCAAGACATTGATGATTGCAAAGCACGACTGCAGCTCCGCCGGTCCGTTGGACGGCGCCACGAATACATGCGGGGGAAATTCCGCGAAGCGGAGGATCGGCGGCCTGATGCGCTTGCGACCGTTGCTTCGCAATCATCGGCCGCTGGTGATGTGCGCGGGTGTTTCGCTGACCTGTGCGGCGCTGATTTCGCTTGCGCTCCCATTGGCGGTTCGCAGGATGATAGACAACGGATTCAGCCAGGCCGATGGCGCGTTCGTCAACCGCTACTTCATGATGCTAATGATCCTTGCGATCGGACTCGCGCTGGCAAGCGCCTGCCGATACTACTTCGTTGCCACGCTCGGGGAACGGATCGTCGGCGATCTTCGGATAATGGTCTTCCACAAGATTACCCGTCTCCCCGCGAGCTTTTTCGACGCAAACCGGTCGGGGGAGATCGCCTCGCGGCTGACCGCGGACGCTGCTCAGATCAAGACGGCGACTAGCCTCGCCGCATCCGTCGCGTTGAGAAACTCCATCCTCTGCATCGGCGCTCTCGCCATGATGTTCGTGACAAGCCCAGCTTTGTCCGCGATCACCATGGGCGCCATTCCCCTGGTCGTGGCTCCGCTGGTGGTGTTCGGGCGCTCGGTTCGGCGGCGGTCGAGGGCCGCTCAGGACGCCCTGGCCAATGCATCCGCTTACGCCGCCGAAATCATAGCCGGAAGCCGCACCGTCCAGGCGTTCAACGGCGAGGAGATCGCCTGTCGTCGATATTCACGAGACATAGAAGAGTCCTATCGAAGCGCAGTCGTCGCTTCGCGCTCGCGGGCAGTCCTTACGGCGGTTGCAATCGCTTTAATATTCGGAAGCGTCGTCGGAGTCCTATGGATTGGGGCGCACAGCCTGCTTAGCGGAACGCTTTCTGCCGGCAATCTCAGTCAGTTTCTAATCTATGTTGTGATTGCGGCGGGCTCGCTTGGGTCGCTCTCGGAAGTCTGGGGCGAAATGGCCCAGGCCGCCGGAGCGGCTGGACGGCTTTTCGAGCTGTTGGACGAACAAGGGGGCGTCCGTCAGCATGGTTCCCTCAGACCGATCGGTCCGGTACGGGGGGACGTTCAGATCGCGGATCTCCATTTCGCTTATCCTGGCTCGCCTGAAAGAGAAGTACTTAGAGGCCTCTCGCTGCGGGTCGCGGCTGGCGAGACGGTCGCGATCGTCGGCCCGTCGGGATCAGGGAAGAGTACCGTTCTCTCCTTGTTGCTGGGTTTCTATGACGACTACTCGGGCAGCATCGCGATCGACGGGCGGGATATCAGGTCGACCGCGCCTGAAGAGCTGCGCAAGGAGATTTCCGTCGTCCCGCAGGACGTGACGATCTTTGCTGCCTCGATCGCTGAAAACATCGCATTCGGGCGTCCCGACGCCTCGGAGGCGGAAATAGCGGCGGCGGCCGCCAAGGCGCGGGCGGACGCCTTTGTCGCCGCGCTTCCAGACGCATACGAAACCGTTGTCGGCGAGCGCGGTCTGACGCTCTCCGGAGGACAGCGCCAGAGGATCGCGATTGCGCGCGCGCTGCTCAAAGATGCTCCAATCCTCCTTCTCGACGAAGCGACGGCCTCGCTGGACGCCGAGAACGAGCAGCTCGTTCAACGGGGATTGGAAGGACTCATGAGCGGTCGGACGACGATCGTTATTGCGCACCGGCTGGCCACCGTTCTCAATGCCGACCGCATCCTGGTCATGGACGAGGGCAGCATCGTGGAGGAGGGTACGCATGCGTCGCTAGTTCGACAAGGGGGACTTTACGCAAGACTCGCGGAGTTGCAGTTCAACGTTACGTCCCAGCCCGAACAGGATGCCGCCTGATGGAGCTGGGAAGAACTGCGCGAAATCGAATCAAGATCGGTACGCGAGCAAGCCCGCTTGCGCTTGCCCAGGCGAAGGAAGTGGCCGGCCGGCTCGCCGCTTACCGCGGTCTTCCTGACGACTGTTTCGAGATCGTGCCTCTGACGACCAGAGGCGATCGGCTAGACGAACGGCCGTTGCCCGAGGTCGGAGTGAAGGGCCTTTTTACAATTGAACTGGAGGAAAGGCTCGTTTCAGGAGACCTCGATCTTGCGGTGCATTCGGCCAAGGATGTCGCCACGACCCTTCCGGACGGGCTGCACCTCAGCGCGTTCCTGCCGAGGGAGGACGTGCGCGATGTGTTGATCTCGCGCAGCGGTTATCGATTGTGGGAGCTGCCGCCTGGCGCCGTGGTCGGTACGTCCTCGATCCGACGCGCAGCGCTGGTCGCAATGCACCGGCCAGATCTCGATGTCGTTCCATTTCGGGGATTCGTCGGTACGCGGCTGAAGAAGCTCGAGAATGGCGTTGTTGACGCTACGCTGCTTGCGATGGCGGGACTGAACCGGCTGGGCATGTCCGACGCCGCGACGGAGATCTTGAACCCGCACGATTTCCCACCTTCGCCCGCGCAGGGAGCCATCTGTATCGAGAGTGTCGTCGCGAATGACCGAATAACTGACCTGGTATCGGCTCTAAACGACGCAGGTACGGCCGATGCCGTTCGGTGCGAGCGTGCATTCCTTCAAACCCTCAACGGCTCGTGCCGAACGCCGATCGGAGCGCTCGCCGTCTGTCATGGAAGCGAGATCCTGCTTCGCGGTCTGAGCATCGATGCTGATGGGCGGAACCCTCGGCGCGTGGCCGTGCGTGGCGCTCGGACAGCCCCGGCGGCGCTGGGCGAAGAGGCCGGTCAGATGGCCTTGGCCGGGGTGGGTATGGAGTCCGAACCCGTTTAGACGGATCGGGCGGCGTCAAGTCCCCGTGAGATCCCGGTGGGAGAGCGGTCCTGATTGATCTCGGCAGACACGATTTCGACCAGACGACTTCGCCTCGTAGAGCGCCCTATCAGCACTCGAATAAAGACTGTCGAAAGAAAAGTCGGTTTGCCTCCGCAGGGCCACGCCGATGGAGACGATGGAACGTGCCAGCCGCCGATAGAACGGGCCGCCGCTGGATTTCACGCCTGATTTCTTCGCACGTCTCAAAGACGGCCTCGGGCTCCAGGGCCGGGAACAGGACCATGAACTCCTCCCCGCCGACACGGGCGAAGATCACATCGACGGAGCCGTCGGCCGAAATGATCTCCTGGACGGACTGCGTCAGCATTTTAAGCGCGGCGTCACCGGCTGAATGTCCATAAGTGTCATTGACGCGTTTGAAGTGGTCAACGTCGAGGACCGCAAGCGCGATGTGGCTAGAAGCATCTTGCTGCGTGTTGAACAGTCCGTGGCCAATCGTGAATGCATGGCGGCGGTTGAACGCGCCTGTCAGCTCGTCGGTGACTGCCAGGAGGTGCAGTCTGTCCTGGATGGCCTTGAGAAGCTGGATGACCGGATTGCCTTCCCAGGGCAAGGCGCCTGCGATCAATCTGATCGTCCGCGCCTGACCCGTGGCCGTTCTGACCTCCGCCTCCGTTGGTTCCACGCTAATCCGGCCATGAAAGGCTCTTCAATCTGCTTGGCGGCTTCCCCGGCATGCGTCGTCAGGAAGTCCAGGAAATGTTTGCCCACAACTTCATCTTGTGGCACTTGCAGAAGGCGCGCGGCTTCCTGGTTCCCCAAAATAATCCCCTGCCTCGTATGAATGAGAAATCCCATCGGCATGAGGTCGAGCATCATGCCCATCCTCTCCTGTGTGTCGACGAGCGTTTGCTTCGTCAGCTCGGCTGCTTCGTTTGCTTCGTGATCTTCATCCAGGAACATCGCTGTCTTCCACGCAGAGAATCCGAGTGCTGACGCCAGAGGCGCTTGCTCAAATATAAAATATCGGACGACAGCGATGAAAACATAGATAACGCAATTCAAAGCAACGCATCGAAATGCGTCGGCGTTCATCACGTCGCGGTTCCCCGTTTGAAAGGCCATCGCCCGCGTCGGGCTCACGATGCCGCCCTTCGCAGAAGCCGAGCAAATCACCGACTTCGACTTTGATGACGGCCCGCTTTAATGCGATGGAACCGGCTCACTATCGCACGCAAAGATGCTCCGACTGATTACCCTATGACCAGTTGCGGGACTTCCGAAAGCGAGTTTGAAAAGGGTGCTCCGGATCAGGGGCAGACACCCTTTTCGTGCTGAGTCTTACAGTCTCAGCGGAACGGAAAATAGCAGAGAGATTGCTGTCTATCATCGGACCGAAGTCCGACCCGCTCGCAATAACTCGTCGATGTCAGTGTCGAGGTGACACCATCACTCAGTGCCTCCCTTGATCCGTTTGACTGTCTCACCGGTTCGGACGAACCCAGTTCCATAAATCTGCTTATGCAACGATATGATGTAGCCGCAAAGTTGAAGTGTCCTGTTTCTGCAAAGTTGGAATGTCACACTCCCCGGGTTTGATGTGTTATTCGCGCCGACACCTTGCCGAAACGCGCACTACTTTGCCAGATAATAGCAGAATGCGTCATTGTCCGGCACCCTATAACGTCGCTGCGAAACCGTCACGACTCCCTTGAATGTCATCTTTATTGGTTTCTGTAGGACGTTTCCGCCTACCGCGACGTTCTATAGCCGGCGCTGATTGCTTGCGAAATCTCTTGGTACAGTCTGGATCGAGAGCGACTTCGCCGTCGCTGAAACCAAACAGCTCGTTCGCAAGGAGCATCCAGAGTGACAACCGGCTTCCGGACTTTCCACGTATCGTTTCTCGTAGACGCCACCGAGGGTAACGTCGCTGTGACGGCCAACGACGTCGAACAGGCGTTGAAGGCTGCTCGCCTCAAGCTAGCCATGCGGTTTGCCACCGACATTGAGATCACCGGAGTTCGCAGGCAGGGTCCTGTCCAAGTGGCGGCGTTTGACCAGCGCGTCGAATCCTCCGATCCAGCGGCAATACTGCTGCAGGTCGCCAGAGTATTGCACGCAGACCCAACGCTTACGCTGGACGGCGACACGCCCGAATCCACAGCATTCTTCTTGTCGGCGCTTTGCCTCGTGGACAACGGTCATGTTCTTCCCGACCAGTTGGCAACGGACCTGGAGCGGCTGTTGGACGAAACCTCGATCTCCTGGCGTTGGGGTATCGATCCGTACGACGAATCCCGGCCTCCTTTGGATCCGCTTGCCTGCATCTCAGATATTGCTGGCGAGCTGATTTACGCGTGGCGTCCGACACCGGTAGTTCTAACCGATCGGGATGTATTCGAGCTCCAGTACGGGTACCAGGCCCCTGTCGACTTTGACGAAGGCGTAGATTTCACGGGTAATTCGATGGCCTACGCCTACATTCTACTCGCAGGCGCCCACAAGCTACTTGCCGAGAAACCGGACGAGGACCTTGTCGAGCGTGCTGAACGCATCCTTCCGCGCTTCATGGCCGCAAATCCCACCGCTTCAGAAGCTACGTCCGACGCGCTCCTACAGGCCTCGGATGGTCTAGCGACCAAAATGTGAACGCGGAGTTCACTCAGGGTTGCGACGGTTCTCTCTTCTTGAGGACCAATTCATTTCCGTTCCACAGTAGGTAAGGATGCGGCCTGCGCCACTTGTGCGTTGGCGGCTGAATGTCGGACATTACCGACCGCAGGCGTGGAATCCGGTGGAACCCGCCCTCGCGTATTTCTTGGAGATCTCTACGGCAACCGGGGGCTACCGCTATTCTGAACAGGCATTCGACGTCGGCGCGGGAGAGAGACGCAGCTAGAGTCTGATCCTCCCGTTCGAGATAGCCAGCGACGTCCGTTTCAGCCTCCCCGTATGTGCTTCTTGCTGCTTGAAGGACTTTTTTGAATAGTTTGTCGCTCAGTGCACTACGATATAACGAACTAAGGTCGGGGTGCGACCAGAACCGGCTTAGCACGGCGTCCACCGTCTTCGGGTAGAGCCCGTCGATGCTAGGATCTTCAAACTCGTTTGCCAGAGCAACGAGGAGAGCGGTCGGGCTTCTAACCGTTCTTTCGTTGGTCATGGCTGCCAAGGATGCGGAAAATCTCGCAAACGTGTGGTCGAGACGTTCGCGGTTTTCTCCGGTTATCATCGAGAGCAGCGATGGACGGACGACGCACATATCCAGTAGAAAAGCATCGTGCTCGGGGGTAAAGCCCTTCTTGGCAAAGAACTCTTTCGATATGATGGAATGCAGTTTTGGGCGGTCGGATTCCAGCAATCCGAGCAGAAACCACAGCGCCTTCGAATCTTCGTTGCCATCATCCTCCAGCAGCCGCTTCTTCAAGTCGCTCATAAGCAGGTAATAGTCGGCGTCGTCGAAGGCGGCGATCTCCTCATCCACCTTCCTTGCGACATCGTCGATGACCGCATCGGTGAAAAATCCTTCGCTGTAGATGTCGCGCATCAGAATGTCGATCTTGAAACGTAGCGGCCGGGCGCGCTCACACAAGAAGTAAGTTACGGCCTTCTCAAAGACATAATAGGCGTCCTTCGCTGTCGGGTTGGCGTTGCTCGGGTGGGCGGCATTATTGCGCTTATCGAGGATCTCGCCGAGTGCATCTGTTTCAACGACCGGCACGACACCAGTTTCCCTCAACTTCGTGACCAACGCACCCTCGTAAGTCCTTCCCTTATCGATTGCATCGTTGACGGCTGCGACCACACTCTTCGCCCGCGACACTTGGCCAGCTTCGAGTTCCCTCATGTGGTCGCGCATCGCGTCGAAGACCGCGTTGGACGTCATTATGATGCACGCCCGGTACGCCTGGGCGTTGTAGCACCTCACGGCCTCTGCAACGTAGTCGGAATGAGGATGCTTGCGGACCCGCTGATAAAGGTCCTCGATCGATAGAATGTCAGTCACGAAAACCTCGCCGTCGCGAAAAATGCAGCAGAAGTCTTGAACCGCCAGTTATTAAAACAGAGTTTTCAGATCGAGCAAAAATGGTTCACGCGGGTGAGAATCCTTGACCGTGAATGCCTACCTTTTCCTGGTAGCGGTCCGAGGTCACGTTGCGTCCTCCCCGGAGCCAGACGAACTCCTTATATCGAGGTACGAGCGGGTGCTTCCCCGGTTCCTGGCCTCAAACGATCTACCCGAGCCGACTGGCATTGCTCATCTGCGCCCAGGCGACGCAAGTTCGTTTGGCCCTTGCTGAACGGTGATCTTAAAGGCGAGGTTTACCGGTGCGAAATGAGCTTCGGCGGCGCTAACGTTCCGTACCCACCTACCGGTTGCTTACCCGTCGGCGCCCGACCCGGCGACCCGCCTTCCTCGCCTCCTCCTTGAAGGATTCGAACGACGGATCGCAGACGATTCCCGCCAGATCTCCGACAGCGATGATCGCCACCAACCTGCCCTCGATTTCGATCATCTTCGGCGATCCCTCCAATACCTCCATCGAGATCAGGAATAGGCGGGAACGCGCTTCACGGACGCCTAGCGGCTTCCCGCCGGCTCCGGCAATGATCCCGACAAGCCGGCCTGCGGCCTCTGCGGAGGGCGTGAACCGGACCGCCGCCACATCGTCTCGCCAATCATGCGGCATTGGGTCCCACCTTTTTGTCAAAGAGCGCCTTCGCCTGATCGCCATCGACGCCGCCTTCCCTGTCAAGGACGGCTGCCAGTTCGCGGACGAAGGCGAGGTTCGTCCGGACGATTGCCTTCGCGCGTTCTAGCTGGGTGGCTAGCGTCTGTTCCACCTGTCTGTTGACGGCGGGCAGCGAGCGACGAATCTCTTCCCTTGCCTGGGGGTCGTTGGCCCGGAAATGATTGAGCGTGAACCCCATCCCGATCTGAGCGACCATGATCGTCGCCAGGTCCGCCGCGTTGTGCAGGTCGCTTCCGGCGCCACCCCCCGAACCTTCGAGGTGTTCGCCGTGGATCACAATCTCTGCGGCCATTCCACCCAGGCTCATTGCAATCTGGTCGAGGAAGTACGAACCGGACGGGAGCCGATTGGTCGGCTCGAATATTGTCCCCCCGCCGACGCCTGAGTTCTGACGGAATCCCTTCCTGACGACGACGCCCGTTAGTGGGCCTACTTCCAGCGCAAGCCCGACTGCTGCGTGTCCAGCTTCATGGACGGCGATCCGATCGCGCAGCGCACCTTCGATCGGGGTGACAGGCGGCAGGCTTGCAACCAGATCGTGGATGCTCGGCTCCTCGCCGCGGCGCCGCGCGATACGGCGCGCGCATTTCGCAGCATGGGCAAGGTCGGCGCCGGTGACTCCATCGCATTCCTGCGCCGCGTCGCGGAGTTCCTGCTGAGTGATGCGCTCGGGGAGATAGCTACGCAGAATCGCGGCCCGCGCCGCGGCGTCTGGCAGTCCAACCCTGATGTGAGTGCCAAGCCTACCCGGACGAAGAAGCGCGGCATCGATAAGGTGCGGGTGATTGCACGCACCGATGACGACGATACCCTCTCGCCGATCGACGCCGTCGAGGCATTCGAGGAGACCAGCCACCACCTCGGTGCAGTACTGCGCGTTTCTCTCATCGAAGCGGGTGCGGTCACCGATGCTGTCGAATTCGTCAAGAAGCAGGATGCACGGCGACTTCCCCGCAGCCTCGGCGAACGTCGCCCGCATCGCGCCAAGAAGATCACCAAGATGACCACGCGACTGCCACTGAGCTAGAGAAGACGCCACGAATGAGACGCCGGCGCTCTTAGCGACCGACTTGGCGAACATGGTCTTTCCAACGCCAGGCGGGCCTGACAGCAGTAGTCCGGAATCGATTTCGCTCCAAGGGATACGCCCCCTCCTCCATTCGCCCAAGTCCTCCGACAGATCGCGTGCCCAGTCCGCCGCGTGACCGTATCCATGCAATTCTTCGACAGGCGGCGGATCGCCTGTCGTGTCGGTTCCCCGGTGGGCGTCGCGTAGCCTTTTAAGGGATTCTCCCACATCCCTTCCCGGACGAATGGCGCCAAGCACCTCAGAGATGGGATAGACCATCATCTTCTCGATATCGGCGGTTGGGAATTCCCGGTCGTCCAACAGATGGACGGCGCGGGCGATCGTCGCGGCGTCGATGGGTGCGGCATCGACCACGTCATCTACCGCCGCAAGAATGGCGCGCGGGATCGACGACGCCTGATCGAAAATGGCTAGAACGCGATCTGCGAGCCGGAGCGTCGACGTGACATCGTTGTAGTCGATCCTTCCTCGGTGGCCAACGGTTGGCGCACACGCTTCGATCTCCTTGACGCCCGGCAGGATTTTCATCAGGTCCCCGGCCGCGCCAATATAGTCGTTCAGAAGTTCGTCGGGTACACGAACAGCGATCGAGAAGCTGTTGTTGGTGTGAACTTTTTTATGGCTTGCCAACGTGTCGCGCAGTGCCAACGTGCATACGATACGGGCGAGAGCTGATGACGTGTGTCTGTGGCCTCTACGCATTGCGGTCGCTGCTGAAAATCTTGACCACGGTGTGCGGAGCGATCAGCTCCGCGTCCAAATCGATAGTGACGAAACGATGAAGGATGAGCGAGGACAGGCCGGCCATCGGGTTGACCTCACGGAAGGCGGCCATGCACTCCCCAACTGTCGCCGACCCTTCTTGTTCGAGGGCCGCCATGATCCTCATCCGGTCGCCGAGCGGGCATCGGTAGCTCGCGTACCTAAGAAGATCCTTGGCGTTCTGAAGACGGTGGCCGGAGCGGACCGCGTCCCTCGAAACGAACTGGTGCGATAGCCTGCCGCAGGCTGCGATTTCGGTCAGTTCTGGATCGCCCTCCTCCTCGACGACGCTGATGTAGATGTCCTGACCCCTGCGGTACGTCGCCATGAAGTCCGGTGGCGGCCCCTTCCAGCTCCGCTCTAGCATCAGATCGTCCATTCCGTACGGGCGGCAGCACCAGCCTAGGACGTCGTCGTCGACATCAAGGAGGCAGCCGACGTCGCGCGCTAGCTGGCTTCGGAAGTAGGAAGTGTTGGAGCACCGTACGGTGCCGAAAGGCCGGTAGCGCTCGCTTGGTGCACGAAAGCGCTCGCGGGTCTCCTGACCCGTCTGATCTGAAGGATTCATCGTCTCTCTCCACAACAAAAGCTAGGCGTCGCCGCGATTGCGGCGCGACGGTCAGCGTTGTTGAGGTTGTCGACGAGTTTTGATCATGGGCAGAACAAATACGGAACGATAACCTCGGCGTCAAGTACCTGGCCGAGATTCTCGGGTGGGGCGGCTTCTTGAGCCCCCACAGCTTGGCTTGAACTTGCTTCTTCAGACTACAGAGCGAAGAGCCGCCGGTCCTTGCAGTGGAGATCCTGTTCGTCGAAATATTTCCCGACCCAAGCGTCGCTTGTGCTCAAGAACCATTCCGCTTTCACCGCGGCCTCGCGCTTGCTTGCTATCTGCGTTGCCGCCTTCGCGGACCCTGCCGGCGTGGCTAGCCCGTTGAGGAAATTGAAATGGTCGATCAGACCCAAAGCCTCGATCGCGAAGACCGTCGCGACCTCCCCGTCCCTGATGGCAAGGAGGTTGTCCCCGTTGTTCTGCTCGCCGCCGAGTGCCAGATTTGACGAGCCGCAGAATACGACAGGATCGTCGCCTCTGAAGCCACACACGACGAACTTGTGGTGCACTTGGTGGCCGACGCCACTGACGTATCGTATCGCTTCAAACGGTGGCGGCAGGGTCTTTTTGCCGGGCTTTCCTGTGACAAGCACACCCTCGCCCGATCCAATCTTGTACAGCGAGACGCCTTTGGGATTGTCGGAAATTCCAAACGAGAAAATGGATTTTTCGGCATGAATGGTATTCAGAACCTCGTAGACGGGGTTGGCCGTCTTGCTGTCGAGTTCCATGACCGCGAACAGTACGCTCGCCCTCTCTCCTCCGTCTGCCACTTCCTTTTTGATCCTGTCGATAATCTCACCGAGCACCTTTTCTGCCTCTGGAAGCGTATGCGGTGCGAAAGTGATTGAGGTCTTCGGCACCTTGCCCTCGAACTCCGACCCCTTGTTGGCCAGTCCGAACTTTTTGAACGAACTGCTCGCCTCTGTACGCCATGCCTCGTCGAATACCTGGCGGTAGACGCCTGCCACATCCGGGTCGTCGAAGACGAGCACGTGATTGGCGTTCACGTAGACGCCGGTCACTGAGAGGTTCGTAGATCCCGTCAGAACTTTCGACGCGACTCCGTTCTGAGAAACAATGAAGACCTTGTGGTGAGCGTACCGACCGAATTTTCCGCGCTTGATCGAACCGGAACCGACAGCAAATTCCGCTTCAAAGCGATCTTCCGGCGTCGGGTCTTTCAGGTCGTGATGGAGGGCGGCATTATCGAGTATGACCCGCACGCGGCCGCCGAGCGCGAGAAGCGCCTTCATGACATCCGGCTCGTTCAGGTCGTAGGCGAACACGTCCAGCGTCTTGGTCGCGTCGTCCTTCACTTCCTCCAGTATTTCAAAAATTCGCTGACGGGCCGTATACCCGGACCAGCGGTATTCGTCGGCAAACGTGTACTCCCCTCGCTCGGCCGAGCTCCCGGCGACCGCGCTTGTATCAAAAAGCAGGGTATCCCCGGAGGGGCGGATTTTGGCGTCGAGCCCGAAATGTCTGGCGAAGGCTTGAGATTGCACGAACCCTCTGGTGAAGCCCACCTTCAACTTCCTGCTCGAGAATGGGCCTAGCTGTACGTCTACGCTCACGCTCAGATCGGGGTCGAAGGGCTTTAGGTGACCGTCGCCGTCGAAATAGCGCGGCGTAACCGCGTAGGTGTACTTGCCGAATTTCGGATCCAGGCCCTGATGGTCCTGGCCAGGGACATGAAGCCAGCGGAACTTCCGGATAGGCGAGTTCATGGTGGAATTTTGAGGCTCCGAAGTGTCTTTCGCGTGGACTTCGGGATGTTCGAACCGAAGGTCGTTGAGCAGGTAGTAGCTGCCCTTCCCTTCCGGCGTCACCTTGACTGTGAATCCAGCAAGTTCCTTTCGTGCCTGAGTTTGAAGGATGTCAAATGCGAGTAATGTCTTTGCATCGCCGCGGTGGGCAGAAACTGAAATCACATGGTTCTTTGCACCTGCAACGCTCATTGTCATTGTCCCCTCTTCCGCTGCGTCATGCAGCGCCTCTCTTGATGTCATACTACACATGGTACGAAGCTGATATTACAGGTTGCAGTTCGCGGGCAGTATTTTTGCTTCAAGATCAATGTGCGCAGCGCGTGAGAACGCCGCGCATATAGGGGGAAACATGCGTTCGTTCTTGGCGCCTCTGATGTTCGCTGCCCTGGTCGGCTGTACTCATGCATATGCAGGAGGTTCAACCCCCGCGATCAAGGAAAGCTTTTCCTCCGAGCCGTCGAAAGACCGATGGTACGTTTGTCATCGTCCTGAGAACGCCTTCCAGTTCGGCCCGGACAGCTCGGGCCGGAATGCCATGGTCGCGACCGTGAAGCCGGAACCCAAGGTCCTGACGTTGCGGAAAGACCATCACGTTGGGTGCCTCGACGAGGACAGCGAGTACAAGCGGGATGGCAAGGAGCGGGCGGAGATCTGGGAAAGCAGGGAGACCTGGCTCCCTCTGGGCACCGACGTCTGGTACCGCTTTGACATGTCCGTGGACGAGCGGCTGAAGCCGACCGCCAAGCGTTTGGTGACTGGCCAGTGGAAAGAGCAAGGCGGCGCCCGAGGCGGTCCGCTGCTTGCTCAGCGGTTCACCGGACGACACTTCACGATCACTGTCGAGCAAGACAACCTCGCCCCGAAGAAGAAGGCGGATGAAGTCCTCTGCCGGGTGCTGGTCGCCGATCAGCTTCCTCTGTCACTGTCGCCGGCAGGATGGCCGCATGACGACAACGCCGAAATCGCCCCTCCCATCGAACAACGGATGGCGACCATGGGGCTTACAGATGGTCCGGTCACCGCCAAGGATCCTGGCTGCGCGCGCGGGATCGTCGCTGAACAGTACCACGTTCTGCCTGACCCTTTCGGGCATTGGCGCACGATGGTGTTCCACTTGAAGCTTGGCCCGGACGATGCAATTGTAGAGATCTGGGCGGACGGCGTGAAGATCGGCAAGACGACCGGCCGCATCGGATACGCAAAGAATGGCGCTGACGAGAACGAGTACTTCAAGTTCGGCGCCTATCGCGACCCCGAGAGCTTCGAGACCGTCGTCAAGCTCGCCAACTATGTGCGCAGCACCTCGCGTAAGGAAGTGGATCCGACCGAGAAACTAGCTCCCGATTGACCGTGTGCCGCCGACGCCAGTTCCACAACCTGACCACAGCAGGAGAGAACATGTTCAAGCGCATCATCGCCCTTTCAATCGCAGGACTTTGGTCGACCTCGGCGTTCGCCTGGTGGGACGAAGGACACATGCGTGTGGCGGCCATGGCCTACGAGCTGCTTACGCCCGTTGCAAAGGCCGAGGCCAATCGTCTGATAAGGCTTAATCCGCAATACGGGGATTGGGCAGCCGCGGTCCCGCACGACTTCGAGGAGACTTCCGCTTCCAGGCAGGCGAAGATCGACCGCTACACGTTCATCCGGGCGTCCGTCTGGGCTGACGACATCAAGGAATTTCCGCGGTATAAGAAGGCTACCACGGACGGTCACGACGGCGCGAGATCGCCCGACGCAGGCCGCAACATCGGTTATTCCGACCTGCTTCTGCACAAATATTGGCATTTCAAGGATATCAATTTCACGACCGACGGAACCGCCTTTCCGGGCCCAGACCCGGTCGACGCAATAACGCAGATCAAGCTGTTCACCGCTGCCCTACCCTCCTCGGCACCAGACAGAGACGGCATCCGCTCGTACGACCTCGTTTGGCTACTGCATCTTGTGGGCGACGTCCACCAGCCTCTTCATGCCACCGCTCTGTATACGCATGAGTTACCGAATGGTGACTCCGGCGGAAATGGGATATCGGTTTTGCCTGCTGCCGGTCAAAAAGTCGCGCTCCACGCTTACTGGGATGCGATCTTCGGCGGCTACTCGACAGTCTACGGCGCAATCTTCGACAGCTTCGACGCCAGCGGGAAGCCTCGACTCGTCGCTCCGGCCGACAAGGCAGCTATCACGGATCCAGACGTCTGGCTGAAGGAGAGCTTCGAATTGGCCAAGTCTACCGCCTACGCCTCCCCGGTCACGCCGTCACGGACGGCCGAGCTGGATCGAACCTACGAGACGAATGCAAGGAAGGCTGCAGAAGAGCGAATTGCCCTGGCAGGTGCACGTCTGGCCAATCTGCTGAATTCATCGCTGAGGTGAGCTGATAGGAGTCATATCGACGACGGTTCAGAGGGTTTCGCGCAAGACCCTTGCCGCATCGAAGCTGAGGATTGCGTGCGATGAGGCATCTGTGGAGTGTCGGTGCAGCGAGCTGGTGAACGAGCGCTTGTCCCGTGCTCACAGAGGAGTTCTTGCATAGTTTGCGCCAGACTGCCGAGATGTTTCCGAGATCGGGCGTCAACCCTTGCGGTCGATCGTGAACGTCAGGTTAGAGGAATAAGCACTCGCCCATGCCGTCGCGATCCAGCCCGGAATTGTGGGCCAGCGAATGGATAAGCTGATGCGAAAAGCTAAGCAGCAGCATCTAGTGAAATCTTTTGAGGTCGGCCTGATGCTCCCACGGCGCCGATCGAAGGAGAGCTGGACGGGTCATGCGCAGAAAAGTCTCGCCGCCAGGCTACCGAACATCGCCGCAAACGCCCGATAGGCTCTCGGCAGCCTTCGAGAGGTGGTTTCGTATCGCCGCGTTCATAAGTCGAGCAATCTCTGCGTCCGCAGCCTCGTTGACCTCATCAAGTGGCTGCCTCGTCATGACATTTACCTCTAAAAAAAAGCTAACGCCGCTGTTTAGACCGTCAGCGAGTTTCTCAGCAACCGAATATGAGCGGTGGATGTCCTCGAATGGGAATTCAACTTCTCTGAGCGTACCGTCGTCGCAACTACGAAAACCCTGATCACGGATATCCGGCTCCGGGTTGTTGGCAAATTGATGGTTCGGCAAACGGGAAGAAGCGTCGATCATCTGGGGTCCATCGTTAGGGCACTCGCACAGGTTCGCTCTGGCGAGAGGAGACGTCAACTCGGACCCTCCGACTTTCGCGACAACGATCTTCAGGCTGCCCCTATCCGCGACCGCCTGGCCGCGGCGAGCTGGGGCGCTTAGGCTGGCTCTCAATCGTCTCTGTTTCCTCAGTGGGAGAGTCTGCCTGCCGTTGGCCATCGTATTCGGGCGATGGGCGCCGACGGGGCGCAGGAGCGAGCCACCGCTCCGGAATCAGAGAGCCAGAAATAAACCTGCCGTTCGTTTGCTTCAGCACATGCTTGAGCTCACCATCGGTGGATGCGAGTAGCAATCTCATGTCAGGGGCCGTTTCGAAAAGACCGTCAACGGCTGAGCCTACTTGACTTTCAGAAAGCTCAAGGCCGTAGGGTGTATTTACCCGATACATTGTATCCAACACCAGATTCACGAAGTAAGCGCCCTGACTGGGCAGAGACGCTATGCTCGGCCTCTTCTGGTTTGGTGCTGACAAAGCGTTGACGGCCAGCGATCGGATCCCAACAATGCGGGGCAGTCGCTGGGAAAACCAACCGGCGTAGAAACACCATTCGCGGTCCGACCCGGCTAGCTCTCTCCCTCTAAGATCGGTGCGCAAAATCGCTTCCAACTGATAGCGCTGCTGCTTTTGTCCAAATGCCTTCCGTGCTATTGCTGCTGCTCTTTCCAACAGGGCAAGGTCCGGTCCCGACGCGGCTTTAAAGCTGGCCGCGGCTTCAAATACCGAAAGAGCCTCTCCAGCTAATCGAGGTTTCCTGTCGCCTTTCCGCGAATTTGTTTCATGGCTGACATCGATTGTTAGGTCGGTGGAATTTCCCAGCTTCGCTTGCAGAAAGACAAGCCTGTACGCTCGTTCGGGGCGACCGCCTGGTATCCTGGCGAGAATACCGAGGTCGATACCGGACCGAGCCTCGCTGTGCTTCGTCTGGTGAATCCAGCGAAGCGCGGGTAGAATTTCTTTCCCGCCGGACCGCCGGTAGTTCTTGGCGAACCATGTCAAATTTGCGGTCAGCGTGCCCGCTAAGCTCGCGGTCAGATGTTCCTCGTCGAACCCGTGGCTCCCCGATACCCGTATTACATCCGAGACTGACTGAAGAAGTGCAAAACGGACGGCTTCTTCGGCAATAAACGACGGGCGTGACTCGATCCAACGGATCGTCTCGCCGTGAAAGCTTGAATCAATTATCCCGGACGACAACAAGTCGTCGTAAACTGCAATGATATCGGTTTTCATGGGATGCCCCTTCGAACCAGAGCTGGTATCGTAGAGCCGCTAAATATCCGTTAGCGAGATCGGCAGTTCCCGGAAGTTGAATCACGAGCATCGAGCCGCCTCTGAAAGTAACCGACCAGATCGGCCATGTCTCCCGCCTCCCACTCTGGTCGGCCGCCGCCCTTCAAGGCCGACCGCGATAGCAGCAGGTTGGACGAACAGCAGCTAACTTCGCTCGTCATGATGCAGGCCGGGCACGCGCCTCCCCTACTGTCGCAAAGGCTTCCGGAACCGCAGCGGAGCATGCGCTGATTGACCGAACGTTTTAGGAAGTCCATCGCGTGGTTGCGCCACATCGCCGAAATGTTTCCGAGATCGGGTGTCATGCCCTTGCGATAGATCGTGAACGCAAGGTCGGCGGGGAATATATACTCGCCGATGCCGTCGCGATCCAAACCGGAGGCGTCGGCAAGCGAGTGGATAAGCTGATGCGAGAAGCTGTGCAGCAGCATGTAGACGAAGGGAGCGAGCCGACGCTCACGGCCCTGCCGATCCTTGTCCTTGAAGTCGTCAAGGAACGGCCCGAAGTCCTCGTAGCTTTCCAGGTATGCCCGTCCGAGACCTACTCCCTCCGGCGGCAGGTCGCCGACGCCGTTAGCTGCGAGCCAGCGCCGCACCCTCGCTTCGTCGAGCTTGACGTAGATCGCCTCGTTGTTCTGCTGGGTCACGTAGATAGGACGCTTACCATCGTCGATCGGGTCGAATGCCACGAGCCTCACGGGCATCGGGACGTTCCGGTTTTGGAATTCGCGATTGTAGACCGGCGTCGCCGAAACACGCGTGAAGCCGAAGCTGTAGTCGCAGATCGGCAGGCCGCGGAGAACGACCATCTGCTCGACGCCGGTCAGAGACAAGACTTCCCCGACGGCTTTTTGGTACCGCTCCAGTTCCTCCCGGATTAGCGCAGCGGAGCTGAGCGTGACGTCTGGGTGCATGACGTCTACGGCCTTCTTCGTTTCGAGGCCTCCGCGGATATGCTCGTCGACGAATGCTGCGTGCTCTATGGTCAGGCGGACCGGATCGTATTTCCTCGTCCAGTCGGCCCGGACGGCGACAGCTCTCGTAACGCCGCTGCTCGCAACAGTTCCTTTCTCGACGACGTCATCCTCGAACCATTTCGCACGTATCTCGTTGATCGCCTGTTGCTGACGTCGGGTGTCGTCGCCCCTCGCCGCGCGAACCTGCAGCATGTCTTTGTAATCGCGATATTCGACCCACTCGGCCGTTCGGTTCGCCGCCTCGACGGCGGCCCGTATTGCTTCTTCCGACGGTTCCTTGATGGGTATGCGATGGAGCCGGGCGAGCTCGCGCAAGAGTTCCTCCTGGCGTGCTTCGCGCATCAGGTCGACGACGGCGCTGCTTTTCAATTCGATGAAGTTCGCGCGCTGAGGATAGAAGGTGCTGCTGGCGCGATACGAGACGGGCAGCATGTTTGTCTGGATTTTCTCGAAGACCGCGCCCGTCCGCTGCTGCTGGACGAAGAGCCTTTCCAAGACGTTCGGCTCGGCCTTTTCAAGATCACGCGATTCCTTGCAGCTTTCGCACGAGTATTTCCACTCGGAGAAGACGGGGGCGTCGTTCTTTAGCCGAAAGTGCGGCCACCCGCAGCCGCATGTTCGCAGCGCGGCCACCTGCTGTGTCTCATTGTCGAAGCGGTAATTGTAGGGGCTGAGCGGCTCGACCGTCCCGTACCAGTGCGCATATACCACGTCCACCTGCATCCAGCGTGACACGTGTCCTTCGCACTTGGGTAGTCCGTTCACAGCCTGGTCTGCGACGCTGCGGAATTCGCGAACACTTTTGCACTCGGCGCATTGGTAGAGTAGCGGGTACGGAACGTAGCCTACGACGTCGGGCCCGGTCATTGCGAAGCGGCTGCTGTCCACGACGGCATTTCCAGAGTGAATGTCGAGAAAGGCCGTGTCGAGACAGAACTCTGCGGGGGCGTCTGGGCAGGCTACGCGGACGCGGGCCATCCAGCTCTCCGCAGTTTCACCGATTCCGTCGAGGATCATTTGGTATGTCGTGTTGCTGAGGGTGTTCTTGAGATCGTTGCGGATGGGCACGGACTTGCAGATGCCACGGCCGCCCTCCCAGGTAAGAAGGACGCCTGGAGCGTAGGCGGTCGCGATCTGCGAGCGAGATCGCTGCATGGTTGGCGGCTTGGGTTCCTTAGCCTCGCCATCGGCCGAAGGCCTCCCCCAGTCCGAGCGCGCGTCTCCGAATTGGTTCGCTTTGCCACTCATCAGATCGCTCCCTCGTCCCGCTCGACGTCACCGTCGGCGGCGCCACGCTGGCCCCGTACTGTCTTCATTACCTTGACCATGTGCGAAGTTTTTATCCACTGCGTCTGCCCGACGCCGCCGGGATACGCCGCCGAGGCAGTGATCACTCCCGCCTCGTCTACGTCGCGGAGCGACGTCATCGGCTTCTTGAACGCCGGATTGAAGTCCGCCCAGTACTGACGGAGGTCGGCCGTGATGCCGCTGGCACGCATGCTTTCGCCGAAGCGGTCTGCCTCGCGTAGCACCATCTTTTCGTAGAACTCGGGATAGGGCGGGCGTCCGAGGCCTTCCCTGCCCTCTAGCCCCATGGCCGACAACATGAAGCCGGCGACTTCTTTTGAGAATGCCGAGGGATCGCGGTTAGCTAGCTGGCGGAGGCTGTGAGTAGAGTCATAGCTTTTGAACGCCGATTTCCTGTTGTCGGAGGCCTGCTTGAACTCCCGCATGTCGTTGAGCATCGCCCACGTCTGTACATAGGATGCAAGTACCCTGCGGATTGCGTTCTCTGCCCAGCGCTCGACGGCCGGGGCGGCGATCATTCTTTCGAGGAACCGGTGGAACACGTCATGGGTCTCGATGACGTAACGGTCGCGCCTGCTCTGCGGCGTCGGAAGCAGCATGACGAAGCCGACGTGCGTTCGACCGACGCGGCTGGACGCCTGAATGTATTCGGCGATGTCCGACGGTAGACCGGCGAAGAACATGCTGTTGAACCGGTCGACGTCAACGCCGTGCGAGATGGCCGACGTCGCGACGATGCTCCTCAGGGTTTCGCCCACCGTGGGGTACGGCTTTCCAGCAAAGGAGACCTCGGCGTCCTTCATGACGCTTTGGATCCCCTGCATGTCGACGCCGCCCGAGATCAGGCGGCTGTCAAACCTGTCGTGCGCCAAGCCAGCTTTCCGATGGCTTTGGGCGACGCCGGTATGCAGGGCGTCCATGATCTGGTCGCCGCCCTTCTTGTTCGTGACATAGGCCAGAGCGATGCGGTGGAGGTCAACCAAGGCCATGATTTCCGAGACACGACCTTCGGCGACTGCCCGGTCTATCGCGTCTCGCCGCCAGTTGCCGCCCTCTCCTGCCGAAAGCGCTCCGCGGATATCTCCGACCACCGACTGCGACCGCGTCGGATCGAGAAGACCGTTCCATAAGCGGGAAACTATCGCGTGAAACGAGGACAGGACTCCGACCGTGGTGACGGTGTGGGTGGCGTCGTTGGTCATCAAGGAAACGTACAGCCTCGACCACGGCGAGGTGGCTTCCGGAGCGAGGCAGGACGGAAGCGAAGCTGCCAGAGCGGCGCGATCTGCATTCCTGCTGGGCGGGCCTTCCGGCTCGGCAAAGAACGAGCGGTAGATGTCCGGGCCTGGGTATGGATACCGCATCGGCCGACGTTGATAGAGCGTCTTCAACTGCCTGTCGGGATCGCTGATGGTCGCCGTGGCGGCGATCATCTTTGGAAGCCGCGGCGAGTTTCCACCACTTGCGCTGAACTTGGCGATCTGAAGGTCGTCGCCTGACAATGCCGCAATCTCGGAGAACGTCCTCTCAAGCAGGGTGTCGAACAACCCGCTGAACGTACCAAGCGATTCTTCGAGCAGGTGAGCCTCGTCCTGGATGACGAGCGATGGAAAAGGATCGTAGAAGACGTGCCGGCCGTTCCGGTAGGCGGGAAACACTCTCGACGCTCCGGAGCCGTCGGCGCCGCCATCGAGCGAGGCGTTGTCGCTTGGACTTGTCAGATGCCCGGACGGGCTGATCCAGCGAGCGGCGCCGAACATCCCGAGTATATTCGTGATTGTCCGAGGGTGCTGCCCGAGCATAGCGAGCTTGTCGACCGTACCAAGTACGATCGCTGGCGCGCGCTGGTAGATCGTATCGTCGGTCAGCAGAAATGGAAGAGGCGTGATCTGGCGATGGGCGGCGTTCCACGGGCATGCGTCGTCGAAGCAAACGACAACCGCGCGGGCCGCCATCTTGTCGGCCGGCTCGTTTCGCCTGAGCCCGGTATGCTTGCCGCAGCAGGGGCAGTTGGGAACCTTGTTAAAGGCTGCGACCGCCTCCTGATATCGGAGAGCTTCCTCCTTGATCTTTCCGTCGACGAACGTGCTGCCATCCAGCATGCGGTCGTCGAGCCGTGCTGGATCGCCGAATTTAGGAAGGCCCGACTTGATGTCGTCATATCGGTTCGGTGTATTCGAGGAGCCGACCCAGAAGCCGATTTCGATCGGCCAGGCGCCGACCTTTTTCTCCACCCTGACGATCTCCGCCACGGCGATTAGCCGGAGAAGGCGCTGAGCCTGCTGCAGCGTGAGCAGGCGAAGAGGATACCGGATCATTGCCGTGACGCCGCGGTCCTTGCCGCGGAGGCGGTCCAGGAAGATCGCAAACAGCAGGGCACCGTAGAAGGCTTCGGACTTGCCGCCGCCCGTGGGAAAATAGAGAAGACTCGCTGTCAACTCATCGCGCTCGGCGTCGAAATATCTCTCGTACTCCGACATGCGGGAGGAGAAGGTCGGAACGTGCGACAGCACGAACGCCATCTGGAAGAGACGCCATCCTCGATCTGCAATCTTCGCATCTCGTCTCGCGAATGCTTCGTTTGTCAGGAGCCAAGCGTTCCAGGGCGCAGCCTTGCGAACGAGTCCGTCGTCGCTCCGACCTGCCTCCAGCGCCAGCGACGCTTCACGAGACTCGATTAGAAGCCGAACGCCGGCCTCGATATGCGCCGCCTCGAGCGTTTGTCCGGCGATGTCTGCGGCGAAGCGATCACGCTCTATATCGGCGTCCTCCGGGTCGAGGCCGTCGATTACCTTGTCGCGTAGCTCGGCTTCGCGACCTTGGACCCACTGGCGATATTCCCGCGGCAGGTCGAGAAGGCGTCCGACGTCGTGGCCGTCGGCCAACTGTCTAAATCGGGTCTCCACCTTGATGTTGCGGGGGACGACGCGCGGCTGCGTGAACCTTGGCGCCCAGGTAGTGCTGATGCGCCTGACGCCGTCTTTCTCGTCGCTTTCGATACCGCAGTTCACTCCTATCGCGGGGTACTGGAGGAAGTCGCGGAAGCGGTAAGAGGGCTCCACGCGGTCCAACAACAGAGGAACATGTTCCGCGGCAGATATTTCCATCGAGAGCGACGTGCCAAAGATCGCGTTACACCGCTTGCCGGCATCTTTCGGCGACAGTTCGAGACATCCATTGTCCAGCGTGACGCGGATCGATGCTTTGGTGGCGTCGAGAAAGTCCACCTGTCTGTCCGCTCTAAGTGCGAGACCTCCGAAGTCCGGTATGACGTCCGCTTCCACTGGAAGCTCCCTCATACGGGCCAAGAACTTGTTCCAGCTATCCTCGCTGGTTGCGTCCTCGGGCCTGACCTTCTGGTCGCGCCAAGCGTTTTCGACGCCAGCCGAAGTGCGCCAGGCATCGATCTGCTGCGCGACCGCCGCCCGCATTTCGATTGAATAAGTTTCGAATGTCCTGGCCAGATCCTCGCCGGCAAGGTCGGCAGTCCACGTCATCTCGGGCAGGGTGAGGTCAAGTCTGACCCACTTGCCGGGGATCGGGGCCGGTCGGATGAGGTGAAACGGTATAGCCCGTCCTTCTCTCACCAATCTCCCGATGGCGGGCGCCGGCGCCTCGGTTGCCTGCTCGCCGTCAGGGCCTTCCGCGACCTGCTCCGCCGACTCCCCCGGTTCAGAAGCTTCCGGCTTGAAAGACGTCACGTCTGCCGCATTGAGCAGGATGTTGTACTCGGCGTAGACCTCAATGCGTAAACCGTCTTGGATCCGCTGCCGCTGCTCACGAACTTCCGCGCTTTTTTCGGGGCCGAGCGCTCGCCAGTCGACCTGATCTATGCCCTGCCGGATGAACCGCTCTTTTCGCCGCGTTCGGATCTTTTCGTCGATTTCCTTCTTTATCTTCTTGTCGAGCTTGAAGTCGATCTCGATGCCGTGACGCTTGTCCGAGAGCTCTCCCCAGTTAGGCAGGACCCGGAGGTAGACGGAAAATCGCGGCCTCACTCGGATCGAACCGGTCGCACTTGACCGCATCTGGAAGTCGAACCCGAACGCGGCGATCCTGATGTCCGACGTCTCGTCTTCGTTTGCGTCCGAAAATCGAGGAAGAAGCTGGCCCGATACAATCCCTCGTCGCGGCGTCCAGCCATAGACCACGCGGCCGTCTTCGTCGGACCCGCTGGCGCGGTTGGAGATCAGGTTGACCAGCGCGTCGCAGACCGCCTCTTTCAGCTCGACGTCGATATCGACGAGCGCTTTCGAATCCTTGCCGAGCATCATGGCTTCACCCTCTCCACCGACTCCACCGTCGCGACGTAGTCTTCCGCCAGCAACCGGAGGCGCCTGATCTCATGCTTCCGTTTCTGGTTGTCAGCCATCGCCGCGAACGGATCGACCAGGATTCCCTTGTAGGCGTCATGGAAGGCCATTCCTGCCTTCAGCTTGGTTGTTCGCTGTGCGAGCACGCCCCAATGCCAGAACTCCCGCGCCATCCGCTCCCCGATACCGAGGGCGGCGGTGAACTTCAGGAAAAGGTCGACCTTCTGAGGCGCGTGCGGAACGACGTCGTCGATCCTGGCTTCCATTTCCTTCTTGATCGACACCCAGTACCGCGCTCGGTTCAAGTCGACGTCGGGGTCGTTCATCCGGTCGACGATCACGCGAAGCTTATCGCTGTCGTTGTTGCCGGGAATTTCTGCGAACTTTTTGATGACCAGCGCATGGTAGTCCCGGATTTCGCCGGCGGCCGTCGTAGGAATGTTGAGCACCAGTCGCGCCTTCTCGATGAAGCTGGCGCTCAGCACGCAGAGACGGTCGCCCTCGGAAACCCCTGAGGCGACCACTTCCCGGAACTCGTCGACGGCATTGGACTGATCATGCAGCACCAGCGCGCTTCCTGGAAAAGCCATCACGCGCGGGCCGTCAGCGAGCTTGATCTCGATCCGCTCGCGTTCGAGTGCCCTTCCGCCGGTGAGGTCCACTACCGCCTCCCGCGGAAAGTCCACGTCGTCTGGGACGACTTGAATGCCGTCGAGATTAACGGTGTGCGAACCCAATGCGTGGACGGCCTTCGCGGTCTCGAGACCGTAGCGGCGGAGCCGGGAGCCAATGGCCGGCTCGTCGATCTCTCCGGCAAGGCGAAGCGCGTCGCGGGAGGAGAACCGCAACGTGTCCGCGTCGGCAAGAACGACGACCTGCTCCGGAAGCCAGGGGCGCGCGAAGTATGAGAGGACGCCGTTTCTGGCCGGGGCGACAAGATACAGCTTCTTGAACTGATTTCGGAGAGCGGGAGGCATTCCAGCAATATCGGAAAGACCGCCCTGCCCCGCGAAGACTATCATCCGGCTTTCCATCTTTCTCCGGAGCCATGGAAACCTTCCGGTGAACTCTTCTATGGCGAACTCGGCGAGCGGCTGCGTCTGGAACATGAACAGGGAGCGACCCGACGAGTTCCTGGTCGCCTCGAGCGTCTTCTCGAGAAGCAGCGACATCGGCGTCTCTGCTTGCTGTTTCCGGAAAAGCTCGTGCGCAGCCTCAAGGCAATCGGCAAGTTCAGCTCCGCCGATCTGAAAGGCTGGAAGCGTAGGATCTCTTAGCGACGCGACGTAGCCGGAGACGCGGTAGGACGCCAGAAAATCGTTGGCGAGGGCTGGTCCTTGTTCCGAGGTCACATGGTCGCTGAAAGAAGAGAGGGAACCTGGCAGGGACGCATTGCGCCGAAGGGTGCCGACCAGATCGCGCACGGCCCGGAGGCCCGCCCTGTCTTCTGCCGATCGCAGCTCGCTTCCAATGCCGCGAAGCCGTTCCGCAAGGTCTAGCGCTGCGCCTCCAAAACCGACTGCCTGCACTTTGACGGCGCCGGTCCAGCTTGAAGGGATGTCGTCGTTGGCAAGAACCGCTCCGCCGAAAGCGGTGATCACGACGGACCTCGCCGGCCTGGGTCGTTTCTTTTCCGACTTCTGCTCGTTGAAGATCTCGAAGCGGCACTTGTCGAACGAAAATGGTTCGTCGACGAGGACGACGACGCCGCACTTCGGGTGCCTCTCCCGGACCAGCTTGAAGACCTCGTCGGCACGTTCCGGCCAATCGTCGCCGAGTCGCTGCTGACCTGTCTTGGTCAGATCGAAGAAGACCACGCTGAGAGCGCCGGCCTCTCTCAGCGACCGCCTCGGATTGTCATCTCGTCTGAGGCCGTAAAGAAAGAATTCGGCAGTCCTGCCATGGTCCGCCAGTCCGGACCGCTTGTGTTGCTTCAGGTCGGTCTTGGTAGACGATCGCCACAAAAGCTGCCCGTTTCCATGCGGAGCGCCACTGCAGGCGCCGTGCGGGATGATCTCGTCGAGAATGGGATGCCTGAACTCAGGGTATTCCTTCCCGTCCCTCCCCATCCCGGTCAGCCTTCCCGCACGCGCAAGCACCTGATGAAAATCCTTCATTGCGCCGTCCGCATCGTTCCCGTCGGTATGGCGCACGGCATGCCGGATGCTCAGCGTGCCAAGGTAGGTTTTGTCCAGCAGCACCTGGCGTGCATGCTTGTGCGTTGACCGCGCATATGGGTATAGCAGCGCCCGCAGTCCTCGCGGTCGCTCGTAGGACGGATAGGGAATCCCGCCTTTCGTCACGGCCATCTCGGGCTGGGCGCCTATGTCCGCCACGGCGATCAGCGACGCGACGGCTGAAAGGCTGACGTCTCGCGCCGGCCAGGTCATCACAACGGTTACGCAACTGTCGTTCATCGACGCCAGCGTCGCTTCCACGAATTTGGCATACACCTTGGAAATCGCTTGGTCCTCGCCGGAGAGACGCTTCAGAGGTGCGGCGGCAAGCGCAGCCAGATAGCGCGTGACAGGTCGGGCGTGAGCCGCCTGTTCGATCGCGGCAAGCTCTGCTGAATCCCTTACCGCGGCTGCTTTGGTCGACATGGCCGAAAGTATTTCAGCTCGCTTCGAGACGGCGTCCCGGCGCTGCTGCTGCAGGTCGGCGAGTCCTGTTCTCGGTGCGCGCTGGAAGTTCTGCCGATCCCTCATCCCGCAAGGACCTCCAGCACTGGAGCGCCGGCGGCGGCTCTCGCGTAGGCGAGTTCAGCGGCCTTTTCCGGGTCGCGCGTCTCCTTCAACGCAGCCCTGTAGAGGTCCGGATGTGGCAGATCGAGCTGTCTGAGTAGATTGACCGAAACGTTGGACGTCGCCGATGCAGCCCTGTATCGGTCGTCGACGGACTTGGTATTGAGGAGGCCGGCTAGCAGCGTCATGCGCCTCTTTCCGTTTCCGCGTAGCACGATCGTGTGGTTCTCGCAGACGAAGCCGCCCCACCGCGCGACGATCGCCTCGTCTACGACGGCTGCTATCAGGCGTCTCGACTGGTTGTTGTTCGTCGTTCTCTGCAAGACAATCGCGTGCTCGGTGACAACCGCCGTGCTTCCGCGATCCATTTTCACGAAGTCCACGCCGTCGCCCTGACGCGTCGCGGGAACGCATTTGCGGCCTGCCTTGATGTTGGAAGCCCAGACCAGTGGTCGTGCGTCAGGGTCGTACTGGGAGCACATCTTGTCCTGCTCTCGGTTCCAGACGAAGTGTCCGGCCTTGGCGATCGCACCATAGTCAGCGATCGTCGCACCTGCTCTGGCATCGTCGTATCTTGAAGGCGGCCACCACGACGCGGACGGCTCCGTCGTGATTTTTCCCTTTACCGCAGGCTGCCGCTTTCCCGATGGCCCGAAGACTGGGAATTCGACGTCGCGGCTCGCTCGATGGGCCGATCCCTTTCGCACGACAAGGACGCTGACCTCCTGAGCCACGTCGGCGAACACGTCTTTACGGTTCGACACGCTTCCTAGCGCGAGTATCTGGCCCTGCGACAGCACGAACGAGCGCATCTTCTCGTAAAACGGTCCTGATCTGAAGCTGGACGGGATCACCAGGGCAACCAGTCCATTCGGTTTGGCGAGACGGAAACATAGTTCGGCAAACAGAGCGTACTTGTTTATGTGGCCTCTATGGGCCACCTTTTTCCAATGATCTCCGACCGCGTCGCCCACGGGAATGCGACCGTAAGGGGGATTCGCGATGACCAGGTCGTAAGAAGCCAATGGGACGGCTTGCAGGGCGTCGCCGACGTGGACCATCTGTCGTTCCGCGTATCCTTCCAGACGCTCCTCGATCAGGGACTCGGACATGCGCGCAAGAACCGGATCGACCTCAATTCCGTTCAGCCGATACGCAATATCTGCTTCGGACAGTCCGATGCGGAGCATACGATTGGCGATCAGCGAGAGGAACGCGGCGCCGCCGGCGGCCGGGTCCAGGACGTCGTGCCGGCCCAAGTCGAATCCCTTGGCGATCGCATAGTCGATCAAGGACTCGGCGAGGTACGGCGGCGTGAAGTAGGCAGCTTGCTTCCTGCGCTGGCGCGGGTCGAGCATCAGCGTATAAAGCGTTCCGATCCAATAGTGCCGTTCGCTTATGGATAGGGCGGCCAGCCTCCTGGCCAGAGCTTTCGCGACAGGCAGAGGGCTACTGGCGATGTTCAGGCAGACGTCGCCAAGATCGGTCTCAGAATGCGCCTCGACAAGGCGCCGAGATGCGACTTTCGCCAGCGTCAAGATCGACAGCTTGCTGTAATCGTCGTCCCTCACAACCGGCGCCCCCATGTCGCCTTGTCTAGTGTATCCAGCCGGCCACGTTGTTTGCAATTCAAACTTGCATCTAGCGTTAGTTTTCCACACTCAGAAACCAGCTCAGGTCGCCCACTCGTCGCACGCCAACCTCTGCGACGGGCCCAATAGCGGCATGACACGCGCTGGATTGCAGGTCGGCTATAAGTTCTGAAGACCGCCCGCATGGTCCACGCTAGATGCGTGGCCGTAGATCCAAAATCTTCGCCTTCAACCTCACCTCTCCGCCGAGCGCTACTTGCAGTCGCTCCGCTTCGTCATCCAGTATTGTTGCGAGCTGCTCCAGGGTGATGGTCTTGCCGGTGTCGGGGTGCTTCCACCTTCGGTCATCGTAGACGGTGACGAGTAGGCAGCCTGACCGCCGGTACTCTGGCACCAGATACTTGTCGAATAGCTGGTGCTTTATGGTGTCACGGAGATTCTTCGCGGACCAGCGCGCATCTCCTATCTTCAATTCGATTACCGCCTCGTGGCTGGATGCTGCCGATTTGAGACGAATATCGGTTTCCTTTTCGTCGCCCGTGACTGCTTCCTGGTCGACAATGTAGATCTCCTTTGCCATGTCACGGAAAGCTCGAGCCAGCTCGCGGCGCATGATCCTTTCGTCGCGGATGTCGGCCCAGAGTTCGCGAGGCGACGCGTCGCTCGTTAGGAAATCCTCTACGTCGCTGAGGCGATCGACCATGAGTTCGAACATCGCAGCGTTGTTCGAAGGAGCAGCCTCGTGATGCGCGTCAACCGCCGCAGTCTGGGCCTGGTCCATCGGAAGCGCATTCAGCTCCTGCGCAATATGCTCTTCGGCGCGGGCGATAATTCGATCCTTGAAATGTGCACAGAGCGGATCGTCGGCCATCTCCATCTTGACCGCGAATCCTTCCTCGCCCTTGAGTTCCAAGATCGCGCTTACGATCGCATTGCGAGCTCTTTCAGCGTCGTCGCGCATCCCCGGTGTGAACGTGCCTTCGTGATGCTCGTCGTCGGAAATGGCGACATGGATGTAGGCGGCTCGGACCAACCGCAGGAGAAGCGATGATGTGAATCCCGGCCGTTCCAGACTCACTGCGTCCTGTCGATCGCCAAACAGCGACGCGAACCACTCGACCGCAGGGCTCTCCTTCGAGACCGGGACGTCCTTTATCCTTTGTTCAAGGGCTGCGACACCGTGTTCTGGACCGAGTGTCATCAGGGTGGCAACCCATATTCCATCGGTTTGCCGTCGCAATCCTCGTCGCACGCGATCTTTCGCGATCGCTAGCAGATGAGCGCGGTCCGCGTCGGTTCCATGCTTCAAGATGATGTCCACGACACGTCGAACACGGGCAGCTCTCAGTGGGACCTTTTCGTTGGCGGACGCCAAGTCCCTACCGGCGTCGAGCCATCCGACAAGCTGTGGGAGGAAGACTTGCGCAGCGATTTTTGAAGAGTATTGAATTGCCTGTAGTAGGTCGTCGTTCCCTTGGTCCGCGTTCTGAGAGAGTTCCCAGGCCAATTCCGAACCAAGAACCTGTTCGACGGCCGCCCGCTGCTCCCGGCAGAGGTCGTCAAGCCATCGTGGCAGCCCGTTCAGGCGGGTCATCCCGAACCGCACCGCTCGCCGGGCTTCGTCGGCGGTCAGGCTCCGCGCCCACTCAGGGTCTTCGGCCTCTGCATAGATCGCCGCGAGACCAAGCTGCCAAACAACGAGATAGGTGTTTCTCTCAGTTTCGGGGCGCTCGCTGGGGAGGGTCGGCTCGTACTTTCGCCACACCGTGCACAGTGTCGAACGCAGCCGATCGGCGGTTTCCTTCCCGAAATGCCGCTCGATAAATGGCCTGTTCCAACCCTCCGTACGGCCGTGCTCGCCATCGTGACGCATCGCACGCCACAGGTCCCAGGCAGTGCCATCGCCCTTTTCCGGCGAAAACACGTAATCAGGGCGAGCGGCGACGTCGTGCCAAAACCTTTCCCAGCTCTCGTGAGCCTGAGCATGCTTCTTCGCCGCCTGTTCCTTTCGTAAGGCTTCGTCGCGCTCCCACTTCTTCTCCGGTGACGGCTTGGCCGTGTTTGCCATGTAGGTGTTAAACACACCGGTCAACGCAGAAGAGTCCGCGATCAGAGGTTCGATGTCAGCGGCGACGGGCAAGCCTTGCTGGGAGCGAAAGAGATATAGCGCCGCTTCTAGCATCAGTGCCCTGGCTGTGTGCTCGCGGCTTTGGTCAGCGAGAGTCCGCTTAACCCAGTCGAGGTCCCTGTCCACGCGCAATGTGACCGGACCGTCTCCATACCTGAATAGCATTCTCGAGAGACGTTCCCATGGGGCGTCCGCAGTCCGGAAAGACATCAAGAATTCGTCATCGATCCAGAAAAGGCGCTCGTTGTCTGCCGCGGCTAGGTCGGCCAGTAGTTTCCGAAGTTCATTCTGCGGCTCTTCTCGCCCGTTGTTCCTGTCGTGCAGCCGCGACGCCAGAACCGACGCCGCCAGCCATTCGCTGCTCCTGTCCCGCTCCAACCCAAGAGTGCATGTCCGGGCGAGCCCGCTGCACAGGTCCTTGCGGTCACTTACGAGCTCAGGCCATTCTTTCTGCCAATGCAACCCTTTTGAAATTATCGCGACGAGCGCATCGCGAACTTCGACCAACTGCGCGGGCGAGAGATTGGAATTCTCGATCAAACGTGGCAGATGCCAGCCCATCTCATCTGCAACGCGGCGACGGTTGCTCAGCCTTTTCAACACGGACGAAAGCTGGGCGACCGTCATGTGAACTGGAAAGAGTCGATACACAGCGGCAAGCGCCAAATCTTCCGGCCATATAGAAACATCTGTTGCTATCGACCTGCACATCTCGGGGAGGCGCGAATCCGCCAGAGCGGCCATCGCATCGACAGCGTATACCCTCTCCAAATGATCGGCTTTGTTGTCAAAGGCGACCGCCGCCACGAGGTCTTCGCATCCGACGATCGGGCCCGAAGCTATCAGATCCAAGAGGAAAATGCGGACCTCGCCGCTCCCGACGCCGCTCGACCAAAGCTCCTTCACAGTGACCGCGATGTCGGTTGAGGCAATGCGGTGAAGCTGCACTCTCGGCGCCATCCAGCCGCGATCGCCCGCGTCTCTGTACCTTTCCACAAAGACTTTCACGACCTGTGATTTTTGCCTGACGGTCAGGGATCCAGGGTCGCCCTCGTCAAAGAGCAAGCCAGGCTCGTTATCTCGAATAATTTCGAAGACCTGAGGTTCATCGATCGCCAACCAACAAGCAGTCGCACGCATGAACGGCCGGACGGTCTGCGACCCTTTCCTCTCAAAAAATAGCAATCGACGAAGAGCACGAAACGGCATTCCTTGCTTCCTAAGATGGAGGAGCCGCTGCGCAGCGAGATAGTGCAGAACAGACTGGTGATGGAAACGCACACGGCCGTAAGAAGCGAAGCCGAACAGGGCGCGCTCGAGAAGTGCTTTGCGCTTTTCTGGCGTCCACTTCGTAAGAACTTGGGCGGGATCAATGGGTACGCTATCGTATATGGCATCCGACGCCGCGTTGTGCCTAATCGTTAGCCTGCGCGTCAGGACCATGGCCAGAGCGAGTTGGCTGGAAGCAATGAAAGCTTCGTCGCTGGTAATTTCCGCCGGTTCCTTGCGGTCATCTCTAGGCATTAGCTTTATGCGGATATTTTCCGAGACTTGTTCGCGATGCGACCCTACCCTTTTCGTTTGGTTCCAGTCGGCGCACATCTCGATCAGGTCTTGCGGACGCCGCGCGAATTCCTCCGCGTTGCGGCGTCTAAGATCGGCGACAAAGGCGCCAACGTCCCGAACTTTCTGCTTCTTTGCGATATCCGCGATCTGGGCGTCGTTCAGGGGTAGCAGCTCGACGGTTCTCCATGGCTTCGCCGATACCACCTTGAGATCCCGAAAACCTTGCTTGTCCTTTTTGTCTTCTCCCATTGCAATACGCGCGAACGTCTCTGCGTTCGAGACAACTTCTGCCTTCTCGGGAATCGGGATCAGTTCTTTGAATAGCTGGAGGTCGAAGGGGATTGGTCGCGCGGTTACCACCACCCTAACCCGGTCGAGCTGGCTTTGTATCTCATGTTGCAGGTTGAGAAGCGCTTGCCGAAATGACCCCTGGGTGATCTTCAGCTCGTCGAAAGAGTCGAGAAAGAATGTCGCCACCTCGGACTGAGACCGCTGCCAAGCTTCCAGGCGCGACCGCTGGGCTGGAGTTAAAAGCCGCGTTACGTCCGATCCAGCGAGACTGGCGAGTTCGAGAAAGAACGCCGGTTCTCCACGAGCGCTGAGAATGTCGCAGCGCGCGCGGCATTCGTGGGTCTTACCAGCGCCCGCTTCCGAGATGATGAGTATTCTGCTCGACTCGAGTAGATCCTCCCAATCGGCTCCCTTGGAAAGGTCAAAAGCCGCCCAGCGATCCCAGTCCCTGCCATCCGAGATCTTGTCTTCTGCAATGTCTCGAAAAATTCTGACAAGCGATGCGCTGTTGTTAGACTCGTGTGTAAGCTTCAACGATTCCCACTCCCTTAGCCATCGGTGGGCGCAAGGATTCGACCAAGACGACCTCAACAGTAACTCGGTCGCTCGCCACCGCGTAGTATGCCATGCCGATCTCTAAATGGGAGGCCGCTCGTTCAACACCGTCTGTAGCCATGCGGGAACAAGCTCGGAAACGCATGCCCTCGGCCAATCCCTGTTTATTGATCGAATAACAGACTGTTTCGCTCGGCTGGCACCGCGTGGAACCCAAGACCCTCCTGAGCCATGGCGCCTCCGACCAGGCGGCTGCTCAGCACAAAGCGGTGATCGCAATCGGAAATGCCGGGGTCGCTCCGCTGGTGGCGCTGATTGCCACTTTGATGTTGAAGCGCCCGGCGCCGCAACCCGCAGGCGTCGGACGATGATCGCCCCGTATGTTGCTACAAGTCTGCCAGACTTGTAGCAACATTCCTAGCGCGACGGCGCGGGCGACGTTGTCGAGCGCGTCGGGATTGGGGTCTCTTTGTCGAACGGCGTGCTCCGAAAGTCTCGAGACCGATCAAATCTTAGCAAATCGTTTGACGGGACCAATACTGCTGTTCAGTTATGCGATGTTTCATAATGGAGCGATGGAACGCTTGAGATGAACGATACCGCAGCCGCACTCAGCAAGGCTCGAACAGATATCATCCGTATGCGCAAGGCCGTGGTCGAGAACACCATGAAGCTCGCAGCCGAGATCGAAAAGCTCGAGCAGCACATTTCCGTCGAAGATGCGCAGGAGTTCCTGATCGCGCGCTGCGGGCTGTCGGCAGCCGACGTCAAGCTCTACGGGAAGATATCGAAACGACTTGGCAGTTATGCCGAGATCCTGCGGAAGCAGAACACCTCCTACGAAATGATCAAAAGCCTTTCGACTGCGAGGGAGAACGTTCGCGGCCATGCGCTGGCGTCCATCGCCTCCGGCGCCCGGTTTGACCTCTCCGATCTTCGTGTATTGCGCAAGCAGGTTACGGAGCGCGCGATGCCCTCTTCGACATTCGCAGCGTCATCTCACAGACGGCGGATGAAGATTCTCGCCCAACGGCAGGCGGAAGCAGCTCTTTCCCAGTTCGAAGCTGGAGCTGCCGAGCTCATGAACGAGATCGTCGGCCTGTCCTCCGCCAGCGCCGACGAGATCGCGTCGCACGAGGCAGTGCCCGCGATTGCAAAGAGGGCCGAAAGCCTCGTTCCTGCCTTCGAGGCTGCCTTCGGCTCGTCCCATCCGCGCCGTAACGACGCCGAATGGCGTAGGCTCAAGCCCATGGCTCAAGAAGCCGCCTCCGTCCACCAGACACTTAGGAACCTGTCGAAGTTGTCGGACGGGTCCGAGCAGGCGGTTCGCGACCGCGTCGCCAAACTTTCGAAGAGTGGTGCCGGTCCCGTCAACACGCTGGCGAGGTTCGTTGGCAGCAAGGACTTCATGTCGACGATGGTGCCACCCCGGAGGAAGCCCCTGACCTCCCTGCCCGTCAAACGCCTGCGGGCGCTGGAGCTTTGCGCCGGTGCTGGCGGTATGGCCCTTGGTCTCGAGGCTGCCGGCTTCGACCACGTCGCGCTCGTCGAATACAATAAGGACGCCGCTGCGACCATGCGGCGAAACAGGCCCGACTGGCCCGTTGTCCAGAAGGATATCACGACGATCGACTTCACCCGGTATGCCGGGAAGGTGGATCTCGTCTGCGGCGGTCTTCCATGCCAGGCGTACTCCGAGGAAGGCAAGGGCAAGGGTAAGGAAGACCAGCGCGATCTCCTGCTGGAAGGCGCCCGCGCGGTGCGCGAAATCCAGCCGCGCGCCTTCCTATTTGAGAACGTCCGCGGGTCGCTCTTCGGCAAGCATTCCGACCAGATAGCTCGTTTCCTCAAGGAGCTGAACGAAGCCGGCTACGACGTCCAGATCGTCGAAGTCAACACGCAGGACTACGGCGTCGCGCAGAACCGCCCCCGGATTCTCTTCGTCGGGCTCCGGACAAGAGACAGGCGCAGTTTCGAAATGCCCCGCAAATTTCCCAAGCGCCGCACGAACGTCGGCGACGTCCTGTACGACCTGATGGGGGCCAATGGCTGGAGCGACGTCGACGCCTGGGCCGAGTACTGTCGGGCGGTCACCTTCGAACTCGATGATGGTACGGTCCTGGAAGGCGCGCAGACTTTCACGCTTCTCGGCCGCAAGGGGAAGGCACGCGAATTTGAAGCGCTGCGATGGGCTCGCGGAAGCGGTCTCGATCCGTCGGGGCTTCCGAACGAGGCGCCGACCAACGAACTGGCCCGTAGAAAGGGACCGGGTTTCGTTCCAGGGCTTACGCTCCGGATGAGGGCACGGATTCAGGACTTCCCTGACGCCTACGAATTTGTCGGCGGAAAGGATTCGGTCGCTCAGCAGATCGGAAACGCTGTCGCTCCGCGTCTTGCACAGGCTGCCGGGCTTGCCCTCTATGCCGCGCTCGAACTTGTCGAGTTGGACATAGAAGCGCTTCTCTGGCCGCACGAAAGTCGCGGCGGGAGGGTTCCGGTGGAAGCGCAGAGCCTGGAGCCCGCGTTCGATCATCGCGAGATCGAAACCGTCTAGGGTCGAAAAGGAGCAGCAAGGAGCGGTGGCGACGCTTTCAATCTGGCTGCGGTTCACCCGGCCCTCTCCGTTTCCGCTTTTCTGTTACGACCAGGGTGGCGCGGTCTTCGCGATCGGGCAACGGGTGCGAGCAGCGTTCTTTGTCGAAACCGGCGTGGCGCTAAGATGCCCTTAGATTCCCGACGTTCGGGCTATCGGAGAAAAACTTGAAATCACTGGTGAGTTTCGGAGGTCGGAAAACGAGTCCCCTAACTTCAGACAGGGGTCCCCTAGATTCCGACGCTCGCCACCCTAGGATCGAGTGATTTTTCGGAGTTTCGGAACAATCGAGTTCTTCCGGGCGACCGCCGGCTGTGGCGGGCGTACGGTAAGACACAAACAATCCCCGTTGAAGGACGCTTAGCCCCGTATTGGGCGTCGGTGGCACGGTCGATTAGTCGGGCGCTCGGAACAATCGACTTAGTGATTGCCCGAAACGCCTGACCGACGCCACCAAGGAAGAAGGCACGATTTCCGCGGGATAACAAAGTGCTAGCAAGCAATTGCAGTTGCAGACGCCAATGGCCAATATAGACTCGCCTCGGTCGACACGATTTACTTGGCGAACACAATGAATCTCACGGTGAATTTCGCTCCGGTCTCGGTGCAAGGCGACTGCAGCGTTCTCATCGGGCGGCAGAGCTACGACGAGCAGCGGCTGGCGGAGCTGAGATCGGATTTCAGAGGGACGCATATTTTCCGCCGTGACGGTTCGGACAGCATGATCGACATCCCGGTCGCTCCCGACGCTCGGCCAGTCGGAAACGTCTCGGAGACGATCGATCTCCGGCGCCATCAGCAGTATTGGCCGATGCTTTTACAGGAGTCGCTGATCCAGCTCCTGGGGAGACGCCCGATCCAATCCAGCAAGCCGTTGAAGTTTCTGGGTGCCCGCGCTCCGCTCATCGAGCACCCGGACCTGCCCGAGTGGCTGCAGAGGGTGTCGGTGACGGAAATCCACACCCGGCACATCAGCGTGGACGGAAAGCGGATCTACGGCGTCGTATGTGACGTGCGCGCCAAGTCCTTCATTCTCGCAACGTGCGCTGAGCTGATGGAAGTCGGGGTGGCCATCCTCGGTCGCTATGTGCAGATCGAGCAGCCGCCGATCGACGGACGGACGATGCCGAAGCGCAAGCTGGTTGGTCGCGTCCGAAGCATCCAGGGAAACGACCTCCTGTTGGACGACTGCGAGCCTGGTTTCGAAAAGGTGGCCGCGAACGACGCCTTTCTCGAACCTCGCAAGGAGAACTTCGAGGAATGCGTCCGCCAGGTCTTGAAGCGCGACGCCGAGAGAGTTCTCGAGCGGTCGGCACGGGCGTCGCAAAGCCTGGCCGCGGGTCCAGGAAAGCTCGAGCATATCGACGGCATCATCGGATACCTGCGGGAAAAGAAGCCGGCGGCGGTTCCCGGTTGTCATTTCGTCATCGATGCCATGCTCAAGACTAACGGCCGCCTGTTTCCACCGGGCGAGACCATTGACAAGCCGTTCCTTCTGTTCGATCCGAGCGGGAGCCGCCGAGAGGACTGGGCCGAAAAGGGATTGAAGGACCACGGGCCCTACGACGAGCAGGTTTTCAGTCCGAAGAGCCTGAAGATTGCAGTGGTGTGCCAGTCAAGGCTCGAAGGTCGCGTCGACGAGTTCCTAGCCAAATTCCTAAACGGCATGCCGAAGGTACTTCAACCCGGCAAAACCTTCGCGCGCTACGGAGACGGCTTCATCAAGCGGTTTCGCCTGAACAAGCCCGAGGTCCATTTCTTCCTCGCCGACGGAACCTCTGACGAAGCCTATGCAGCAGCCAGTCGCGAGGCGCTCGATAAAGCCCGCGACGGCGGCTTCGAGTGGGATCTTGCGATCGTCCAGATCGAAGAGGAATTCAAGTCGCTCGCCGACGGCTCCAATCCCTACTACACAACGAAGTCGATCTTTCTTCGGCGAGACGTCCCCGTGCAGAGCGTCCGACTGGAAACGATGTCTTTCAACGACAACGACCTCGTGTTTCCTATGAACCATCTGAGCCTCGCCACATACGCGAAGCTTGGAGGCACGCCATGGCTTCTTGCATCGAGCCAGACCGTCGCGCACGAGCTGGTCATCGGCCTGGGATCGAGCACGTCGTCGGACAGCCGGCTCGGCCCGCAGAAAAGGCATGTCGGTATCACGACCGTCTTCTCCAGCGACGGCAGCTATTTGCTGAGCGACCGCACTGCAGCCGTTCCTTTCGAAGAGTATCCACATGAGCTGAGAAAGACGCTCAGAAAGACGATTGAGGCCGTCCGCGCGGAAGACAATTGGCGAAGCAGCGACAAGGTCAGGCTCGTCTTTCATTCCTTCAAGCCGTTCAAGGATTCGGAGGTGGATGCTATCGAAGCCCTGACGACCGATTTAGGTCTCGGCGACGTCAAGGCGGCCTTTCTACATATTGCTCCCGATCATCCGTTCCTGATCTTCGATCATGATCAGAAGGGTATCGCGGCCCGTGGCGGCAAGAAGGGAATCCTTGGTCCTGCCCGTCAGCTTCATATTCGTCTGAGCGACGCCGAATCCTTGGTCGTGTTTGCGGGCGCATCCGAACTGAAGCAGGTGACCGATGGCATGCCGCGGCCCGCGCTCCTCAGACTACATCACAAGTCCACGTTCAAGGATATGACGTATCTGGCGCGGCAAGCTTTCGCCTTTTCCGCCCACTCCTGGCGCATGCTGTCTCCTGAGCCGTTCCCGATTACCATACGCTACTCCGACCTCATTGCCGACAGACTGGCTGGCCTCGCCTCCGTGAAAGGCTGGGATCCCGACGCCGTGACGTTCGGGGCGATCGGGCATAAACCGTGGTTCCTCTAATGGTCGGTCTGGCAACCATCCGTCAGGAGCTGGTGCGAATCCTTGCCGAAGGCGAAGGCGCCGTGCACGTCGAGGCGTTCAGCCACTGGATTCGCAGCGACGACGCGGGGCTGCGGGACATCGTGTCCAAGGCGTCTTCGACGCCCGACCAGAACCTGCTGCCGGAGCAGATCGCTGCTCTCGGGTACGGCCAGGCCGCCAATCTTCTGGACGGAGCTCAGGAAGACCTTCTGCGCGGAGAACTAACTCACTTTGCCGGCAGGCGCTTTTTCAGCGCCGGCAGGCCGCTGCGCGTAGAGATCGATGGCATCGCCCTGCTCGGCATCGCATTCGCTGCCAGGGAGCTGCCTGACCGTGCCTGGCTCGTCGAGCTGCTTGCTAGGTCCGCAAGGGAAGTGGGAGACGGGGAGTGGAGCATCGGCTTGATCTCCGCGGCCAATCATGTGCTTGGGGTCGGTCAGATTGCCGCCGAACCCGCCGACCTAGCATTCGCCCTGTCCCTGCGCGGCCTCGGGGCCGTCACGGAAGACGTCTTGGCGGCCGCTTGGCTGATCGCCTCGCACCTTCCCTCCGGGTCAGGCGTCGGCATCGACCGCCTTGCGACGCGGCTCGCCGCGTTCGACGGCGTCGTCGCGCGGAGCACTCACGTCCGGATCGCTTCGCCGGAGCTGACCGATTTGCTTCTCGCCCTCCGAGGTGTTCCGAGAGCGATGAGGCACTGGGTCTTCGAAACCGCGCCGCGTACGCCGCGTTCCAAGATAGCGACATGGCACGTCGAAAACGAGTATCACGTTCAGGCGCTGCTCTGGACGATTTTGGCTCCCATCTTTCCCGACGTCGAAGACGAGGAGAACCTCCCATCAGTGGGCCACAAGCGCCCACGCGTCGACCTCACGGTTCCGTCGATCCGGACGCTAATCGAAGTTAAGTTCATGCGCGGCGGCTCGCAGTCGGACTTTGCAAAGGTCATCGAGGAAGTGGCCGCCGACGCCTCGCTCTATTTAAGCTCGCCGATCCCATACGATCGCATCGTCGCGTTCGTATGGGACGACTCCGCGCACTCAGAGCAACACCATGAACTTCAGGCCGGCCTGGAACGGATCAAAGGCGTCGAGGCGGCGGTTGTCGTTTCTCGGCCCGGCCGAATGGCGCGTTCGAATTGATCAACCCTGTCAGCTCGCCGTGAACTCGCTCGGCGCTAGGCACAGCTAGCTTGATGACGTCTGACGTGCGGACGTAGGAGTGCGCCCCTGCTCGGCCGACGATACCCAGCTTGGGCAAGTCGACGTGGCCGCGTTCGGCGTCCAGGACCGCGTCGTCGGCGATGTGCATGGCCAGCACCTCGCCAATGGCGAGCGAGCGCATCGCGCCGAACTCGATGACCTGCAGGAGCTTGCATTCCAGGGATACACGGCTCTCCGCGATCCGCGGCACCGCGATCTTGGTCGAAGGCGCGGATGATATCTTCGCCGCTTTGAACTCGTCGACGTCGCGCGAAAAACCGATCGCTGTGATTTTCATCGCGTCGAGTGTCGACTCGTCGACCAGATTGATCACGAACTCGCCCGACCGGCGCACGTTGTGGCCCGTGTCCTTCGGGTCGTCGCTAGAACGGCTGAGGATCGAGATGCCGACGACGGCCGGGTCCTCGCCGAAGACGTTGAAGTAAGAAAACGGGGCAGCATCCAGGACGCCGTGTTCGTCGATGTTCGAAACCAAAGCGATGGGTGGCGGCGTTATCGTCGAACCGAGGAGCTTGTAGCGCATCGTTGAATCGAGCTGTGTGCTCCTGCTGGGTAGAGAGAAGGCCGCCCCGGCTTTGGACACCGGAACGGCCTCGGGGTGATCGAATTCCGAGTTATCGGGATGGCTGCTTTCTTTCCGTTGCGAAGTAGGCCAGTCCTAGGAGCGGGAGCGCCATCCCCAGAACCATGACTCCATGCCATCCGAAGCGTGTGTATGCCCAAGCCAGCCACCTGCGCCTCCGTCCGATTTTGATGACCGCTTTCGCGTTCATCTTCGGCGTGCTACCCCTCATGATCGCGGAAGGTCCCGGCGCCGAGATGCGTCAGTCGCTCGGAACCGCAGTGTTCAGCGGCATACTCGGCGTGACCCTGTTCGGGCTTTTCCTGACGCCGGTATTCTGCGTCCTGCTGCGCTCGAGGTACAAGCCACGGGCGCGCGAGGAAGATATGGAGGATCGCGGAGTTGTGCATGGAGAGGCGGCTGAGTAGCGGGAGTTCGCCGCCTACTGTGGGCCTATCGTGTAGGTTGCGAATCTGACATATGTCCGTGCATTGGCGCTACTCGGAGCGCCGGCCCGAGAACCGCAGTCGGCGAAAGCGAGAAGTGGCTACCAGACCGATCATCACCGTCTTTCCTCCGCGGTCGCGGACGTCCGAAGTCGCCACTCCGTTTTCGCTTCATCGAGACGCGTGGGACGATTTCGGTTTCAAGACGCAGTACCAGCTCATCTACCACGGCGACGGCGAGGAAGAAGAGACCTACATCGGCAACGTCAAAATACTCCGAAAAGAGCAGGCAGAGACATCACGAGGTGTCCTGCCGGAGGGACCCTTAGTTCGACTTGGCACAGAGTTCTGCTCTCTCGGTCAAACCCTCGACTACTATGAACGCATGGCCGCTCTTCCCGAAAGCACGCGCGCCATGGTGCTGAGGGCGTTGCGTGACGTGATCACCAGGCCACGTCTTCTCCCGTCGTTTCGATCCGAGCGTGGGTGGAGAACGTCCGTACTGCGCGACATCGGAAATTTCGACGACTACTCTTCCACGGCCTCCGTATTGCTTAGTAAAGACTATGCCTCGCTGGCCGACGTCTCGTTGAAGCTCGAGTTCAAGCCGAGGGGATGGAGAAAGGGGATCCATCTCGATTTTGACAATCCGTCGGGCGACGGTAATCGTTCGCCGATGTTGCACGCGTTTCGTCTTCCGAAGCGCGTTGCCATCATCGTTGGGCGAAACGGTACGGGCAAAAGTACGCTGCTCGCCCGGTTTGCAAGGGTGGCGCATGCCCCGGAAAGACTGCGACGGACCGAGCCGGTCCGAAGCCTGGGACGCCTTCGGCCCAGAGGCGTTGGCTTCACGCGGATAATTGCGATCTCCTATAGTGCCTTTGACTCCTTTCAGATTCCGGGCGTTACGGTCGAGGAATATCGGCAGATCGCGCGTGATGTCGCTGAAGGGACCGGGCGCTACATATTTTGCGGGCTGCGAGATATCGCGAAGGAGTCGCAGGAAGCCTTAGATTCCGACCAAGCGGCGGACGACGATCTTGAAAGGCCTGTCGGCGCGGACGATCTCGTCAAGAAAACTCTTCTCAAGCCAATCCAGCAACTGGCTGAAGAGTTCGTTCGCAACCTTGAACGGATACGCTTGCTGGAGCGCGCGAGCCTGCTCGAGGATGCTCTCGCACCGGTGCTCGCAGATCCTTCATTCGGGGGAGACGCGTCTCAATCGCCATCGGACGTTTTCGGCGACGACCCACGGGAACGCTTCATGCGCTGGAGCACGGGCCACAAGATCGTGATGCAGATCGTCACGTCACTCGTCGCGTATGCCCAGCCGAAGTCGATCGTCCTTCTGGACGAGCCGGAAACGCATCTTCATCCGCCCTTGCTGGCAGCGCTCATGCACAGCGTTCGTATAACACTCGAACGGCTCGACGCCTTTGCAATCGTCGCGACCCACTCGCCGGTGGTGGCGCAGGAGACCTTGGCCCGACACGTGCATATACTGCGCCGCAATGGTGAGAGCTCGAACGTGAGTAGTCCGAAGATCGAGACTTTTGGTGAAAGCATCGGCGAGATAACTGACGAAATCTTCGGATTGAACTCCGAGGTAACGAGCTTCCACGACATTCTTCGTCGGCTCGTAAATCGTCACGAGACCCTCGATGCTGTCGAAGACCAGTTCGACAACGGCTTGAGCCTACAGGCACGCGCGTACGTCCTCAGCCTGCTTGCGGAAAACGACGACGAAGAGGACGAATGATGTGGCTCCTGAAAAAGCCTGGCGTCGCGTCTGCCAGCAAGGACTTGGACGAGGCTCTTACACGCAGAAATGGAACTACGGTCTACGCTCTGAGCGCTGCTGAGAAAACCTTGATCACGGCAGCATACGCGCTCTACGACCGCCAGAAGGGTCGCCATCATGTAGACCTTGAAACCTGTGGCCTCACGTTGCCGTGCCGTGATGCAATTCATATCGGCTACAACCAGGTCCAGAAAAGTGGTCGGCTCTCAAGCCTACGGCAGACCCTGCTGGATCACGCCGAGACATGCCCCTTCTGCGGCTTCGCCGAAGCAACGCAGCTAGACCACTATCTGCCCAAAGAAGATTACAAAGGACTTTCGATCTACGGGCGCAACCTGGTTCCGGCCTGCGGGCCGTGCAACAACGCGAAGCGGCAGCATGTCGGCGGCGCGGCGGACGAGTTCGTCCACCCATATTTCGACACTCTGCCGAATGTCTCCTTTCTCGTCGCAACTGTCACGATGCGGGGAGCCGCGCTGTCGGCTACGTTCTCGATCGATCCCGCGGGACTGACGGCGGATCTCGCGGCGAGTTTGGACTTCCAGATGGATAGAATGCGGTTGAACGCTCGATATAAGAAGCAGCTCAATCTCTTCCTTTTTTCGCAGCGGACCGGCATGTTGGAGGTGTACGATAGTGGGGGCGCCATCGGCCTCAAGCGATACCTTGAGAGATCGGCTAGCGATCTAGCACAGGATTTCGGGCGCAACGACTGGCGTGCCGCACTTATGAGAGGGCTTGCACGATCTACCGCATTCTGCGGCGGCGGAGCCAAGCGCTACTTCGCCAGGCGTCCGCGCCGGCGCCGGGCTGCGGCATAATCTAACCGCTGGCGCCCGGACCTGCGCTACTCAGCAACGACAACGCTATGTCGAAAAAGTCATCCGCGACTTGCGCGACGCCGTTATCTTCATCCGGATGACGGCGCCTTCCCAAGCGTTGATAAGAAAGCGAGCGGTCTTGCGGGCGTCGACGGATTTCGGGATGTCGCCAGCGTCCTGGCTTCGACGAGGACTTCTTCCAGCCGGTCGGTCCACCAGCCTAGTCGCTCGCCCAGCGCCTGCCGCAGATCGCGAGCGTCGTCGCTGGAATCGGCTGCGAGGTTTCCGATGAGGCATCCCCGCGCATAACCGAACTTTTCGTATCGCACGGCCATGAAGCCGAAATGGGCACTCACTCTCTCGAGCGGACGCAAGGACTTGTCGGCGAGGATGTCGAAGCGCGATCCTTCGCCGCACATTTTCAGGACCTCGAGTGCTAGAAGCTCCTTCGTTTGGAGGTAATTGTGTTGGTTTCCGCGCAGAACTGAGCCGGTTGGGCGCATAATTTCCATGAGAATTGAGCCATGAACCTTCCCCCCAACGCGGTGAGCGACGGGGGCAACGGAGTGATCCACATGGGGCTTTTAAACATCATCCGTCGGATGGCGCTGCGCGAGAAGCAGTCGATCCGCGAGATCAGCCGGCGCACCGGGCTGTCACGCAATGCGATCGCGAAGTATTTGAGCGCTGGTACGATCGAGCCGACGTTCACGGTACCGGAACGACCGAGCAAGCTTGATCCCTATGCCGACAAACTTGCTGGCTGGCTGAAGACCGAGGCCGGGAGGTCGCGAAAGCAGCGCCGAACGCTGAAGCAGCTTCATGCGGATCTGGTGGTTCTCGGCTTTACCGGCTCCTATGGTCGGGTCGCCGCATTCGCCCGTGACTGGCGGGCTGAGCAGCAGAAAGCGGGCCGCGGCATATTCGTTCCGCTGTCTTTCCGCCCAGGCGAGGCATTCCAGTTCGATTGGAGCGAGGACTATGCCGTAATCGGCGGCGAGCGCACGAGGCTTCAGGTCGCACATATCGATCCGGACATCTTGGGTCGTTTAGCGAAGTGTGATTTCGACCAGCGTTCCCGCTGGTAGATTGCTTTGATCGCGTCGGTGAGGATGGCGCTAGCTATGCGGCGAAAATTATGCTTTGAAGCACGTCCGACGGATGCAAGATGATGGTACAATGGCTGCCAACATTCCTCAGGTCTTCATAGACGCAAACATCATGATCGCCGCCGGTAAGCCGCCGGGCGGCCCTGAAATCACGCGGCTTGCTGACCTTGTGGAAGCTGACATGATCGAGATCCTGACGACGGATCTCACCATCACCGAGATTGCAAAAAAGCACGCCGAAAACGATTTCCAAGTCGTGAAAGACTTCGCCAAGCCGCACGTCCGGCGTGTCTTGGAAAACGTTAGCGGGACAGCCATTCCGGTTTTGTCCAAGGACGAGATGCGCGAACGCCTACTGGGCGGCTATCACGCGGACGTCGCCAAGATGTTCGAGAGGCTCGGAGCGAAGACCCTTTCCATCGACGACGTCTCGCCATCGGTCGTCTTCGAAGACTACGCGCGGGGTACCGGCTTCTTCGCTGGCGACGGCAAGAAGGACCAGTTCCCGGACGCATTCATTTTCGAACGCGTGAAGGCGGAGGCTTCTTCGGAGAAGCCCGTGATTGTCGTCACCGGCGACGGCGACTACGTTTCGCCTGCCGCAAAGACCGAGAATGTGGAACTCGTCGGATCCTTGGCGGAACTCTTCACACGGCTCGGGCTCGAATTCGACCAGCCGCAGTTGGATGAATTCCTGGAGGCGAACAAGGACAGCCTGATCTCACGCGTCAACGAAGAGCTGGAGAGCTGGGGCCTGATGGGCGATGTCGAGGATTCGGAGATCGACCAGGTCAGCGTGACGAATATCGAGATCACCAAGTTGATTGCATTCAAGTCGGTCGAGGCCGGCGACCCGGTTGTCGTCGTTGCTGAGCTGGAGGTGATTGCCGATGTGTCGTACAGCCATCCAGACTGGGACAACGCTTCGTACGACTCGGAAGACAAGGTGCTGATCCCATGGGACACGGTAGAGGGTGAAACGGAGGTGACTTTGTCGATCGACGTGTCGATGTCGATCGAAACGGACGAGGAGACCGGTGAACCGACTGCAATCGAGGACATCAGCTTCCGCAACGACCGCTTTCAGTACGTAGTCCTGCACTCGCCGGAAGAGTATCGCTGAGGCTCTCACGTTGTCGTCGCAAAATGGCGCGTTACCGGCAGTGCCCGTAAGCGTCGGCCACAGGCCGAGTAGATCGCGTTCGTCAGCGCCGGGGCAGCCGCCGCCGTGACCGCCTCGCCCACGCCTCCCTGACTTTCCGCACTTTCGATACGAATGATCTCCATCCTCGGCATCTCGTTCATCCGAACAACCCGATAGTTGTCGAAGTTCGTCTGGTCGGCGGCCCAGCCGTCAGCGTAATCTCGCTGAACATCGCGGCGCTCAGCCCGAACACGATCCCCCTGCATTTGTCATGGGATCCCATCGCACCGCATCGCCTTACTTTATCTCGACCTGGACAGGTTCAAAGCAGTGAAAGACAGCCTGGGTCATTTCGCCGGCGACAAGGTTTTGGTCGAAGCGGCCAAGCGCATTCTGAACCAGTTGCCAGACGGCAGCTTTGCTGGTCGCTGTCGCGTCCCAGCTTGTCGTCGATTTGGCCGGCCGCCTGACGATGTCGTTTTGGGAAGGCCACGAAATGCTGGTTGGGGCGGCATCACCAAAGGCCCGCTGGTTCACATCCAAGGGGGCCACTTGTTCGGCCCCGCTCTGAACGAAGCCTACCACCTCGAAAGCAAGATCGCTTCTTTTCCACGTATTGTGATGAGCGACGACTGCTGGAGTTACTTTTCATCGCAGCCGACTTTTCCGACGCTGGAGTTCTTTTTCGACCTCGACGAAGACGGCTACCGCTCGATGTCGCTTGCCGGCGCTTATCGCCAAATTTTGGAGGCGAGCCCGATGTTCATGTTGAACCCTAAGAACGCCGTACCAATGCTGCGAAAACTAGCTGACACCCCGTCCAGGCTGCGGGCCATAAAGAGTTCGTTTGCGGAAAATCGTGTGACCTCGAAATACGACTGGTTGATCCCCCGCGTAGAAGTGCTGATCGAGCGTTATAAATTGACAGCAGGCCCGCAGGCCTCCGGCAAATAAATCGCTGCGTTTCTAGGGTATCGTTGCTTGGCCGAAAATGCCATCTCGCCCCGCTTGCAGACGACAGGAATCACCCGTGACCGCTATGATCTACCCATCTACTCGGAATGACGGCAGCGAAAGCAGACGGACGGCCATGGAAAGTGCGAAACTCGCGTCTGCTCTCAAATGATCGTCGACCATAACGCCGGTGTTAAGCATCCGCCGGGTCAAGTTTGAAGGGTCGTCCATAGACCTGAAGTGGGAAAGCGGGTTCCGCAGTTGCATCAGGCGTTTTAGATCCTCGGCGTCGACATCGGTGATGACGCCGGCAGCAAGCGACCGTTTAACTGTCTCGTGAAAGCTGACCTTCGAAGGCAAGGGAGCTGCCATATCGAGGAAAGAAGCCAGCAGGTGTTCCGCCAAGCCCTGGCAGAGCATGACCGTCGCGATGTAGTTCCCATGGACGAAACTTGACCGGGCCTCCTGCCAAGCCTGATATGTAGCTTGGCCGCCACTGAGCATCGTCCCATTTGCTCCCATGGAAAGCGACAGGTCGGCGAGCTGACGAAATCTCGCCACTCTCTCCGGCAGGTCGTCATGCAAGTCGGAAAGGAGAAACTGCACGAATCCCAGATCTCTCACCGAGGACAACATCTCGAGCTGCTCATCATCGTCCATCAGGTGGCCCGAAGCTTTCTCGCATGGCAACCTTTTCCCTCTGACTATTTATCGTCAGGACCGCCTTTGGCTAGGAAATCCCGTGCACTCCCCTTCTCGCCGCGCTTTGCATACGAGACTGTGAAGACGCCATCGTCGTCGAAAACGAGCTGGGGGCAATCTGCTTTAGCAGCGATGAAGATTCGATCGAGGTCGTTGCCGTCTTCGGGAAACTGCCATCTGTTCGCGCGGGTCATCGAGGGGGTCCTGCTCATCGAATCTTTTATACCCCCTTGCTAACAGTTTGATAACCATGTTCGGCGTCGAATCCACTGTGTCGGGACAACCCCGACTGGGGCATCGCAGAGTGGCATTCAACTTCATCCTGCTCGATACCAGCGTGCTGACGGAAGCGCGCAAAGCCGGTGATAAGCTTGACGACGATATTGTCTTCTTCATGAGACAAATACCGGCGGGCGCCCTCGCCGTACCGCACGCCGCTATCTTCGAACTCCAGCGCGGCGCCTACCACGTGGGGAAAACCGACCCGATCCGAGAACGCCTCTACACCAGATGGCTTGATGCGCTTCTTCAAACGGATATTTGGCTGCCGCCGGTCGACGCTGATGTGAGACGTCTGATGGCCAAGATGACAATGGATCCGGAACTGAGCACGTTTTGGACCAGCACTGCTGGAAAGCCCAAAATGAAGTTTGGCTGCGATCCCGAAATCGCGGCAACGGCGATCGTCCACCAGTTGCCGATCGCCTCCGCCGATGTGAACGACTTCCTTCGGATACATCGAAGTTTTCCCCTTCCCGGTCTGTACTCGCCACTCACTGGTCGATGGCACGTCGATCCGCCGGACGGGTGGTACCTGGGCGAGAACATCGAGCCGGACGAGCGGGACTGGCACGCGACGATCGGACCGCTCGACTATCAGCGCTGAAGCATTCGCGTGGGCGTCGCGACGAATATTCGCGCGTGGAGATGAAACGTCAAGCAGCTCCCTCATGAAGGATTCACCCTATCTCTCCATCAAAAGAGCTGGCAGATTTCGTGGCCAGCGTCGGGCTCCTCCTGTTCCAGGAAAACATAAGCCCGTGATGGATCCGTATCAGTCTGGCACACTTCCTCCGCCTGCTGTTCCGGCGCCCCCCTAATAGTTGACACCATCACAGCAAGGCAGGCGAATCCTTTCCTCAAAATCAACCTTAATCGGGGATGAAATTTCGAGTAGCGGCTCCTCACGCCTCTTGCAGGACGAATAGGTATTGGCCAGCAGAAAATAATTTCTGGAGCAATCTTGACGAATTAAGGCAGATCTGCGCTCTTATAGGCCACTGTGCCATCGTGGCCGGTGACAACGAGATGGGAAGTCATGAACCTCTGGGTACCACACAGCCAACAAGGTTGCCGGCAAGCGTCGTAACGCGCCGTGGTATCATGCCGCGGCCAGATCGACGCCCCGGCACTCCTTCGAAATTTAGTTTTTCGTATTCGAGGAAGCAGACGATGACGACCAAGTTTCTCCAGTCCACCCACCTTCAACAACGGTTCGCCGCGTCCGCGGCCCGCTAGTCCCGTCGGAAGTCAGTTCCGTCGGTTCGGCGCGGTCATCGGACGCTTCGAAGTCGCGTGAACCCTGGGTTCGCGGTCGAGCTTGTCGCATGTCGACGCCGCCGCACCCGCTGGAAGGATGGAGACTGGCATGAAGTACGTTCTCAGCAAGCATCAGATCGACGGCCTCGAACGCGAGGTGCTCAACGCACCCTTCCCGTCAGGGGGCTTTGATCAACGCGGCGAACCCGCGCTCTAGCTTCAAAAACAATCCCAACATCCTAGGCAAGGAGAACTGCGCCATGTCGCAGAAGGCAAACGTGCGTCTTGAATTCAACGGCATCACCGACCCCCACCTGCGCAACGAACTGCGCGCCTGGTTTCATCGCCAGCACAGCGATCGCTTCACGAAGGAGGAAACCCTCCTGCAGTGTATCGTGGCACTGAGCTACCTGAACGAGGACCGTCCGACCATCCGCCTGCTGATGATCTTGCAGGAGATTCTTATCATGGACGACGCCCGCCAGCACGGTCGCGAGCCGATGCGCGCGTGTTCCTACTCGACGATGCGCAAGCGTATCGAGGACCTGCCGCGTCGTCTTGTGAAAAAGGCCCGCTCCGGCCGTAAGACCGGCGTTCCGTCCATCACCGACACCTTCGCTCATTTCGACGTCGGAAGCCCTTTCGACTACGCGGTCGGCGAACCCGAAGTGCAGGAGATCGATACGGCATACGTCAGCCCCTTCGACATGATCTGCACAAAGCCGACGGCCGATGGCGTCGTCAAGACGCACTTCCTGTTCAAGCCGCGCTCCTAACGCGCGGCCTTCCCAATCAGTTTGTCAGGAAAGGACAGACCATGTCGACCAAGGCCTTCCACATCACCATCGCATCCCTGGCGCCGTTCGCCTGCGCGCTGAGTGACCGCGTCTCGTTGGCCAACGAGATGATGGCGCTCGTTCGCTTCTGCGCCCTGCTCCATCGCCTTGACCGCACGAATAGCGCCAGCTCGCTGTACAAGGAGCTCTGCTCGGCGATCGACGCTCGCAACGTCTACCGGCTTGAGACCCGCGGCTTCGCCCGTTTCAAGGAGCAGCCCAAGCCGACGTACGGCAACTTCTGCCGCCGCCTGAAGGAAGAGTCCGCCTGGGAGGCGAGCCACCCTGATTGGCCCTTCAGCTTCTATCTCCCCTTTGAAACGCCGCGCTTCTGAGCGCGGCGGCCCCTCTTCTCGGTCTTGTCAGGAAAGGACGGACGATGACGGCTTCAATCCTCTCAAAAGCATGGTGCCCTTTGGCGGCGGAACAGGCTTACGACCTCAAGCTCGCCGCTCGCGAACTGTACGAGGAGCTCGGACGCTTCGACGAAATTGTCGGGTTGCTCGCGGACGAAGAAATCCTCGTGGGCGCGGCGAAACGGCTTTCACGCGTGATGCCGCGCGTAGAAGACGCTTGGCAGACATTTCTGCTGCCGGAAGACTTCGACGATCTCGACCTCCACCACCTCGGTGGTGTTGTCACGTTAAGTTTCTCTGGCTGGAAAGGTCAGCGGCTCGTGGATATTCAGGCGACACAGGCCGCAATTTTCCATGCATCGAAAGCTTCGAGCCGATGGTAGCGAATTGTTTGCGCGGCGC
>Ga0209758_1000536_pt1 | contig 60374 bp, 57 predicted proteins | sample AraplaMF_Col_mMF_FD_184258 | JGI IMG/M metagenome (GOLD analysis project Ga0209758, IMG submission 184258) | Arabidopsis root microbial communities from the University of North Carolina, USA - plate scrape MF_Col_mMF (SPAdes) (version 2) | ecosystem: Host-associated > Plants > Roots > Endosphere... | reverse complement strand
TCAAGGTCGGCATCATGGACGAGGAGCGGCGCACCACCGTCAACCTCAAGGCCTGCATCCAGCGCGCCTCCAAGCGCATCATGTTCATCAACACCGGCTTCCTCGACCGCACCGGCGACGAGATCCATACCTCGATGGAAGCGGGCCCGATGATCCGCAAGAACGAGATGAAGGCGCAGGCCTGGATCAAGGCCTATGAGGACTGGAACGTCGACATGGGCCTGACCTGCGGCCTGCCCGGCCATGCCCAGATCGGCAAGGGCATGTGGGCCGCGCCCGACAAGATGGCGGACATGCTGGCGCAGAAGCTTGGCCATCCGCAGGCCGGCGCCACCACCGCCTGGGTACCCTCGCCGACCGCTGCGACGCTGCACGCGCTGCACTACCACCAGGTCAACGTGACCGCGCGGCAGGAGGAGCTCACCAAGGGCGGGCCGCGTGCAAAGCTCTCGGACATCCTCACCATTCCGGTGTCGAAGTCGAACTGGGCCCCCGACGACGTCAAGCAGGAGATCGACAACAACTGCCAGGGCATTCTCGGTTATGTCGTGCGCTGGATCGATCAGGGCGTCGGCTGCTCCAAGGTCCCCGACATCCACGATGTCGGCCTGATGGAAGACCGCGCCACCTTGCGCATCTCCAGCCAGCATCTCGCCAACTGGCTGCACCAGGGCGTGATCACCGAGGCGCAGGTGATGGAATCGCTGAAGCGCATGGCAGTCGTCGTCGACAAGCAGAACGCCGGCGATCCGATCTACAGGCCGATGGCGCCCGCCTTCGACGGCGTCGCCTTCAAAGCCGCATGCGACCTCATCTTCAAGGGGCGCGAGCAGCCGAACGGCTACACCGAATACATCCTCACCGCGCGCCGCCGCGAGGCCAAGGCGCTTGGATAAAAAGGCTCTTGGATAACAAGGCTCTTGGATAAAGGCGCTCGGCTGAGTGAAGTCACAGAAGCGTCAAAAGCCCCGGCCTCGCCGGGGCTTTTTTGTCGGGCGAAACGCCGCGGCGGGTCGCGGAACAGGCCGCGCGGCGCTCGCGTTGTCAGGCCATCAACCCCACGGGAGATGGTCATGGACTGGAATCGGATCGAAGGAAACTGGAAGCAGTTCAAGGGCTCGGCCAAGGAGAAATGGGGCAAGCTCACTGACGACGACCTCAGCTTGATCGAGGGCCGCCGCGAGCAGCTCGAGGGCCGGCTCCAGGAACGCTACGGCAAGGCCAAGGACCAGGTTCGGCAGGACGTCGACGACTGGCTCAAATCGCTGCACTGAAGCGGACGCAAACGAAGCCCCGGCTCACGCCGGGGCTTCTTGTTGCACGCATACCCCGTACCGTCGCTAGAACACCGCGAGATATTTCAACAAGGACACGATGCCGATGATGATGACGACCACGCGCGCGATCTGCTTGGCGCGACCATCCATCGGCAGCATGTTGATGAGATAAAGGACGAGAATGACAACGAGAAAAGTGACGAGCACGCCCACCAGCATCGCGAGACCCCCTTCAGGCAAATTGCGACCAGTATCCTAACGCCTGTCGGTTGCGCTGGTTCCATCGCTGCAACCCACTGTAATTTTTGGAAAATATGCACCTCTCCGATTAGCTTCGGCCCCGATCCACCAATTTGTCGGCGAGGTCAACGAAATCGCCGCCGCCGTGCAGGAACGGCGCCAGGCTTCGGCGCGCCACGGTGCCGCCTACTCCTTCGCCACAACCGGCACCTGGCGAAATCTGGCGCGCACCGAGTCCGGCAGCGGCGAGAAATTCATCGCGACGCCGCGGCGGTCGTTGGCGTTGCGGCTGGCGACCACGAGACCATCGGCGCCGGCGACGATGTCGCCCTTGCGCAGCGTCGGATCGTCCTCGACCTTGACCTGCGCCAGCCCGACGGAATCCTTGCCGTTGCAGGTGCAGCCGGAGACGATCTCGTTGCGATAGCGGTACGCATTGGGCAATTCGGAGTAGGATTTTCCCTTGTCGGTCGTGGCGTCGTCGATGTTGCCGCCATAGACCAGCGAGGTCTCGGACGCCGGGCAGAAGCTCTTGCAGGATTGCGCCTTGCTCTCGGCATCATTGCCTTGCGCCGGGAAGTAGCGGCCATCGCAACCGCGCACGCAATAGGCTGTGCCGCCACCATAGGAGGCGCGCTGGCGCGGTGCGTCATAGCGTGGCATGTCGTCGTTCGGGAACGGCATCCGGATCTCGGGCGGCGGCCGCATCCGGAAGCCGCCGAACAGGGCCGAGAAGAAATCCTCCGCATGCGCCGACGGTGTCTGAGCCACGCCGGCGGCAGCAATCACCAGGATTGCCAGACCGGCAGCCAGCTTGCCGTTCATACCTCTGCTCATGTCACCTCGCTCAAGCCCTAATTCACCGCCGAGGACGCCGAGATGTTCAGCGCGTGCCTGCCCGAAGGCAGCGTCGTCACGGCCGGACGCTTGCGCACGGGGTCGCCGCCCCTAGCCATCAGCGGCGCATTCTTCGGCAGCACCACGACCTTGGCGCCGACATTGACGCGGCCGAACAGGTCGATGACGTCCTCGTTGGTCATGCGGATGCAGCCGGAGGAGACGAACTTGCCGATCGTGGAGGGATCGTTGGTGCCGTGGATGCGGTATTGGCTGGAGCCGAGATACATCGCACGTGCGCCGAGCGGGTTGCCGGGGCCGCCGGCGACGAAGCGCGGCAGATAGGGCTGACGCGCGATCATCTCGGCCGGCGGATGCCAGTCCGGCCACTCCGCCTTGCGGCTAACGCTCTGCACGCCGGACCAGGTAAAGCCTTCGCGGCCGACGCCGACGCCATAGCGAATGGCGCGGCCGTTGCCGAGCACGTAGTAGAGATAGGTATTATTGGTGTCGATCACGATGGTGCCGGCCGGCTCGCTGCGGTCGAAGCCGACGATCTGCTTGCGCAGGCGATCGGGCAGCTGGGCATCTTCGTCGGCCGCCTGCGGCGCCTCGTTGACGTAACCCTGCGAATAACCTTGATCCTGCGGGTACGATTGCGACTGCATCGGGCTATAGCCGAACGTCTGCGCGCTCGCGCCGCCGAACGGCACCCCGAGCAGAACGGTTGCGATGGCGAATGCGGTGACGACGCGCGGCGAAGAGCTGCGACGGACTGCAGAGAACTTTGTCATGTGCTGCCCCGTGGGATGTGTGCACCAGGGTGATGCGCCTTGCCATAGAACTCCGCGGGGGCGACCCAAGTTCCAGCGCGGCGCGCGGCATCCTTGTCACAGTCAAGCGAGCACCGCTTCACGAAGCCGCGATGGAACCGGCGTACGGCTCGCGCATTATCCGTCACCAATGGGCGCGCGGTGCGAGGCTTCCGTGCGGGAGAGAGATTGTGCGCGTCCTTCCGAGTGAAAGTTTGATTCCCGGCAGCAGCGCAGGCGACCCGCTTCCCGACAGCCGTGTCGAGCTGCCGCCGGTGATCCGCCGCACCGAGTTCGTCGCCTTTGCGCTCGCCGGCCTGTTGCTGATTGCCGTCGTCACCGTGCTCTACGTCGGAAGGGCGTTCTTCCTGCCTGTGGTGATGGCCTTTGTCACCGGCACCATGCTGTCGCCCGCGGCGGGCTTCCTGGAGCGGTACAAGGTCCCGCGCGCGGTCGGTGCCGTTCTGATCGTGGTGGTCGGGACCGCAGTGGTCGCCTTCGTCGTGGCGCTGATCGCCTCGCCGGTATTCGAGTGGAGCACGCGCCTGCCGGAGCTCGGCGCGCGACTGAAGGACAAACTGCACGTGTTCGACCGGCCGCTTTCGCTGTGGCGAGAGATGCAAGCCATGCTCGGCGGCTCCGAAGGGTTGCCGAGCTTCCAGATGCCGAAGGTCGAGTGGGTGCAGCCGACGCTGGAATTCCTGTCACCGACCTTCACCGAATTCCTGCTGTTCTTCGTCACCCTGATCCTGTTCATCGCCAGCTGGCGCGACTTGCGGCGCGCCATGATCATGAACTTCGGCGATCGTGACGCGCGGCTTCGCACGCTCCGGATTCTCAACGAGATCGAGGAGCATCTCGGCAATTATCTCCTGACCGTGACCCTCATCAACGTCGGCGTCGGCGTCGCCACCGGTCTCATCTGCGCGCTCACCGGCATGCCCAATCCAGCCGGGCTCGGCGCGCTCGCAGCAACGCTCAACTTCATCCCGATCATCGGGCCGGTCGCGATGTTCGTGGTGCTGGTCCTGGTCGGGTTGGTTGCCTTCCCGACCATCGGCGGCGGCCTGATGGCGGCACTGGCCTTCGGCGGGCTTACCTTTCTGGAAGGGCACTTCATCACCCCGACCATCATCGGCAGGCGGCTCGCGCTGAATGCACTTGCAGTCCTGCTCGCGCTGGCATTCTGGACCTGGATGTGGGGTCCGATGGGCGCGTTCCTGTCGTCGCCGCTCCTGATCGTCGCGCTGATCCTCAAGGAGCACCTGTTGCCGGCGGATTCGCCGCAGCTGCCGCAGGACTGACCGGTTTCCGCGTACGGAACTTCCCCGGTGACGAAACGTTTTCCGGCTATCGCAGCCGTCAACAGTTCGGAGCTCCCGATGTCCACGACCAGCGCCGAAGCCGGGATGAAAGACTGGACCGACAAAGCCACCCGAGAACGCCTCGAAAAGGATGTAGCAGCCGTGAAAAGCGATATCGCCGCCCTTACCGACCAGATCACCGACGCGCTCAACACCTTTGCCAATTCCACCAGCAAGCAGGCCCGCCGCGGCTACCGCCAGGCGCGCGAGAATGTCGACACCGCGATGGACGACATGTCGGAGCGCGGCAGTGCAATGATGGGCGCGGCCCAGGAGGCCTACGGATCGATCGAGGAGACGCTCGAAGACGCGATCACGCAGCGGCCCCTCGCGACCGTCGGACTCGCGCTCGGGATCGGCTTCCTGATCGGCGCCGCCTGGCGCCGGTAGAATGCGCGAGGGGGCATTGGAACGGCGGCGCGACCGCGCCGCCGATGCCGGCTTGTGGACGGATAGGCTTGTGGGGATTTGAGGAGCAAGGGCCATGTTTCAGCGCATCATCGACGGGATCAGCGCATCCACGGGCACGACTGTGCGGCTGACCTCCCTGGCCGCAGGCGCGGCGTTCGCTCTGTTCATCACCACGTGCTTCCTGTGCGCGGCGGCATTCATCTCCGTGCTCAACACATATGGTCCGGTGCAAGCCTGCCTCGCGGGTGCCGGCGTTTTCTTCCTCCTGACCCTGGCCACAGCAGTGAGCTACTGGGCCTACAAGCGCGAGCTGCGCAAGCAAGCCCAGATCGCGGCCGAGCGCGCCGCGAAGTCGGCGGCCTCGAGCATGCTCGCGGACCCCATGCTGCTCGCCACCGGGCTCCAGATCGTTCGCGCCATCGGCGTCAGGCGGCTGTTGCCGATCCTGGCGATCGGCGGTGTCGCCCTCGGCATCCTCGCGAGCCGCGCCGGCATGCCCGACGAGGTATCGGCCGAACCGGCCGAGTAAGCACGGGACCACGTCAAGAAAATTTCGTCGCAAGACGCGCGCGGGCCCGCGGCGGTATTTATTTGCCCGATTTTGCTTGATTTTGAGCGCCCGACCATCACTCACGCAAACGCTACTCGGATGGGCAGCCGGTTGCCGCTAAAAGCGTCAACCTGATTCTCAAAGCTAATTTACTCAATGAAACCGTCCGTCCAGGCAAACCTTGCCGCATTCCGTCATGACGCCAGGCTGTATTTGACGCTCGGCATCGCCAACTGGTCGATTTTCGTCGACCACATCCCGAACAACATCGTCAACCTGCTGACCCTGCGCAACTTCGGCTTCAGCGGCGCCGCCGACCTGTTCGTATTCGTGGTCGGTTATGGCGTCGCGGTCATCCACGGCCGGATGGCGCTGGAGCGCGGCTATCTCGTCGCCGCAACGCGCATCTTCCATCGCGTCTGGCGGCTCTATGCCGCCTATGTCGTGCTGTTCGTGATTTACATCGATACCATCGCCTACGTCGCCTCGCAGTCGATGGCGCCGGAAATCATCCACGAATACAACATCTCGGGGATCCTCGAGCACCCGCTGCGCATCCTGGTCCGCGGCCTCCTGCTCCAGGAGGAGCCGCTGAACCTCGACCTGCTGCAATTGATGATCCCGCTGATGGCCTTCTTTCCCTTCGCCCTGTGGGGCCTGTTGCGGCGGCCGAACGTGACGCTGGCGGCATCGGTCGCGCTGTATCTTGCCGCGCGCTGGTTCGACTGGAATTTTCGGGTCTATCCGGATCAGGAATGGACCTTCAATCCGCTCTGTTGGCAGATGCTGATGGTGCTCGGAGGCTGGTTCGCCGTGACAGGCGCATCGGGGCGGGCGCTACGCGACATGCCTTGGCTACGGATACTCGCCGGGACCTACCTGGTCTTCGCGATGGCCGTCACCTTGCTGCGCCATTCGCCGCAATTGTCCCATTACTTGCCGAACCTTCTCCTCGACAGCATCGCGCCGACTGACAAGGAAAACCTCGCGCCCTATCGCGTGGTTCACTTCCTCGCACTCGCCTTCCTCGCGACTCATCTCGTTCCGGCCGATCACCCCGGCCTGAGTTTGAAGCCGCTCCAGGCGGTCATCAGATGCGGCGAGGAATGGCTTGCCGTGTTCTGCGTCGGAGTGTTCCTGTCCTTTGCCGGGCATCTCATCCTGATCACCAGCGCCAATCTGGTTGCGATGCAGATCGTGGTGAGCCTCGCCGGATTCGCCGCGATGACCGCGGTGGCCTATTACGTCGCCTGGTCGAAGTGGCAGGACCTGCCCAAGGCCTTGCGGCAGCAGGCCTAGCGCGACGCGATTTTCCTAGGCCGGCCGCCGCGGCTGCGCTATCCCGAAGCTGGAGCGGGTGCGCGAGGAGACCGGGCGTGGTGACGGCGAATGGCGGGGGTGACGGGGCCGACAGCGCCCCCCGGCGCGGCCGACCGCGATCGATCGAGACCAGCAACGCCATTCTCGAAAGCGCCTATGCGCTGATGGCGTCCACCGGCCTTGCGGCCACCACCATCGACGCCGTCGCCCGCCACTCCGGCGTCTCCAAGATGACGATCTACAAATGGTGGCCGTCGCGCGAGGCGCTCTTGATCGACGCCTTCCTTCGACATGCCGCGCAGATGCTGCCGCTGCCCCCGGCGAGCTCCGGCAGCCCGGCGGCACGCGCTCGCCGTCATGCCGTGGCCTATGCCGAGGCGCTCCAGGGCGAGTTCGGCAAGGTGCAACTCGCCGTGATCTCCGAATGCATTTCCAAGACCGGCTCCGCCGAACTGTTCTACGCGCGCTATCTGCAATTCCGTCGCGACGCGCTGGTGGAGATGATCGCGGCGGGCCAGAACGACGGCAGCATCCTGGCCGACGGGCCGGCTGAGGATCTGTACGACGCGATCTACGGCAGCCTGTTCTACCGCTACGTCTTCGGCATCGCGCCGATCACGCCTGGCTACGCGCGCAATCTGGTCGATCTGATCTTGCGGCCGAAAGCCTAAAGCGCGATGCGATTAGGATGAGTCGTCATCGCGCTTTAGGTTGTTGTTTAAGCATGATCTTTTCGGAAAACCGCTGCGCACTTTTCCGGATCATGCTTTAGCCGCGGGCAGGCCGCACCGGAGCCGAGATCTTGTCCGTGCGATCGCGTTCGGACATGTCGACCACCGTCTCCATCGGCGCGGTCAGCTCATAGACGTAGGAGACATCGGTGAAATAGCGCTTGGCGGTGCCGCCGAGCGCCTCGGGGGCGACACGGTCGAGCAGGATCAGGCCGAAATCGGAATCGGGGCGGCGGGTCGCCTCGCTCGTGTTGTACTCCTCCCAGCGAAAATTGAAGATCTCCTCGCTCCCCTCGCCCGTCACCGTCCAATTCGCAGTGATGTGCGGATGCTTTCCAACCAGCGACAGGCCTTCGTCGGAATGCGAGGCAAGCTCGAAGAACAGCAGCGACAGGCTCTGCGCCGCGCGCGCGCTGACCGCGATATCGGGACCGGTGACGGCGATGCGGTCGGCATGCGGGATGGCACGCGCCTCGAACAGGCCCTTCAGCTTCACGCCCTGCCACTGACTCTCGCTGAGCAGCGAGACCACGTTCGACATGGCGTGGATGCGCCCGATCAGGAGCTCGCGGGCGACGTCGATGTCCGCGCCATGGCGCAAGGTGCGCGTCACGATCGACTGGATCACCGCCAGGATGTTCTTGACCCGGTGGTTGAGCTCGTCGATCACCGCGGTCAGCCGACGCTCGAAGCCGATTCTGACCTGGATTTCCCGACTGAGCCGCAGATTGTTGTAGGCAACATAGCCGAACAGACCGCACACCATCGCAGTAATCGCAAAGCCGATGGCCGCCACGATGATCGCGGTCTGCTCGGCACGGCGCACCGAGTTGGTCTTGGCGTAATAGCCGAGCTGCCAATCGCGGCCACCGAAGCTCACCGTGCGCATCGCCGACGGCGCCGGTCCGTCCGCCGCCACACTGCGCGTCGAGACCACGCCTTGGTCGTTGGCGATCAGCTCGCCGCCTTCCTTGCGCGGATCCCTGAGCGCGACCGAGAACAACGACATGTCGTCATTGGTCAACATCAGGGAGGCCAGCTCGTAGGAGAACGTGATGAAACCGGCCGGCTCGGTCGCCCCCTCGGGAATGACGGGCGCAGCCACGATGACTCCGACGGGCCCGTTCCCGTGCAGCAGCGGAAGCGGGTCCGAAGCCACCGACTTCTTCTCGGTCCGGGCGCGTGTCAGCATGGCGCTGCGAACCGGGTCCTGGTCGTAACTGCGGCCCGGCAGAGCCTTGGTCTCGTCACTGCGCGGCTCGAGATCCAGCAGCACGTCGATCGGCGCGGTGATCTCGGCCGGATTGATCGGCTTGTCGTCATAGCTGCGGATTTTCGGATTCGGGAAGCCGGCGCCCTCAATGGCATCCTGCGCCGCGGTCAGCTCGTCCGGCTTCAGCCGGGCGATCCAGCCGGCCACCACGAAATCCGTCTTGAAGGCGTAGATGGCCGAGCGCAGCGGCTCCAGCATGTTCGGCTTGATCACGGACGGCCTGCGAAACAGGCCCGAGGCGACGCGCGCGAGCAGTTCGCGCTCGGTGAGCCGGTCCTGGACCAGGCTGGCATGAACGTCGATCGCGCGCGCGAGCGCGATCCGGTCCAGCGCCAGTTCCTGGTCGTGGACGCGATAGGCTGCAAGCCCGGAGAGCAGGGCTCCAAGCAGTGCGATGAAACCGATGATGAAACCCAGCCGGACCACGCGACTACTCAGGCCAAAGCAGGAGGTCGGCAACGAACAGGGAGCATATGAACGCCGCTCGAACGGCCATGTGCCGAAACAGGGTGGACCCCAGTGGCAGGGATAATGAAGGAGGAGACATCGGTACGCAACGTAGGTCGCCTGACAAGCTTAATCCGCCCGGCCGATGGTCCGGCCAGGATGGATTGCCGGGGCGCCGGAGGTAACCAATCGCCGTGTCCGAAATTTGTTCCGTAGTTGCGGCTCGACCCCAAGGTTAACGGCGAAAAACGCGTGCGCCAAGTGGTCGCGCCGTCAGCCAGCCCGTTTCAAGCCCCCCTTGGCCTCGATGAAGCCGACGATGCGCTCGAGCCCCTGGCTCTTCTTCAGGTTGGTCATGACGAAAGGACGCTCGCCGCGCATGCGTCTGGCGTCCGTGTCCATCTTCTCCAGGGAGGCGCCGACATGGGGGGCGAGGTCGATCTTGTTGATGACCAGAAGATCGGACCGGGTGATGCCGGGGCCGCCCTTGGAGGGGATCTTGTCCCCGGCGGCGACGTCGATCACATAAATGGTGAGGTCGGCCAGCTCCGGGGAAAAAGTGGCAGCGAGATTGTCCCCGCCGGACTCGATCAGCACGAGATCGAGCCCGGGAAATTTGGCGCGCATGTCCGCGACAGCAGCCAGATTCATCGAGGCATCTTCGCGAATCGCGGTGTGCGGACAGCCGCCGGTCTCGACACCGGCGATGCGGTCCGGCGTCAGCGAGCCCGAGCGCACCAGGAATTCCGCATCCCATTTGGTGTAGATGTCGTTAGTGATCGCGGCGATGTCATAGCGCTCGCGCATGGCCTTGCAGAGCAGGTCCATCAGCTGGGTCTTGCCCGATCCGACCGGACCGCCGACGCCGACACGCAAGGGGCCGTGAGATTTCGACATGCAACTCGCTCTCTCTCGATGGGGGTTAAAGACGCCGCGCTCTCACGACCGGAACAGCCGCGTATATTGTGTCTCGTGGCGCAGGCTGGCGAGATCGGCGCGGAAGGTCGCGCTGCCAAGATCGTCCAATGTCGCGTTCAGCGCGCGATCGGCAGTCGCGGCCACGGCGGCTTCCAGCCTCACCAGCACGCGCTGGCTGTCGGTCTGGCCGAGCGGAATGAGCCGGCTGGCCGCAGAGATCCAGTTCGAGACCAGCGCATGCAGGAACGCGTGCAGCGTCGGCGCCAGCGGAACGCCGTGCTGAGCTGCGACGACGCCGACGGCGACAGGATAGACCATCGGCGTGCGGCATGCCGCAACCATGGCATCCAGCCCGTCGGCATCCCACGCGGCGCGGGTGATGTCGATGAAGGCACGGCCTTGCGAGCTCGTCTCCAGCTGCCGCTCACGCGAGGGCACGAAGGCCGCGGCAAGCTCGGCGATATCGTTCAAAGCGGCCTTGTCGCCCGCCTCCGCCGCGCGATAGGCGTGGACCAGAAACGTCGCGTCGCAAAAGCCGGAGCCGTCACCGAGCATCGCGTCGAGCCAGTCGGCCAGCGTTGCAATATCGACGATATCGCCCGCCTCCACCGCCCATTCGATGCCGCTGGAATAGGAAAAGCCGCCGACCGGAAATGCCGGCGACAGCCAGGTCATCAGCCGATACAGCGCCGCCGCCTCGCCCTCGTCGAGGCCACCGGCGCTGATCGGCTCATTTGTGGTCATGAGCATGCTTGTGGCCGTGATGATGATCGGGGTGGTCGCAATGCTCGTCATGGTGATGATCGTGACCGTGGTCATGTGCGGCATGACCATGATGGTCGTGATGATCATGGTGATCGTGGCCATGATCATGATGGTGCCCGTGATCGTGATGCGCGTGGTCGTCGTGTCCATGCGCGTGACCGGCATCTGCATAGGCCCCGCCTTCGGGATCGAACGGGGCTTCGATCTCGATCACGCGCGCGCCGAGGCCCTTCACCATGGCCTCGATGACGTGATCGCGGCGAATGCGCAAGGCTTTCGCCATGATCTGGGTCGGCAGATGGCGGTTGCCTAGATGCCAGCCGACCCGAATGAGGTGATGCGGATCGCGGCCGCGGATTTCCAGCAGCGGCTCGGGCGCCGCGACCACTTCGATCAGCCGGCCGTCCTCAAGCACCAGCGCGTCGCCGCCGCGGAGCGCCGTGGCGTGCTCGAGGTCGAGCAGGAATTCGAGCCCCCGCGTGCCTGTCATCGCCATGCGGCGGCGGTGCCGATCGTCGAAATCGAGCACGACCGTGTCCGCCGGCGCTTCCGTGAAGCGGTGCTGCCCCTTAACCTGCGTCGCCCGGATCATGCTCTACCTCGTTACCGTGTCTCGACCTTCTCGGGCGTAATCACCTCGATCTTCGGCGGCGCCGTGAAGCACTTCACCGCGACGCGGCCGAACGTCTTCATATGCTCCATGCCACGGTGCGGCACCAGCGCCTCGGCGTTCTCCCACTGCTCGACGAACACCATCCTGGCAGGATCGGTGACGCTCTCGTGCAGATCGTAGGCGATATTGCCGGGCTCCTTCCGCGTCTCCTTGATGCAGGCGGTGGCGGCTGCAATGAATTCGGCGCGCGTCTCGGGCTTGATGGTCAGGGTGGCAACGACGTAGATCACGAGGAATCCTCCCGGCTTTTCTTCTAGGGTTCAATACCGGGCGGACATTAGACCAGGCGGGATCGAACGCAAAACGGCAAAAGCCGTCCCCGGACATCCGCCGGGGAATGCGTTGAGGCGCTATTTCAGTACATGAAATAACGCTGTGCCATGGGCAGCACCTCGGCGGGTGCACAGGTGAGCAGCTCGCCGTCGGCACGCACCTCGTAGGTCTCCGGATCGACCTCGATGTTGGGCGTGGCGTCGTTGTGGATCATGCTCTTTTTCGAGATCTTGCCGCGGGTGTTCTGGACGGCATAGAGCTTCTTTTCGATGCCGAGCCTTCGCGCCAGACCACCGGTGATCGCGGCTTTCGAGGTGAATACCACCGATGACGCCGTGCGCGCCTTGCCGAAGGCGCCGAACATCGGCTGGTAGTGCACCGGCTGCGGCGTCGGGATCGATGCGTTGGGATCGCCCATGGGAGCCGCGACGATCGTGCCGCCCTTGACGATGCAGTCCGGCTTGACGCCGAAGAAGGCCGGCGACCACAGCACGAGGTCGGCGAGCTTGCCCTTCTCCACCGACCCGATCAGCTTCGACACGCCGTGGGCGATGGCGGGATTGATCGTGTACTTGGCGATGTAGCGCTTGACGCGAAAGTTGTCGTTGTCCTTGCCCTTGTCCTGCGGCAGGGAGCCGCGCTGCTTCTTCATCTTGTCGGCGGTCTGCCAGGTCCGGATGATGACCTCGCCGAGACGGCCCATCGCCTGCGAGTCCGAGGACATCATCGAGAGCGCGCCGAGATCGTGCAGGATGTCCTCCGCTGCGATGGTTTCCTTGCGGATGCGGCTTTCGGCAAATGCCAGGTCTTCGGCGATCGAGGGATCGAGATGGTGGCACACCATCAGCATGTCGAGATGCTCGTCGATGGTGTTGCGGGTGAAGGGGCGCGTCGGGTTGGTCGAGGACGGCAGCACGTTCTTCAGGCCGGCGACCTTGATGATATCGGGGGCATGACCGCCGCCGGCGCCTTCGGTGTGGAAGGCATGGATGGTGCGGCCCTTGAACGCCTTGATGGTGTCCTCGACGAAGCCGGACTCGTTCAGCGTGTCGGTGTGGATCATCACCTGGATGTCGTGAGCGTCGGCGACCGACAGGCAATTGTCGATCGCAGCCGGCGTCGTGCCCCAGTCCTCGTGCAGCTTCAGCGCGCATGCGCCGGCCTTGATCATCTCGACCAGGGCTGCGGGCCGCGAGGCGTTGCCCTTGCCGGAAATGCCGAGATTGACCGGGAAGGCGTCGAACGACTGGATCATCCGCGCGATGTGCCAGGGGCCCGGCGTGCAGGTGGTGGCGAAGGTGCCGTGCGAGGGGCCGGTGCCGCCGCCCAGCATCGAGGTGACGCCCGACATCAGCGCGTGCTCGATCTGCTGCGGGCAGATGAAATGGATGTGGCTGTCGAAGCCGCCGGCCGTGAGGATTTTTCCTTCACCCGCGATCACATCCGTGCCGGGGCCAATGATGATGGTGACACCGGGCTGGATGTCGGGATTGCCGGCCTTGCCGATCGCGGAGATCATCCCGTCCTTGATCGCGACATCGGCCTTCACGATGCCCCAGTGATCGACGATCAGCGCGTTGGTGATGACCGTGTCGGCCGCACCCTGCTTATTGGTCACCTGCGACTGGCCCATGCCGTCGCGGATCACCTTGCCGCCGCCGAATTTCACCTCCTCGCCATAGGTGGTGAAATCCTTCTCGACCTCGATGATGAGGTCGGTGTCGGCCAGCCGCACCCTGTCGCCGGTGGTCGGGCCGAACATGTCGGCATAGACGGAACGCTTTATTTTGACGGACATCACAAGCCCCGTTTGCGTTTGAATGTTTGGTGGGTCATAGCAGCGCCCTCGCTGCCTTCACGGCATCATCGAATCTTTCGTCGAGCCACGCATTGTCGCCGCGGCAACCCGCCACGACCTGCGTGGCCCACCCGACGTAATCGGCGAGATCGGCGCGTTCGGCGGCGCTCAGATCTGTCTGAATCCGCGCCCCGGTATTGCTGATCTTGTCGGCGATCTTGATCAGCTTGGCGCCGGGAGATTTGTGCGGAGCGTCTTCAATCTGCTTCCGCCGCCGCTCGGCCTTCGGCAGGCTCATGTCGTCGGTGCATTCGACGACGAGGGAAGCCACTCGCTCCGAGAATATCTGCGTGAGCTCCTGGCGCGTCGTGTCGGTGTCTTCGATTGTATCGTGCAGCCACCCGGCTGCGGCCAATTCGGCATCGGCGCCATCAGTCGCGGTCGCAAGCAGATTCGCGACCTCGGCGAGGTGATTGATGTAAGGTTCGTTCCCGCGCCCTTTCCGCGACATTCCGTTGTGCCGGCGCGCGGCGAGGTCGGCAGCTTCAGAGACGAGACGGATCGGGGACAGCATGGCAAACACCTCCGTTTTCGCCTCAACCGTGCCGCGCTGCGCTCGTTCCTCGGGATGTCACAGCTTCCCCATGACATCGCCGCGGAAGCCGTAGATCGTCTTCTTGCCGGCCAAGGCGACGAGTTGCACGTCGCGGGTCTGGCCGGGCTCGAAGCGGACCGCGGTGCCGGCGGCAATGTCGAGGCGCATGCCGCGCGCCTTCTTGCGGTCGAATTTCAGCGCCGGGTTGGTCTCGAAGAAATGGTAGTGCGAGCCGACCTGGATCGGACGGTCGCCGGTATTGGCCACCGTCAGCGTGACTGTCTTGCGGCCGGCATTGAGCTCGATCTCGCCGTCCTGGATGAAGAGTTCGCCGGGAATCATGTGCTACCTCGTCTTGCTCCGCTGCGTCACGGCCGGGCTTGTCCCGGCCATCCACGTGGGGCCGCTTGGTTGAAAGTCGTGGATGCCCGGGACAAGCCCGGGCATGACGATGTTGATACAGTTTCGCGCTTCAACGGATCGGCTCGTGCACGGTGACGAGCTTGGTGCCGTCAGGAAAGGTCGCCTCGACCTGGATGTCGTGGATCATCTCCGGAATGCCCGGCATCACCTGGTCGCGGGTCAGGACCTGCGCGCCGGATTGCATCAGCTCGGCCACGGTGCGGCCGTCGCGCGCGCCTTCGAGGATGAAATCGGAGATGATGGCGATCGCCTCGGGATGGTTGAGCTTGACGCCGCGATCCAGCCTGCGGCGCGCCACGATGGCCGCCATCGAGATCAGAAGCTTGTCCTTTTCGCGGGGAGACAGGTTCATGCAGAATCTCTTCCGTTCAATTCGTCAATTCGGCCAGTCAATTCAGCCAGAGCCGCGGCAGGGCCGCGCCGGTGCGCGCCAACACAGCCATCATATCGGCGCGCAAACGCGCCGCATCTTGGGCACAGAACCGCGCCATTGCAACGCCATTCCAGGCCGAGATTCCGACCTCGCCGGCGAAAGATTCCGACGCTTCGCGAATGCGCTCGACCAGGGCCTCGTCGCCGGGCACGATCAGGGCCGTACCGATCGCGGCGCCGCCTTTGGCAACGGCCGATCGCGCGAGCTTTGCGCCGATGTTGCCGTCGAGCCGGACCGTCTCGGCGAACACCAGCCGGCCGCCACGCCTCAGCCGCCAGCGGTCGACGAACTCGCCCTGCTCCATCCGCTCGCCCATGGCGGTGCGGCCGAACACGACGATCTCGCAGAGCAGGAGCGAGGCGGCCTCGTCGAGCGCGATGTCGAAGCGGCGCTGCACCCGGGCCCGGTCGAACAGGATGGTTTCCTGCGGCAGCCAGGACAAATGCGCCTCCGCGCCGACCTGCAAAGCGATGTTGAGCTGCGCCGCCGGGCCCGGTGCGCGATAGACCTTTTCGGCGGCCGCGGTGGTCAAGGTCAGGCGCGAGCCTTGGCCCGCCGTGACGTCGATATCGAAACTGTCGCCGCCGGCAACGCCGCCGGCCGTGTTGACGAACACGCCGGACAGGCCCTGATCTTCCGGCGAGGGAAAGCGGACGCGGAGCGAGCCCGATTCATGCAAGGTGCCGCGCCGCGTCACGCCCTCGCGGGCGTTTACCTCGAAGCGCACGGCGCCGCGGGCGCGGTTGGCCTCGAACACAGAAGATGTCGCCAAAGCGTCGCTGCGCATCCGTCTCCCCAGCCGGTCGCGGCAGGTTGGTCTACAGCGCCATCTGGCGGCTGATCTCGCTCGCGTCGAGGTTGGCGCGATCACAGGTGAACTTCACCGCGCCGCGATCCATCACCGCGAAACTGTCGCCGAGTTCGCAGGCAAAGTCGAGATATTGTTCGACCAGCACGATGGCGATGTTGCCGAGGTTGCGCAGGTAAGAGATGGCACGGCCGATATCCTTGATGATCGAGGGCTGGATGCCCTCGGTCGGCTCGTCGAGCAGCAGCAGTTTTGGCCGCATCACCAGCGCACGGCCGATCGCGAGCTGCTGCTGCTGGCCGCCGGAGAGATCGCCGCCGCGCCGGCCCAGCATCGATTGCAGCACCGGGAACAGCGAGAACACGTCGTCCGGAATGTGCTTGTCCTCGCGCTTGAGCGGGCCGAAGCCGGTCTTGAGGTTCTCCTCGACCGTCAGCAGCGGAAAGATCTCGCGGCCCTGCGGCACGAAACCGATGCCCTTGCGGGCGCGCTCATAGGGTTTCAGAGCCGTGATGTCTCTGCCGTCAAACACGATGGCACCCGAGGAGATCGGATATTGCCCGACCATGGCGCGCAGCAGCGAGGTCTTGCCGACGCCGTTGCGCCCGAGCACGCAGGTCACCTTGCCCGGCTCGGCCGAGATGGAGACGCCGCGCAGCGCCTGCGCGGCGCCGTAGAACAGGTTGATGTCCTTGACCTCAAGCATCGCTCAGCGTCCCAGATAGACTTCGATGACCCGCTCGTTGGACGAAACCTGGTCGATGGTTCCTTCCGCCAGCACCGTGCCCTCGTGCAGGCAAGTGACCTTGACGCCGAGCTCGCGCACGAACGTCATGTCGTGCTCGACGACCATCACGGTATGGGTCTTGTTGATCTCTTTCAGCAGCTCGGCGGTCAGATGCGTCTCGACGTCGGTCATCCCCGCGACGGGCTCGTCGACGAGAAGCAGCTTCGGATCCTGCGCCAGCAGCATGCCGATCTCCAGCCATTGCTTCTGGCCGTGGCTGAGGCTGCCGGCAAGGCGGTTGCGGGCGTCGGTGAGGCGGATCGTCTCCAGAACCTTGTCGATGCGCTCGGACTCGGCCTTGCTGCCGCGCCAGAACAGCGTGCCCTTGACGCTGTGGTCGACGTTGAGCGCCAGCAGGAGATTGTCCTGGACGGTCTGGCTCTCGAACACGGTCGGCTTCTGGAATTTCCGGCCGATGCCGAGCTCGGCGATGCGGGTCTCGTCGAGCCGCGTCAGATCGGTGACGCCGTCGAACAGAACCGTACCCTCGTCAGGCTTGGTCTTGCCGGTGATGATGTCCATCATCGTGGTCTTGCCGGCGCCGTTCGGGCCGATGATGGCGCGCATCTCGCCGGGCTCGAGCGTCAGCGACAGATTGTTGATGGCGTGGAAGCCGTCGAACGAGACGTGCACGCCGTCGAGATAGAGCATCGCGGAGGTGGCGCGGTTGTCCATGACGTTCATGTGCGCCTACTCCGCCATCTTGGGTTCGGTGACGCCGTCCTCGGCCGCAGCACTCGCCATGGTCGCGGCGTTGCGCTTTTCCTTGGACTGGGCCCACCAGGCGTTGAAGGTGCCAACGATGCCCTTCGGCAGCAGCAGCGTCACCAGGATGAACAACGCACCCAGCATGAACAGCCAGTACGGCGCCAGCACCCCCGAGGTGAAGAACGTCTTGGCGTAATTGACGACGACGGCGCCGAGCGCGGCGCCGACCAGCGTGCCGCGGCCGCCGACCGCGACCCAGATCACCGCCTCGATCGAATTGCCCGGCGCGAACTCGGATGGATTGATGATGCCGACCTGCGGCACGTAGAGCGCGCCGGCGACGCCGGCCATGCAGGCCGACACCGTGAACACGAACAGCTTGTAGGATTCGACGCGGTAGCCGAGGAAGCGCGTGCGCGATTCCGCATCGCGCACCGCGATCAGCACCTTGCCGAGCTTCGACGAGACGATGGCGCGGCAGATCAGGAAGCCGGCGATTAACGCCAGGCAGCTCAACGCAAACAAGGCGGCACGCGTCCCTTCGGCCTGCACGTTGAAGCCGAGGATGTCCTTGAAGTCGGTCAGGCCGTTATTGCCGCCGAAGCCGAAATCGTTGCGGAAGAAGGCGAGCAGCAGCGCATAGGTCATCGCCTGCGTGATGATCGACAGGTACACGCCGGTGACGCGGGAGCGGAAGGCGAGCCAGCCGAAGCAGAAGGCGAGCAGCCCCGGCACGACCAGCACCATCAGGGCCGCAAACCAGAACATGTCGAAGCCGTACCAGTACCAGGGCAGCTTCGAGTAGTTCAGGAACACCATGAAATCAGGCAGGATCGGATTGCCGTAGACGCCGCGGGTGCCGATCTGCCGCATCAGGTACATGCCCATCGCATAGCCGCCGAGCGCGAAGAACGCGCCGTGGCCGAGCGAGAGTATGCCGCAATAGCCCCAGATCAGATCGATCGCGAGCGCCAGGATGGCGTAGCAGACATATTTTCCCCAGAGCGCGACGAGATAGGTCGGCACCTGCAGGAACGAGCCCGCGGGCAGCAGCAGATTGGAGAGCGGGATGAGGATGCCGCAGGCCGCGACGACGGCAAGGAAGATCGTCGCGCCGCGGTCGAGCGATCGCGTCAGCATGTGAGGGGTCATGCTTCCACCGCACGGCCCTTGAGCGCGAACAAGCCGCGCGGGCGCTTTTGAATGAACAGGATGATCAGAACCAGAATGGCGATCTTGCCGAGCACGGCGCCGGCGACCGGCTCCAGGAACTTGTTGGCGATGCCGAGCGTGAAGGCGCCGACCAGCGTGCCCCAGAGATTGCCGACCCCGCCGAACACCACGACCATGAAACTGTCGATGATGTAGCTCTGGCCGAGGTTGGGGCTGACATTGTCGATCTGCGACAGCGCCACCCCGGCAATGCCGGCAATGCCCGAACCGAGACCGAAGGTCAGCGCGTCGACGCGCGAGGTCGCGATGCCCATCGAGGCCGCCATGCGGCGGTTCTGCGTCACCGCGCGCATCTCGAGGCCCAGCGCGGTGTAACGCAGCATCGCGAGCAGGATCGCGAACACGGCAAGCGTGAAGAGCAGGATCCAGAGCCGGTTATAGGTGATGGTGATCTGGCCGAGCTCGAACGCCCCGCTCATCCAGGAGGGATTGCCGACCTCGCGGTTGGTCGGGCCGAACATGGTGCGCACCGCTTGCTGCAGCACCAGCGAGAGGCCCCAGGTCGCAAGCAGCGTCTCCAGCGGACGGCCGTAGAGGAAGCGGATGATGCTGCGCTCGATCAAGACGCCGATCGCGCCGGCGACGAGGAAGGCGAGCGGCACGGCGATCAGCAGCGAATAGTCGAACAGGCCGGGATAGCGAGTGCGGATCACCTCCTGCACCACGAAGGTGGTGTAGGCCCCGAGCATCACCATCTCGCCATGCGCCATGTTGATCACGCCCATCACGCCGAACGTGATGGCGAGCCCGATCGCGGCGAGCAGCAACACCGAGCCGAGCGAGAGGCCGTACCAGGCGTTCTGCACCATGGACCAGACCGCGAGCGAATTCTGGATCGAGCCGATCGCGCCCGCGGCGGCCTTGGTCACCGAGGCCGGCTGGTCGCCCATGCCGGTGAGCAGCGCCAGCGCTTCCTGGTCGCCGCGCGCCTTGAGCGTGGCCACGGCCTCGAGCTTCTCGACCTCGGTCGCATCGGACTTGAACAGCAGGATGGCCGCGCGAGCCTCGCCGAGGGCCGTCTTGACGGCTCTGTTGCTTTCCTTGGCGAGCGCGGCATCGACCGCATCGAGCGCCGTCTCCTCATGCGACTTGAAGACCGATTGCGCGGCCTGCAGGCGCGTTCCGACATCCGGCGACTGCAGCGTCAGGCCGCCGAGCGCGGCATCGACGCTGCGGCGCAGACGGTTGTTGAGGCGCACCGCGCTCGCACTATCGGGAACGCTGGCCACCGCCTCGCCGGTCGCGGCATCGATCGACTTGCCGTCGGTGCCGGTGACGTAAACCTTCTTGCTGTCCGGATCGGCCATCAACCGGCCGTCCTGGAGCGCGCTGATGATGGGAAAGGCCAGCTTGTTGCCGCTGCTCGCGACTGCGCCGATCGCCTCTTCGGTGTCGGAGAAATCGTCATTGGCGAATTTGGCGACTCCGTCCTCGAACGGACCGGCGAAGGCCGGCAGCGCAAACGCGATCAGTAACAATGAGAGCGCAAGCGAGCAGAGGCGCGCGGACAAATAGGCTGGCACTGTGAATGACCCCGGCAGAAATGGGTGGAGAAGGCGGCGGGATCGCCGCCTTCTCCGATCGTGCAATGCAGTGTCAGATCCGGATCAGGAGCCGGAACCGAGGCACTTGTTGGTCTTGGTGTTGAAGTTGCCGCACTTCTTGCCGACCCAGTCGCCGATCAGGTCCTTGGAGCCGTCGAGCTCCTTCGACCAGGCATCGCCCGCGACGAGGCCGGGAGTCTTCCAGACCACGTCGAACTGGCCGTTGCCCTTGATCTCGCCGATGAACACCGGCTTGGTGATGTGGTGGTTCGGCAGCATCTTCGACACGCCGCCGGTCAGGTTCGGCGCCTCGATGCCGGGAAGCGCGTCGATCACCTTGTCCGGATCGGTCGACTTCACCTTCTCGACCGCCTTCACCCACATGTTGAAGCCGATCACGTGCGCTTCCATCGGATCGTTGGTCACGCGCTTCGGATTCTTGGTGTAGGTCTGCCAGTCCTTGATGAACTTCTCGTTCGATCCGTCCTTGGTCTTGATCGACTCGAAGTAGTTCCAGGCGGCGAGATGGCCGACCAGCGGCTTGGTGTCGATGCCGGCGAGCTCTTCCTCACCGACCGAGAACGCCACCACCGGGATGTCCTTCGCCTTGATGCCCTGGTTGCCAAGCTCCTTGTAGAAGGGAACGTTGGCGTCCCCGTTGATGGTCGAGACCACCGCGGTCTTCTTGCCGGCCGAGCCGAACTTCTTGATGTCGGCCACGATCGTCTGCCAGTCGGAGTGACCGAACGGCGTGTAGTTGATCATGATGTCTTCCTGGGCGACACCCTTGGACTTGAGATAGGCTTCCAGGATCTTGTTGGTGGTGCGCGGATAGACGTAGTCGGTGCCCGCGAGCACCCAGCGCTTCACCTTCTCTTCCTTCATCAGGTAGTCGACGGCGGGGATCGCCTGCTGGTTCGGCGCCGCACCCGTGTAGAACACGTTGCGCTCGCTCTCCTCACCCTCGTACTGCACGGGGTAGAACAAGATGTTGTTCAGCTCCTTGAAGACCGGGAGCACCGACTTGCGCGACACCGAGGTCCAGCAGCCGAATACCGCCGCGACCTTGTCCTTGGTGATCAGCTCGCGCGCCTTCTCGGCGAACAGCGGCCAGTTCGACGCGGGGTCGACGACGACGGCTTCGAGCTTCTTGCCGAGAACGCCGCCCTTCTTGTTCTGCTCGTCGATCAGGAAGAGGATGGTGTCCTTCAGCGTGGTTTCACTGATGGCCATGGTGCCGGACAGAGAGTGCAGCACGCCGACCTTGATGGTGTCGTCCGCGGCCTTCGCGCCAGTCAATGAAGCCAGACCGAGCACCAGTCCGGCGGTCGCGGCGAGCACGCCGCGGCGGCTAAATGACGCCGCTATATCGTGAGTTGATTTGCTAAGCATGAGTGTCTCATCTCCCTGACGCAGACGTGAAAAACGCTGCGAAACGGCCCCACGGCCGCCTGCGATTAACGGATTCGCAAGAACCATGCCATGGGCTGAACACCCATCAACTTACTGATTTTACTAAAAGAATTGTCTTAAAACCAAGTCTCGCGACGAAGCAACTGCTCAAATCTTGATCAATTCAAATGTATGCCAAAGCGGCAGGCTGATCATTCTTTGAGCAAAATGACAGTTCTGGCTAAATTTCCGGCATAACTATTTCTGCACCGCAATCGCCATTTCGCGCGAGCCTGCCTTGAAAGCGCCCCTTCGATGTTCCATATGAGCGGCCGAGACCTCTTGCGAATCAAGAGGTCGTTGCGAGCCGCGTGTTCTTAAGCCCCTCCGGGCCTCTGGCTTGCCCCGCATCTCCCAAGCCATCCGACACCCTAAACACGCAGGTGTCTTCTCGACACCCTTTTGCGCGCGCCGCGCTGAATGCGCCGGGCGCCCGCTTTTGACATGGAAAGAACCCATCTTTTGACTTCGTTTCAGGATTTCGGCCTCGCCGAACCGATCGCGCGTGCTCTCGCCGAAGAGAACTACGTCACCCCCACCCCCATCCAGGCCCAGACCATCCCGATCGCGCTGACCGGGCGCGACGTCGTCGGCATCGCCCAGACCGGCACCGGCAAGACCGCGTCGTTCGCGCTGCCTATTCTGCACCGCCTGCTCGAGCATCGCATCAAGCCGCAGCCCAAGACCTGCCGGGTGTTGGTGCTGTCGCCCACCCGCGAGCTGTCCGGCCAGATCCTCGACAGCTTCAACGCCTATGGCCGCCACCTGCGCCTGGCCTCGACGCTGGCCATCGGCGGCGTGCCGATGGGCCGCCAGGTCCGCGCCCTGATGCAGGGCGTCGATGTGCTGGTCGCCACCCCCGGCCGCTTGCTCGACCTCGTGCAGAGCAACGGATTGAAGCTCTCGAGCGTCGAGTTCCTCGTGCTCGACGAGGCCGACCGCATGCTCGACATGGGCTTCATCAACGATATCCGCAAAATCGTCGCCAAGCTGCCGATCAAGCGGCAGACGCTGTTCTTCTCGGCCACCATGCCGAAGGACATCGCCGAGCTCGCCGACGCCATGCTGCGTGACCCGGCCCGCGTCGCGGTAACCCCGGTGTCCTCGACCGCCGAGCGGATCAACCAGCGCATCGTCCAGGTCGACTTCTCCGCCAAGCCGGCCTTCCTGACCAAGCTTCTGAAAGATGAGCCGGTCAACCGCGCACTGGTCTTCACCCGCACCAAGCACGGCGCCGACAAGGTGGTGAAGTCGCTCGAGAAGGCCGGCATCCCCGCCAGCGCCATTCACGGCAACAAGTCGCAGAACCATCGCGAGCGCACGCTGGCCCAGTTCCGCTCGGGCGAGATCCGCACCCTGGTCGCCACCGACATCGCCGCCCGCGGCATCGACGTCGACGGCATCAGCCACGTCATCAATTTCGACCTGCCCAACGTGCCGGAAACCTACGTCCACCGCATCGGCCGCACCGCGCGCGCCGGCGCCGACGGCACCGCGATCTCGCTGGTGGCTGGCGGTGAGGAGCTCAGCTATCTCCGCGACATCGAGCGGCTGATCCGCGTGGCGCTGCCGCGCGAAGACCATCGCACCGATGCGGGCCGCCGCGACGCCGGTCCTCCCCCGGCACAGCAACGGCAGGGCCGACCGGGTGGCCGCCCGGGCCAGCGTCCGCAGGGCGCCCGGCACGGCGACGGACGGCGTGGCGACGAACGGCATGCCGACGGACGTCATCACAGCGCCGGCAGGCCCGGCGACGGACGGCCCGGCGAAGGACGTCATAGCGAGGGCAGACCTGTTGATGGCAGGCCGGGAGAAGGCCACAAGGCCTCCAAGGGGTCTCGCCGCCGCCGTGGTCCTGGTGGTAAGATGAACTCCTCACCAGCCGATCGGTCGGAACAGCGTCCCGCGCATAGCGCCGGCAAGCCTGATGGAATACAAGGCGTTGCCTTTTTGCGTCGCGAGAGTCGCCCCAACGGCCGACCGAACCGCAATCCTCATTCGAACTAACAGTCTACGACTGGAGACACCCACATGGCTAAGGAAGAGCTGATCCAGTTCGAAGGACTGGTCACCGAAATCCTCCCCGACGCCCGCTACCGCGTGCAGCTCGATGCCGGACACGAGATCGTCGCCTATACCGCCGGCAAGATGAAGAAGAACCGCATCAAGACTCTGGCGGGCGACCGCGTGACGGTGGAGATGTCGCCCTATGACCTCGAGAAGGGCCGGCTGATCTTCCGCCACAAGGACGAGCGTCCCAGCACGGCCGGCGGACCTCCCCGTCCCGGACAGCGCGGCGGCCAGTTCCGCCGTCGCTAGCCGAGCGCCGGCGCGCGAGCGCGGCGGTAAAATTCCGACCTTTCTGTTGGTCCGCCGTGAACATCACGGCGGATCAAAAAATCGTGCGCGACTGGATTGTTTTGACACTGGAATTCCGATAAAAGGAATTTATCGATTTTCGGCCGGACGACATTAGCATCCACCGGTACAGCCGGTTCAGACACGCTGACGACCCTTCCAAAATTCGATCTAACTGGCCTGCGCGAGCAGGCTCTCACATTGTGTTATCTGAGAAGGGACTACCCCCGTGAGCATGGGAACCGTGAAGTGGTTTAACGCGACCAAAGGCTTCGGCTTCATTCAGCCGGACGACGGCGGCCAGGACGTGTTCGTCCACATCAGCGCTGTGGAACGTGCGGGCCTCGGCACGCTGCGTGAAGGTCAGAAGATCTCCTACGAGATCGTGGCTGACCGTCGTTCCGGCAAGTCGGCAGCAGACAACCTCCGCGCCGCAGGCTGAACCCGCCGGGCCTCGCCCGATCGGCTCGCAAGAAGCAAGAAGGCCGTGCGCTACGCACGGCCTTCTTCATTTGCAGGCCCTGCTCGGGGACGTCAGCACGAGGACGGCACGTTGTTGTATTGAACGCAAGTCGCCTGGCGCGGCCGCGTGTAGGACAGATCTCTCAGCGGTATGCTCGACTTCAACACGTAGCCCACCGACGGTGTGTAAGTGTAGCTCGCCTCGCTGAGGATGAGGTAGGTCGACGGAATCAGCAGCGTCGACGGAATCTCGTTGGTCACCTTGTCGCCAGCCTTCCGGCCCGAGGTCGCCAGCGTCGCTTGCGTCGCGCCGCTCGCGATGGTTCCGGCCTTGCTCCACTGGACCGTGGCAATGCTGTTCGCATCGATATAGATCTGGGAAATCGAGCCTTTCACGAGAGTAGCGTCGTACGGCATGACGATCGAGATGCTCGCCGTGAACGTGTTCTGCATGTCGGCATCGGCAAGCGTCGTCGACTGCGACGTCAAATCGGACAGCGTCCGTGCAATCAACGTGACTTTGCGATCGATCGCCACCGCCGACGAGAATTCGACGGTCCCGAAGAACATCACCAGCATCAGCGGGACGATGACCGCGAATTCGGTCGCCGCGAGCGCGCGCGTGTCGGCGACGAAGTCACGCGCCGAGCAGCGGGCATTGTTCAAGAAGTTCGCCATCGCCTGCATTGGTCCGCCCAGATCCATCTGGCTCAGAAGGGTTCGTTCTTGAAGGCTGCGGTCGCCACCAGCAGCCGCTTGCTGCTGCAGCCGATGTTGTAGCCGAGGCCGGTGACGAAGAGCGGCCATTGATAGAACAGCCGCACCACGACGACCTGACTGGAGCTGCCGGGATTGTATTGCACGCCGGCCGGATTGAAGGTGCAGGAATCGCCGTAATTGGTGAGGCTCAGCGCCGTGAAGGAGCTGGTGCTGACCACGTCGACGTAAAGCTTGCTGCAATCGAACAGCGCCGGGATCTGGCTGCAGACATAGGCCTTGAACGTGGTCTGATCGCACGCCGAGACCGCGTTGGGCACCGTCTGACAGGCCGCCACCGAGCCGCCCTGCGCTTGCGCCTGACCGGTCAGAATCGCACGCGCCGAATTCTGGGTGATGGTCTCGAGCACCTGGCCTGCGAAGAACACCAAGGCTGTCTCGATGATGGCGAACAGCAGCCCGAAGAAGATCGGAGCAACCAGCGCGAACTCGACGGCCGCGGAGCCGCGGCGGCTGCCACGAAACCGGCATAGCGCCTTCCGGAGCGTGAATCTCGTAGGCGGAAGCGATGGCATCGCGTCAAATTCCCCGGCAGCGGCGATCATCTGCTTCGTTCAATAGCTAAAACTGATTGTTTAAGTGTTGCAGGCGATTCACGCTGCGCGAACCGTTCGGTTAGGGATGCGTTAACCCGCACGGCGGCGGCAGCCAAGGATGGCGCGCGCAGAGGCACGTCGCCTGGCAGGCGATCCACGCCGGCGCGAAGCCGCCAATCGATTCGGCTAGTTGGACTTGGTGGCCGCGCCGGCGTTGCCGCTGGCACTGCTGCTCAGCGAGCCGGCCTGGCTCATGGTGTTGTTGAAGTAGGTGTCGCTGTCGCCGAGCGTCACCCGACGCTGGCAAATCGGCATGCAGCTGTAGGACTCGCGCTCGATTCCGCGATAGACGGTGACGAGCCGGTCGCTCGGGCCTTCGACCTGGATCTGGCGATCGACCAGAATCTCGCCGCTACGGTCGAGCGCAATGAAATTGGTGGCACCGTAGCCCTTGCCGGTCACGACGATCATGCCGCCGGGCTGGAGCGTGACGTCGGCGATCAGGGGATTGCCGACCACGATGGTCGCCACCTTGCCGGGCAGCCGCACCAGCTTGGCCTGGTCGACGTTGACGGCGATGGTGTCGGCGGTCGGTTCGGCGAGGCCGGCAGCCGGCGATGCCAGCACTGCGGCAGCAACCAGAACACAGACCCGCGCATGACGGCGCAGCAATTCCTTACGCATACTCATACTCCCGGGACGTCTCAAACCGGCAGAAGCGAACAGATAACAGCGGAGCCGGTGCCCGACCCGGCCAACCTGCCCTTAATTTGTGAACGTTCCGCAAACTCGCAGACGATTGTTTGAACGTACCTGGATGTTTACGGCCGATATTGCCGCCCTAGCGGCGGAACGGATAGGCCAGCTGGCCCCCGATCTCCTTCGGTATGGCCGCTTCGTCCTTGCCGTAATCCTGCGGCAGCCGCCCCTCCGGCATGCGGAAAGTGCCGAACAGCACGTCCCAGACCGGGAACGTCCCGGCGAAGTTGGTGTTGCCGCCCTCTTCGAGCGAGGTGTGGTGCCAGCGGTGGAACACCGGCGTTGCCAGCAGATATTTGAACGGTCCGAAGGTCCAGTTCAGATTGGCGTGCACGAACGCCGAATGGAAGGTGGTGAACGGACCGACCCAGAGCATGATGTTCGGGGAAATGCCGGCCATCAGCAACACGACGTCGACGCTGATCGTCCCGAGCAGGAGATTGATGGGATGGAAGCGGGCCGCCGAAATCCATCCGATCTCCTCGGAGGAATGATGGATGGCGTGGTACTTCCAGAAGCCGCCGTCATGGAAGGTCCGGTGGATCCAATACAGCATGAAGTCGGACAGCACCAGGAACAGCAGGGCCTGCACCCACAGAGGCAGCTGCGCCAGCGGCCCATGGCCGTTGTCGTAGAAGGCGATGAGCTCGTCGGCGTCGTGAATGTTGAAGACGGCGGCGGCGCCGACGATCAGAAGTCCGATCCGCATGGTGCGGGCGAACACCGGAACGAAGATCCAGTAGCAGATGTCGGTGATGATCTCCCGCTTGCGCCACCACGGGGCGCCGGGGTTGCAGGCCCAGAAATGCTCGAGCACGGTGAAGACCGCCGCGAGCACGAAGGTAACGGGGAGCAGCTTCGCGATGGTCTCGCCGAGCATCAGGGCGACTTGCATGGGCAGGCTCGACATCGTCGCCTCTCTCCGCGAATTCCGGTCCTCTCTTACGCCTACTCCGTGAAATTTAAGGGAGGGTGAAGCGACCGCCGCGCCGGCGATGTATCTGGAACCGAAATTGAAGCCGCGGCTTTAAGGCGAAATTCACTCTGGACGAAAGCATCGCGCCGGACGCGGGTTTACGCGATCGGATTAACTCTACCGAAAGAGCTCGGCTCTCATGGTCATCGGGTCAAAGACAGCGCCGAACGAGGCGATCCCACCCGAATGGAGTTTTGTTCATGAAGAACTTGATTGCGCGTTTCGCGAAGGACGAATCCGGCGCGACCGCCATCGAATACGGTCTGATCGCCGCCGGCATCGCGCTGGCCATCATCACCGTCGTCAACAGCCTCGGCAGCACGCTGAACACCAAGTTCACCGCGATCAGCACTGGGCTGAAGTAAGCAACAGACCAACAACGGCAAAAGCCCCGGATCTCCGGGGCCTTTGTTTTTCTGAAGACGGCGAGTTCCAGTGGCGTTGCGTGAGTACAGAACCGGTGCCGCGGTCGCGGCGAACGAGGCAGCTGCGGCGCAGGCCGGCTCGCCGGTCTTTTGGGTCTGCCTTGCGCTGCTGCTTGCGACGGTCGCACTCGCCGCGCGCATTGCCAGCCTCTGGTAGAGCACGCGTTCCTCAGCTTCCGCCTTGCGTAACCCTCGCGGCCGTTTTCGGTTTGTTTAGCACTGCCGGCTAGAATCCGGCGACGCCAGCTTCCGCGGCAAACCCAGGCCTCAAGACGCACGCCATGATCCTCGACCTTGCGCGCCTTCTGCTCTTCCCTGCCCTGATGGCGTTCGCCGCCGCGAGCGATCTGTTCACGATGACGATCTCGAATCGCGTGTCGCTGGCGCTGGTCGCAGGCTTCTTCGCGCTCGCCCTCGCCGGTGGCATGGCACCTTACGAGATGCTGAGCCATGTCGGGGCCGGCGCGCTTCTGCTCGTCGTGGCCTTCACCTGCTTTGCGATGGGCTGGGTCGGTGGCGGCGATGCCAAGGTCGCGGCCTCCGTCGCGCTCTGGTTCGGGTTCGCACAGCTGATGAACTTCCTGCTCTACGCCTCGCTGTTCGGCGGCGCGCTGACGCTGCTCCTGCTCCAGTTCCGGCAATGGCCGCTGCCTTACGGGCTGGCGGGTCAGGCCTGGCTTGCACGGTTGCACGCCAAGGAGAGCGGCATCCCCTACGGCATCGCGCTCGCGCTGAGCGCGCTGATGGTCTACCCGGAGACCGAATGGGTGAAGTCGATCGACCTCGCTCACCTCGCGCTGCGCTGAACGCACCGGGTAAACCCGGCGTTAAGGCGATTTAGATACGCCTCATTAACCATGCTTTGACGAATAGCTGGTCAACTGCCGATTACGGCGGCGGCAGCGTCGCGGCGTCTTGTTGGAAAGTGAAGCGTATGAATAGGGCACGCATTGTCGTCCTGGCGGTCGCCATCAGCGCCGGCGGCGTCGCCGCGTACCTGGCGAGCGGCTCGGACCAATCTGTTCCGCCTCCCGCGGCTCCGGTCGCACAGCTTCCGACCGTCGACGTCCTCGTTGCCAAGAACGACATCGGCCTCGGCCAGACCGTGAAGCCGGAGGACGTGCAATGGCAGACCTGGCCGGCCGCGACCGCCAGTGCCACCTTCATCCGCCGCAACGAGCGTCCCGAGGGCGCGACCCAGGTCACCGGTTCGATCGCGCGCGCCCCTTTCATTCAAGGTGAGCCGATCCGCGACCAGAAGCTGGTCAAGGCCGAAGGCTCCGGCTTCATGGCTGCAATCCTGCCCACCGGCATGCGGGCGATCTCGACCGAGATCTCGCCGGAGACCGGCGCAGGCGGCTTCATCCTGCCCAACGATCGCGTCGACGTCCTGCTGACCCGCCGGCTGAAGAATCCGGACCAGAACAACGGCGCGCCCGACATCATCACCTCCGAGATCATCCTGGCCAATATCCGGGTCCTCGCCATCGACCAGGCGCCAAAGGAAAAGGACGGCCAGAACGCGGTGATCGGCAAGACCGTCACCCTCGAGCTCAATCCCGCGCAGACCGCGACGCTCTCCGCAGCCCGCCAGAGTGGCACGCTGTCGCTGGCGCTGCGCAGCATCGTCGACGTCAAGATGAGCGAAATCACGCTCGATGATTCCGCGCAGAAGCGGGACGGTGTTTCGATCATTCGCTACGGCATTCCAAGTCAGACGGCGAAAGCACGATGAAGACAGTCGATATGAAACGCAGGGTGGATTTGGCGACGATGCGAACCTCGATGGTTCGCGCCCTGTCGTTCTCGGCCGCTCTGGCGCTGGCGCTGAACCCGGTGCTGACCCCCGTGGTCGCCGCCGATTACCGTCCCGGGGCGATGGCTGCGGCGGATGGCCAGATGAACGCGCGCTTCCTCTCGCTCGGCGTCGGCAAATCCGTCGTGATCGACCTGCCGCGCGACATCAAGGACGTGTTGATCGCCGATCCCAAGATCGCCAACGCGGTAGTCCGCTCGGCGCAGCGCGCCTATATCATCGGTGCCACGGTCGGCCAGACCAATATCGTGTTCTTCGATTCCGCCGGTCAGCAGATTGCGGCCTATGACATCGCGGTCAAGCGCGACCTCAACGGCGTGCGGGCCGCGCTGAAGCAGGTTCTGCCCAATTCCGACATTCAGATCGACGGACTCGGCGACGGCATTGTCCTGACCGGCACGGCGGCGAATCCGATGGAAGCGCAGCAGGCCAACGAGCTCGCCGCGCGCCTGGCCGGCGGCGCCGACAAGGTGGTGAACTCGATCGTGGTGCGCGGCCGCGACCAGGTCATGCTCAAGGTGACGGTAGCGGAGGTCCAGCGCACCATCGTCAAGCAGCTCGGCATCGACCTGAGCGCCAGCCTCAACTACGGCACGTCGGTGGTGAGCTTCAGCAACTCCAATCCGTTCACGGCACTCGGCAAGAACCTCGTGGACGGCAACAATTTGACGACGAAGTTCGGCGGCTCGTCGTCGGTGCAGGCCACGCTGCGCGCGATGGAAAACGCGGGCGTGATCCGCACGCTGGCCGAACCGAACCTGACCGCAATCTCCGGTGAATCGGCAACGTTCATCGCCGGCGGCGAATTCCCGGTCCCCGCAGGCTATGCGTGCGACCCCACCACCCACGTCTGTACCACCCAGATCAGCTTCAAGAAGTTCGGTATCTCGCTCAACTTTACCCCCGTGGTGCTGAGCGAAGGCAAGATCAGCCTGCGCGTGATGACGGAGGTCTCGGAGCTCTCGAACGAAAACGCGATCACGCTGTCGCAGGCCGTGACCTCGACCTCGGTGAACTCGCTGACGGTGCCCTCGATCAGGACCCGCCGCGCGGAGACCTCGCTGGAAATTCCCTCCGGCGGCGCGATGGCGATGGCCGGCCTGATCCAGCAGCAGACCAAGCAGGCCATCAGCGGACTGCCGGGGATCATGCAGCTCCCGATCCTCGGCACGCTGTTCCGCAGCCGGGACTTCGTCAACAACGCGACCGAGCTGGTCGTGATCGTGACGCCCTATGTCGTTCGCGCGGTGGCGCCAAAGGACCTGTCCCGGCCTGATGACGGCTTCACGCCGCCTGCGGATCCACAGGTCCAGCTGCTCGGCAACATCAACCGCATCTACGGCGTGCCCGGCCGGACCGAACCGGCCAAGAACTACCGCGGCACCTACGGCTTCATTACCGACTGAGGCGGAACGGGGACTTCACGATGATCACAAGACCACCCCAGCTTCCCAAGCGCGCCATCCGTCTCGGTGGCGCGCTGGTCGCAATGGCGCTCGCGCTCGGCGGCTGCCAGCACGACGAGGTCGTGACCGCCTCGATTCCCGACGACTACAAGCAGCGCCACCCGATCGCGATCGAGGAGCAGAATCGCTCGATCGTCGTCTTCGTCGGCCATGCCCGTGGCGGATTGACCGCTGCCCAGCGCGCCGACGTGATGGGCGTCGCATCGGCATGGCTGCACGAAGGCACGGGCGCCATCCGCATCGACGCGCCGTCCGGCACGCCCAATGCGCGTCCGGTCGCGGACACGATGCGCGAAATCCAGGCGGTGCTGGCGGCGGCAGGCGTTCCGCCGCGGGCCGTCAACGTTCGCCCCTACCAGCCCGAGGACAAGCGCTTCCTGCCGCCGATCCGTCTCACCTATTCCAAGATCGCTGCGATCGCAGGGCCCTGCGGCCTGTGGCCGGACGACATCGGCCCTTCGATGAAGAACAAGAGCTGGTTCGAGAATAAGGACTACTACAACTACGGCTGCGCCTATCAGCGCAACCTCGCGGCGATGGTCGACAATCCGTCGGACCTCGAGCAGCCGCGGCCTGAAACGCCGTCCTACACCCCCCGGCGCATCACCGGTCTCGAGAAGTACCGCAAGGGACTCACGAGCGCGACCACCTATCCCGAAGCCGACAAGGCCAAACTCAGCGACACCGGCAAATGATCAGCTACGCTCGCCAGACACACGAAGAGCAGCCGGAAGCGCCCCCTCCGCCGGTCGAGGAGCATATTGCGCCGGCGCCGCGCGTCTCGGTCCAGGCCTTCTGCGAGACCGTCGAGACCGCCGCCGCGGTCCAGTCGGCCGGCGAGGATCGCCGCCTCGGCAAGGCCCATCTGAAGATCCAGATGGGCGGCATGGCGGCCGCGATCGAAGCCTACCGCTCGGCTCCCACGCCGAACGTGATCGTGCTCGAGAGCGACGGCCGCAACGACCTCCTGGGCGGGCTCGACCAGCTCGCCACCGTCTGCGACGCCGGCACCCGCGTGGTCGTGATCGGCCGCATCAACGACGTCATGCTCTACCGCGAACTGGTGCGCCGCGGCGTCAGCGACTATGTGCTCGCGCCGGTCGGCGCGATCGACGTCGTACGCTCGATCTGCAACCTGTTCTCGGCGCCGGAAGCCAAGGCGGTCGGCCGCATCATCGCCGTGGTCGGCGCCAAGGGGGGCGTCGGGGCTTCCACCATCTCGCACAACGTCGCCTGGGCGATCGCGCGCGACCTCGCAATGGACGCCGTCGTCGCCGATCTCGACCTGGCCTTCGGTACCGCCGGGCTCGACTACAACCAGGATCCGCCGCAGGGCATTGCCGACGCCGTGTTCTCGCCCGATCGCGTCGACACCGCCTTCATCGACCGCCTGCTGTCGAAATGTACCGACCATCTCAGCCTGCTGGCGGCGCCGGCGACGCTCGACCGGGTTTATGATTTCGGCACCGACGCCTTCGACTCCGTGTTCGACACGCTGCGCTCCACCATGCCGTGCATCGTGCTCGACATTCCGCACCAATGGGCGGGCTGGACCAAGCGCGCCTTGATCGGAGCGGACGACATCTTGATCGTGGCCGCCCCTGACCTCGCCAATCTGCGCAATACCAAGAACCTGTTCGACCTGTTGAAGGCCGCGCGCCCCAACGACCGGCCGCCGCTTTACTGCCTGAATCAGGTCGGCGTGCCGAAACGGCCCGAAATCGCCGCCGCGGAGTTCGCCAAGGCGATCGAGAGCCAGCCGATCGTCTCGATCCCGTTCGAGCCGCAGATCTTCGGCTCGGCGGCCAACAACGGCCAGATGATCGCGGAGATCTCCGCCAACCACAAGTCGATCGAGATGTTCCTTCAGATCGCCCAGCGCCTGACCGGCCGCTCCGAAACCAAGAAACAAAAGTCGTCCCTGTTTTCACCCCTGATTGACAAGTTGCGGGGAAAATAAGCCGCCGCATGGAGTTGTTAAGTGTTCGGTAAGCGTAGCGGAACAGACACCGACCTTCGGGCGCCCAAGCCCGGCGCCGTGTCGCTCGAGCCTGCCCAGGCTCCGGCGCCGACGGTGTCGCGCGCCCCGCCTCCGCCGGCCGTTGTCTCGCCGCCGCTTGCTCCCGCCAAGGCCCCACCGCCCCCGGCCATGGAGAGCCGGCGTTCGGACAATTATTACGAGGTCAAGGCGACCATCTTCGGCGCGCTGATCGAGGCGATCGACCTCGCCCAGCTGGCCAAGCTGGATTCGGAATCCGCCCGCGAGGAAATCCGCGACATCGTCAACGAGATCATCGCGATCAAGAACATCGTGATGTCGATCGCCGAGCAGGAGGAGCTGCTCGACGACATCTGCAACGACGTTCTCGGCTACGGTCCGCTCGAGCCGCTGCTGTCGCGCGACGATATCGCCGACATCATGGTCAACGGCGCCAACACCGTCTACATCGAGGTCGCCGGCAAGATCCAGCGCACCGGTATCCGCTTTCGCGACAACCAGCAGCTCCTCAACATCTGCCAGCGCATCGTCAGCCAGGTCGGCCGGCGCGTCGACGAATCCTCGCCGATCTGCGACGCGCGCCTCGCCGACGGCTCCCGCGTCAACGCCATCGTGCCGCCGCTGTCGATCGACGGCCCGACGCTCACCATCCGCAAGTTCAAGAAGGACAAGCTGACGCTGGATCAGCTCGTCAAGTTCGGCGCGATCTCGCCGGAAGGCGCCGAGATCCTCCAGATCATCGGTCGCGTCCGCTGCAACGTGCTGATCTCCGGCGGTACAGGCTCGGGCAAGACGACGCTGCTCAACTGTCTGACCAATTACATCGAGCACGACGAGCGCGTCATCACCTGCGAGGACGCTGCCGAGCTCCAGCTCCAGCAGCCCCATGTGGTGCGGCTGGAGACCCGTCCGCCCAATATCGAGGGGGAGGGCCAGGTCACCATGCGCGAATTGGTGCGCAACTGCCTGCGTATGCGGCCCGAGCGCATCATCGTCGGCGAAGTCCGCGGACCCGAGGCGTTCGACCTGCTCCAGGCCATGAACACCGGCCATGACGGGTCGATGGGCACGCTGCACGCCAACAACCCGCGCGAAGCGCTGTCGCGCTGCGAATCCATGATCACGATGGGCGGCTTTTCCCTGCCCTCGCGAACGATCCGCGAGATGATCTGCGCCTCGATCGACGTCATCGTCCAGGCCGCGCGACTGCGCGACGGCTCGCGCCGCATCACCCACATCACCGAGGTGATGGGCATGGAAGGCGACACCATCATCACCCAGGACATCTTCCTCTACGACATGATCGGCGAGGACGCCAACGGCAAGATCATCGGCCGGCACCGCTCGACCGGCATCGGCCGTCCGAAGTTCTGGGAACGCGCCCGCTATTACGGCGAGGAGAAGCGCCTTGCCGCCGCGCTCGATGCCGCGGAAGTGGCGCCGACGACGTGAGCAGGTCAGCGACGCCATGAACATACAGGTCCTCGCCCTCGCATTTCTCGCCACCGCAGCGGTCGGCGGCATCGCCTGGGTCTTCCTCTATCCGCTGCTCTCCGGGGAACGGAAGGCGGAAAGCCGACGCGCCTCGATCTCGCGTGCCGACGCGCCGATGGCCAAGCAGAGCGAAAAGAGCCAGCGATCGCGCCGCGAGCAGGTCGAAACGTCGCTGAAGGATCTCGAGGCACGGCGTCAGCAGGAGAAGAGCGTTCCGCTCAACGTCCGCCTCTCCCAGGCCGGTCTGGACTGGACGCCGCAGAAATTCTGGATCGTGTCCGCCGTCGTGGCGGGCGTGCTGTTCGCGGCGGCCCTGTTCATCGGCGGCGGCCTGCTCGGCGCCGCTGGTCTCGCCTTTGCCGGAGGTTTTGGCCTGCCGCGCTGGGCCCTCGGCTTCCTGAAGAAGCGGCGGGAAGACAAGTTCCTGAAGGCACTGCCCGACGCGGTCGACGTGATCGTCCGCGGCATCAAGGCCGGCCTGCCGTTGTTCGAATCGATCAAGGTCGTCGCGGCCGATTCGCCCGAGCCGCTGCGCAGCGAATTCCTCGCCATCATCGAGACGCAGGCGATCGGTATGCCGCTGGGCGAGGCTTGCTCCCGGCTCTATGAGCGCATGCCGCTGCCCGAAGCCAACTTTTTCGGCATCGTCATCTCGATCCAGCAGAAATCGGGCGGCAACCTCTCCGAGGCGCTGGGCAACCTCTCCAAGGTGCTGCGCGACCGCAAGAAGATGAAAGAGAAGATCCAGGCGATGTCGATGGAAGCCAAGGCCTCGGCCGGCATCATCGGCTCGTTGCCGCCGATCGTGATGTTCCTCGTCTATCTCACGACGCCGCACTACATCTCGCTGCTTTGGACTCATCCCACCGGCCAGCTGATGCTGGTCGGCTGCGTCGTCTGGATGTCGATCGGCATCATGGTGATGAAAAAGATGATCAATTTCGACTTCTGACGGTGCCGCATGGTCGAGTTCCTCGTTTCGAAACTGCATGACGTCCGTTTCATGACCATGCTGCTGGCGGCCATCGCCGCCAGCGCCACCGTCTATACGCTGGTGATGCCGCTGTTCGCCGGCGAGGGACTCTCCAAGCGCATGAAGGCGGTCGCGAGCGAGCGTGAGCGCATTCGGCAGCGCGAGCGCGAGCGCCTTCACAAGAACGAAAAGGTCTCGCTGCGCCAGACGCCGAAGCAGCTCGTCTCCAAGGTCGTGGAGGACTTCAACCTCACCAAATGGCTCGCGCAGGAGGCGGCGCGGGACAAGCTCATCATGGCCGGTTACCGCGGCCAGGCGCCCTACATCACCTTCCTGTTTGCCCGCTTGGTCACCCCGATCGTGCTCTTCGTCGGCTCGCTCCTCTACGTTTTCGTGATCGCGCACATGGACAGGCCGATGCCGATCAAGATCGGCATCTGCATCGGCGCGGCCTATCTCGGCCTCCAGGCGCCGATGCTGTTCCTCAAGAATGCGATCTCCAAGCGCCAGCTCTCGATCAAGCGCGCCTTTCCCGATGCACTCGACCTGCTCCTGATCTGTATCGAATCCGGCATGTCGGTCGAAATGGCGTTCCGAAAGGTCGCCACCGAAATCGTGGGACAGTCGATTGCGCTGTCGGAGGAGTTCACGCTGACCACGGCCGAATTGTCCTACCTGCAGGACCGCAAGGTCGCCTATGAGAATTTGGCGCGACGCACCGGGCTCGAGGGCGTCAAGTCGGTCTGTCTCGCGCTTCAGCAGGCGGAGCGCTACGGCACCCCGCTCGGCCAATCCTTGCGCGTCATGGCACAGGAAAACCGCGACATGCGGATGACCGAGGCCGAGAAGAAGGCCGCCGCGTTGCCGCCGAAACTGACGGTGCCGATGATCCTGTTCTTCCTGCCAGTGCTGTTCGTCGTCATTCTCGGACCGACCGGCATCAAGCTCACCGAGATGCAGTGACACACGCCAACGACCGCGCGCGGTCCGTGGGACGGCTTCGATCGCTGAAGATCAGATCTTGATCAGTCGGGTTGGTTGAGCGAGGCGACCGGGGTCCGCTTCGGCCCGCCGCGATGATTGTCGCTGCGGCTCAGCATTTCCTTGAGATAAGTGACATTGGCCGCGGCCTGATCCGGCGGCAGATCCGCCTTCACGATGGTCTCGGCCTCCGCGAAGCGGCCCTGGAGACCGACGACGAGGCCGAGATTTTGCCGCACCCGGCTGCTGGCGCGCGGCGAGGCGTAGGCTTGCCGCAACGCCTCTTCGGCCTTGGGCAGATCCTTCGACAGCATGTAGGACAGGCCGAGATTGGAAAGCACGCCGGGATCACCCGGCGCGATCTTGAGCGCGCTCGTATAATAGGAGCGCGCCTCCTCATGACGGCCCATCTGGTCCAGCGCGGTGCCCTGTACCGAGAGCAGGCGCCAGTCCGGATTATCAGGCGAATGCGCCTTCGACAGGACGTCGTAGGCCTGCTGGAAATTGCCGTTGTCGGCGAGCGCGCGGCCATACTGCGCGAGCAGCGCCTTGTTGCCGGGATTGGCGATGGTCGCCTGCTCGAGCACGGCGGCGGCCTGGGCGCGTTGGCCGTTGGCGCGCAAGGCCTGGCCATAGGCCAGCGCCGCCTCGGCATCCCTGGGATTGGCCCGGTAGCGCTCGCCATAGACCTCGACGGCGCGCGCGGGATCGGTGGGAGCCGCTTCTGCCCGTGGTCCGCCGACCGAGCCCGTCACGTCGGAGAGTTTCGACATGCCCGTGCAGCCGCCGAGGCCCATGGCGACCGCCGCGACCAGCGAGGTGGACGCAAGAAGCCGGGCGAGACTGAACCGTTGACGCATGACGCCTTGACTCTCGAGCCGATTGATCGAGCCGAACGCGCCAGCAATAGGCTGTTAACCCTAACGGCCGGTTAACGCCGCTTCCCGGCCGCACCTCTCGCGGCGACATCTGCGGCGGCGTCTCCGCCGAGGTCGAGATCGGGGCCGAGCGCCCTCATCTGCCCGTTAGATGCCTCAGCATTGCCGCCTCAGTATTCGATCGCGAGCCGCTTGCGGATTTCGTCGACGCGCTTGTCGAGCGCATCGAAGCGCGCGTGGACCGATCGGTCGTGGAGATAGAAGACGTAACCGCCGGCAAGGAGCGCGAAGATCCAGTGGTGGTGCTCGACATAGCCAAAGATCGCCTCTACGGCATGGCCGATGAACGTGACCACGCTCCACACAAATTCCATTGCATTTCCTCCCGGCGCGTTTGTCGTCGGCCGCCTGATCTCCAGCCCTGGCGACCATTGCCGGAACCTAGCATGGCCCCCTTGCCGCGAGTAGCGGCTCGCCGAAACGGTGACAGCAAAGCCGATTGCAGCCGCGGCGAAACTCTGCGAAGTCTCGTCCGTTCGCATGACCCGTTTGATCCGACGATCCGGACCCGCCAATGCCTGCTGTCTTCGAGACGTCATCCACCGCCATCCCGATCACGTTCGTCACGAAATCGAGCTGGGATCAGGTCGCCGAGGCGCTGCCGCCGGCGCAGCGCCAGTTCGCCACTTCTTCCGCATTTGTGGCCAAGCCCGGCGGTTATCTCGCGCTGCCCGCGCCCGATGGCGCGATCGCCCAGGTGCTGTTCGGCCTGGAGGACGACACTGCAAGATCGCGCGACCTGTTCCGGCCCGGAGCCCTGCCCGGCCTGCTGCCGCCGGGCACTTATCGCTTTGCCAATGCGCCACACGATACACGGCTGGCGGCGCTCGCTTTCGCGCTTGGCACCTACCGCTTCGCGCGCTACCGCAAGGCTGACAGGCCCGAGGTCCGGCTGGTGCCGCCTGATGGCGTCGATCCTGCCGAGATCGAGCGGATCGCCAATGCGGCGATGCTGGCGCGCGACCTCATCAACACGCCCTCCAACGACATGGGGCCGGACGAGCTCGCCGCCGCCGCGCAAGACCTCGCCGCGGAGTTCGGCGCAAGCTTTTCCTGCACCATCGGCGAGGAGCTGGAGAAGCACTTCCCGCTGATCCACGCCGTCGGCATGGCGTCGAGCCGTGCGCCTCGCCTGATCGACATCGGTTGGGGCGATCCCGATCATCCCAAGGTGACGCTGGTCGGCAAGGGCGTCTGCTTCGACACCGGCGGGCTCGACCTGAAACCGTCGAGCGGCATGCTGATCATGAAGAAGGACATGGGCGGCGCTGCCAACGTGCTGGCGCTGGCGCGCATGGTGATGGACGCGAAGCTGAAGGTGCGGCTGCGCGTGCTGATTCCGGCGGTGGAGAACGCCGTCGCCGGCAATGCCTTCCGCCCGCTCGACATCTTCACCTCGCGCAAGGGCATCACCGTCGAGATCGGCAACACCGACGCGGAAGGACGCCTGGTGCTCGCCGACGCGCTGGCGCTGGCCGACGAGGAGAAGCCCGACCTGCTGGTCGATTTGGGCACGCTGACCGGCGCGGCGCGTGTCGCGCTGGGACCGGATCTGCCGCCCTTCTACACCAATGATGAGACCCTTGCCGCCGACCTTGCGCGTTGCGCGGTGAAGGAAAACGATCCGTTGTGGCGCATGCCGCTGTGGCCGCCTTACGACAAGTGGCTGGACTCCAAGACGGCCACGATCACCAACGCGCCATCGGGCGGTTTTGCCGGCTCGATCACCTGCGCGCTGTTCCTGCAGCGCTTCGTCGAGCACGCCGGAAGCTGGCTGCATGTCGACATCTACGGCTGGACACCGTCGGCCAAGCCCGCACGCCCCGAAGGCGGCGAGTGCCAGGCCGCGCGCGCCATCTACACCTTGCTGAGCGAGCGCTATGCATGATCCGCGAATAACGCCGGCGCGCGGCGACCTTGCCGCGAAATATCTCGAAGGCAAGGTGCAGGCCGATCGCTTCGTCGAGGGCCGGGAGTTCGAGGTGGTCGAGCCGGTCGCGCCGGTGCGCGAGCAACCGTCCTCGAGCGCAATGCTGATGACGGAGGCCCTGCGCGGCGAACGCGTCACGGTCTACGACCGCAACGGCGAGGGTTGGGCGTGGGGCCAGCTCAACGGCGATGGCTATGTCGGCTGGCTGCCGGATGCGGCGCTCGTGACGCCGTCGGCCGTCCCGACTCACGTGGTCAGCGCATTGCGGACGTTTGCCTTCCCCGGTCCCTCGATCAAGCTGCCGCCGGCCGAGACGCTCGTGATGGGATCCAGGCTCGCCGTGGCCCGCGAGGACGGCAGCTTCGCCGTGACGCGCGACGGCAGATATCTGCCTAAAACGCATATTGCCCCGCTCGATCATCGCGAGCCGGACTTCGTCGCAATCGCCGAGCGCTTCGTCGGCACGCCCTATCTCTGGGGCGGCAAGAGCAGTCTTGGCATCGACTGCTCCGGCCTCGTCCAGGTCTCGCTGACGGCAGCGGGGATCGGCTGCCCGCGCGACAGCGACATGCAGCTGGCCGGGCTCGGCCGCACACTGGAGCCGCATGAGCAAGGCAGCTTGCAGCGCGGCGATCTGATCTTCTGGAAGGGCCACGTCGCCATCGTCCGCGACGGCAGCACCATGGTCCACGCCAACGCGTATCATATGGCGACCGTGATCGAGCCGATCGAGCCGGCCATCGCGCGGATCAGGCAGGCCGGCAGCGAGGTCGTTGCGATCAAGCGGCTCTGACGAGGCTTACGTCGCCACCGAGCCGTTCCCCGCCGTCTCCAGCCGGAACGCCGCCGCGAACAGCGCACGCGTATAATCGCTCTTCGGATGCTTGAACAGCTCGGCGGCCTGTCCCTCTTCGACCACCTTGCCGCCGCGCATCACGATCAAATGGCTCGCGAGCGAGGCGACGACGCGTAGATCGTGCGAGATGAACATGTAGGTGAGCTCGCGCTTGCGCTGCAGCTCGCGCAACAGATCGACCATCTGCGCCTGGAACAGCATGTCGAGCGCGCTGGTCGGCTCGTCCAGCACGACGAAATCCGGCTCCAGCACCGCCGCGCGCGCGATGCTGATGCGCTGGCGCTGGCCGCCGGAGAATTCGTGGGGATAGCGGAAGCGGGTATCGGGCTTCAGCCCGACGTCTTCCAGCGCCTTGACGACGCGTTCCTCGCGTTCCTCGCGCGACAACTTCGGCTGATGCACCGAGAGGCCTTCGGCGATGATATCGGCGATCGACATGCGCGGTGAAAGCGAGCCGAACGGGTCCTGGAACACGATCTGCATGTCGCGTCGGAACGGGCGCATCTCCTTGAAGCGCAGGCCCTGGATGTCTTTCCCTAAGAACACGATGCGTCCGTTCGAGGAGATCAGGCGCAACAGTGCCAGCCCCAGCGTGGTCTTGCCCGAGCCGGACTCGCCGACCACACCGAGCGTCTCGCCCTTGCGCACGGCGAGGCTGACCCCGTCGACCGCCTTGATGTGGCCGACCGTCTTGCGCATCAGGCCGCGCTTGATCGGAAACCACACTTTCAGATCGTTGGCCGACATCACCACCGGCGCGTCCGGCTGCGGCGGCGCCGGATCCGGCTTCGGCTCCGCCGCGAGCAGGTCGCGCGTATAGGGATGCTTCGGCGTCCTGAAGACCTGCTCGACCGGCCCCTGCTCGACGATCTCGCCGTTCTTCATGACGCAGACGGTGTCGGCGATGCGGCGCACGATGCCGAGATCGTGGGTGATGAAGAGCAGGCTCATGCCGAGCCGCGAGCGGATCTCGGCGAGCAGCGCCAGGATCTGCGCCTGCACGGTGACGTCAAGCGCCGTCGTCGGCTCGTCCGCGATCAACAGATCCGGCTCGTTGGCGAGCGCCATCGCGATCATCACACGCTGGCGCTGACCGCCGGAAAGCTGATGCGGATAGCTCCTCAGCCGCGTCTCGGGCTCGGGAATGCCGACCTGCGTCAGCAGTTCCAGCGTCCGTCTGCGCACCTCGGCATTGCCGGTCGGATTGTGCAGCTGGATGATCTCGCCGATCTGCGCCTCGATCGTGTGCAACGGATTGAGCGAGGTCATCGGCTCCTGGAAGATGATGGAGATATCGCTGCCTCTGATCTCCCGCATCTTCTGCTCGGAGCGGTCGATCAGCTCCTGCCCCTTGAAGCGGATGCTGCCCGAGGGGTGCGAGGCGTTCGGATAGGGCAGCAGCTTGAGGATCGAGAGCGCGCTGACCGACTTGCCGGAGCCGGATTCGCCGACCAGCGCCAGGCATTCGCCGCGCTTGATCTGGAACGAGACCTTGTCGACCGCGAGCGTAGTGGCGCCGCCCTGGTGGAAAGCCACCGAGAGGTCGCGGACGGCAAGCAGGGGCTGGTTGATCGCGTCCATGACCTTACCTGAACGTCTTGCGCGGATCGAAGGCGTCGCGCACCGCTTCGCCGATGAAGATCAGCAGCGACAGCATGATCGCGACCGAGAAGAAGCCGGAGAAGCCGAGCCAGGGCGCCTGCACGTTGGATTTGGCCTGCGACAGCAATTCGCCGAGCGAAGGCGATCCCGGCGGCAGGCCGAAGCCCAGGAAATCGAGCGCCGTCAACGTCATCACCGAGCTCGACACGATGAAGGGCAGGAACGTCATGGTTGCAACCATCGCATTCGGCAGCAGGTGGCGGAACATGATGACCGGGTTGGACACGCCGAGCGCCCGCGCCGCCTGGATGTATTCGAAGTTGCGCCCGCGCAGGAATTCGGCCCGCACGAGACCGACCAGCGAGACCCAGGAGAACAGCAGGAGGATGCCGAGCAGCACGAAGAAGCCGGGCACGAGCACCGAGGACAGGATCAGGAGAAGATAGAGCGAGGGAATCGCCGTCCAGATCTCGATGAAGCGCTGGAAGATCAGATCGACCCGACCGCCGAAATAGCCCTGCACCGCGCCCGCGGCGATGCCGATGACGGACGAGATGATGGTGAGGCAAAGGCCGAACAGCACCGAGATGCGGAAGCCATAGATCAGCCGCGCGACGACGTCGCGGCCCTGGTCGTCCGTGCCGAGCCAGTTGTATTCGAGGTCGCGGCAGCTCTTCAGCCCCTTCTTCTCCACCACCGGCTTGCACTGCTTTTCGGTCAGCATCCAGGTCGGCGGCGACGGCGCCGGCGTCGGCAGGTCGAGATTGTGGGTGTCGTAGGAATAGCGAATCAGCGGCCAGACGATGCTGCCGTTCTTGTCCTTGATCAGCTTCTGCAGGTACGGATCGCGATAGTCGGCCGCCGTCTCGAAATCGCCGCCGAAGGTGGTTTCGGAATAGGTCACGAAAGCGGGCCAATAAAGACGGCCGTCGAACTTGATCAGGAAGGGCCGGTCGTTGGCGATCAGCTCGGCGAACAGCGAGACCACGAACAGGGCGATGAAGATCCAGAACGACCAGTAGCCGCGGCGATTGGCCTTGAAGTTCTGCCAGCGCCGCCTGTTGAGCGGCGAAGGCGCGAAGGGCTTGCGCGTGATCGGAACGACCTCGCCGAGCGGGGACTGGGTCGTGGTCTCGATCGGCGTCGGCGCAGCAATCGTCATCAGACCTCCCGCGCCTCGAAATCGATCCGGGGGTCGATCCACATATAGGTCAGGTCGGAGATCAAATTGATCACGAGGCCGACCAGCGAAAAGATGTAGAGCGTGCCGAACACCACGGGATAGTCGCGGTTGAGCACGCTCTCGAAGCTGAGCAGCCCCAGCCCGTCCAGCGAGAAGATGGTCTCGATCAGAAGCGAGCCTGAAAAGAAGGCGTGGATGAAGGTGCCGGGGAAACCCGCGATCACGATCAGCATCGCATTGCGGAAGACATGTCCGTAAAGCACCCGGCCCTCGCTACAGCCCTTGGCGCGCGCGGTCATGACGTACTGCTTGCGGATCTCGTCCAGGAACGAGTTCTTGGTCAGGAACGTCATGGTGGTGAACGCGCCGAGGCCCATGGCGATCAGCGGCAGCGTCAGATGCCAGAAATAGTCGATGATCTTCCAGTACCAGGGAAACTGCGACCAGCCGTCCGACGTCAGTCCGCGCAGCGGGAACCAGTTGAAGAAGGAGCCGCCGGCAAACAGGATGATGAGGAGGATCGCGAACAGAAAGCCGGGAATCGCATAGCCCAGCACGAGAATGGTCGACGTCCAGGTGTCGAAGCGCGTACCGTCCTTCATCGCCTTGCGGATGCCGAGCGGGATCGAGATCAGATAGGTGATCAGTGTCAGCCAGATCCCGAGCGAGATCGAGACCGGCAGCTTTTCCTTGATGAGCTGGAGCACGCTGACGTCGCGGAAATAGCTCTTGCCGAAATCGAAACGGGCGAAATTCCAAACCATCAGCGCGAAGCGTTCCGGCGCCGGCTTGTCGAAGCCGAACTGTGCCTCGAGCTTCTTGATGAAATCAGGATCGAGACCCTGCGCGCCGCGATATTTCGAGTTGATGGCATCGCCGCCGGCGCCGACCTGCCCCGGCGCACGCTGCGCAAAGTCGCTGCCGCCCGAAATGCGCGAGGTGCCGCCGGTATCGGCCCCCGAGAGTTGTGCGATCACGCGCTCGACCGGGCCGCCCGGCGCGAACTGCACGACGACGAAGGACACGAAGAGGATTCCGAGCAGGGTCGGAATCATCAGGAGGATACGGCGGGCGATATAGGCGCTCATGATTATTTCGCCTGCTCGAGCTTGGCGGCCTTGGCGGGTTCATACCACCAGATGTCGGGCGCGCCGACGCCATTGGCGTAACGCGGCAGCCTCGGTGGATGACCGAACTGGTCCCAATAAGCCAGCCGGTGCGTCTTGTTGTACCATTGCGGCACCCAATAGCGGCCGGCGCGGAACAAGCGATCGAAAGCGCGGCAGGCCACGGTCAATTCCTCGCGGCTGTCGGCCGCCATGATCTTCACGATCATGGCGTCGATGGCCGGGCTGGCGACGCCCGCGAGATTGTACGAGCCCTTGGTATTCGCGACCTGCGAGGAGAAGAACGCGCGCATGGCATCGCCCGGCGTCGCCGACATGCTGAAGCGCTGGATCGTCATGTCGAAGTCGAAATCTTCCACGCGCGCGCGATATTGCACGGCATCGACGAGGCGGAGGCTCGCTTCGATGCCGAGCGTTGCCAAATTCTTGATATACGGCGCGTGATGCGGCTGGAGCGACGGCTCCTCCGCCAGGAATTCAATCTTGAACACCTCTCCGCTCGGCAGCATTCGCTTGCCATCCTTGATCGGATAGCCGGCTTCGTTGAGCAGCTGCTGCGACTTGCGCAAGAGAGCGCGGTCCTGCCCGGAGCCGTCGGAAACCGGCGGCACGAATGGCGCAGCGAACACTTCGTCGGGAACCTGACCGCGGAACGGCTCCAGCAGCTTCAGCTCTTCCGGCGACGGCGGCCCGTTGCTCGCCATGAGGTCGGAGTTCTGGAACGGCGACACCGTACGGGCATAGGCGCCGTACATGATGGTCTTGTTGGTCCATTCGAAGTCGAAGGCATCGATCAGGGCTTCGCGCACGCGCGGATCCCTGAACTTGTCGCGTCGCGTGTTGATGAACCAGCCCTGCGCCCCGGATGGCGTGTCATCGGGCACGACCTCGAGCTTGACGCGGCCCTCCTTGACGGCGGCGAAATCATAGCGCGTCGCCCAGATGCGTGAGGTGAACTCCTCGCGGTAGAGATAGTTCTTGCCGGTGAATCCCTCGAAGGCGACGTCGCGGTCGCGATAGAACTCATAGCGCACGACATCGAAATTGTAGCTGCCGCGGCAGGGCGGCAGATCGGCAGCCCACCAGTCCTTCACCCGCTCATACTCGATGTAGCGATTGACCTCGAACCTGCCGACCTTGTACGGACCCGATCCCAGCGGGATATCCAGAGACGATTCATCGAACGGGCGAGAGGCGTAGTACGCCTTCGAGAAGATCGGCAGGCTCGCGGCATAAAGCGGCACATCGCGCGCCCGCCCCTTGGCAAAGGTGACGACGAGCGTTGCATCGTCGAGCGCTTCCGCGCCAACCATGTCGCGGAGCTGCACGAGGATCAGGGGATGCCCCTTCGTCTTCAGCGCCATCAGCGAAAACGCCGCATCATGCGCGGTGAGCCTGGTGCCGTCGTGGAATTTTGCCTCCGGCCGTATCGTGAAGCGATAGACCAGCCTGTCCGGCGATATCTGCACGGATTTGGCGGCGAGCCCGTACATCGCATCAGGCTCGTCGTTCGCGCGCACCATCAACGGCGAAAACGTCATGTCCATGCCTTGCGCGCCATCGCCCTTCAGGATGAAGGCGTTGAGCGAGTTGAAGGTCTGGTAGGACTGGTTATAGGCGCGCACCGACGGAATCAGCGAGAACGTACCGCCCTTCGGCGCATCGACGTTGACGTAGTCGAAATGGTGGAAGTCGACGGGATATTTGAGATCACCGAACGCCGAGATGCCGTGAGCTTCAACCCCGGCTTCCGATGCATGCGCGCCACGGATCGGCCGCGCACCCAGCGACACCCCAAGGGCGCCGCCGACACCAATGGTCAGCACATGGCGGCGTGACATCTGCGTCATGCGGGAAATATCCTTCACGACTTCTTTGCGATCCGTGCCGCCTTGTCTGCGTCGTACCACCAGATGAACGGAAAGCCGGACTGGCCGTATTGCGGCAATTCCGCCGGCCGGCCGAAGCGGTCCCAGCGGGCGGTGCGGACCTTGTTGTAGGTCCACTGCGGCACGACGTAGTGATTCCACAGCAGCACACGGTCGAGCGCCTTGGTCGCGGCGACGAGATCGTCGCGATCGGTGGCGTAGATGACCCGTTCGATCAGCTTGTCGATCGCGGGATTCTTGATGCCGGCGATGTTGCGCGACCCCGGGATATCAGCCGACTTGGACGACCAGAACTCGCGCTGCTCGTTGCCCGGCGACTGCGACTCGCCCCACGAGTTGGTGACAATGTCGAAATCCCACTCGCGCGTCCGGTTCTCGTATTGCGTCGGATCGACCGTCCGCACGCTGACGGCAATGCCGAGCCGCTCCAGCGATGGCTTATAGAACAGCGTGATCCGCTCGAAGCTCGGATCCGAGTTCAGCAATTCGAGGGTGAACTGGGCGCCGGTCTTGACGTCGACCAGCTTGCGGTCGCGCACCTCGTAGCCGGCCTCCTTGAACAGGCGCAGCGCCTCGCGCAGGTTGTCGCGCACGGCTTCCGGATTGCCGCCGACCGGATTGGTGTAGGCCGTGGTGAAGACTTCGGGCGGGACCTGGGCGCGGACGGTCTCGAGGATCTCAAGCTCCTTGCCCTGCGGCACGCCGGTTGCCATGAGCTCGTCGATGCCGTCGAAATAGCTGCTGACGCGCTTGTACTGGCCGAAGAAGATCTGCTTGTTCATCTCCTCGAAGTCGAACGCATAGTTGAGCGCACGCCGCACGCGCGGATCGCTGAACTTGCCGCGGCGCAGGTTCGGCACGAAGGCCTGCATCACGCCCGAGCTGCGATTGGCGAATTCTTCGAGGATCACGCGCTTTTCGGTCACGGCCGGGAAGTCGTAGGCGGTCGCCCAATTCTTCGCGCTGTTCTCGGTGCGCCAATCGACCTGGTCGGCCTTGAAGGCCTCGATCGCCACGGTGGCGTCGCGGAAATATTCGTAGCGCAGCTCGTCGAAATTGTTGCGGCCGACATTGGCAGGCAGGTCGCGGCCCCAGTACTCCTTGACCCGCTCCAGCGCGATCGATCGTCCCGCAACGAAGTCCTTGACCCTGTAGGGACCGGAGCCGAGCGGCACTTCGAGCGTGGTCGCCGAAACATCCCGCTTGCGGCCCTGCGCGTCCGTCCCCTCCCACCAATGCTTCGGCAGGACCGTGAGCTGGCCCACGATCTGCGGCAGCTCGCGGTTGCCCGGCGCATCGAATACGAATTTCACCTCGCGTTCGCCAACCTTCTCAGCCCGGACCACATGGCTGTAATAGGCCGAGTACATCGGGTGGTGCTTCTTGAAGGAATCGAGCGAGAAGATCACGTCATCGGCGGTGACCGGCTTGCCGTCGTGCCATTTGGCCTCCGGCCGCAGGCGGTAGGTGACGAAGGAGAAATCATTGGGATGGCTGACGGCCTCGGCCAGCGCGCCGTACTCGGTCGAGACCTCGTCGAGCGAGGCCGTCATCAGGGATTCGTAGATGAATGCGACCGCGCCTGCGACCTGCCCCTTCACGCCCGACACGACGATGTTGAAATTGTCGAAGGTGCCGACGGCAATCTGGCGGGCGACGCCGCCCTTGGGCGCTTCCGGATTGACGTAGTCGAAGCGCTTGAAATCCGCGGGATACTTGACCTTCCCGAACAGCGACAGGGCATGACGCCAAGGCAATCCGCTGGAAGCCAGCTCAGTGGCGGATTGCGCCTGCGCCGAGCCGATGGCGGCAACGCCCGCCACGGAACCGAGGACGGGAAGCGCTGCGGCCGCAGTGCCGGTGAGCAGGAGATCGCGTCGGGTAATGGCCAAATCAACATCCCTGTCTTGAAGGAGGCTACTCCTTTAAGTTCCCAATATAGGCGAGGTTTCGACCGAATATGTTGCTTTTTCCTCATCTTGAAAGGCCGGACGGCCCGTCAGATGCGGCCAAACGCCCCGATAAATTCACCGGGAGGCCCGGATACGAAAACGGCCAGGCTTCTCAGCCTGGCCGCCTATTCCAAGACAGGTTGTTGAGCCCTTACTTCGACGCGGTCGGCAGCGGCTGCGGATGCTCCGACAGCGAATTCAGATAGGCGATGACATCGGCGCGCTCGGAATCCTTGGGAATACCGGCGAAGCCCATCGCGGTGCCCGGGATAAAGCCCTTCGGATTGGCGATGAACTTGTTGAGGTCGTCGAAAGTCCAGGTGCCGCCCTTGGCCTTCATCGCGGCCGAGAAATTGAAGCCGCCACGGCCCTCGCCTCGCTTCTCGCCGACGACGCCGTAGAGGTTCGGACCGACGCGATTCGGGCCGCCCTTCTCGAAAGTGTGACAGGCGCCGCACTTCTTGGCGGCCGCCGCGCCCTTCTCGACGGAGGCGGTCTGGAGCAGCTTTTCGATCGGCTCTGAGGAGGCAGCAGCAGCGGCGCCGCCTTCCTTGCCGTGGCCGGCGTCTTCCTTCACAGCGATCTCGAAGCCCGGCTTTTCCGGCATCTTGGGCGAGAACAGCGCATTCGCGGTGAAGCTCGTCACCAGCAGAAGGAGACAGGTGCCGAGCACGGCACCGAGAATTTTATTGAGTTCGAAAGAGTCCATTTCCGGCCAGGCCCCACACCGCAAGAAGGATCGAGCGGCCGGGCGGCCGCCAGGACGAGCCTCGGGAGAATCAACCGTTCCCTATCGTTTCCCCGAGTTTTGCCATTGAGATATCGGTTTGCCCGGGGTCTGGCAACCCGTATAAGCGAGCCGGCTTCAGGCCCGTCCCCACTCCCCTTCTCGGCGCGAAAAACGCCCCGTTTCCAGGCCCTTGACCCCAAGAACTTGAACCCATGATCGACCCTCGCATCCTGGTGCTGATCCCGGCCCGCATGGCCGCCACCCGCCTGCCCGGCAAGCCGCTCGCCGATATCGCGGGCCTGCCGATGATCGTCCACGTGCTGCGCCGCGCCGAGGCCGCCGCCATCGGCCGGGTCGCGGTTGCAACCGACACGCCGGAGATCGCCTCGATCGTGGCCGCCCATGGCGGCGAGGCGGTGATGACGCGCGCCGACCACCCCTCCGGTTCGGACCGCATCCACGAGGCCATGCAGAAGCTCGACCCCGAGGGCAAGGCCGAGATCGTGGTCAATCTCCAGGGGGATTTCCCAACCATCACGATCGACAACATCCGCGAGGTGCTGCCTCCCCTGCAAGACCCGGCCGTGGACATCGCGACCCTGGCCTCGCAGATTCACACCGAGGAAGAGGACCTCGCGCCGAGCGTGGTGAAGGCGATCGGAACTTCGCTTGGCGGCAGGCGGATGCGCGCGCTTTATTTTACCCGCGCGACCGCCCCTTACGGCGACGGACCGCGTTACCACCATATCGGGCTCTATGCTTACCGCCGCGCCGCGCTGGAGCGCTACGTCTCGCTTCCGCCGTCTCCGCTGGAATTGCAGGAGAAGCTCGAGCAGCTCCGCGCGCTCGAGGCCGGAATGCGCATCGACTTCACCATCGTGGATACAGTGCCCCGCGGCGTTGACACGCCGGCCGACCTGGAAACCGCGCGCAGCATCCTTTCCAAATCCTGAGCGGCTGCTACAAGGCGCCGCAGGAGCATCTCGAGACATGAGCAAGCTGAAAATCGCATTCCAGGGCGAGCCCGGGGCCAATTCCCACATCGCCATCGTCGAGGCCTATCCCGACGCCGAGCCGATGCCCTGCGCCACCTTCGAGGACGCGCTGTCGGCGATCTCGTCGGGCGAGGCCGATCTCGGCATGATCCCGATCGAGAATTCGGTGGCCGGCCGCGTCGCCGACATCCATCATCTCCTGCCGGCCTCCGGTCTCTTCATCATCGGCGAATGGTTCTTGCCGGTCCGACACCAGCTGATGGCCGTGAAGGGGACCAGGCTCGAGGACATCAAGAGCGTCGAGAGCCATGTACATGCGCTCGGCCAGTGCCGCCGCATCATCCGCAAGCTCGGCATCAAGCCGATCGTGCACGCCGATACCGCCGGCAGCGCCCGCGACATCTCGGAACGCAAGGACAAGACCGTCGCCGCGATCGCCTCGCGCCTCGCCGCAAAGATCTACGGCCTCGACATCCTCGCCGATGACATCGAGGACGAGGCCCACAACACCACGCGCTTCGTGGTGCTGGCGCGCGAGCCGAAATGGGCCGCGCAGGGCTCCGGCCCGCTGGTCACGACGTTTGTTTTCCGCGTGCGCAATTTGCCGGCCGCGCTCTACAAGGCGCTCGGCGGCTTTGCCACCAACGGCGTCAACATGACCAAGCTCGAAAGCTACATGATCGACGGCAACTTCTTCGCCACGCAGTTCTATGCCGACGTCGACGGCCACCCCGAGGACAAGGGCCTCTCCTTCGCCATCGAGGAGCTGAAATTCTTCTCGCGCGAATTCCGCATCGTCGGCGTATATCCGGGCCATCCGTTCCGCGCGACGTTCAGCGAATCGCAGCAGGGTTGATGGCGTCGTTCCGGGGCACGCGAAAGCGTGAACCCGGAACCTCGAGATTCCGGGTTCGATGCTTCGCATCGCCCTGGAATGACAATCTAATGACTAAGCTGCTCTCTTCGCCAGCCCGAACGCCTCCGCCAGCAGCGAATAGGACGTCTTCCGCGCCTCGTGATCGTACACGGCGGTGATGACCATCAGCTCGTCCGGCTTGCTCGCGTCGATCAGCGGCTGCAGCTTCCTCTGCACGGTCGCGGGGCTGCCGACGAACAGGCGGGAACGATTGCGCAGGATCGAGGTGCGCTCGGCGTCGGAGTAGGGATAGGCCAGCGCCTCCTCCACGCTCGGCAACGGCAGATACTGACCGCGGTCGCGGCGCAGCCGGTTGAGGTCGAACGAGCTGGCGAGCCGTTCGGCCTCCGCATCGGTATCGGCCACGATGACGGCAACCGCGAGGATCGCGTGCGGGCCCGCACGCCAGGCCGAGGGCTGGAAGCGGTTGCGGTAATGCACCATCGCATCGACCGCATCGTGGGACGCGAAGTGATGGGCGAAGGCGAAGCCCATGCCGATCTGCGCGGCCAGCTCCGAGGAATAATCGCTGGAGCCGAGCAGCCAGATCGGCGGCAGGGCCGTGTCGTCGGGCATGGCGACGACGTTGTTGTAGGGATGCCCAGCGGGGAATTCGCGGGTCTGCCACAGAATCAACTCGTGCAGCCGCTCCAGGAAATCGTCGCCCTCGCGGCGATCGAGCCGGCTGCGCAGCGCGTAAGCCGTCGCACCGTCGGTGCCGGGCGCGCGACCGAGGCCAAGGTCAATGCGGCCGGGAAACAGCGCCTCCAGCATCTTAAAGCGCTCGGCCACCACCAGCGGGGCGTGGTTGGGCAGCATCATCCCGCCGGAGCCGACGCGGATATGCTTCGTCACCGCCGCGATCTGGCCGATCATGACGTCGGGCGCAGGGCTCGCGACGGAAGCGAGGTTGTGGTGCTCGGCGAGCCAGTAACGGACATAGCCGAGCCCATCGACATGGCGTGCCAGATCGATGCTGTTGCGCAGCGCCGCGGCGGGCTTGGTGCCGGTGGTGACGACGGAGAGGTCGAGAACTGAGAGCGGGATCATGGCGCCTTAACCTAACGAAGGGCCGTGCGGCGGCAATGGCAGGCTGCGCAGGTCAGAGGGTACGGAGGGACGGGTCGTCGTGGAAGACGGCGGTTGGGACAGATTACATCCGCAACATAGAAATTTCATTCTGCCCACCAATAAATTCGATCTTGTGAAGGCGCCTGAATCACATAAATTCGTTATATTACAATATATTATTCCAATCCGCTTTCCTTCCCACGACAAGGCCATTCAGCACAAAATTTCACGATATCTATGCATTAGTGGGCTACTTCCCATCATCGATGGGCTGTCGACCAGACCGCCTTTGCCTTATCTTAGGCACTCTCAAGCTAGACCCCACGGCCGGCGGAAATTGGAGTGAGTGGTGCCATGACTGACGTGACGACGCCTGCGACAGCCGACGGGCACCTGAAGCGGCCTGCGATCTCGTTCGAATTCTTTCCGCCCAAGACCGAGGAGATGGAGCGCAATCTCTGGGACACCATCAACAGGCTCGCCCCGCTGGAGCCGAAATTCGTCTCGGTGACCTACGGCGCCGGCGGCTCGACCCGCGAGCGCACCCATTCCACCATCGCCCGCATCCTGAAGGAGACCGCGCTGCTGCCGGCGGCGCATCTGACCTGCGTCGGCGCCTCGCGCGGCGAGATCGACGAGATCGTCGACCGCTATCACGAGGTCGGCGTCCGCCACATCGTGGCCTTGCGCGGCGACCCCGTCGGCGGCATCGGCACGCCCTATTCGAGCCATCCCGACGGCTACCAGAGCTCGGCCGAGCTCGTCGCCGGAATCAAGAAGCGGCATGCCGATATCGAAGTGTCCGTCTCGGCCTATCCCGAGAAGCATCCCGAGGCGCGCGACTTCGACGCCGACATCGACACGCTGAAGGCCAAGGTCGATGCCGGGGCGACGCGCGCGATCACCCAGGTGTTCTTCGACAACGACCTCTACTTCCGCTATCGCGACCGCGTCCGCGCCCGCGGCATCAACATCCCGATCGTGCCGGGCATCATGCCCATGCACAATTTCAAGCAGGCCCGCAATTTCGTCACCCGCGCCGGCACCACCGTGCCGGACTGGTTCGCCGCGAAATTCGAGGGCCTCGACGAGGACGCCGAGACCCGCAAGCTGGTGGCCGCGACGGTGGCAGCCGGCCAGGTGCAAAAGCTCGCCAAGCACGGCGTCGACACCTTCCATTTCTACACCATGAACCGCGCCGATCTCGTGTTCGCGATCAGCCATTTGCTCGGCATCCGGGCCAAGAGCGTCCAGAAGGCTGCGTGAGAGAAGATGACCGTCCCCGTTTCCAAGCGAACCGCCCTGCTCAACGCCGCGCGCGAGCGCATCCTGGTGCTCGACGGCGCCATGGGCACGATGATCCAGAATCTGCAGCTCGACGAGAAAGCCTTCCGCGGCGAGCGCTTCAGGAATTTTCACCGCGACCTGCGCGGTAACAACGACCTCTTGATCCTGACCCAGCCGCAGGCGATCGAGGACATCCACGCCGCATACTTGCGCGCCGGCGCCGACATCGTCGCGACCAATACCTTCTCCACCACCTCGATCGCGCAGGCCGACTACGACCTCACCGACATCGTCTACGAGATGGCGCGCGAAGGCGCCCGCCTCGCCGGCAACGCCGCGCGCCGCGTCGAGGCCGAGGACGGCAAGCCGCGCTTCGTCGCGGGCGCCATCGGCCCGACCAACCGCACCGCCTCGATCTCGCCGGACGTTTCCAATCCCGGCTACCGCGCCGTCACCTTCGACGATTTGCGCAAATCCTATGGCGAGCAGATCCGCGGCATGCTCGACGGCGGCGTCGACCTCCTGCTGGTCGAGACCATCTTCGACACGCTGAACGCCAAGGCGGCGCTCTATGCGATCGCCGAGATCACCGAGGCGCGCGGCATCGACATGCCCGTGATGGTGTCGGGCACCATCACCGACAAGTCCGGCCGCCTGCTCTCGGGCCAGATGCCGGAGGCGTTCTGGAATTCGGTGCGGCACGCCAAGCCCATCACCATCGGCTTCAACTGCGCGCTCGGCGCCGAAGATTTGCGCGCGCATATCGCGGACATCGGCCGCGTCGCCGATACGCTGGTCTGCGCCTATCCCAACGCCGGCCTGCCCAACGAGTTCGGCCAATATGACGAGAGCCCGGACTACATGGCGCGGCTGATCGGCGAGTTCGCCCGCGACGGCCTCGTCAACATCGTCGGCGGCTGCTGCGGCACGACGCCGGATCATATCGCGGCGATTGCGGCGGCCGTCGCCCCGCACAAGCCCCGGATCGTGCCCGAGATCGAACCGCGCCTGCGGCTGTCCGGACTCGAGCCGTTCGTGCTGACGGACGCCATTCCCTTCGTGAACGTCGGCGAGCGCACCAACGTCACGGGATCGGCCCGCTTCCGCAAGCTGATCACCGCCGGCGACTACACCGCCGCGCTCCAGGTCGCGCGCGACCAGGTCGAGAACGGCGCGCAGATCATCGACGTCAACATGGACGAGGGGCTTCTGGACTCGGAAGCCGCGATGGTGACCTTCCTCAACCTCGTCGCCGCCGAGCCCGACATCGCCCGCGTCCCCGTGATGGTCGATTCCTCGAAGTTCTCGGTGATCGAGGCCGGCCTGAAATGCGTGCAGGGCAAGCCGGTCGTCAACTCGATCTCGATGAAGGAGGGCGAGGAGAAGTTCATCCACGAAGCCAGGATCGCCCGCCGCCATGGCGCGGCCGTCGTGGTGATGGCGTTCGACGAGGTCGGCCAGGCCGACACGTTCGCGCGCAAGACCGAGATCTGCAAGCGCGCCTACGACATCCTGGTGAACAAGGTCGGCTTCCCGCCCGAGGACATCATCTTCGATCCGAACGTCTTCGCGATCGCGACCGGCATCGAGGAGCACAACAATTACGGCGTCGACTTCATCGAGGCGACGCGCTGGATCCGGCAGAACCTGCCGGGCGCACACATCTCCGGCGGCGTCTCCAATCTCTCCTTCTCGTTCCGCGGCAACGAGCCGGTGCGCGAGGCCATGCACTCGGTGTTCCTGTATCACGCCATCAAGGCCGGCATGGACATGGGCATCGTCAATGCCGGGCAGATGATCGTCTATGACGACATCGATCCGGAGCTGCGCCAGACCTGCGAGGACGTTGTTCTCAACCGCGATCCGGGTGCGTCCGAGCGCCTGCTGGCGCTGGCGGAGAAATTCCGCGGCAAGAAGACGGAGAGCAAGGAAGCCGATCTCGCCTGGCGCGAATGGCCGGTGGAGAAGCGGCTGTCGCATTCGCTGGTGCACGGCATCACCGAATTCATCGAGCAGGACACCGAGGAAGCCCGCAAGAAGTCCTCGCGCCCGCTCGACGTGATCGAGGGGCCGCTGATGGCCGGCATGAACGTGGTCGGCGACCTCTTCGGCGACGGCAAGATGTTCCTGCCGCAGGTCGTCAAGTCCGCGCGCGTGATGAAGCAGGCGGTGGCCTGGCTGATGCCATTCATGGAGGAAGAGAAGGCCCGCAACCTCGCCAACGGCATCGGCACCGAGGGCTCCTCGTCCGCCGGCAAGATCGTGCTCGCAACCGTCAAGGGCGACGTCCACGACATCGGCAAGAACATCGTCGGCATCGTGCTCCAGTGCAACAATTTCGAGGTCATCGACCTCGGCGTGATGGTGCCCGCCGCCAGGATCGTCGAGACCGTGAAGGCCGAGAAGGCCGACATCGTCGGGCTCTCCGGCCTGATCACGCCCTCGCTCGACGAGATGGCGTTCTTCGCCAGCGAATTGCAGCGCGAAGGCCTCAAGCTGCCGCTCCTGATCGGCGGCGCCACCACCAGCCGCGTGCACACGGCGGTCAAGATCGACCCGAGCTATCGCGCCGGGCCCGTCGTGCATGTCAACGACGCCAGCCGCGCCGTCGGCGTCGCCTCCTCCCTGATCTCGCCCGAGAAGCGCGAGGCCTATGCCGCCGAGGTCCGCGCCGAATACGCCAAGATCTCGGAAGCGCATCTGCGCGCGCAGGCCGACAAGAAGCGCCTGAAGCTGGCTGACGCCCGCGCCAACCGCGTGCCGGTTGATTTCGCTGCGAACAAGCCGGTGAAGCCGACGTTCCTCGGCATCCGCAGCTTCGACGAATACGATCTCGCCGAGCTCGTGCCTTACATCGACTGGACGCCGTTCTTCCAGACCTGGGAGCTCGCGGGACGCTTCCCCGCCATTCTCGACGATGCCAAGGTCGGCGAGGTCGCGCGCTCGCTCTATGACGACGCGCGCAAGATGCTCGACACCATCGTCAAGGAAAAATGGTTCCGGGCGCGCGCGACGATCGGCTTCTGGCCGGCGAACGCCGAAGGCGACGACATCGCGCTCTATGCCGACGAGAGCCGGACCAAGAAGATCGCGACGCTGCACACGCTGCGCCAGCAGCTCGAGAAGCGCGAGGGCCGTTTCAACGCGGCGCTCGCCGACTTCGTCGCCCCCGCGGGCGTCCCCGACTATGTCGGCGGCTTCGTCGTCACCGCCGGGATCGGCGAGGATGCGGTCGCCGACCGCTTCAAGATGGCGAACGACGACTATTCCTCGATCCTGTGCAAGGCGCTGGCCGACCGCCTCGCCGAGGCCTTCGCCGAGCGGATGCATGCCCGCGTGCGCCGCGAGTTCTGGGCTTATGCACCTAGCGAAGCGCTCTCGCCCGACGATCTGATCCTCGAGAAGTACCAGGGCATCCGCCCCGCGCCCGGCTATCCCGCGCAGCCCGACCACACCGAGAAGGCGACGCTGTTCGAGCTGCTCGACGCCGAGAACACGGCGGGCGTGAAGCTGACCGAGAGCTTTGCGATGTGGCCGGGCTCCAGCGTGTCCGGGCTCTATTTCGCAAACCCCGCGAGCTATTATTTCGGCGTCGGCAAGATCGAGCGCGACCAGGTCGAGGATTACGCCGCGCGCAAGGGAATGAGCGTGGCGGAGACCGAACGCTGGCTCGCGCCGGTGCTGAACTACATCCCGTCGCAGCAGAGCGACAAGACCTTTGCGGCGACGCCCGCGAATGACGAGGCCCCCAAGGACCTCGCCTCGCACCCGCCGGGCTGCACCTGCGCGGTGCATCTGGTCTGGCAGAAGAAGCGCGCCGGGGCGGGTTAGTCGCACCCTCTCGTGTCCCGGACGCGGCGCAACGCCTGTTCGCGTTGCGGCGCAGAGCCGGGACCCAGAGGCGACACGGCACGCAGCGAGATGGGCCCCGGCTCTGCAGCGCACCACCCCGGATGATGCTTCGCATCACCGTGGCGCTGCGCTGCGTCCGGGGCCCGAGACCGGCGTGACTCCATCGCTCTTCCCCGACTTGCAGACACGCCTTCGCATCCTCGCGGCGCTTCCGCCCGAGTTCTGCTCTTCTCGTCACGCCCTCGATGAAAGGGCGCAGGGAAGGCCGGGCGCCGGCTGGCACCCGCTTGTCCGTCGTGCGATGAGAATGCACACGCAATGCACAACGGATGACAGGTGAAGCCGGAAACGTCCGGCCTTCCCTGCGCGATGTTTGACGGCGTATGGCGCGCTCTCCCCGGAGACGAGTTCCTGTTGTCTCCGTCGCCTCGCGGATTGGCGGCGCACCTCGCCCGGTCGGGCTCGTCGCGCCTCCGCAAGGCTTGGCTGTAGCAACGACAGCCAGGACCACGCGATTTGGCCGTACGCTTCAGCGCCGTTCGTCCGCACGCCGCCAGGACCTCACGGGGTTGATCCCGCCCTGCTCCCGCCTCTCGTGCACGACGCTGCCGCGTCCACCGCTCCCCGCTCCGCGGTTCGAAACGACGTACGACCGCCCCTCTCGCCGGATCAGGATGAGCGACACATACGCCGAAGCCGAATTTCGGTAAAGCGGAATATTTCAGCCAGCTTCGATTGACCCAGCCCTCGTGTGTTCTGCCCGTCGGGCAACCCACGATCTGGTAGCCTGGGGCCGAGCACCGGGGCCTCACCCCTTCGGCGGAGCCAGCGGCTGCACGATCTCCTTGAACGGTGCCAATGCCTCGCAGCGCTCGGCATGAGCTGCCAGCGCCGGATAGCGCCCCGCGTCGAACAGCTGCGGATGCGCTTCGCGGGTGAAGCGGACGACGCAGGCTACCGCGACGTCGGCGTGGCCGATCCGATCGCCCAGCCAGTACGGCGTTGCCACCTTCGCCCGCTCGGCTTCGAGCACCTTCAGCACGTCGCCGATCTGCGCCTGGCAGCGCTCGACCCACAGCGCGAGCTGCTCCTTCCGCAGCACGCGCTCGTAGAGCAGGCTCACCGCCTTGTCGCCGAGGCCGGAGGCGAGCGCGCAGATGCGCAGATGCCCACGCCGCCCAGGGCCGCTGCGCGGCAGCATCGCCTTCGCCTCGCCGACGCGCTCGTCGAGATAATCCAGGATGATCGTGCTCTCGATCAGCGCCTCGCCGTCGTCCAGCACCAGGGTCGGCACGCGACGCAGCGGGTTGTAGGGCGCGATCTTGTCGGCGTCGCCGAAGGTCGACCACGGTCTATGCTCGAAGGGAAGGCCGTAAAGCTTCAGCGCAATCGCGACGCGGCGGACGAAGGGGGAGTCGTATTGGCCGATCAGGAACATGGTATGCCTCTCGTCATTGCCGGGCTTGACCCGGCAATACATCCTTCCTCAGATTAGAGAACGATGGATGCCCGGATCAAGTCCGGGCATGACAGAGCTGAACGCGGAGCGCGCATGACGCAACGTCTCGCAATGGTCACACTCGGGCTCTCTTTGCTCTGCGCGCACGTCGCCCATGCCCAGGACCGCCCGATCGGCTTTCTCACGCCCTCGCAGAACATCGCTTGCCAGTTCTTCACCGACAACGGTCAGGGCGTGCTCCGCTGCGACATCATGAACGTGGAGATCCGGCCGCGGCGGCCCGCCGATTGCGAGCTCGACTGGGGCCACGCCTTCGAGATGAGCGCGAAGGGCACCGCGGGGCGCATCTGCGCCGGCGACACCGTGATGGATGCCTCGCTGCCGGTGCTCGCTTATGGCGAGGTGTGGCAGCGCGGAGGGTTTACTTGCCGGTCGGAGCAGAGCGGGTTGACGTGCTTCAATGCGATGCAGCGGGGGTTTTCGCTGGCGCGGGGGAAGCAGGAGGTGTTTTGAGGAGTAGCCCGCATGAGCGGAGCGACATGCGGGGATTTTTTTGAGCGCTTCCCCGGATGTCGCTTCGCTCATCCGGGCTACGGCCGTGCACTACTCGATGATCGGCACATGCCTTGCCGCATCGCGCGGCGCGGTGCCGTCGAGGCGCGGATCGTCGGCGATCTCGATCTGGCGCCGGAACGCGCGGAAGCCGGAGCGCTGGTAAAAAGCAACGGCAGATGGATGGTCGAAAGTGCAGGTGTGGACCCAGACGCGGCGGACGTCGCGTGACCACGCCATCTCCAGCGCGCGGTTCATCAGGAAGCGGGCGGCGCCGGTGCCGATCAAGGGTGCGGTGACGCCGAAATAGGTCAGCTCGCACTGGCCGGGCTCGCGGAAGTCGAGCTCGAGCAGGCCTTCGTCGCGGCCATCCGCGACGAGTGCGTAGACCTCAATGCCCGGCGCGTGGAGGATCGCGGCAAGCTCGGTGTCGTTCATGCGTGGTCGCGAGAACCACAGCCAGTCCTCGCCGACGCGGCGGAAGAGATCGCGGTACCAAGGAAGCGCGGGGGCATCGACCTTGCGCAAGGTCCAGCTGCCGGGCGGATCGGCGCGGCGCGCGGGAGGCGCAGTCATTTCCAGATGGGTGACGACCGCGGCGATCTTGCCGGCGGGGACGTCGGAGTAGCCGTCGGGAAGGATCATTCTTGCTTGCTCCACTTCATCCCGAGAAATGCGAGAACTGTCGCTACACGCTCCGTTGTCGTCCCGGACAAGCGAGCATAGCGAGCGCTGATCCGGGACCCATAGCCACAGGGAGGGGTTTGGCGAAGACTGGTCGTTCGGGATTGGCTCTGCCTGTTATCGACAGACCTCGCGGTATGGGTCCCTGCGTTCGCAGGGACGACCCGGCGAGAGAGCCGCGCCTACCCCTCCCCCTCGTCGCTCGCCAGCACGCCCTTCACTGCCCTTGCCCAGCCCGCCAGCTTCCTCTCCCTTGTCGCCTGGCTCATGTTCGGCTTGAAGCGGTGCTCAAGGCGCCAATTGTCGGCGAACTTGGTCGGCTCGGGATAGACGCCGGCATTGAGGCCGGCGAGGTAGGCGGCGCCCAGCGCCGTGGTTTCCTGGATCACGGGGCGATCCACCGGCGCGTCGAGCAGATCGGCGAGGCGCTGCATGGTCCAGTCCGAGGCCGTCATGCCGCCGTCGACGCGGAGCACGACGCTGGCGGTTTCGGAGCTCGGCCAGTCCGCGCGCATCGCGGCCCAGAGATCGAAGGTCTGGTAACAAACGCTCTCAAGCGCGGCGTGGGCGAGCTCGGCGGGGCCGGTGTTGCGGGTGAGGCCGAACAGCGCGCCGCGCACGCGCGGATTCCAGTAGGGCGCGCCCATGCCGACGAAG
>Ga0209758_1000533_pt1 | contig 60586 bp, 53 predicted proteins | sample AraplaMF_Col_mMF_FD_184258 | JGI IMG/M metagenome (GOLD analysis project Ga0209758, IMG submission 184258) | Arabidopsis root microbial communities from the University of North Carolina, USA - plate scrape MF_Col_mMF (SPAdes) (version 2) | ecosystem: Host-associated > Plants > Roots > Endosphere... | reverse complement strand
TCTCTGGGACATGAACGGCCACTTCACTCCCACATCCAGTTCTCGCCGTAATCCTCCTTCCATCCTGCCAGCCGTCCATGGCGGAACTGCAGGAACAGGCGGTGGCGAAAAGGAATCAATCCGCTGCCGCCGATATCGCGAAGCGCGATATAGATCTCGTTGCCGGGGCGGCCCCGGACATATTGGAGGGGCTGTCCGAGCGCATGCGCGGTCTGCTCCGCATCCATCCCGAACGCCAGCGGCGTGTTGTTCGACAAGGTGTCGACGAAGGGCCGACGCAGCGGCACCGTGCCGAACGGCTCGGCCTGCACCGACGCTGCCGTTGCGAGCAGCGCTGCGCCCGCTGCCAGGATTGCCCGCTTCATGGCCGTGATCCTCATCTTGCCGCCTATGCCGGCAAGTTCTTCAGGAAAGGCACCACCGCGTCAACAAAAGCCTGGGGCTGATCGATGTTGACGGCATGTCCAGCCGCGGGGATCACGACCTTTTGTGCGCCGGGAATCTTGGCTGCCATGTAGTCGGACGCCGCCAGGAACGGCGCGTCATCGGCGCCGACCACGATGAGGCTGGGCACTGCGATGTCGGGCAGCAGCTCCATCACCTTGGCGTCGCGCTGGGTCAGCATGCCGCGCGCGGCGAGCGCCAAGCCCTTGGCGTTGCGATGGCTGGCGGTGGCGCGCTCGCGCGTCGCCGCCTTCAGCACCTCGAGGCCTTCGCGATCGAGGTTGTCGGCGGTGGCGAGCGCTCGCGCGTTCCAGGCCTCGCGGGCATCGTCCTTCCTGAAGCCGGGGCCGGTGTCGATGATCAGCAGCGCGCGCGTGCGCGTGGGATGGGCGCGGTAGAACGCGAGCGACATGTAGCCGCCGAGCGACAATCCGCCGATGATCGCGCGCTGCGCGCCGACCGCATCGAGGATCGCCGCCATGTCGCAGACGGTGAGCGCTTCGCTATAGGCTGCAGGGTCGTCAGGGTAATCGGACTGGCCGTGACCGCGCATGTCCCAGAAGATCAGTTTGTGCTCGCGCGCGAGCGCATCGATCTGGCCATGCCACATCGCCGAGGTCGATGAGTATCCGTGCGTGAGCAGCAGCGGCGGCCCTTCGCCATGAACCTCGTAGAAGATCCCGACGCCGTCCCGATCGACCCTTGGCATTTTCTCCGCCCTTTCGTGTTCTTTCATTCTAGCGACGACGTTGGTGTTTCACCCTCCTGGGAAGGGCAAGGAGTTCAGCGACGCACCTTACTCCGCCAAGTTACCTCGAAGAAACTGCCTCGCGCGATGGCACGCAGGTCTGGACGCGCGGCTTGTTGCGTCCAGTCGCTAACGTCAGCGCTGTTGTCGCAACGCAAAACACTCCGACGCCGAGATAGTTTCGATCGCTTCCAATTTGCATTTGCCTCCAGCTCCGAACGCGATCATTCTCCCGCGCAAGGTGGACGCCGGCCCGGTGGGCGTTCGCTGTTCAAGTTGCCGCCGTAAGCGGCTTCATGCACCGGCAGGGGAAGACGCCTATGCCAACGCTCACAATCAACGGGCGGAGCATGTCCGTGGATGCGGCGAACGACACGCCGCTCCTTTGGGCCATCCGCGAACAATTGCAGATGACCGGTACGAAGTTCGGCTGCGGTGCCGGCCTGTGCGGCGCCTGCACCGTGCACGTCAACGGCGAAGCCGTTCGCTCGTGCCAGACCATGGTCGGCGACGTCGCCGGCAAGAAGATCACCACCATCGAAGGCCTCTCCGCCAAGGGCGATCATCCCTTGCAGAAGGCGTGGATCGCCGAGCAGGTGCCGCAATGCGGCTACTGCCAGTCCGGTCAGATCATGCAGGCGGCTTCGCTGCTGGCGAAGAATTCCAACCCGACCAAGGAAGAGGTCGTGGCGCATATGGACGGCAATCTCTGCCGTTGCATGACCTATTCGCGGATCCAGAAGGCAATCATGCGCGCCGCCACGGAGATGCGCACCGCATCCGCCGCCGGCAACGAGCGGAGGCCCACATGAACCAGCACGTGAAGAACGTCACACCTGAGTCGACCGATCTCAGCCGTCGCTCCTTCCTGGTCGGCACGGCCGCCACCGGCCTCGTGCTCGGCTATGCCGGCGTGCCCGGTGTCGGTGAGGCGCTTGCCGCAGCACCCGCCAATTTCGAGCCGAGTGTCTGGTACGCGATCTCGCCGGACGGGCTCGTCACCGTGACCTGCGGCAAGGCCGACATGGGTCAGCACATCGCCTCCACTATGGCCCAGATCGTCTGCGAGGAGCTGGGCGCGAAGTGGAGCGACATGCGCGTCAATCTCGCCTCCAACGATCCGAAGTTCAACGACCCGGTGCTGGGCGCGCAGATCACCGGCGGCAGCTGGTCGACCATGATGAACTTCGAGGCGATGAGCCGGGCCGGCGCTGCCGGCCGCATGGCCCTGACCGAGGCCGCCGCCGCGGCCATGGGCCTGCCGCCCTACTTCAAGGACCAGCTCGTCGTCCGCGACTCCATGATCTCGCATCCGAAGTCGAAGAAGCAGATGTCGTTTGCCGAGGTCGTGAAGAGCGGCAAGGCGACCAAGACCTTCACGCCCGACGAGCTCAAGGCGATCAAGCTGAAGACGCCGGATCAATACACCATGATCGGCGTGTCGGTGCCTCAGCTCGACATCCCCTCCAAGACCAACGGCACGGCCAAATACGGTATCGACGTGATGATTCCGGGCATGGCCTACGGCGCCATCGTGACGCCGCCAGTGCGCTTCGGCGCCACGGTGAAGTCGGTCGACGACGCCGATGCGAAGAAAGTGCCGGGCTTCATCAAGGCCGTCATCCTCGACGACAAGACGCAGACGACGTCGGGCTGGGTGGTCGCGGTGGCCGGTACCTACGCCAACGCCAAGAAGGCGGCGCAAGCGCTGAAGATCGCCTATGACGGCGGTCCGAACGCCAAGCTGTCGAGCCAGTCGCTGCTCGATGAGGCCAAGCGGCTTCAGGGCCTTGACGATTCCGGCCAGTTCTTCGTCAAGGACGGCGATCCCGCCGCCGCCCTCGGCACCGCGGCCAAGGTGCTGGAGGGGGAGTACACCACCAGCATCAACATCCACGCGCCGATGGAGCCGATGAACGCCACAGCGGAGTTCAAGGGCGACATCCTCCACATCTATTCCGGCAACCAGTTCGCGACGCGCTCCGGTGCGATCGCGGCGGGTGCGGCCGGGATCGATCCGAAGTTCGTGGTGATGCACCAGATGTGGCTCGGCGGCGGTTTCGGCCGCAGGCTGGACGCCGACATGATGGTGCCGGCGGTGCAGGCGGCGAAGGCCGTGGGCAAGCCGGTGAAGGTGATCTACACGCGCGAGAACGACATGACGATGGATTTCTCGCGTCCGCTCACCTATCAAAAAGTAAAGGCTGGCGTGGACGGCGACGGCAAGCTCGTTGCGCTCAGCCACGACGTGGTGTCGGCCTGGCCGACCGCGCGCTGGGGAATTCCTGACTTCCTCACGCCCTCGGTCGACAAGAAGGGTCCGCTCGACAGCTTCACGGTGAACGGCGCGGACTTCTTCTACACCGTGCCGAACCATCGCGTGCGGGCGATCAAGAACGAGATGGCGCACAACGCCACCCCGTCGGGTCAGCTCCGTTCGGTGGCGCCGGGTTGGACCTTCTGGGCGGTCGAAAGCATGATCGACGAGATTGCGGCTGCGACCGGCAAGGATCCGGCGCAGTTCCGCATCTCGTTGCTCGATGGTGCCGGCAAGAATGACGGCGGCGCGCAGCGGCTGCGCAACACCCTGCTCGCCGCGATGGGCCTCGCCGGTTACGGCACCAAGAAACTCCCCAAAGGAGAAGGCATGGGCGTCGCCTGCGTGTCGTCGCAAGAACGGGCGACCGCAAGCTGGACCGCCTGCGTCGCGCATGTCGCCGTCGCGCCTTCGGGCGAGGTGACCGTGAAGAAGCTCACGGTCGCAACCGACGTCGGCACCGAGGTGCATCCCGACAACATCCGTGCTCAGGTCGAGGGCGCGGCGCTGTGGGGTCTGTCGCTTGCCCTGTACGAGAAGGCGACGCTGAAGGACGGTGGCATCGAGCAGACCAATTTCGACAGCTACAGGCCCTTGCGGATGAGCCAGGTGCCGGAGGTCGCGGTCGCCGTGATCGCCAATGGCGAGAAGGCCACCGGCGTTGGCGAGCCCGCGGTGACGGTCGTCGCTCCCGCCATCGGCAACGCCATCTTCAATGCCTCCGGCGCCCGCGTCCGGGGGCTGCCGATCACGGCCGAAGCCGTGAAGGAGGCGATGAAGGCGTAAGCCGGGCCGCGATTGCTGAATGAGATGATCCGCCGGAGGGGCGACCTCCGGCGGATTTGTTTTGAGGAGCCGTTTCCACGCCCCCGCTGTCATGCCCCGCGAAAGCGGGGCATCCAGTACGCCGCGGCCTCTCGATTCCTGCCGCGGCGTCTCGGAGTACTGGGTCGCCCGGTCAAGCCGGGCGACGACAGCCGGGGCCAAAATCCCCATTGTTTTCAACGGACGTTCTACTGTGCATGGGGTTGTTTTCGCGCTTCGACGGACCCGGTCCCTAAAATTGCGTGCAATTCGGGCAGGTTCCATTGAGCACGCCTCTTAAGGGCCGGAGAACCTGATCCGGCCTAGGCTTGAGGCTGAAGACACTCCCGTGCTCTGGGGAAACCATGAACGCGCCAGCCAAATCCGCCGCCAAACGCCGGCTTCTGCTCGCCTCCGACCGGAGCGATGCGAGCACCGAGCTCGCCAGCATTTTGAAGGCCGTCGGCGAGGTCTCGACGGTGACGACGGACGGCATCCCCGAGCAGCCCTCGCGCGATCTCTCCGGCCTCGTGGTCGACATCAACCTGCGCTCGCCCGAGAGCGTGCAGCGGGTGCGCAACAAGCTGCGCGGGGATGCCTATCGTTCGATGCCGCGGCTGTTCGTGCTGGCCGATGCGCTGCATCACGGCTCCATGCAGGCTTGGGCGCTGGGCGCCACCGACACCATCTCGCGGCCGCTGCAGCCCGACGCGATCCTCCAGCGCATCCGCGCCGCGTTTCCCGATACCGCAAGCTATGACGCGACCGATCGCGGCAAGACGCTCAACCGCGGCGTCGAGGCGGCGCATGCGGTGCTCACGAAGATGTTCGAGAAACTGCCGCTCGGCGTGCCCCTGACCTTCGACGACGTCATCGCCGCCGAGAACAAGATCCTGAAAGCGATCAAGCACTCGTCGCTGCGCGAATGGCTCACCACGGTCGGGTGCCACCATGTCGGCAGCTATCGCCACTGCCTGTTCGTCACCGGCTTCGCAGTTGCCTTCGCGCAGCATCTCGGCATGCGCGAGGACGACCAGCGCCGCCTGACCCGCGCCGCCTTGCTGCACGACGTCGGCAAGGCCTTCGTTCCCTCCGCGCTGCTCGACAAGCCCGGCAAGCTTACCGACGAGGAGATGGAAGAAGTTCGCCAGCATCCGCGCCGCGGTTATGAGGCGCTCGCCGCCCAAGGCGGCTTCCCGCCGGAGATGCTCGACGTGGTACTGCATCACCACGAATTCCTCGACGGCAGCGGCTATCCCAACAATCTGTCGTCGAACCAGATCAGCGACATCGTGCGGCTGACGACGATCGTCGATATCTATGCCGCCCTGGTGGAGAAGCGCGCCTACCGCATGCCCTTCACCCATACGCGTGCGTTCACGATGATGGAAGGAATGGGCGGCAAGCTGGATCAGCAGCTGCTGCAGGCGTTCCGGCCCGTGGCGCTGGGATCGTTTTAAGGCGCGCCGGGGCGCGTCGCGCGCCTCCTAATCCTCGTACGAGGAAATCTCGATCAGGCTCCCATCCGGATCCCGGCAATAGACCGAGCGCAGCGTGCCGCGCGCGCCCTGCCGGAGCGACGGACCTTCCTCGATCGTGATGCCGTGTGCTCTCAAATGCGCCACCACCTCGTCGGGAGTCGCAGCGGTGAGGAAGCACAGATCCTCGCTGCCGGGAGTCTCGTGGTCGGCGGTGAACCATTCCACCTTGTCGGCGTCGCGCGGCCGGACGTTGATCTTCTGTTGACCGAACTGAAGCGAGGTCCGCGGCGCTTTGCCGCCACCGGGATCGAACACCTTGACTTCCATGCCGAGGATCTTGCGATACCACTCGGCAGTGACAGCGACGTCGGCGACGTTGATCACGAGGTGATCGAGGGCCTGAACCTTGACAGGCATGCCTTATCCTTTCCGTCGTCATGGGGCTTGCGCACTTTCCGCAGCAGGCGGGCCTTGTTACAACGCCCCTGACGCCACTATCAAGAACACACCTGGGAGAACCCTTGAAATGATCACTCGCCGTACCGCGCTTGGACTGCTCGCCGCCAGTCCGCTTGCAGCCAGCCCGCTGTCGAAAGCCTTTGCTGCGGATTATCCGTCCCGGCCGGTGAAGTTCGTGGTCGGCTATCCTCCCGGCGGCGCCACCGACATTCTGGCGCGCCTGATCGGCCAGCGGCTGTCGGAGCGCCTCGGCCAGCAATTCGTGGTCGAGAACAAGCCGGGCGCCGGCAACAATATCGCCACCGAATCCGTCGTGAATGCGGAGCCCGATGGCTACACCGTGCTGCTGATCAATCCGGCGAACTACATCAACGCGACACTCTACGCCAACCTCAAATTCAACTTCGTCCGCGACATCGCGCCGATCGCCGCGTTCCAGCGCGTACCGAATGTGATGACCGTCAACAAGGACGTGCCGGCCACGACCGTCGCCGAGTTCATCGACTACGTGAAGGCCAATCCGGGCAAGGTGAACATGGCGTCATCCGGCAACGGCACTTCGGTGCATCTGTCCGGCGAGATGTTCATGGCGATGACCGGCTGCAAGATGCAGCACGTACCCTACCGCGGCGCGGCACCGGCGATCACCGATATGCTGGGTGGCCAGGTGCAGGTGATCTTCGACAACATGCCGTCGATCATCCAGCACATCCGCTCTGGCTCGCTACGTGCGCTCGGCGTCACCACCGCGCAACGCTCGCCGCAGCTGCCGGACGTGCCCGCGATCGGCGAGACCGTGAAGGGCTACGAGGCGAGCGCGCTGTTCGGCATCGGTGCGCCGAAGAACATGCCCAAGGATTTGATCGCCAAGCTCAACAACGAGATCAGCACGTTGATGAAAGAGCCCGACATGACCAAGCGCCTGGTCGAGCTCGGTGGAGATCCGTTGGTCGAGACGCCGGAAGCTTTCGGCAAGGAGATCGAGGCCGAGACCGCCAAGTGGAAGAAGGTCGTCGAGTTCGCGGGCCTCAAGGTCGAGTAGCGATCCTGCGCCATAAGCCGGATAGGGCCCCGCCGTTAGGCGGGGCTTTTTTAATTGGGTTCCCGCTTGACCGGCCTGCATTTGCTCCTATATTAAACCTTATGGTTAAGTATCAGCATGAGACGCTCGACCGCACCTTTGCGGCGCTGTCCGATCCGACGCGGCGGGCGCTGCTTGCGCGTCTCGGCGAACGGGACGGCCTGTCGGTGAGCGAGCTCGCGACGCCGTTTTCGATTTCGCTCCCGGCGATCATGAAGCATCTCGACGTGCTCTCGGATGCCGGTCTGATCGTGCGTGAGAAGACCGGGCGCACGGTCTCGTGCCGGCTCACGGCGCAACCGATGGAGCAGGCGATGAACTGGCTCAGTCGATACGCGCAATTCTGGTCCGAGAGTTTCGATCGCCTTGCCGCCTTTGTGGAGGACCAGCCATGGTCAACGCAGCCGTCAATGCCGCCCAACGTTCAACTGAAGCTCCAAGCCTCAGGCTCACGCGCCGGCTCCACGCGCCGCCGGAAAAAGTCTACGCCGCCTGGACGCAAGCCGCGCAGCTAGTGCAATGGTTCGGGCCGCCGAACATCAAGCCGGCGACGCTGCATGCGGAGCTCGACGTTCGCACGGGCGGCCGCTTCCGCATCTCGTTCACCCGCGACGACGGCGAATATTTCGAGGCCGGCGGCATCTACCGCGAGGTGGTGCCGAACCAACGCCTGGTCTTCAGCTGGGCTTGGCATTCCACGCCCGAACGCGAATCGCTAGTGACGATCACGCTCAAGCCGGACAGCGCCGGCACGCTGATGATCTTTCATCACGCCCAGTTCTTCGACGAGACCGCGCGCGACAACCACCAGCGCGGCTGGAGTTCGTTCTTCGACAAGCTCGACGCCTTCGTCGCCTGATTCCTGTCAAAGGAGGATACCATGCAGCAACATCAGATCGTCTCGCGCGAGCAATGGGTCGCCGCCCGCAAAGCTCATTTGGCACATGAGAAGGAGTTTTCGCAGGCTCGCGAGCGCCTCGCCGAGGAGCGCCGCGCATTGCCCTGGGTGAAGGTCGACAAGCCCTACGTGTTCGACGGGCCTGATGGAAAGGTGACGCTTGCAGATCTCTTCAAGGGTCGGCCGCAGCTCGTGGTCCAGCACGTGATGTTCGCACCCGACTGGGACGCTGCCTGCAAGAGCTGCTCGTTCTGGGCGGACGGCTTCGAGCGGATGGTGCCGCATCTGGCAGCGCGCGATACCACCATGGTGGCGATCTCGCTGGCCTCAGTCGCAAAGCTCGAAGCGTTCAAGAAGCGGATGGGCTGGAGCTTCGATTGGGTGTCTTCAGGCAATAGCGACTTCAACTACGATTACGAGGTCTCGTTCACGCGCGAGCAGATCGATCGGGGCGTGCCGAAATACAATTTCGGCACCACCCCGTTCTACGGCCCGGAGCTGCCCGGCATCAGCGTGTTCTATCGCAACGAAGCGGGTGAGATCTTCCACACCTATTCCTGCTTCGCCCGTGGCCTCGACATGATGAATGCCGCCTATCAATATCTCGATCTCACCCCGCTCGGTCGTCATGAGGAGGGCCTGCCCTATCCGATGGACTGGGTTCGCCTGCGCGACCAGTACGAGCCGCAGGCGAAGGGCGCGTGCTGCCACGGGTGAGGGGGGTCTCGCGGACTCTCGCTGTCACGAGCGCAAATTGTTCTCGTCACCCTGAGGTGCGCGCCTTGCAAGGCAGGGCGGGCCTCGAAGGGCGACAGCCCGGCTGCATCTCGGCCATTCATCCTTCGAGGCTCTCCATGGGGCGCGTTGCGTCCCATGCCTCGCGCCTCAGGATGACGGGTCGGGCTGCGTCGATCCACTCACTTCTTCGCATCAGCCTGCTCCGTGCCTTTGCACGAGATCAGCATCGTGTAGGCGCGGGCGTTGCCGGCGATCTCGGTGGTCTTGAGCTCACCCTTCGGCTCGGCCGTCTGGTACGGCACGACCGAATTGTCGAGGAAGTCTCGCAGCGCGCCGGTCTTGATCGCGAAATTGATGTTTTCGGGGATGTCGCCGGTCAGTGCGGCAATTCGCAATCCGGAGAGCTTTGCGGTGACCACGCCGACGATCTGCCCGCTGGTGTCGAACAGCGGGCCGCCGCTATTGCCGGGCTGCACGGGCGCGCTGATTTGCAGGAAGCGCGAGTCGTTGCGCATGCCGCTGAGCGAGCTCACGATACCCGTGGTCACTGTGAAATCCGAGGTCAGCAGCCCGTGAAGCGGAAAGCCGATCGCGACGACGGAATCACCGGAGCGGATCGAACGGTCGCGGATCCTCGCAAAATCCTTGAACGTCGCTGTTGACGACGGCTGCAACAAAGCCAGATCGTTGTTCGCATCGCTCGACACAACCCGCAACACCATCGCGGTTTCGCCGGTGAGATTGCCCTTGAGCTCGCTGCAACCGTCGATCACGTGGTTGTTGGTGACGATGTGCCCGCTGGCGCTGACCACGAAGCCGGTGCCAAAGCCGTCGCTGTTCTTGGCCCCTTTTCCGGGCTTGCTGGCGGGCGGCGAGCCTTGCTTGTCGGCCGTGACTGCCGGCTTCGCTGCGCCTTTGGTGAAGTCACCGGCCTTTTCGAGGCCGTCGGCTTTCACGCGGGTCACGCAATTGGCCAATGCGGAGATCGCTGGACCGGTTGACCTCAGGTCGAAGTTCAGGACGGCATGGCCGGCCGTCGCGACCATCAGGCTTGCCTTCTGAAACGTACGCACGACATTCAGCGGCATGACGGCCGTCAGCATGTCGGGCCGGTACGCCGTGGCGTACAGCCTGGCTTGCTCCCGCCCGTCAAAGGTCACGTCGATCGCGGCGCTCTCGTCCTTGTTGAAGTGATAATTGGGACTTGCAAAGGCGAGCGACCATATGCCGGCGGCATTTTGGCTCACGACGAGGATGACGCCGTTCGCATAAGGCGCCGTCGCTGCGCAATGGGAGAAAGCGCCCGTCTCGTCGTTGCTGAAGGCGCCGCCGACCCAGCCGCCGACATTGACCGTGCCAAACGGTCCTTTCGCATGTGCTGTCCCAACAAGACACACCTGCAGCAGAGCTGCAGCGACGAACGACCTAAACCACATGACTTCCCCCAGGGCACCTTGGCCGCATCTTAGCTGGGCTGACGTCCGCGGCGCAACCGATAGTTGTCAAGTCGGGCCTCATCCCGGGCCGGCAATTTCCTCTCTTGCGTTTACTTTGTGCTGCGGTATACTTTGCGATACAAAGTAGTCGGGTGGTCCGTGGGCTGGATGGAGCGGAGTTTTGGCGTTGCCGATGCGCGATCTCGATAAGGCACTGGCCGACATCGTGGCGATCCGCAGCCAGATTGCGGCGGGCACGGCATTCCGCGGCTACGGCCCTGCGACGATGGCGGCGACCGGCGCGGTCGCGCTTGTCACTGCCATCCTGCAATTCTGGCTGCTCGGCGATCCCACAAGCGAGCCGCTGGGTTTCTTTCTCGGCTGGTTCATTGCGGCTGCGCTGTCCGGCCTGATTATCTGGATCGAGATGCGCGCGCGTTCGCGTCGTCATCATTCGGGCCTTGCCGACGCCATGATCCACCAGGCGGTCGAGCAGTTCTTGCCCGCTGGCGTCGCCGGCGTGCTGCTTGCGGTGGTGATGTGGAAGTTCGCCGCCGCGACGCTGTGGCTGCTGCCGGGGCTGTGGCAGATCCTGGTGTCGCTCGGCATTTTCGCGTCGGTCCGTTCGCTGCCGCGCAGCGTCGCGTTCGCGGGCGCCTGGTACTTCATCTCGGGTTTCGTGGTGGTGGTGCTGGCGAGCCGGACCCACATGCTGTCGCCGTGGACCATGGGGCTGCCCTTCGTGATCGGCCAGTCGGTGATGGCGGCCATTCTGTATTTCGCGTCCGGAGACCATGATGTCGAAGGTTGACAGCGCGCCCTTCTCTTACGAGGGACTCGACCGAGTGATCCACGAGAAGGCGAGGCTCGGCCTTCTCACCTCGCTGATGGCTCACCCGAAAGGGCTTGCGTTCGCTGACCTCAAGCAGCTCTGCGGCCTCACCGACGGCAATCTCAGCCGGCATCTCGCCGTGCTCCAGGAGGCAGGCCTCGTCGAGGTGACCAAAGGCTATGAGGGCAACCGCCCGCACACCACCTGCCGGCTGACCAAGACAGGCCGTCGCCGCTTCCTCGACTATCTCGCCGTGCTCGAGCGGCTGGTGCGCGATGCCGCCAAGGCTGCTGGCCGCGAGGCGCCGCCGCTCGGCCGCCTCGGCATTCTCCCGACCTGATCGCCCCCTTTTTTGACTGGAGACTTTGCGATGCAAAGCGACGTCACGTCCCACAATGACAAGCTTCATGTCGGCATCATCATGGACGGCAACGGACGATGGGCGACACGGCGTGGCCTCTCGCGCCTGCGTGGCCACGAGGCCGGGGTCGAGACCATCCGCCGCATCGTCGAGGCCGCACCGAAGCAGGGCATCGGCACGCTGACGCTCTATGCGTTCTCGACCGACAATTGGCGCAGGCCGAAGGCCGAGGTCGCCGGGCTGATGACCCTGCTCCGCTTCTATCTCGCCAATGAAGTGCAGAGCCTCGTGAAGAATGGCGTGAGGCTCAACGTGATCGGCCGCCGCGACCGCCTGCCTGAAGGCATCGCCACCGCCATCGCACGCGCAGAGGACGCCACCGCACACGGCACCACGCTGCATTTGCGCATCGCCGTGGACTATTCCGCGCGGGATGCCATCCTGAACGCCGCGGCGAAGGCCGCCGCGCTGACCAGCCTGACCCGCGAGGCCTTCTCGCAGCTCGTCACCGGCGAAGCGGGCTTGCGCGACGTCGATCTCATCATCCGCACCTCGGGCGAAAAGCGGCTGTCGGACTTCCTGCTCTGGGAAGGCGCCTATGCCGAGCTGCATTTCACCGAGCGGATGTGGCCCGAATTCGATGCGGGCGATCTCGCCGCGGCGCTGGCCTCCTTCCATGGCCGCGAACGCCGTTTCGGCGGTCTTCAAGCCATTCTGCCGGACGAGGTGCCTTCACTCTCGCGGGCGTAGGAGCGCATGAGCGCGGCTTCTCCGTGACATCAAGCACAGGTCAAGGGCAGTTCGTTTTCGGCAGCAAGATTGGCGGCTGTGTCCAAGCGGCGAGCGCGTAACTTCGGCTAGGTCTGCTACTCCCGCAACCTGCCGAGAGCCTCGCGCATGTCACAGTTGCCTCCGGATGCCGTTGTCCGGCCGCATCAGATCAACGGTACGGTCCGCATCCGGGCCGCCAATGCATCTGATGTCGGTGGCCTCTCGCTCTATTTCACCGGCCTGTCGTCGACGTCGCGCAACAAGCGCTTCATGGGGGCGCGCGCCGACCTCGCGACGCTTGCGGCGGAATGCGTCGCCAAGGCCGGCCATCCCGATCATTTCATCTTGCTCGCCGAACTCAGGCAGGGGGAAGGGCCGGGCACGATCATCGGCGAAACGCGATATGCCTATGATACGGTGGCGCGTTACGGAGATTTCGCCATCTCCGTGGCCGATATGTTTCAGCGCAAGGGCATCGGCCTGCAGATGATGAATGCGATGGAGCGGCAGGCAAGCGATTTCGGTCACGAGATGATTGCAGCCGAGACCGCGCGGGCGAATGCGGAGATGCGCGGCCTTGCAAAGAAGGCCGGTTATGAAGATATCGGTCTCGGAGACTGGCTGTCCGTCCATCTTGCAAAGCGTTTGTTGCGATAGCTAGGCTGGTCGACCCCGAGCTCAGGCCGCGGGCGTGGCGAGACTGGACCGGATCGCCAATTTCTGATGTCGTGGATCACCGTTATCGCAGGTGTCCGCATGACTTCCTTCAAGACCATTCGTGCTCGCGCCGAGAAGCGCAAAGGCGGTCCCAAGGCGCTCGACAGACTGATGCCCGAGAAGCCGGACCTGAAACGCCTGGCGAGGCTCGGCGATGATCGCATCCTTGCCGAGATGACGAAGCGGGTGTTTTGCGCGGGGTTCGCCTGGAGCGTGATCGACGCCAAATGGGACGGTTTCGAAGACGCCTTCCTGCGCTTCCAGCCCGCCAAGCTGAGCTTCCAGCCCGAGGATTATTGGGAAGGCCTGCTGCGCGACACGCGGATCGTGCGCAATGGCGCCAAGATCATGTCGGTGCGCGCCAATGCTGCGTTCGTGCAGGAGATCGCGAAGCAGCACGGCAGCTTCGGCAAGTTTCTGGCGGCATGGCCGCCATCCAACGAGATCGGGCTGCTTGATCTCCTCACCAAACGCGGCAGCCGGCTCGGCGGCAATACCGGGCAGATGCTGCTGCGCTTCGTCGGCTGGGACGGCTTCGTCACCTCGAAGGACGTCGTCGCCTGCCTGCGCGATGCAGGCCTCGACATTGCCGAAGAGGTCAAGTCGAAGGGCGATCTTGCAAAGGTACAGGCGCAGTTCAACGCCTGGGCCGAGGAGACCGGCCTGCCTTACACCTATCTGTCACGCATCTGCGCACTTTCGATTGGCGAAGTCAGGAGTGAGTAGCGAGGACGGATCGTGGAGATCCTGTGGCGATCCCGCGACGTCAACGCGGCAGTTGCCGCGCGCGATCACGAAATGCATTTCGCAGGAACATTTGTGCGCAGCACCCGTTCGGGAGGTTGGGCCAGGCGGCAAAGGCGCAGGGAACACGCGCGCTCCGGCTCAGTTCCATGAAACGCGAATGACAGAACGGAGCAGCTCATGAAGCTCACATCCGAACAGGTGAAGCAGACCGTCAACCAGCTCGGCGCGCAGGTGCTGCCCGACGAGCATCCCGCCATGCCGCAGCTCAACAGCATGTTCGGCGAGCACACGTTCTTCGTTGACGAGATGGGACTGAAGGTCCTGGAGCCGACCCCGTCGGCCGGCGCGGACCGCGAGACCGGCGAAGTCGTCAGTCTCGCCGACTGGAGCGATGCGGAGCTGACGCGCCTGATGGCGCACGAGCCCGAGCCGACCGGCGTGATCGTCGTGTTCGAGCACGTCAGGCATTGAGGTTGCGAGGACGAGGGCCGCGTGCGGCCCTCGTCCGGATGCTGCGGTCGAAAGATGAGACGAGATCAGGGACGGTCGAGCGGACGGCGCAGGTCGCCGGGGCCGCCGAACAGGCCGCGGAAGAAGCCGGCAATGCTGCCCCAGAAGTTTCCGCCGGCGATCGTCTCGAGCTCCGTCTCCGTCAATTCACGAGCCATGTTCTGCATGGCAGTCTCCTTTTTACATCGGCCGGACCATTCCGCGCGCGACGCGAGGAGAATGCCGTCACGTCAGCCGCGTTGCCGTGACGGGGGACACGGTGCCGGCGTGCGATGCCGGTCAGGAGGTCCGCGTGGAAATGAGATGAAATGGCGCGCCACGGCCGATGAAGATGGGCACTACTGCTTCGCCGTGGCACTATGATGCAGCTGTCGATCAAGCGCTACGACTACCCAATCTGCGAAGGTCTGCGATCTTGAGCTACACCACTCATCGCGCTTCAGGCACTGGCTGTTTGGCCCTCCGTCCGTTTGCAAACGCACGCCAACAGTCGGCGGGCGATGCGGCTGAAACACTCGGGTTTCAACGATCTGCCAGGACAACGCGCTCAGTCCCACATTACGCTTGGAGGCGCCAGGCATTGAGAGAGCGATCTCAGGCGGAAAATGGCCGTGGGTAGTTGACGTATGGACGCCGGCCTTCTCGAATAAGCGGCCATTCTCCAAAAATCCCCCGCGGCCAGCGCCCCCATTTGCACGTGCTTGCGCTTGAAAATGAAACGTTTTCGGGCTGTGGCCAAAGATATCTTCGGACGCGTCCCGCTCTAAGGTCTCTAGTTCGGCGCATATCCGATCGCGAAGGGTCTCGAATGATATCCGAGCCTGTTCTCTTTGGGACTGGAAGGTCTTGTGGAGCTTCATATCGTATCGTCTCGGATGGGTTCGCGCCGTCACGCCGCAAGTTTGGCTATTTGGGCGTCCAAATTTGATCTCACCCGAGGCCATTCCTCGGCCAAGATGGAAAAGATCACTCGATCGAACACTCGTCCAGTCCAGGTTGTTCGCGCGCGTCGAAGGACGCCTTCTTCGGTTGCTCCCAACTTCAGCATCGCGCGGCGTGATCGTAGATTTAGAGCGTCGACGCCAAACTGCACACGATTTGCCCCACACCCGAAGGCATGCCCCAACAAGAGATGCTTGACTCCTGGATTAACGACGGTGCCGCGATCCTCCGGGCGGTAGTAGGTGCTACCTATGTCAACCGACCGGTACTTCGCTTCGGGCCTGATATAGGATGTCAGGCCTACGCAACGACCGGATCGTATTACGGCAAACGGGATCCAATTGCCCGCCTTGTGGTCCTGTTGAATTCGGGTCCACGACGGATCGAATTGATCTCCCTCCAGCGAAAAAGGGTAGATTGCGGTCCAGATTTCGCGATCGGCGCTCGTGGCCTCGTGCAGGGGTTCGCGATGTTTCTCTGACAGCGGCTCAAGCCGAACGTGTTCGTTCTCAAGAATGCATTCCACTAGGTTCAAGTCTAGCTCCGCATTGGCAGGATGAGGATGCTCGTCCGGCTGCGACAGAAACCCCGGCCTGATCTTTGCGAGCATAGGTGAACCAGCATGGTGCGGCAAGGAGTCCGCGCGATTAGGACGGCTAGATAAAAGCGACGGTGTCGCTCTGGGCTATCCGGGGTCGTAACTGTTTGTCTGTACATGATTTTGGATGGCACTTCAGCGGCACCGCATGAAGTGGCCTGGCGCCGCTCGAACCCAGAAAGCATTCAAAATCAACGTTCCGAGCGCCATCGTTCGCAGCATAGCGTCTTGTCGCGCGTGCTCGGCGGGACGTCCGGCCATGATCGCATGGGAGGCCGCTGCCGGACCAACGGAGCGCCGTCAAGGCTCGCGCTGCGCGCGACCGGCTCCGCCGGCTCGCGGCCTTGACTGCGCACCGTTGGCCCGGCTCTTTTGCTTCCATGCGTTCATGGCTTGCTCTGCGCGATCGCGCTCATGCGGCAGAGAAAGTGCGAGTTCGCAGGGCCGCAGCGTGACTTGGCGTAGACATCGGCCGTTCTGTGGATCGGTCAGGCTTGCCACAGTGGCGCCATGGCTCCCCCTCACAAATCGCAGTCGCGGCGTCCGCCGGACCGCGCCCCACTTGACGATCTCTACGACTATGCGCGTGCGCCCGCGCGGCCCCGTCGACGACGAGCGAAGTGCGCTTCGGTGACACGGACGGTGACGGACGACTGGCCGAAGGACGTGCCGGTGACCGAAACGGAGATCGACGTGTTCGAAGCCTGGTTCGGTGATCTGTTCGACGAGTTGTTTGGGAATGATTGAGGGACATCACCATGGCTGCAACGGTTCGGGCGGCGCTCTACCTGCGGGTCTCAACGGGACGGCAGGCCGATAGCGATCTCTCCATTCCGGATCAGCGCCGCCAGGCGAAGGGCTATTGCGCGTCGCGCGGCTGGGAGATCGTCGCCGACTATGTCGAGCCAGGCGCGTCCGCAACCGACGATCGGCGGCCGGATTGACGCGACGACGGTCAAGCCGCCGGCGTTTGACGTGATCCTGGTCCATAGCTTCAGCCGCTTCTTCCGTGACCAGTTCCAGCTTGAGTTTTATGTCCGCCGGCTAGCCAAGAACGGCGTGCGGCTGGTGTCGATCACACAAGAGCTGGGCGACGATCCCATGAGCAACATGATCCGCCAGATCATGGCGCTATTTGATGAATATCAGTCCAAGGAGAACGCTAAGCATACGCTGCGCGCGATGAAGGAAAATGCGAGACAAGGCTTCTGGAATGGCGCGCTGCCACCGATCGGCTACCGCGTCGTGGAAGCCGCCGAACAGCGCGGCCACCGCACCAAGAAGACGCTGGAAATCGATCCCATCCAGGCCGAGACGGTGCGGCTGATCTATCGCCTGGCGCGGGAGGGAAACGGCTCCTCGGGGCCGATGGGCGTCAAATCAATTGCCAAACATCTGAATGAATCCCGCATCCGAACCCGCGACGACGGACGCTGGGGCGTCGATGCCGTGCACAAGGTTCTGACGCGCACGACGTATATCGGCCGTCACCGCTTCAACACCAAATACTGGAAAACACGCGAGCGCAAACCGGACGCCGAGGTGGTGGAAATGGCCGTGCCGCCGATCATCGAGGCCGTCGAGTTCGAGGCGGTGCAGGCGCTGCTCAAAGAGCGCAGCCCCGCAATGACAGCACCGCGCGTCGTCAGCGGTCCGACCCTCCTTACCGGCATCTGCTTTTGCTCCGCCTGCGGCGGGGCCATGACACTGAGGACCGGGAAGAGTGGCAGGTACAGGTATTACACTTGCTGCACCAAAGCCCGCCAGGGCGAGACCGGCTGCAAGGAGCGTACCGTTCCAATGGAAAAGCTCGACAGTCTTGTAGCCGAGCACATCGAAGAGCGGCTATTGCAACCCAAACGCCTCGAGGAAGTCCTGTCGGCCGTTCTGTATCGCCGGAAAGAGCGCGCCGAGCGCCGAACGATGCATATTGCCGAATTGCGCAAGCGCGCAGCCGAAGCAGAAGCCAAACTCAAGCGATTGTACGACGCGATCGAGAACGGCGTCGCTGACGTGTCCGATCCGCTGCTCAAGGAGCGCGTGACCGAGCTGAAGTCCATCCGCGATCAGGCCCGCGCCGACGCTGAGCGGGCCGCGGGCGCGCTCGATCGGGCTGGGCCGAGCATCACACCGCAGGCGCTCAAAACCTTCGCCAGCCAGGCCCGCAGGCGGATGCGGACCGAGGCGGGCGGCTACCGCCGCGACCACCTCCGTACGCTGGCCCAGCGCATCGAGGTGGACGCGAAAGAGGTTCGCATCATGGGCTCGAAAAGCGTGCTCCTGCGTACGCTCGTCGCCGCGTCGAGCGTAAAAACGGCAGGTTTTGGAGTGCCCAGTTTTGTACCGAAATGGCGCGCCCGACACGATTCGAACGTGTGACCTTTGCCTTCGGAGGGCAACGCTCTATCCAGCTGAGCTACGGGCGCAACGAGGCCTCATTTAGCCTAATGGCGAGGGGCGGGCAACCGGTCTTGCCGCGGGATGAGCCCGCGCTTCAGGCCGATTTTCGCGAGGCGGGGCCAGGAACCTGGCCGGTGACCGCCACATCGTCCCGGCCGAGGCCTGCGAATTCGGCCAAGACCCGCTCGGAGCAGACGACGCGGTTGCGGCCGAGCCGCTTGGCGGCATAGAGCGCTTGGTCGGCCGCACCCAAGAGCCGGTCGGGGCCGCTGTCGGTCTCGCCGGGGACGTGACTGGCGACGCCGACACTGAGCGTGACGTGGTTGCCGGCCCCAGGGGCGCCGTGGACGATCCCTAAGGCCATGACGGCGCGCCGGATCTCCTCGGCGACGGCGCAGGCATCGTCCCAGCTCAAGTCCGGCAGGATCAGCGCGAACTCCTCGCCGCCGTAGCGGCTGGCAAGGTCGAGCGGGCGCTGCGCATGGCGGCTGACGACACCGGCGACCGCGCGCAGGCACTCGTCGCCGGTCTGGTGGCCGTGCTGGTCGTTGAACAGCTTGAAATGGTCGACGTCGACGAACAGCAGCGCCAGCGGCTTCTGCGTACGCTGCGCGCGCGCCCATTCGCTCATCAGCATCTGGTCGAACGAGCGGCGGTTCGAGAGCCCGGTCAGCCCGTCTTTGGTGGCGAGCTCCTTCAACGCCATCTCGGCGCGCTTCTGGTCGGTGAGGTCGCGCAGCGTCTCCACCACGGCGATCAGATTGCCGGCTTCGTCGTGGATGGGGCCCGCGTCGATCGCGAGATAGAGCTGGTTGCCGAGCTTCGGCATCACGCACCAGTTCTCCGCGGAAAAGCCGAGGCCGTTGTGGCCGCGCGCGGCATATTCCGGATAGAACTCCGGCAGCTGCTCGGGCCGGTCGAGCGCGACCAGATCGGCGAGGCAAGGGCGCTTGGTCTCGTAGAAGGCCTGCCAATGCTTGGTGGTGCCGATCACCTCCGAGGCGGCAACGCCGGTCAGCCGCTCGCAGGCCCTGTTCCAGATCACGACGCGCCGGTTCGGGTCGATCACGAAGGTCGGCACCACCAGATGCTGCATCAGCCGCACCGCGTAGGAATCCGCCACGTCGACAGTGTCGGGGGGAGCCTTGGTGAGCTTTGTCATCTCAGGCCACCGCCGCCACGGGCATGGCTTCATCAGGGCCGAACAGCTCGCGTACCTCGGCGGCCGGCCTCGGCTTGCTGAACAGATAACCCTGCATCTCCGTGCAGCCGAGCGAACGCAGCAGCTCGCGCTGCGCCTCGGTCTCGACGCCTTCGGCGACCGTGGTCATGTTGCTGGCGGAGGCGATGTTCACCACGGCCTGCACGATCACGGGTGATCCGCTGGATTCGGCGATGTCGGCCACGAAGCAGCGGTCGATCTTGATCTTGTCGAACGGGAAGCGTTTCAAATAGCTCAGCGATGAATAGCCGGTACCGAAATCGTCGAGTGCGATGCGCACGCCGATGGAGCGGAGCTGGTGCAGGATCGAGAGCGCCGCATCGTCGTCGCGGATCAGCACCGCTTCGGTGATCTCGAGCTCGAGCCGGCGCGGATCGAGCCCGGAGCCGGCGAGAGCTCCGGCGATCCGGAGCGCCAGCGTGTCGCATTTGAGCTGCACCGGCGAGACGTTGACTGCGAGGCGGACATGGGCGGGCCAGGTCGCGGCCTCGTTGCAGGCCGTGCGCAACACCCAGTCGCCGAGCTCGTTGATCAGCCCGGTGTCCTCGGCGATCGGAATGAATTCGGCCGGCGATACCATACCGCGTTGGGGATGGCGCCAGCGCAGCAGCGCCTCGCAACCGGAGACCACGCCCGTGTGCAGATTGACCAGCGGCTGGTAATGGATCTCGAAGCCGCCATTGACCAGCGCCTGGCGCAGATCCTGCTCCAGCGTGAGGCGGGCCTTGGCGCTCGCATCCATTTCCGGCACGAAGAAGCGATGGGTGCGTCGCCCTTCCGCCTTGGCGCCGTACATTGCAAGGTCCGCGTTCTTGACGAGCTGGTCTAGATCGGTGCCGTCCTGCGGCGCCAGCGCGATGCCGATGCTTGCGTCGGTCGAGAGCTGGTGCCCGAGGCAATGATAGGGGCGGCGGATCGCCTCGTGAATCCGCGTCACGAAGGCCAGCACGTCGGCGGACGATTCGATTCCGCTCTGGATCACCGCGAATTCGTCGCCGCCCAGCCGCGCGATCAGATCGCCCGGCTTGAGACAGGCGCGAATGCGGCCAGCGATCGCCTTCAGCAGCTCGTCGCCGACATGGTGGCCGAGTGAATCATTGATGCCCTTGAACTCGTCGACGTCGATGTAGAGCAGCGCGAATTGCCCCCCGCCGGCGACCTTCTCGAGCTCGCGCTCGATCTGCTCGCGGAACAGCGTGCGATTGGGAAGGTCGGTCAGCGCGTCGTAATGCGCCATATGCTCGATCTCCTCCGCGGTCCGCCGCTGCTCGGTAATGTCCTCGATGACGTTGATGATATAGCGGGGAGCGCCGGCGTCGTCGCAGATACCGATGCGCTTTGAAATGGTATGGCGTTGCCCGTCAGTCGGCGTTCTCCAGCTTTGCTCCCTTTGCAGCAATCGGTCTGGCGACTGCAGCACGGTGTCATCGTCGCGTGTAACGACCTGGGCGTCCGTTTCGGGCAGGAGATCGGCTGCGGTCTTGCCGACGATCGTCTTGCCTGCTTCGCCAAGGACCTCCTCGGCGATCCGGTTGACCAGCAGATATTGCCGCGTTCGGGCGTCCTTCACCGTGATCTGCGACGGGATGTGGTCGATGATCTCGCGGAGGAACGTGTAGTTGCGATCGCGTTCCTGCTCGAGGTTGCGCCGCTCGGTGATTTCCTCGATCGTGGCGACCCAGCCCCCCTGAGCCAGCGGGGTATTGATGACCTGGAACGCGCGGCCGTTGGGCAGCAGATGAGTTCTGGTAGAAACCGTGCCTTCGGCCACGACCCGCATCACATCGGCACAGAAGTCTTCGACGTTGCCGTCGAAGGCGCCGCACTCCTTGCGATGGTACATCGCCTCGAGGATATGACAGCCGGGCTTGATGACGTCATGGGAGAGGCCGAACATGTCGACGTAGCGGCGGTTGCAGGTGACGATGGTGCCGCTCGCATCGTGCAGGATCAGCCCCTGTGTCATGTTGTTCAAGGCGGTGTCGAGCCGCAGCCGTTCCGCTTCCAGCCGCTGCTGAGCGTCGCGGTTCTGCCGGTTGATCTGACGAATGATCAGATAGAGGATCAGCGCGATCACGGTGGCGGAAAGCGCCGCGGTCGTGACCATAAAGCCGGTCTGCTGCCGCCAGTCTGCGAGCGCCGCCGCCGTGGTGTTGGTGGCGGCGATGATCAGAGGGAAATGCGTCAGCGATGCCGCCGAGCCGAGGCGTTCTCCGCCATCGAGCACACTCTTGATGCGAAGCGTTTGCCGGCCACCCTTGGCCAGCACCTTCTTTATCAGAGGCGCATCCTTGAAGCTCTTGCCGATCAGTTCCTCATTGTTCGGATAGCGGGCGAGCATCTTGCCTTCGCGGTCGAACAGCGAAATCGCGGTCCCCTCCGCAAGAGCCACGGATGCGAAATACTGCTGATAGCTGTCAGGGTCGATCCGCCGGACCATCGCCCCGACGAAGGTTCCGTCAGGCAGGCTCAGCCTGCGCGCGACGACCGTGGTCCATTTCTTCATGATGAAGCTGCGCACCGATTCCAGCAGCACGGGCTCTGCCATCGGATTGGTCTTGAAGGTCTGGAAGTAAGCGCGCGCGGAGATGTTGATCTTGGGCAGCGGCAGGGCCCGTGACCAGTTGATCAGGTCGCCGTCGACGTCGTAGACCGCGATGTCGCCCAAATAGGACACCGCGCTGACCTTGCTGCGCAGCATCTGGTTCGCATCGTCTCCCGACATGCGTTCGCGGAACATCTGCGGCGAGGTGATGTCCGGAAGGCGCATCTGTCCGATCAGATCGGCCGCGACCGCATCGGAATCTTCAAACTGCTGATCGAAGTGGCGCGCGATCAGCTGCACGGTGTTCTCCAGATCGCGCTCACGATTGGTCAGCGTGCGCTCGCGAAACTCGCCGACGGCCATCGCGGTCACGGCGAATATGCCGGCGACCAGCAATGCGCCCGAGAGTGTCAGCCACAGCACCGGGCCACGCCGCATGGCGGCGTCCCAGCCATCCCTTGCGGTTCGCGACAGTCTGGATGCCATGCCTGAAAATAGGTCGTGCATTTCCTCCCCCTCAGGGAACAAAAATACACCGCAGAAATGGCACAAAGCTTAGGAAAGCCAGTTACCCAAGCATTAATCAGGTTGCGTAGCGCATCACCGTGCAGCGCAGCGCGAATCACGCAACGCTTGTGCGGAGGCCATCACCAACGCTGCGCTGCATCGTTAATCGAAGCTTAATGCGACGTGCCCACGCCCTTGTCGCCGCCGCCATGGCGCAGTCGTCCGACCACGCCGCTCGGGAAGAAATAGACGCTGGCGATGAACAGCAGCCCGAGCCAGAGCAGCCAGCGGTCGGGGTGGAGCAGCCCCGGCAGCAGCGGCAGACCGGCTTCCGACGCAGCCTTGGAGGCGACGCCCATCAGCGATTGCAGGTAGTTCTGCGCCAGGATGAAGATGGTGGCGCCGATGATCGCTCCGTAGATCGTCCCCATCCCGCCGATCACGACCATCAGCAGGATGTCGAGCATGATCGAGAAGCTGAGCGAGGTGTCCGGCCCGGCGTAGCGCAGCCACAATGCGTTCAGGACGCCGGCGCCGGCGGCGACCAGCGCGGCGAGGCAGTTGGCGTAGGTCAGGTGAAAGACGGTGCGAAAGCCGAGCGCTTCGGCGCGAAAGCGGTTCTCGCGGATCGCCTGTAGCACGCGCCCGAACGGCGAGTTCACCACGCGCAGCAGCGCGAGGATCATCAGGGCCGAGACCGCGAACACCAGGTAGAAGGTCAGGATGCGGCCGTTGATCTCGAAGCCGAACAGGTTTTTCGAGATCAGCACCGTGCCGGGACGCAGCAACTCGGGGAGCTGGAAGCTGCGCCCGTCCTCACCACCTGTCAGCCAGGACAGTTGCGACGCCAACACTTGAAAGGCGGACGCGACCGCGAGCGTGATCATGGCGAAGAAGATCGCGGCAACCCGCAGCGAGAACAGGCCGATCGCGAGCGCAAGCAGCGCCGCCAGCGGCAGGCCGACGACGATGCCGGTTGCGACCGCCGCCCAATTCGGACCCATGCCGTACAGCGCGATCGCGATCGCGTAGCTGCCGATGCCATAGAACATCGTATGCGCGAACGACACCGAGCCGGTATAGCCGAGCAACAGATCGTAAGAGGCGACCAGCGCGGCGAATACGCAGATCTTGGCCGCCACGTTCAGCGCCTTCGCGCCCGGAAACAGGAATGGCGTCGCCGCCAGCGCCAGGATGATGACGACGAGAACGAGCGTGAGCACGCGGCTGCGCGGCGGGTCGCCTGAGAGGATCATCATCGGCTGGTCACCGCATAGAGGCCGCGCGGCCGCCACATCAGAATGGCGACCATCAGCAGGATGTTGGAGACGAGGGCGAGTTTCGGCACGAGGAAGCCGCCGTAATTTGCGACCATCGCCACCAGGATCGCGCCGATGAAGCAGCCGCCGATCGACCCCAACCCGCCGATGATGACGACGACGAAAATCAAGACCGTGAGCTCGTCGCTCATGGAGGCGTGGACCTGCTCGCGATAGAGCGCCCACATCACCCCGCCGAGGCCGGCGAGCGCCGATCCCGTCATGAATACGCCGAGGAATAGCCGGCGGATGCGATAGCCCAGCGCCTCGACCATCTCGCGGTTCTCGACGCCGGCGCGGATCAAAAGGCCGAGTTTGGTGCGGTTGAGCACGAGCTGGATCGCGATGAAGACCGCGAGGCCGATGAACATCGCCAGCACACGGTATTTGGCAATGGCGACATCCCCGAGGATGAAGGAACCGCGCAGCGAGGCCGGCAGCGGCATCGGGATGATCTGCGGTCCCCACAGTGCATAGAGCGTCTGTTCAGCGACGATCAGGCCGCCCGTCGTCATCAGGATCTGCTTCAGGTGCTGACCGTAGACGGGGAGGATCAGCACGCGCTCGACGACGAGGCCGAGGGCGCCGGAGACGGCCATCGACAGCAGCGCCGCCGGCGCCAGCACCGCGAGGTTCGCTAGAAGCGAATCCGCCTGCACCGAGGCTACGAACGGCGCGAACACCAGCGTTGCGATGTAAGCGCCGACTGCGATGAAGGCGCCGTGGCCGAAATTCAGCACGTCCATCAGCCCGAACACCAGCGTCAGCCCCGAGGCCATGATGAAGATCATCATGCCCATGGCAAGGCTCGCGGCGGTGAGCGTCAGCCAGGAGCTGGTCGAGCCGATCAGCGGGATCATCAGAAGGGCGAGCGCGATCGGCAGCAGGATCGGCGCGATGTCGCGCTTCGGCTTCGGCAGCGGATCGGATGCGGCGAGTTCGGTCACTGGTGTGCCTCCAGGCTCAGGCCGAGCAGCCGCTCCTGCAGCGGCACGTCGGCGGCGAGATCAGCCATCTCGCCGCGATGGACGATGGTGCCGTTGTCCATGACCAGCACGCTGTCGCCGAGCTCGCGCGCGGCAAAGAAATTCTGTTCGACCAGAAGGATCGTCGCACCCTTGCGCTTGATCTCCTTCAGGCACTCGATCAGCGCCATGACGATGGCGGGCGCCAATCCCTTGGTCGGCTCGTCGATCAGCAGCAGCTTGCGCGGCTCGATGATGGCGCGGGCGATCGATAGCATCTGTTTTTGCCCGCCGGAGAGGCTTCCGGCGCGCGACAGCCAGAACCGGCGCAGCGCCGGAAAGAAGCCGACGATCCAGTCGAGCTGGGTGTCGTCGAGCGGCCCGTCGCGCGCCGCCAGCACGAGATTCTCCTTCACCGTGAGGTCGGAGAACACGGCCATGCTCTCCGGCACATAGCCGACGCCGAGCCGCGCGATGTCGGGCGTGGCGCGGCTTTCGATGCGCTCGCTGCCGAACGTGATCTCGCCGGAAGAGGGCTGCCACAGGCCCATGATGGTGCGCAGCGTCGTGGTCTTGCCGGCGCCGTTGCGCCCGAGCAGCATCGTGACCTGCCCCTGCGGCACGGCGAGGTCGATACCCTGGAGGATGTGATAACGCCCGATATGGGTGTGCACACCGGAGAGTTTGAGCAGGTCCGTCATGCTGCACTCTTCGGTCCGACGCCGAGATAGGCTTCCTGCACGATCGGCGAGGCGATCACCTCGGCGGGCTGGCCATCGGCGACGAGCTGGCCGTTGTGCAGCACGATGATGCGGTCGGCAAGCGAGCGCACCACGTCCATCTTGTGCTCGACCAGCAGGATGATCTTGCTCTTGTCCTGCTTCAGCTGCGCGATCAGGTTCAGGACAACGGGCACCTCGTCGATGCTCATGCCGGCGGTCGGCTCGTCGAACATGAACACCTTTGGCTCCAGTGCGATCATCAGCGCGACTTCGAGCTTGCGCTGGTCACCATGCGACAGCGTAGTCGCAGCGACGCTGCGGCGGTTGCCGAGCGCGACCTGGTCGAGGATGGCATCGGCACGCGCGACTAGATCGCGGCGGACCATCCAGGGCCGCAGCATGTCATAGTGGGTGCCGCTCGCCGCCTGCACCGCGAGGCGGACGTTCTCCTCCACCGTCAGGTTCGGAAAGAGATTTGTCAGTTGGAACGCGCGCCCTAGGCCCGCACGGGTCCGCAGCGGCGCGGACTGCAGAGTGATGTCGGTGCCGTCGAACAGGATGCTGCCGCTCGAGGCCCGCAGCTGGCCCGAAATCAGATTGAAATAGGTGGTCTTGCCGGCGCCGTTCGGCCCGACGATCGCGGTGAGCTCGCCCGGGCGGAACGTGCAGCTGACATTGTTGACCGCGACATGCCCGCCGAAGCGGATGGTGAGATCGCGGGTTTCGAGCGAGAGGGTCATTCTTGCAAACCGGGTTGAGTCTATCCGTTCGCCTCTCCCCGGAGGGGAGAGGTCGATTTGCTCCTGGCGATGCGAAGCATCGTCCAGTGCTAATCGGGTGAGAGGGCTCAGGTCCCACGAGGGAGCGGAATCCCTCACCCGCGCCTTCGGCGCGACCTCTCCCGAAGGGAGAGGTGAAGCACCTAGCGCTTGTTCTTGATCGGAACGTCCATGTCCTCGATCTTCAGCTCGCGCACCGGCTCGAGAATGGCCCAGGCGACGTTCGGATCGACCTTGACCTTGAAGTGATACATGCTCTGCAGCGCCTGATGGTCCTCCTTGCGAAACACCATCTTGCCCTTCGGCGTGTCGAACTCCATGCCTTCCATCGCCGTGATCAGCTTCTCGGTGTCGGTCGACTTGGCCTTGGTGACGGCGGTCACGACGGACATGGCTGCGGCAAAGCCGCCCGCAGTGAAGAAATCAGGCGGCGACTTGAACCGCTTCTGGTGTTCGGCGACGAGCCAGTCGTTCACCGGATTCTTCGGAATGTCGTAGTAGTAATAGGTCGCACCCTCCATGCCGGGCAGGCCCTTATAGGCGGCGAGCGCCGGCAGGATGTTGCCGCCGGTCGAGAGCTCGATGCCGTAGCGCTTCGGGTCCATGTCCTGGAGTTTCGCCAGCGGATTGCCCGCGCCGGCCCAGATCACCCAGATCACCTTGCGGCCGGGCTTGTCCTTCAGCGCATCGAACAGGCGCTGGCCGACCGCGGTGAAGTCGGTGGTGTTGGTCGGGGCGTATTCTTCCGCGGCGAGCGTCGCGCCTGTCTTGGCAAGCGCTTCCTTGAAGGCGGCGACGCCGTCGCGGCCGAAGGCGTAGTCCTGCGCCAGCGTCGCAACGGTGACGCCCTGTTTGCCGATCGCGACCGCGTTGGAGATCGCGTCCTGCGAGGAGTTGCGCGCGGTGCGGAAGATGTAGCGATTCCATTTTTCGCCGGTAATCTGGTCCGCGACTGCGGGCTCGACGATCAGGATCTTCTTGTTCTCCTCGGCGACGGGGAGAATGGCGAGCGCTGCGGCCGAGGAGGTCGTGCCGATCGCGATGTCGGCCTTGTCGTCCTGATAGGCTTCCGCGAGCGCGGCCTTGGAAAGGTCCGGCTTGCCCTGGTCGTCCTTGGTGATGATGACGATCTTGCGACCGTCGACCGTCATGGTGCCCTTGGTGGCGTATTCGAAGCCCATCTGCAGGCCCGTTTCCGTCTGCTTGGCATAAGCCTCAAGCGGACCGGTCTTGCCGTAGATCAGCGCGACCTTGAGGTCGTCGGCGTGCGCGGCACTCGCCGCGGCCAGGCCGAGAATGGTTGTTGTTATGATGAGTGAACGACGCACGATGGTCCCTCCTGATTTGAAGTTTCTCGGCAACAGCGATTTGCACAAGCGTGTGAACTTTGCAATTCAACCTTCCGGTTGACTGTACCTGTAGACGAGCATGCATCATTTTTAGGCCTGCCGCGCAGTGGGCGCCTCGCCGGATATTGGAGGCGCGCCCTCGACCTGACGCCAGCCCGACTGCGCCTCGTCCGCACTCTCGAAAATATGCGGCGCGACGCCGCGCTTCTCCAGCGCCTCGCCGAGCTTGATGCGCAGGAAGCCTGATGTGGTGTAGCGCGACACGCCGGCATAGAAGCGGTCGACCAGGTTGCGTACCATCGCCGAATAATCGTCCAGCAGCTCCGGCAGAATCGAGAAGTTGTCATAATTGACGATGGCGTAGACCTTGCGGCCGAGCGGGGCGAGCCGTGCCGCGACAATCCGTGCGATCTCGTCGATCTCGGCCTTGCTGCGCAGGGGATAGCGTTCCAGATTGACGAAGAACAGGTTCTGCTGCTCGTCGAAGGTGAAACGCTGGTCGAGCGGGATGGTCAGGAGCCTTTCGCGCAGGTCCATGGGGCCGTCGCGGAAGATGCGTGCATCCATCGGTGCGGGATCGCACGGGATCAACGGTTTGAAATCCATCAGGCGCAGGATGTCACGCTCGATGTCGATGCCGGGCGCGACTTCGGTGAGCTCGAGCCCGTCGGGGCTCAGCGCGAACACGCAGCGCTCGGTGACATAGAGCACGCGTTGCCCGCGCGCCGCGGCGAAGGGCCCGCTGAAGGTGACGTGCTCGACATGTTCGACGAATTTGCGGGACTTCGCCTCCTCCAGGATGGACAGCTTGCCGTCGCTGACCGCGATCCGCTGCTTGCCCGCGGCAAAGGTGCCGACGAACACAACTTCCTTGGCATTCTGGCTGATGTTGATGAAGCCGCCGGCGCCGGCGAGCTTCGGCCCGAACTTGCTGACATTGAGATTGCCGCTGTGGTCGACCTGCGCGAGGCCGAGAAAGGCGGCGTCCAGCCCGCCTCCGTCATAGAAGTCGAACTGGTAGGGCTGGTCGATCACGGCCTGGGTGTTGATCGCGGCGCCAAAGTCGATGCCGCTTGCGGGAATGCCGCCGATTACGCCCGGCTCGGCCGTCAGCGTGATCAGGTCGATGATCCGCTCTTCGTTGGCAACGGAGGCGATTCCTTCGGGCATGCCGATGCCGAGATTGACGACGCTGTTGGCCTTGAGTTCGAAGGCCGCGCGACGGGCGATGATCTTGCGCTCGCTCATCGGCATCTCGGGGAGCGATGCCGCGCGCACCCGGATCTCGCTGGAATAAGCCGGATTATATTGCGTGCCAAACGTCTGCCAATGATGCTCAGGCTTGGCCACGACGACGCAGTCGACGAGCACGCCGGGGATCTTGACCTGGCGCGGATTGAGGCTGCCGCTCTCGGCCACCCTCTCGACCTGCGCGATGACGATGCCGCCGGAATTGTGCGCGGCCATGGCAATGGCGAGCGCCTCCAGCGTCAGTGCCTCCTTCTCCATGGTGAGGTTGCCGTCGGGATCGCCAGTCGTGGCGCGGATGATGCCGACATGGATCGGGAACGTCTTGTAGAGCAGGCACTCTTCGCCCCCAAGCGTGATCAGCTCCACCATGTCCTCGGTGGTGCGCGCATTGAGCTTGCCGCCGCCGTGCCGCGGGTCGACGAAGGTCCCCATGCCGACGCGAGTGACATGGCCTGGCCGGTGTGCCGCGATGTCGCGGAACAGATGCGTGATCACGCCCTGCGGCAGGTTGTAGGCCTCGATCTGGTTCGCGATCGCCAACTGCTGCAGCTTCGGCGCAAGCCCCCAATGCCCGCCGATGACGCGGCGGACCAGGCCTTCATGCGCGAAATGGTTGAGGCCGCGATGCTTACCGTCGCCCTGGCCTGCGGCATAGACAAGCGTCAGATTGCGCGGCTTGCCTTGCGTATAGGGCGCATCGCCCTCATGGGAGAGATAGAGCTCTTCCAGCGCGATCGCGATTTCCTCGGCAAAGCCGATGCCGACGAAGCCACCGGTGGCCACCGTGTCGCCGTCGCGGATCAGCATGACCGCTTCGGCGGCCGTAACGACCTTGCCTTTCTCCGAGGTCGGTAAATAGGGCAAAGCGGGATGCTGGCTCACGGCATTCCTCCCGATCTCAGTGGATCGCACGCTATTGTTGTTGCTTTGAACGAAGTCTAGCGCGCGAGGCGGCCTTGGAACAGGCCGCTCCGCGGCAAGAGCCGAATTCAGGACTGAACTATCTTGCGTGTTTCCGTGGCGAAGTAGACCGACACCACCGTGATGATCGCGAGCGCGACCATGTAGAGCGAGATCGGCCAGGTTGCCGGCGCATAGGCCGTCATCAGGCCTGTCGCGATCAACGGCGACAGCGCGCCGGCGAAGATCGAGGCGAGGTTATAGCCGAGCGAGACGCCGCTATAGCGCACCTTGGTGCCGAACAGCTCCGACAGGAAGCTCGCCTGCGGGCCGTACATCGCGGCGTGTCCGATGGCGAGGCCCAGCACGATCGCGATCCAGGCGAGTTGCGGGTTCTTGGTCGACAGCAGCATGAACAGCGGGAACGACATCAGCGCCGAGAACACCGCGCCGAAGATGTAGATCGGCCGACGCCCGACCTTGTCGGACAGCGCGCCGAAGGCGGGGATGGTGAAGGTCTCGATCGCGGCTGCGATCAAGACGCCGTTGAGCATGTCCTGCCTGTTCATGCCGAGCGATTGCGTCGCAAAGGCGAGCACGAAGGTGGCGTAGATGTAGAAGAAGCCGTTCTCCGCAAAGCGCGCGCCCATCGCGAGCAGGATGTTCTTCGGGTACATCCTGATCGCCTCGAGGATCGGCATCTTCACCTCTTGCTTGGTGTCCTTGACCTTCTGGAACTCAGGCGATTCCGCGATGGTGAAGCGGATCCACAGGCCGACCAGCACCAGCGCGATCGAGAACAGGAACGGGATGCGCCAGCCCCAGGCATAGAGCTGGGCATCGGTCAGCAGCGCCGAGACCACCGAGAACACCAGCGTGCCGAGCACGAGGCCGAGCGGTGCGCCAAGCTGCGGCCAGCTGCCGTAGAAACCTTTCTTGTCTTCCGGCGCATGCTCGACCGCCATCAGCACGGCTCCGCCCCATTCGCCTCCTAAGCCAAAGCCCTGCACCAAGCGGCAGGTGACGAGCAGGATTGCGGCGCCGATGCCGGCGGTCTCGTAGGTCGGCAGGAAGCCGATGGCCGCGGTCGCCGCACCCATGATCAGCAACGTCAGGTACAGCATGGTCTTGCGGCCGATCTTGTCGCCGTAATGGCCGAACACGACGCCGCCGAGCGGGCGCGCGATGAAGCCGAGCGCATAGGTCGCAAACGCCAGCAGCGTCCCCATCATCGGGTCGAAGGTCGGAAAGAACAGCTTGTTGAAGATCAGCGCCGCGGCGGTGCCGTAGAGGAAAAAATCGTACCACTCGATCGCCGTGCCGATCAGGCTCGCGGTGGCGACCGTGACGTGCGAGGGCTGTCTCGCCTGAAGCTGATGGACTGAGATCGCGTCACTCATCCTTGCGTCCTCCCTGGTTTGCGAATGCGCATGTGCAACATGCGTCATTGTGCAAAAGCGAAGAGCAAGGTCCGCGCCAGATGCGGCGCCGATGAGCAAACTGGCTCAAATCCCGGCAATTTCAGCGTAGCACGCGGAAAAGGCAGGTCGATCGCAGTGTCAGGAATCCGAGACTCGTGACACGAGGAGTCTCGAAAGTCAGACGGGTTACGGCGCCTGAGCGGAGCGCACGACGGCGAGCCATTTACTCCGCTGTCGTCCCGGACAAGCGCGCCACAAGCGCGCGCCGATCCAGGATCCATAACCCCAGGAAGAAGATGCGGCGCAAGCTGACAACTGCGAGTCTGCGCCAAACTCAATCCTGTGGCTATGGATCCTGGATCTGCGCTTACGCTTGTCCGGGACGACACCGAGAGTTTGGCGACAGCTACCGCTCCATCCGGATCTACGATCTCAGACCGGCGCCGCCCCCGTCGTGAGGCCGAATTTGGCGAGCTTCTTGTAGAAGGTCGCGCGCGAGATCTGGAGCAGCTTTGCGGCTTCCGAGATCTGGCCGTTGCTGGCGGCGAGCGCCTGTTCGAGCGTGTGCTTCTCGAATTCCGCCTCGGCCTCGGCATAGGGCACGACCATGCCAGCCGCCCGCATCGTCGTGGCCGGCCTCGCATCCGTGCCGACGGGGAGGATGCGGGCGAAGTCGTCGCCGGTGAGCCGCCCGGAATCGCTCAGGATCAGCGCGCGCTCCAGGACGTTGCGAAGCTCGCGGACATTGCCCGGCCAATCGTAGCGGGCAAGCGCCGACAGCGCGCTCGGGGTGATCTTGGCGCTGACATGATCGCCGGAGGCGCTGATGTCCTCGAGTAGCCGGGCGCTGATCTCGGGGAGATCACCAAGGCAGTCGCGCAGGGGCGGCAGGTCGATCGAGAGCACGTTGAGGCGGTAATAGAGGTCGGGCCGGAACGCGCCGTCGCTGACGCGCTTGCGCAAGTCCACATTGGTGGCGGCGACCACGCGAACGTTCACCTTCGAGATCTTGTCCGATCCGAGCGGCTCGATCTCGCGCTCCTGCAACACGCGGAGCAGCTTGGCCTGCAATTGCAGCGGCATCTCGCCGATCTCGTCGAGAAACAGCGTGCCGCCGTCGGCGACCCGGAACTTTCCCTCGCGACCCCTGCGGTCTGCACCGGTGTAGGCGCCGGGCGCGGTGCCGAAAAACTCCGATTCGATCAGCGTGTCGGGGATAGCGGCGACGTTGACGCTGACGAACGGCTTCTCGGCGCGGGAGGAGGCGTTGTGGATGGCCTGTGCCAGCATCTCCTTGCCCGTTCCGGTTTCGCCGGTAAGCAGGACTGTGACGTTCTGTCGGGCGGCGCGGCCTGCGAGCTCCTTGGCCTGTGCGATCCCTGAGGTCTTGCCGACGAAGTCGGCAAAGGTGAAGCGTGCCGCGCGGGGGTTCGACAATTGCCGTCGCGCCAGCCGCAGATCGCTCTCGAGCTGGGCGACGCGCGAAAGCAGCGGCTTGAGACTCTCCAGATGGTCATAAAGCACGAAGCCGATCGCGCCAATGACGTTGCGCTGCTCGTCCTCGATCGGCATGCGCGTCACCACGAGCTGCTCGCCGCCGAGCTCCATGATGTCGAGCAGGATCGGCTCGCCTGTCTCGACCACCTTCCGCATCAGGCTGTTTGGAATGACCTCCTCGATCGGCCGCCCGATTGCCTCGGATGTGTGCTTGAGACCGAGCGAGGTGAGGTATTTCTCGTTGACGTAGATGACCCGCCCGCGACGGTCGATCGCAATCGCGCCTTCGCACAGATGCTCCAGCCGCTCGAACAACGTCACCATTGCCCGCGCGCGGACATAGGCGGGATCGCTGACATCGGGAGAAGTGCTGGGCATGGCGTGCCTCGGGGAGGTCCGCCTGTTATTAGCAAAAGCCAAGCAATTTCAAAGGGAAAAATCGGCGTGTCAGGTCTATCCCCCTCACCCTGAGGTGCACGTCCTGCGGCACGCCGCAGGGCGAGCCTCGAAGGGCGACGGCCCGGCTGGCAGCTCGGCCGAGCGTCCTTCGAGGCTCGCCTCACGATGCAGTCGCATCGCGGGCCTCACGCCTCATGACGGAGCTGATCTGGGTAGGCGCAGCGCTGTCTGTGCCGACGCGCAGCTTCAGGGCCGCGCCTTTACCGCCGGTATCCGCTCGCCCGCGAATAACCCTGCCGATTCTGCTGCGCCGGCCGACTCGCCACGTTGCCGCGCACCTCGCTTGAGACCGGGCTGGCGAGCTTCAGCTCCTCCAGGAAGATCGGTCGGGAAAAGTAATAGCCCTGCGCGTAGCGGATCTTGGTGGCAGCCTGGAGATAGGCGAGCTCCTCGAAAGATTCGAGACCTTCGGCGATCACGGTCATGCCGAGGGCTTCGCTCAAGGATTCGATTGCGCGCAAGATGCCCTGGCTGCGCGGACGCTTGTGGATGTCGGTGATGAAGGAGCGGTCGATCTTGATCTCGTCGGCAGTGATGTCGGCGAGCGCCGAGAGCGAGGAATAGCCGATGCCGAAATCGTCGATGGAGATGCCGACACCGAGCTTGCGGAACAGCGGCAGGATCTCGGACTGGAAGTGATTCTTGGCGACGAAGGCGTCTTCCGTCACCTCGATCATGAAGCGTTGCGGAAAGCCGGTGTCCTCCAGCGCCTGCGCAAAACTGCGCATGAATTCGGGGTTGCCGGCCTGCTTGGCAGCGACGTTGATGCTGATGGTCGCTTCCGCACCGAAGGTGTGGTTGATCGAATCGATCGATTTGACGATCTCGACGAGTACCAGGTGCGTGAGCTCGTCGATCAGCCCGAGTTCGCAGGCAAGATCGATGAACGAGCCGGGCGCCTGGATCACGCCTTCGTCGTCACGCAGGCGAACAAGGGCCTCGATGCCCTTTACGGCTTGCGTGCGGATGTCGACCTTGGACTGGAACGCGCAGCAGAAGCGCTTCTCGAGGATGGCGAGCCGCAGCGACTGCTCGATCTTCATCCGGGCCAGCGCCTCGCGCTCCATACCGGCATCGAAGAAAGCGGCGGATCCCTTGCCGTCGTTCTTGATGCGATACATCGCGATGTCGGCATTCTGGCGCAGCGTCTCGAAGCTGCGGCCGTGTTCGGGATAGATGCTGATGCCGACGGAGGTCGAGACGAAGATCTCGGAATGGTCGATGAAGAAGGGTGCGGTCAGCCGCTGCAACGTCGCCTGCATGAATTCGGCGACTTCCTCCAGGCTCTGGATCGGTGAGAGCAGCAGCAGGAACTCGTCGCCGGAAATGCGCGACAGCATGTCGGAATCGCGCAAGTCTCGCCCGAGCCGCTTCGCCAGCTCGGCCAGCAGTGCGTCGCCGACGGCATGACCGTAATAGTCGTTGATGTGCTTGAAATTGTCGACATCGAGAAAGGCCAGCGCAAATCGTTCGTCGGCACCATCGCGCGCGAGCAGGCTGTTGGAGCGATGCTCGATCACGCGCCGCGAGGGCAGGCCGGTTAGCTCGTCGAAATAGGCCGAGCGGAACAGCTGGTCCTCGAAATTCTTCTGCTCGGTGATGTCGGACGAGGCCGAGATCAACAGCTCGCGTCCGGCGTGGCGGACCGGGCGGTGTGTAGTCAGCAGCACCTGGCGTGCGGCTCCGTGGTGGAGCGCTTCCTCCGAGGTGACGGGTTGGCCGGACCTGAGGGCCTGCTGGCAAGCCTCGCGGCGCGGCGCGAGATCGGGCGAGGGGCGGCTGCCGTCCATGCCGAGCTGCGACGCCGCCAGATCGTTAACCAGTAGAAGCTTGCCCTGCGCGTCCTGCACGGTCAGGCCGGCAGGCAGCATTCTAACGATTTCCTTGAGAAATCCGAGTTCGGCTTCGTTCGCGCCGTCGTATGCGTTGTCGTTCATAGAAGTCATGAATCTTGTTGTTTCAGCGCGCCTTTGCAATGGGCGCGATCATGCGCAGTTCCCTCTTAGGTTTGGTTAAGGGGTCCGAAGAAATACGGCGGTGCTTTGTGAGAAACTTGCGACGATGTGAGGCGCGCCGTCGATCGTCATTAACAGAAGGTCAACGGTGCTTGCGAAAGCGCGAGCGCTGCGCGCGGTCGCTTTCGCTTGCGGGAACGGCATCATTTTCATTCATTCAATCGACGCGAGCTCCCGAGGTCGCCCCACCTCTCCCTGTTCGGGGAGAGGTGACCCAAATCTATTCACTCCGGGGAATACGACATTGCATGGTGCAATGCAGCCCGGTCTTCAAATAGGAGACCTCGGTCTTGCCGTCGAAGGCGGAAAGCGCCGATTTCAGCAGCTTGGTGCCGAAGCCGGGCGCGGAGATTTCGCCGATGGTTGGTCCCTCGGTTTCGTCCCACGTGATGGTTAGACGATCGTCGCTGACGGTCCATGACACCTGCAACAAGCCGCGCGGCGAGGAGAACGCGCCGTATTTGCCGGCATTGGTGGCAAGCTCGTGAAACATCAGTGACAGCGTGACCGCCAGCTTCGGCGGCAGGAACAGCCGCTCGCCATTGAGGGTGAAGCGGACATGGCCGTAGGGGCCGAGCTCGGAGATCAGGAGATCGCGGATGTCGCAGCCAGCCTTGTCGATCCGCGAGATCAGATCATCGGTTGCCGCCAGGGATCGCAGCCGCGGGTCGATCCGAGCCCAGACCTGCGGCTCGTCGTGCAGCACCTGATGCAGCACGGCATGCACGGTCGATAGCTTGTTCTTCAGCCGGTGCTGCAGCTCATCGACCAGAACCTTGCGATAGTCCTCCTCCTCGATCAGGCGGCGGGAGATCCGCCGCTGCTCCGCCAGCTTGGTGCGGTAGTGCTCGACGCCCCAAATGGTGAGCGCCGAGACGCCCCAATAGAGTGTCAGCAGGACGAATCGCGCGCGATCAGGGGGGAGATCGCCGAAATTCAAGATGACGCCGAGCACGCCGCCGACGAGAGCGGTCACGACGCCGATCCGAGCACCTCCGAAGGCCGCCGCAAAGAACACGGCGGGAAAGTACGGCGTGAAGTAGACGTCGGGACGCACATGCGCGAGTGCCCAGCGGGCCAGGGTCGCAAGCAGCAGGCAGGCCACCGCAAACGCAATGCTCAGGCCAAATGACGGCGGCGCCACGCCCTGCCAGCCCTTGCGGAATTCGTCGATCAGCTTCCCCATGCGCAGCCCGGTGACGATGTGCGTTCGAAAATCGAGTGGCGGTCGAGGATGTTACGCATCTCGCACGCGCAAGCATAGCTTGCCTTGCCGGGAGCCGGCAGAAATAGTGATGGCCACGGCACCGACCGTCGCGGCGACGTCATCGATCGGTGTCCGCCATTTGGCGTCGAATCATTCGAAAACCGGGACATTCCACGGGTAGGCTGAACGGGAAGATCACGGGCAGGGCGAGCGTGATCGGGTAGCGCACCGCGGAAGTCTTCGTTGCCGAAGGTGCCAAAATTGTGATCGCTGGCAGAGCATGCCGGAAGGCGAGAGTGCAGCCGCGAGCAAGGATGTCGTAGGGTGGGTTAGACGGCGTCCGCGCAAAGCGCAGGCGCTGGCGTAACCCACCACTTCTATTACCGGGGACACCAAAGGGGTGGGTTACGCCAGCGGACTGCGCTCCGCGCAGCCCGTGCTAATCTAACCCACCCTACGAGACCGCCTTCAGCTTTACCCGCAATCCATCCCGCGGCTTCGGGATCGGCCACATCTGCCAATCCGGCTTGTAGCCCTCTTCCAGCGACACCTCGATGTTTTGCAGGAAGTGCCGTGCGAAACATTTCGCCTGCATGTAGGCGAAATGCAGGCCGAGGCACATATGGGCGCCGCCGCCGAACGGGACCCAGGCGAAGCGATGCCGGTTGCGCTGGGCCTCTTCGGTGAAGCGCAGGGGATCGAAGCGATCCGGCTCCGGCCAGATTTCGCTCATGTGGTGCGTGTAGAGCGGATTGACGCCGACCGCAGTGCCGGCGGGAATGGTAAATCCCTTGAAGGTGAAATCGCGCATCGCACGGCGCGGCATCGAGGGCACCGGCGGCTTGATCCGCAGCGCCTCCCTGAACGCCATTTCCGCCAGCGGCATCTTTTCGAGATGGTCGAAGCTGCTCGGCGCGTCCGGAGCAAGCCCGAGCGCAAGAACTTCCGCGCGCAGCTTGTCCTGCCAGTCCTTGTTGGCGGCGAGCTCGCCGATGAAGGAGGTCAGCGACGAGGTCAGCGTGTCGTGCGCCGCCATCATCAGGAAGCTCATATGGTCGATGATGTCCTGATCGGACAGCAGGGCGCCGTCCTCGTGGGTTGCGCGGCAGAGCTGCGAGAACAGATCGTCGCCGCCGTGATTGCCGCGGCGGAGCGGAATCTGCTGGCGGAAATAGGCGACGATGCGTTTGCGGCCCGCAACGCCGCGCGCCATCTGGGTGCCGGGCAACGGCCGGCGGATTGGCGCGACGGCAGCCGCCACCATGTCGACGAAGGCGCGGTTGATCTCGTCCACCTCCGGTCCGATATCGGCGCCGAGGAAGGACGCTGCCGCCAGATCGAGCGTGAGCTGCTTCATCGCCGGATAAAGCTTCATCTCGCCGGGCCTGGCCTTCCACTGCGCGACGCGCGCTGAGATGCCGCGGTCGAGATCGCTGAGATAGGACTTCATCGGTCCCGACTTGAACGCGACCGACAGCGCCTTGCGATGCAGCCGGTGCTCGTCGAAATCGAGCAGCATCAGGCCGCGCGGAAACAACAGGCCCAGCACCTTGTTCCAGCCATGGGTCGACGAGAACAGTTTCTGCTGGTCGAACAGCACGAGCTCGTTGGCCTCGGGGCCAAGCAACACGACATTGGTCTCGCCGAAAATATGGGTGCGGTAGACCGGCCCGTATTTGGCGCCGTTCGCCTCGATATGGCCCTTGGGATCGGCGAGGACCTGAAAGGTCTTGCCGATGATCGGCCAGCCCTCGTCGCCGGGGATGTGGGTCAGCGCATTGCGCTTGGGCGCGGTATACGGAAGCGCAGAGGCGGCCACATTCTGCATCGACATGACGATTGCTCCGGATGGCTGGTACGCTCAGCTTAGCACAGCTGGATGCAGAAACGATGCGGCGGTATTGACGTGCGAAGGTGTCGCGGTGCAGTTCACCTCTCCCCGCTGGGGAGAGGTGAAACCCGGCCCGCCGATCGCATTCGCTGCCTTTTCGCTCCCTTAAAGCCTATCGCTTGGCCGCTTCCTTCTGCAGATCCGGCGCGTTCACGGCGGGAATGGCGACGCGGCCGGGGCCGGTCACCTTCAGCGCCTCGGCGGCCTTCTCGTTCTGCATGATCTTGGCCATCACGGCCTGGCCCGCACGCTCGAAGATCGCGCGGTTCTCGATCACGAATTTTTGCGACCTGCGCAGCCCGTCGATATAGCCGTTGATCTCGGGCACGACGTAGCGCGCGACCATGTCCCAGCTCCGGCGGGTCGCTTCCGGATTGGCCCAGTCGTGCACGAATCCGATGATGGCCCCGATTCCGCCGGAGACCTCCATCACGTTCTTGATGGATTTGACGAGATCGTCGGGCGTGCCGATGGTGGATGCGGCGCCTTCGACGAATGCGGTCTTGTCGACCGCCTCGTCCGGCGAGGAGAATGCAGTCAGGCCCGGCCGCTGCAGCGTGCCGACATTATATTCGTTGTGCCAGCGCATCAGCCCGGCGCCGGCCTCCTTGCGAGCCTGCTCGCGGCTCTCGGCGATGTGGAAGGCCAACAGCACGCGCCAGTCGGCACGGTTGACCGTGGTGCCGTGCTTTTTGGCGGCGTCCTCGGCGAACTGCCATTGCTGCTGCAGCGACATCAGGCCCTGCGTCGTCATCGAGCCCAGCGAGATGATGCCGATGCCGTATTTGCCGGCGAGCGTCATGCCCGATGGCGAGATTTGCGAGGCCACCACGAACGGCATCTCCTCCTGCAAGGGCAGGATCTGCAGCGCCGCATCGTTCATGGTGAACCAGTCGCTTTTTGCGGTCACGCGCTCGCCGTTGAAGAGGCGGCGGATCAGGTCGATCGCCTCGTCCTGGCGGTCGCGCTGCGTCATCGGGTCGATGCCGAGCGTATGTGCGTCGGAGGCCAGTGCGCCGGGGCCGGAGCCGAAGATGGCGCGGCCGCCGGTCATGTGGTCGAGCTGCACCATGCGCTGGGCGACGTTGAAGGGATGATGATAGGGCAGCGATATCACGCCGGTGCCGAGCTTGATCCGCTTGGTTCGCTCGCCGGCTGCGGCCAGGAACATCTCGGGCGAGGCGATCATCTCCCAGCCGGAGGAATGATGCTCGCCGCACCAGAACTCGTCATAGCCGAGTGCATCCAACTGCTCGACCAGGTCGAGATCGCGCCGGAACTGGAGCATCGGATGCTCCCCGATCGGGTGATGGGGGGCTAGGAAAGCTCCGAATTTCAGGCGCGCCATGGCGTTCTCTCCGGCTGTCATTTTCTGTTTATTTGAGATGATGAGGCTACGTGCTGGTCGACGCGAACGCAATCGCGTGATGTCCCGCGCAGCGGAATGCTGGCATGCGGCCAAGCGAGGTCGTTCGTCATGGCCGGGCTTGTCCCGGCCATGACGACACCGGAGTACGGGAATCCTACCTCTGAGGTAATCGCGCCACCGCGCGCGATCTGAAATCATCGGGCATTGACCTCCAGAACCATGCGCCAATGCATCAAATCGTCACAAAGCCCGTTGCTTCGACCCGCCGCTGGTGGGTGCTGGCGATCGTCGTCGCCGCGCAGTTCATGTTCGGCGTCGACGCGTTCGTGGTCAACGTCGCCATTCCCACCATTGCAGTCGAGCTGAAGGCCACGCCGGCGCAGATCGAATCCGTCATCGCGATCTACCTGATCGCGTACGCCACGCTGGTCGTCACCGGCGGCCGTCTCGGCGACATCCACGGCACCAAGAACGTGTTTCTCGCCGGCGTAATCGGCTTTACCGCGACGTCACTGTGGTGCGGTCTCGCGCAATCCGGGGCCGAACTGATCGTCGCGCGGCTGGCGCAGGGCGCGACCGCGGCGCTGATGGTGCCGCAGGTGCTGGCGACGCTGCACCTGCTTTTCACGGACGAATCGCGCAGCCGCGCCTTCGGCATCTACGGCATCGTGCTGGGGCTTGCGGGCGCCGCGGGCTTCTTGCTTGGCGGCCTGCTGGTCACGATTGATCTTGCCCACACCGGCTGGCGCGCGGTGTTCTTCGTCAACGTGCCCTGCGGCCTCCTCATTGCGATGACGGCCTGGCGCATCATGCCCACGGTGCCGCGGCGATCCGGCACCAAGCTCGACATCAAGGGCAGCCTGGTCCTGTTCGCCGGCTTGTTGTGCCTGATCGGCCCGCTGCTGTTCGGCCATGACGTCGGCTGGGCGCCGTGGCTGTGGGTGGTGATGGGAGGCGGCGGCGCGATCCTGTTCGCGTTCGTGCGGCTCGAACACGGGGTCCGTCGCGCCGGCGGCATGCCGTTGATTGATCTGACGCTGCTTTCCGATGCCGCGTTCCTGCGCGGGCTCGGCGCGGCCTGCTTTTTCTTCGCCGCCAATCTCTCGTTCTATCTGGTGATGACGCTGTTCATGCAGCGCGGCTTGATGATTGCGCCGCTCGCCGCGGGCCTTGCCTTCATCCCGCTCGCGCTCGCCTTCGTCGTCGCTTCGCGCCACAGCGGTTCGCGCGCGAAGCATCGCGGCACCAAGGTGTTGATCGAAGGTTGCGCGCTGCAGATCGCGGGCCTCGCCGCGCTCGCGCTTGTAGCATTTGGCGTCGATGCGCCGACGCCGGTCATGCTCGCGCTCGTCATGATCGTCTTCGGCTACGGCCAGGGGCTGGTGATGGCGCCGCTCTCGGCGGCGGTGCTCTCGACCGTGAAGCCGGTCGCCGCCGGTTCAGCCTCCGGCATGTACGGCACCATTGCGCAGATCGGAAATGCGGCCGGAGTGGCCGCAATCGGCGCGGTGTTCTTCGCGGTCGAAACGTTGCAATCAGCGCGCGCAGCTTTTCTCGTTTCGCTCGCGCTGTTTGCGGCGTTAATCATGATCTGCGCCGCATTCCTGTCATGGATGCGTCGCGCATCTGCGCGAAGTTGAGGCAGTGCGGTTAATACGTGCGGATTCCTGCGGGAATCCGCCCGTTTTCGAGGTGATTGGCAGCACACGGTCTTTTCAATTTGCACTGCAGCAACTATCTGGTCTGGGTAAACGTTGAAAGCTGCCCACCAGGAATTTGCCGTGTCGCTTGCCCGTAATGTCGATCTCTTGAGACGTCTGCCAAGGCTGGACGGCCTGCGCCTGCCCGATTTCGGCACGAGCGCCGGGGCCTCCAGTCCGCTGCAGGAGATCACCGGCTTCGGCGACAATCCCGGCGCCTTGCGCATGTTCGCGTTCGTGCCGGCGCAACTGCAGAAGCCGCACGCGCTTGTTGTCGTGCTGCATGGTTGCGGCCAGACCGCAGCAAGTTACGATCTCGGTGCGGGCTGGTCGACACTGGCGCGTCACTACGGCTTCGCGCTCGTCATGCCCGAGCAGCAGCGCATCAACAATGCCAATACCTGCTTCAACTGGTTCAACCCCGAGGACACCGCGCGCGATAGCGGCGAGGCGCGATCGATCCGCGAGATGGTCGCCCATATGGCCAGGGCGCATCGCATCGATCCCAGGCGTGTCTTCATCACCGGCCTCTCTGCCGGCGGCGGCATGACCTCGGTGATGCTCGCGACCTATCCTGAAGTGTTCGCGGCCGGTGCGGTAATCGCCGGATTGCCCTACGGCATCGCCTCGAACCTGCGCGAAGCGCTGGACGGCATGTTCCATTCCCCTGAAAGGCCCGAGCGCGAGCTCGGCGATTTCGTGCGGCGGGCCTCCAACCATCGCGGGCCCTGGCCGAAGATTTCGGTGTGGCACGGCAGCGCCGATCGCACCGTCAATCCCGGCAACGCCAATGAGATCGTCAAGCAATGGCTCGATCTGCACGATCTGCCGGCGACGCCGATGGCCGAGACCAACGTCGACGGCTATCCGCGCCAGGCCTGGTGGAACAAGGACGGCGAGACGCTGGTCGAATCCTACGCCATCACGGGCATGGCCCACGGCACGCCGCTTGGACTTGCCGACAATGACCAGCGCTATGGCGTCGAAGGCGCATTCCTGATCGAGGCCGGCATTTCGTCGTCCTACCACATCGCGAAGTTCTTCGGCCTCACCGGATGGATTCCGGACGCGAAGAAGGCGCAGGCCAAACCTGCACGTTCACCCGCGCCGCATCTCGCCCGCACGATCCGGGCGAAGGTCGCGGAAGAAGAGGCCGAGCCGAAGCGCGACCAGCCTCGCGGCTTCGATCTCGGCCAGATCATCACCCGCGCGCTGACCGCCGCGGGCTTGATGAAGTAGGTTCAAGCCGTCGCGTCGATCATCTCGATCGGCGTCGCCGTGACCTCGCCGCCGGAGACCTGTCGCGTCATCGCGGAATAGTGCTTGAAGAAGTCGCGTGATTGCAGCGTCTTCTGCGCGTCCTCGTCGGCCACGCTGGCGAGGTGGAAATAGTTGTTGTCGTCGCGGTTCTTCAGGACGCGATAGCCGATCCGTCCCTTCAGCTCCGGATCGGCGTCGATCGCCTTGATGAAGCGGCCGATCTCGCGGTGCCACTCTTCCGTCGTGCCGTTCCTGAATTGGTACTTGATCATGAAGTGCTTCATGTGACGCTCCCTGTTCGTCATGTGCACCATCATCTGCGGCTTGTGTGCCGTCCTGCAAGTACGGACAAAATTGATAGTATGGACTTTTTCGGCGTCGCTCCTATCCTTCTTTCTTCGGAGGAAACGACATGGCAAAAGCGTCCGCACGAGCCTGCCCGGTCACAGCGTTCCAGAAGATGATCAGCGGCAAGTACAAGCTGCGCATCGTCTGGGATTTGAAGGACGGCCCGCGCCGCTATGGCGAAATCCGCAGCGGCCTCTTGCGCGGCGCATCCGGCAGCGCCGCGATCACCCCGCGGGTGCTCAGCCGCGAGTTGAAGGCGCTGACCGCGAGCGGTCTGATCGATCGCAAGGATTTTGGCGAGGTGCCGCCCAAGGTCGAGTATCGCCTGACCCGCAAAGGCAAGAGCTTCGTGCCGGTCATCGCCGCGATCCGTGAATGGGGCGAGCGCAATCTCGGCGAAGCGGCGGCGCTGGCGGACGCCGCCGAGTAAACCCTACATCTCGCCGGTGATGAACGGATTGGTCATCCGCTCCTGGCCGATGCTCGAGCCGGCGCCGTGGCCGCAGATGAAGCCGACGTCGTCGCCGAGCGGCAGCAGCTTGGTCTTGATCGAGTTGATCAGCGTGGCGTGACTGCCGCCGGGCAGATCGGTGCGCCCGACCGAGCCGGCGAACAAGACGTCGCCGACATGGGCGAATCGCAAATCCCCGTTGAAGAACACCACGCTGCCCGGCGAGTGACCGGGACAGTGCAGGATGTCGAAGGTCAATCCGCCGATCGACACGGTGTCGCCTTCGTCGAGCCAGCGGTCCGGTGCGAAATTGCGCACCCCCGTCATGCCGAAGCGCGCGCCGCTCTCCACGACATTGTCGAGCAGGAATTTGTCGGCGAGATGCGGGCCCTCGATCGGCACCTTCAGCGCGTCGCGCAAATCGGCGGCGCCGCCGACATGGTCGATATGGCCGTGCGTCAGCCAGATCTTCTCCACGGTGACGCCGGTCTGCTTGATGGCTTCCAGGATCTTCGGCACGTCGCCGCCGGGATCGATCACCACGGCCTTTTTCGAAGGCTCGTCCCAGATGATGGTGCAGTTCTGCTCGAACAGCGTCACGGGGACGATGATCGCGCCGGCCTTGGATTGAGTTTCATTTTGCTCGGTCATGGCGCCACAATGCCGATTTTTGCCATGTCGCCAAGCAAAAGATTCATGCGAAGGGTCGGGGAACAGGTCACACGGCCGTCCCAATTGGCTCGCCAATCTGAACCGGGGCGATGCTTCTGCGTTCTCCCGCGCGAGAGGCAGTCTTTGGAAGGTATCCGACATGGCTCAGGGCGAAAACTGGTGGCGCGACGGAATCTTCTACCAGATCTATCCACGCTCCTTTCAGGACTCGAACGGCGATGGCGTCGGCGATCTCGCCGGCATCCTCAGGCGGCTGCCCTATGTGAAGTCGCTCGGCGTCGACGCGATCTGGCTGTCACCGATCTTCCCCTCGCCGATGGCCGATTTCGGCTATGACATCTCCGACTACACCGGCGTTGATTCGCTGTTCGGCACGATGGCGGATTTCGATGCGCTGCTGGCGGCTGCGCATGAGGCCGGATTGAAGCTGATCCTCGATCTCGTCCCGAACCACACCTCCGATCAGCATCCCTGGTTTGTCGAGAGCCGCGCCTCGCGCGACAATCCCAAGCGCGACTGGTACATCTGGCGCGATCCCGCCCCCGACGGCGGCGTGCCGAACAACTGGCTGTCCGAATTTGGCGGCAGTGCGTGGGCTTTCGACGAGCCCACGGGGCAGTACTACTATCACGCCTTCCTCGCGCAGCAGCCGGACCTCAACTGGCGCAATCCTCAAGTTCGCACCGCGATCTACGACGTAATGCGGTTCTGGCTGGAGAAGGGCGTCGACGGCTTTCGCGTCGACGTGATCTGGCACCTGATCAAGGACGCCGGATTTCGCGACAACCCGCCGAACCCGCGATATGTCGAGGGCCGACCGCCGAACGAAAAGATCCTCACCCAATATTCCACCGACCAGCCCGAAGTGCACGATGTCATCGCCGAGATGCGGCGCGTCACGGATTCGTACGATGCACGCGTCCTGATCGGTGAGATCTATCTGCCGCTGCACCGTCTCATGGCCTATTACGGCAACGATCTCACCGGCGCACAGATGCCGTTCAATTTCGCGCTGCTCTCGACCTTCTGGAGCGCGCGCTCGATCGAGAAGATCATCGAGGATTACGAGAAGGCACTCCCCAGGGGCGCCTGGCCGAACTGGGTGCTCGGCAATCATGATCGCCCGCGCGTGGCCAGCCGCGTCGGACCCGAGCAGGCCCGCGTCGCCGCCATGTTGCTGCTGACCCTGCGCGGCACCCCGACGCTCTATTACGGCGACGAGATCGGCATGCATCAGCTCGCGATCGCGCCGGAGGATGTGCGCGATCCCTTCGAGAAGAACGTGCCCGGCATCGGGGTCGGTCGCGACGGCTGTCGCACGCCGATGCAGTGGGATTCGTCCGATTTTTCCGGCTTCTCCGAGACCAAGCCGTGGCTGCCGCTGCCGGAAGATCATGTTCGCGAGAACGTCGTCAACCTCGACGCGGACGCGCGCTCGATCCTGAGCCTCTACAAGCGCCTGATCGCGTTGCGCAAAACCTGTCCGCCGCTGGTCTCGGGCGACTATGATCCGATCGCGGCACAGGGCGATCTGCTGATCTATCGTCGCGAGGCGGAGGGCAGGGCGGTCATCGTCGCGCTCAATCTCGGTCCTGATCCGATCGCCGTCACCACCAGCGCGGTCCGCTTCGGCAGCGAGATCCTGCTGTCGACATTCCTGGACCGCGAGGGGGAGCGGCTGGAGGGCGTGCTGGATCTGCGCGGCAACGAGGGCGTGGTGGTGATGCCGCCGAGCTGAGTGGGGGGTAAGCGTCATCGTATTCTCGGACCGTCATCCCCGGCCGCGCGAAGTGGCGCGCCCTGGAATGACGGCGCGCTACACCTGGTCCGGCTTCTTCCCCCCTTACTTCGCCCCATTCACATCACTCCGCTTCAGCAGATAATCCAGCCCGCCGACGCGGTACCAGCGATAGCCATATGGCTCCAGCACGACGCGGTGCAGGCCGCGCTTGTCGGCGTGGCTGTGGTCCTCTGCAAGCAGATTGATCAGGTGTTTTCCGGCTTCGCCCGGCAAACCCGCGGAGAACGCGATCTCGCGCGGCTTCTCGTTGAGATTATGCAGGATCAGCACCGAATTGTTGCGCCAGTCATAGCGGATGATGAACACGGCAGGATCGCGCGTCGGGATCACGGTGAAATCGCCCCAGCCGACCTCCGGCACCTCCTTGCGCATGCGGATGATGCGTTCGGTCCAGTTCAGCATCGAATTGGGATCGCGCCGCTGCTTGGCGACATTGACGTGCGGATAGCCGTAAGGCCCTTCGTTGATGACGGGGATCGCGGGCCTGTTGCTCTTGGTGAAGCCGCCATGCGGCTCGGTCGACCATTGCATTGGCGTCCGCGCGCAGTTGCGTTCGGGCAGCGAGAGATCGTCGCCCATCGCGATCTCGTCGCCATAGCGGATCACAGGCGTTCCCGGCAGCGTGCACATCAGGCTGTAGGCGAGCTCGAGTCGCCGGCGGTCGCCGCCCAGCATCGGCGCAAGACGGCGCCGGATGCCGCGATCGTAGAGTTGCATGTCCTTGTCGGGACCGAAGCATTTGAACACCGTCTCGCGCTGCGCCTTGGTCAGCCGTCCGAGATCCAGCTCGTCATGATTGCGCAGGAACAGGCCCCATTGCGCCGAGGCCGGGCGTGGCTTGGTTGCTTTCAGCGCCTTCGCCAGCGGGCGCGAGTCGCTCGACGCCAGCGCATAGAACAGGTGCTGATTGACCTGGAAGTTGAACATCATGTGCATGCGGTCGGCATCGCGGCCGAAATATTCGAGGTCGGTATCCGGCAGCACGTTGGCTTCGGCCAGGATGATGGCATCGCCCTCCCGCCATTGCAGGAATTCGCGGAAGGTGCGCAGCATGTCGTATTGCTCGACGGGCTTTCTCACCTTCGCGCCCTTGGTCGCGATCACGAAGGGCACTGCGTCCATGCGAAAGCCTGATACGCCAAGCTGGATCCAGAAGCCCATGATCTTCAGGATCTCCGCCTGAACAAGCGGATTCGACGTGTTGAGATCGGGCTGGAAATCGTAGAAGCGATGGAAGTAGTACGCGCCGGCTTCCTTGTCGCGCGTCCAGGTCGATTTCTGGACGCCGGGAAAAACCATGCCCTTGTTGGCGTTAGCGGGCTTCTTGTCGGACCAGACATACCAGTCGCGATAGGGTGAGTTCTTGTCGCGGCGAGCCTCCTTGAACCAGTGATGCTGATCGGAGGTGTGGTTGACAACGAGGTCGATGATGACGCGGATGCCGCGCTGCTTGCAGCCATGGGTGAACTCGACGAAATCGCCGAGGGTGCCGTAACGGGCATCGACGCTGTAATAATCGGCGACGTCGTAACCGTCGTCGCGGCCCGGCGAGGTCTGGAACGGCATCAGCCAGATCGTGGTGATGCCGAGACCGTGCAGGTAGTCGAGCCGCCGCAACAGTCCCTTGAAGTCGCCGATACCGTCGCCATTGGCATCCATATAGGTGCCGACCGACAGGCAATAGATGATGGCGTTCTTGTACCAGAGATCGTCGATCATGCTCCGCAGCCTCGATGCTCCCGCCGAGGGTAGCGGCGGCTGCGTGATAAGTGATTGGGGAACGAGAGGTTCCGCATCCCGCCGCTTTCGCCCGGACGACAGCGGGGATGGAATCGGCTAATCTCCTGTCATGGACAACACCGCCCGCATCACCGTCGTTCCGCCACCCGATCGCCGCCAATCGGAAACAGCGCTCGCGGTCGCGCGCGGCACGGCGCGGCTGTTGCGTTCACTCGGCTTTTCCTGCATCAGCGAATTGCCGCTGCCGTCGGGCCGCCGTGCCGATCTCGTGGCGTTGAACGAGCGCGGTGAAATCTGGATCGTGGAGATCAAATCATCGGTGGAAGATTTGCGCGCTGACCAGAAATGGCACGAATACCGCGCCCATTGCGACCGGCTGTTCTTCGCCTTCACGCGGGACCTGCCGTGCGAGATCTTTCCTGAAGATACCGGCCTGATCATCGCCGATGCCTATGGCGCGCACATGCATTGCGAGGCGCCCGAGCACAAGATCGCTGCAGCGACCCGCAAGCAGATGACGGTGCGGTTTGCGATGGCCGCAGCGCTGCGCATCAACCGCCTGGTCGATCCGCAAGGGCACGCCGATTTTTGGGAGTAGCTTTCTGCGTAGGGTGGGTTAGCCGAAGGCGTAACCCACCTCTTCTGCAGCATCCGCGGCGCTAGACAGTGGTGGGTTACGCCAAGCGGTTTGCGCTTCGCGCAATCCGCAGGGCTAACCCACCCTACGAGCCCGTTTACCTCGGCGCGCGCTTGGCCAGGATCCGCTGCAGCGTACGGCGGTGCATGTTCAGCCTTCGCGCCGTTTCCGAGACGTTGCGGTTGCACATCTCGTAGATGCGCTGGATGTGTTCCCAGCGCACGCGGTCGGCGGACATCGGGTTCGCCGGCAGCTCGGATTTTTCAGCGTTGGTCGAGAGCAGCGCGGCGACGACGTCGTCGGCATCCGCGGGCTTCGAGAGATAATCGATCGCGCCCATCTTCACCGCGGTGACGGCGGTGGCGATGTTGCCATAGCCGGTGAGCACGATGGCACGGGCTTCGGGGCGCTTCTTCTTCAGCGCGGAGACCACGTCGAGACCGTTGCCGTCACCGAGTCTGAGATCGACCACGGCGAAAGCGGGCGCGGCTTTGCCGATTTGCGCAAGGCCATCCGAAACCGTGTCACATGACGTCACCGCGAAGCCGCGTGTCTCCATGGCGCGCGACAGGCGCTCCAGGAACGGCTTGTCGTCTTCCACGATGAGAAGCGAGCGGTCGGTCTGTTCGTTCAGCTCAGCGATGGCGTTCAAGGTTTTGTCCTCTCTCCTGCACATCTACATATGGCGTCGCAATCTGGTGGTGCCAAGGCCGCCAATAGTCGATCGGGCCTCACGTGCGACGCAAGGTCGCGCCTATCCTATTGTTTCCTCGAGGCTCTCGATAGCCTCAAATCGCTCGCGCGGCCATGCGATCTGCACCACCGCGCCGTGTTCCGGAAAGGTCCTGTTGGTAAACGAGACCTTCGCTCCGGTGCGTTCGAGCAGCGTACGGGCGATGAACACGCCAAGCCCCAGGCCGCCGCCGGCGTCCTGGGAACGCCGCCGCGACAGATAAGGCTCGCCGATCCGTTTCATGAGGTCGGGCGGTATGCCGGGGCCGTCGTCGGAGATCACGATCTCGATGGTTTCGTTGTTCCACCAAGCGTTCACCTCCACCGTGGTGCGCGCGAAATCGACGGCATTCTCGACGATGTTGCCGACGCCGTAGAGCACCGCCGGATTGCGCGATCCGACCGGCTCGGTTGAGGCTGCCACCGCAATCCGCACCTTGATGTCGACGCCGAAATCGCGGTGTGGCGCCACCACCTCCTCGATCAGCTCGGACAATTTCATGCGGTCGAATGGCGCGCCGGTCGAGGAGAGCTGGGTGATCTTGCTCAAGATATCGCGGCAGCGCTGCGTCTGTTCTCGCAAGGTCTTGAGGTCGCCGGCGAAGCTCGGGTCCTTCACCGTCTTCTCCAGCTCGCGTGCGATCAGGAAGATGGTCGCGAGCGGCGTGCCGAGCTCGTGCGCAGCAGCGGCGGCGAGGCCGTCGATCTGGGTCAGATGCTGCTCGCGCGTCAGCACGAGCTCGGTCGCGGCCAGCGCGTCGGCGAGCTTGCGTGCCTCCTCGGTCACCTGAAATGAATAGAGGCTGGTGACGCCGATCGCGAGCACGATCGAAAGCCAGACGCCGACGAGATAGATCGGTGGCAGCACCACGGGATCTTCCGCATCCCATGGCAGCGGGAAATGAAAGAAGAACAGGATCGAGGCGCAGGCCACGGCCAGGATGCCAAGGCCGAAGGTCAGCCGCGCCGGCAAAGCGGTCGCCGAGATCAGGACCGGCGCCAGGAACAGGAACGAGAACGGATTCTGCAGTCCGCCGGTAAAGAACAGCAGCCCGGCCAGTTCCACGATGTTCAGCGCCAGCAGTCCCGCCGCCTGGATCGGCTCCAGCCGCCGCATCGGGTTCACCGCGGTCTGGAGCACCAGGTTGAGCACGGCCGAGACGCCGATGATGCTGACGCAGGGCACGATCTCGACCTCGAACTCGAGCCCCTGCGCCACGACGAAGATCGCAGCCAACTGGCCCAGCACCGCGAGCCAGCGCAGCCGCAGGATCGTATCCAGGCGGATGTGTCGTTGCGACGGACGGAAGTCGGAAGCTGAGGTCTCGGTCATGGCAGGCCAATCTAGCGGTGCGCGTGTCCGATCACAAACACGCGGGCCCACATCCGGTCTGGTTGCGAGCTATCGAGATCAAGTCAATCAAGTCTTGCGCTCCACCGTGCAATGGCGGAAGAACGCCTCCAGCATGACCGGGAATGACAACGCTTCAAGCCGGCCGACTGTCGCGGATGACATTTCGTCCGCGGCCATCGAGGTCGATTGCCTCGTCAAGGTCTACAAGCAGACCCGTGCGGTGGACGGCATCTCCTTTTCGCTTCCCCTCGGCAGCATTACCGGGCTGCTGGGCGGCAACGGCGCCGGCAAGACCACCACCATCGCCATGATCATGGGGCTGGTGCTGCCGACCTCCGGCCGCGTCCGCGTGCTCGGCCACCGGATGCCCGAGGAGAGTGCCGAGGTGCTGGGGCGGATGAATTTCGAGAGCCCCTATGTCGACATGCCGATGCGGCTCACGGTGCGACAGAACCTCACCATTTTCGGCAAGCTCTATGCGGTGAAGGACGTCGCCGACCGCATCTCCAGACTGGCCGCCGAGCTTGACCTCAACGATTTCATCGACCGCGCCAACGGCAAGCTCTCCGCCGGCCAGAAGACCCGCGTCGCGCTGGCCAAGGCGTTGATCAATCAGCCCGAGCTGCTGTTGCTGGACGAGCCGACCGCTTCGCTCGACCCCGATACGGCCGACTGGGTGCGGGCGCATCTGGAGCGCTACCGCAAGGACAACAACGCCACCATCCTCTTGGCCTCGCACAACATGCTCGAGGTCGAGCGGCTCTGCGACCGCGTCATCATCATGAAGCGCGGCCGCGTCGAGGACGACGACACGCCCGATGCCATCATGGCCCGCTACAACCGCACCACGCTGGAAGAGGTGTTCCTGGACGTCGCGCGCGGGCGGAGCAATGGAGCGAAGGAGGAGGCAAGATGAGGTGTCCTCTGTGTCTCAGCCGTCATTCCGGGTTCGATGCTGCGCATCGCCCCGGAATGACAGGTCCTTTCAAGACGAGGGAGCTGCCATGACCGACATCTCCCTCCACCGCGGCATCTCGGCGCACCGCATCGGCGCGATGATCCTGCGCTATTGGTACCTGCTGTTGTCGTCCTGGCCGCGGCTGCTCGAGCTGTTGTACTGGCCGGCGCTCCAGGTCATCACCTGGGGCTTCATCCAGTATTACATCGCGCAAAACGCCAGCTTCTTCGCGCGCGCCGGCGGCACGTTGATCGGCGCCGTCATCCTCTGGGACATCCTTTTCCGCGGCCAGCTCGGCTTCTCGATCTCCTTCCTGGAGGAGATGTGGGCGCGCAATCTCGGCAACCTCATGATGAGCCCCCTGAAGCCGATCGAGTTTCTGCTCTCGTTGACGGTCATGAGCCTGATCCGGCTGGCCATCGGTATCGTTCCGATGACGCTGCTCGCGCTGATCTTCTTTCATTTCAACGTCTACAGCCTCGGCCTGCCGCTGATCGCGTTCTTCTGCAACCTGATCTTCACCAGCTGGTCGGTCGGCATCTTCGTCTCCGGCCTTGTGTTACGAAACGGCCTTGGCGCCGAGAGCATCGTCTGGACGTTGATGTTCGCGATCATGCCGCTCGCCTGCATCTACTATCCGGTCAGCGTGCTGCCGGTCTGGCTGCAATACGTCGCCTGGGCGCTGCCGCCGACCTACGTGTTCGAGGGAATGCGCGCGCTGCTGATCGAGAACAGCTTCCGGACCGATCTGATGCTGGAGGCATTGGCGATCAACGCCTGTCTCCTGGCTGCTTCGTTTTGGGCATTCCTTGCCCTCTTGCGCAGCGCCAAGACGCACGGCTCGCTGCTGTCGAGCGGCGAATAACCTCACTTTCTCGTGGATTCCCGCTGATTTGGCCGTCCCGAGCACGTAGATGTACGGAAGCATGCATTGACGCAATATTGCGCATTCGGCAGTATGCTGCGATGCGAAGAGGATTATAATATGCCTATTGGTGAGTTTGGCGGCGCGCCGCCCTTGGTGGCGGAAGGCAGTCCGGTCCTGACCACGCCGATGTACTGGATGTACGAGATGGCGCACGCCTCTCTCAATCCGGCTCGTGCAGTAACCGACGCGACCAAGCTCCTGTTTCAGAATCCCCTCAATCCCTGGTCACGCACCGAGGTCGGCAAGTCGGTCGCCGCGGCCTGCGAGTTGTTCGAGCGCACCACGCGCCGCTACGGCAAGCCGGAATGGGGCCTCGACGATACCGAGGTCAACGGCATCCGCGTTCCCGTCGAGGTCCGTTCGGTGTGGGAAAAGCCGTTCTGCCGGCTGCTCTATTTCGATCGCAAGTTCGCGCGCCCGTTGCGCAGCCCGCAGCCGCGCGTGCTGATCGTCGCGCCGATGTCCGGTCACTACGCGACGCTGCTGCGCGGCACGGTCGAGGCGTTCCTGCCGGCGCATGAGGTCTACATCACCGATTGGGCCGATGCCCGCATGGTGCCCTTGAGCGAAGGCCGCTTCGATCTCGACGATTACATCGATTACGTCATCGAGATGCTGCATGTCCTCGGTGGCAACACCCACGTGATGGCGGTGTGCCAACCCTCCGTGCCCGTCGTCGCGGCCGTCTCGATCATGGAAGCGCGGCGCGATCCCTTCGTGCCGACGTCGATGACGCTGATGGGCGGCCCGATCGACACGCGCCGCAATCCGACCGCGGTGAACAACCTCGCGCAGGAACGCGGCATCGACTGGTTCCGCAATCACGTCATCACCAAGGTGCCGTTCCCGCATCCGGGCATGATGCGCGACGTCTATCCAGGCTTCCTGCAGCTCAACGGGTTCATCAGCATGAATCTGGATCGGCACATGGATGCCCACAAGCAGCTGTTCGCCAATCTGGTGAAGGGCGACGGCGACCTCGTCGACAAACATCGCGAGTTCTATGACGAATATCTCGCGGTGATGGACCTCTCCGCCGAATATTACCTGCAAACCGTCGATACGGTGTTCGTGAAGCACTCGCTGCCGAAGGGCGAGATGACCCATCGCGGAACTCGCGTCGACCCCAGCAAGGTGACGCGCGTCGCGTTGATGACGGTGGAAGGCGAGAACGACGACATCTCGGGGCTCGGTCAGACCGAAGCGACGCACGCACTATGCAGTGCAATCCCCGATCATCGCCGCGTTCATTACGTACAGAAGGGTGTTGGACATTACGGCGTGTTCAACGGATCGCGCTTCAAGTCGGAAATCGTGCCGCGCATTCATGACTTCATGGTCTCGGCGGCGAATCCGGCCTCATTGCAGGCGCGCGCGGCCGAATAGCTCTAGATTTCGGCTTTCCCGTCGAAAAATCGGCCCCGGCCGGAGCCTCCGGCAGGGGCAGTTCCTTCTAGATTCGCGGTATTTAGGTAGCCTTCTAGGAGTGAGTCTATCCTCACCCCTTGGGGGTGTCGCATGCGTCCAGCGGGGGCGAAAAAAGCCGGTTCCCACCCCAGTCTGTAGGGTCTCCCGGACTGAAGAACCGCTGTATATTGGGCAAATGATTTGTTTTTGCGCCGAGCGCTTTCCCTGGCGGCGGTTATGGCAGAATCCGGGCGCTCTCCTGCCCCCCGGACTGACAGACATGGCCACTCGCGCACTTCTTTATCGTCGGCCCCACGAACCGAAGACCCTTGTCATCACCCACGGATCGCAGTTTTTTGCCATCCGATTGCGCCGGCACAGACGCGCGCGCCGCTACACCCTCAGAATTCATCCAAGCGACCGCGAAGCCATTCTCACCATGCCGCCGCGCGGCACGCTCGCCGACGCCAAGGACTTCGCGCAGCGTCACGGCGCGTGGATCGCCGCGCGTCTTGGTCGCTTACCGAAGGCTGCACCGTTTCAGCCTGGCACAGTGATACCGCTGCGCGGCGTCCCCCATCGTATCGTGCATCGCGCCGGCCAGCGCGGCACGGTATGGACCGAGACGCGCGATAGCGGCGACAAAATTCTTTGTGTCGCCGGCGGGCTCGAGCATGTCGATCGCCGCGTCAGCGACTTCCTCAAGCGCGAGGCGCGCCGTGATCTGCAGCGCTCCGCCGAGACCCATGCTGCCGAGCTCGGCGTCAAGGTGAAGCGGCTCTCGATCCGCGATCAGTCCAGCCGCTGGGGCTCCTGCACCTCGGCCGGCTCGCTGTCGTTCTCCTGGCGCCTGATCCTCGCCCCGCCCTTCGTGCTCGACTATCTCGCCGCGCATGAAGTGGCGCATCTCGTCGAGATGAACCACTCGGCCCGGTTCTGGCGCGTCTGCGGCAAGATCTGCCCCTCGATGGAGCGTGCCAAGAAGTGGCTCGACACCTGCGGCAATGATCTGCACCGGTACGGGGTCGAGGATTAGGGCCGCTGCCAGCTCCGAAGAAGTGTCATCGCCCGCGAAAGCGGGCGATCGCATTTTGCATCATCACATCAAGACGTTCGACCGATACACCCAGCATCCCGCCGCCTACGGTGCATGGGGTTGTTTTCGCGTTTTTGTTCTGACGCCTACCTGTTGCCGCCGAACAGCCGGTCCATCAGCCAGCCATCAAGTCCTGCAGCCGCTTCCGGGCGCACATTGGCGCGCGTCGGCGGCGGGGCGCGATAGCCGCCATTGCTGACCGGCGCAGGTGCAGGTCCAGGCGCCGCCGCCTGCGTTGGCGGCGAGACCTGCGATGAGATCTGCACCAGGTTCGATGGCCCCCAATTGCTTTGCAGGTTCGGCAAGGCCGCCACCTGCACGCCCTCGTGCGCGGCGCGCATGAAGCGGGTCCAAACCTCGACCGGCAGGCCGCCGCCGGTCGCCTTCTTGGTCGGCGAATTGTCGTCATTGCCGAGCCAGACGCCGGTGACGAGATTGGCGGTGTAGCCGATGAACCAGGCATCGCGATAATCCTGGCTGGTGCCGGTCTTGCCGGCCGCCTGCCAGCCGGGAATCTCGGCCTTCTTGGCGGTGCCTGAGATCAGCGTCTCGCGCATCATCGTGTTCATCATGCCGACATAGCGCGGCTCGATCACCTGATTATGCTCGTCGGGTTGACGCATGTAGAGCAGCTTGCCGTCGAGCGTCTTGATCCGCGTCACCACGTGCGGGGTGGCGACGAAGCCGCCATTGGCGAATGGCGCATAGGCTCCGACCAGCTCGACCACCGAGACTTCCGAAGTGCCGAGCGCGATCGAAGCGTTGGGCTCGAGCTTGGAGGAGATGCCGAGCCGGTGCGCGGTGCGCACCACGTTCTTCGGCCCGACCTCGAGGCCGAGGCGGATGGCGACGGTGTTGAGCGACATCGCCAGCGCCTGGGTCAGCGTCACCGGGCCGAAATATTCATGGGTGTAGTTCTCGGGCTTCCAGCCCTTGACCTCGATCGGCGCGTCCTGGCGGACGGTGTCGGGGGTGAGGCCTTGCTCCATCGCCGTCAGATAGACGAACGGCTTGAACGACGAGCCCGGCTGGCGCTTCGCCGTGACCGCGCGGTTGTACTGGCTCTCGGAATAGTTCCGCCCACCCACCATGGCGCGCACCGCGCCGTCGGGCGTCATCGCGACCAGCGCGCCCTGGCTGACATTGAACTTCACGCTCTTGGCCGCGAGCTCGTCGATGACCGCGGCCTCCGCCACGGCCTGGAGCTTGGGATCGATCGTGGTCTCGACCTTGATGCTGTCGTCGATCTGCCCGACCAGATCGTCCAGCACCTCGCCGATCCAGTCGGCGACGTAGTTGACGGTGCCGGCGCCAATCGGCTTCACGACGTAGGAGGGATGGCCGATCGAGGCCTGCGCCTGCGCTTCGGTGATGAACTTGGCGTCCGCCATCGCCGCGAGCACGACTTGAGCCCGCGCCTCGGCACCTTCCGGATTGCGGTTCGGCGCGAGCCGCGAGGGCGATTTGACGAGGCCGGCCAGCATCGCGGCTTCCGCGATGGTCAGGTTCTTCGCCGACTTGCCGAAATATCTTTGCGCAGCCGCTTCGACGCCGTAGGCGCCGGAGCCGAAATAGACGCGGTTGAGGTAGAGCTCGAGAATCTCGTTCTTGGAGTGCTTGCGCTCGAGCCAGATCGCGAGCTCTGCCTCCTGCAGCTTGCGCTGCATCGTGCGCTCCTGGGTCAGGAACAGGTTCTTCGCGAGCTGCTGCGTCAGGGTCGAGCCGCCCTGCGACACGCCGCGGTGAAGCACGTTGGTGACGAGAGCGCGCAGGATGCCGACGGGGTCGATGCCGAAATGCGAATAGAAGCGGCGGTCCTCGATCGCGATGAACGCCTTGGGCAGATAGGGCGGCAAATCCTTCAGCGACACGTTGGCGCCGGCCATCTCGCCGCGCTGCGCCAGCAGGCTGCCGTCGATGCCGACGATCTGGATCGTCGGCGGGCGTTTGGGAATCTCCAGCGACTGGATCGGCGGCAGATGGGCCCCGACCCAGATCACGACGCCGATCACGGCGATCACGCCCCACAGGCTCAGCACCGCGCCCCAATAAACGAGGCGGCCGAGGCCGGCGCCGATGGATGATCTCGACCGGCGCTTGGCGCCGTTTTTGCCCGGCGCCTTGCGCTCGCGCGGCGGCTCATCGTCGGGCGTCTCGCTCTTGCGCTTGCTGGATTTTTTTGGCTTGTCGTCGCTGCCGCCGGGAATGCGATCGGCCGCCGTCAGGCGCAGATCGGCGAGCGCTGCGGGCAAGCCGAACAGCGGCTCTTTCCGCCCACCCTTTTTCTTTGCCGACCCCATATGAAAACGCCCGGTCACCCGCCCCGCCGCACGCTAGCGGTCGCTGTTTAAGGCCCCGTTACCCCGTGCTTAACGTCTGATTAGGAGATGCGGCATTCCCGGGCCGCAGTTCCGCTCATGGGGCGGCAGCGCTAGGATCGCGGCCATAAAACAAAGGGAGTTCGCATGGGCCACATCGATCCGACCAAGGAGATCTTCGCGCAATTCCGGGAGAACGATCGCCCGGGTCCGATTCACATGCTCAATCTGGTGCGTCTGCGCAAAGAGGCCGCCTATCCCGACGGCCGCAAAGCCACCGGCGCGGAAGCCTACGCGGCCTATGGCCGAGAAAGCGGGCCGGTGTTCGAGCGCCTCGGCGGCCGCATCATCTGGCAGGGCCGGTTCGAGCTGATGCTGATCGGTCCGCAAGACGAGCGCTGGGACCATTGCTTCATTGCCGAATATCCTGATGTTGCCGCCTTCGTCGAGATGATCCGCGACCCGGTCTACCGCGAGGCGGTGAAGCATCGCCAGGCCGCGGTGGAGGATTCGCGGCTGATCCGCCATGCCGTGCTGCCGGTGGGCAAGAATTTCGGCGAGGTGCCGACATAGAGGCTCCAAACAAATCGGCGGCCCGCAGGCCGCCGATTGCATTTCAGAGCTGTTCGACTAGCCCGCTGGGCCTGAGCCCTCGATGATCGGGCCGAACAGTTCCCAGCGCTCGCCGTTGAACCTCATCATCTGCATCTGCTTGTTGACGCGGTAGTCGTCGGCGCCCGTGTTGATCTTGATGCCAGGGAGCGCCAGGCTGGGAGTGAAGTCCTTGATGTTGGCGACCTGCTTCATGACGTTCTCGCGTGTCAGGTTGTCGCCGCACTGTTTCAGCACCTGAACCAGCAATTCCGCCACCGAATAGCCGTAGGTGTTGACAGTGTTGAGCTTGTCGCCTTCGGGGAAATATTTGTCCATGAACGCGAAGAACGCCTTCACCCCGGGGTCGTCCTTCCACTGCGGGTCGCCCGGCTCCTTGCCATACTGGGTCGAGATGATGCCCTTGGAGATGTCGAGGCCGGCCGGCTTCAGCGTGGCCGAGATCGGGCTCGCATTGATGTCGAGGATGTGCACCGGCGTCCAGCCGAGGTCGGCGAGCTTCTTGATCGCCTGTGCCGCGAATTTCGGCGTCGAGGCATCGAAGAACACGTCGACGCCCATCGACTTCAACTTGACGACCTGTGAATCCACTGTCGGATCGGTGACCTCGTAGGACACCTCGCCGACGATCATGTTGGCCTTGTCGCCGAGACCGCTCTTGAGGCCCGCGAGATAGTCGCGCCCCATGTCGTCGTTCTGGTAGAGCACGCCGATCTTGGCGTTCGGATGCTCCTTGAGAATGTACTTCGCGTAGATCCGCCCCTCGGACACGTAGTTGGGATTGTAGGCGATGGTCCAGGGATAGTTCTTCGGATCGTTGAAGCGCTCGGCGCCGGTCGAGGCGAGCAGCTGCGGCACTTTCTTGCCGTTGAGATATTTTTGAACGGCGGCGTTCGCGGCAGTACCGATCAGCTGGAAGGTGAAGAGCACCTCGTCGCCTTCGACGAGCTTGCGCACCTGTTCGACCGTCTTCGGCGGCGAGTAGGCGTCGTCATACTGGATCAGATTGATCTTGCGGCCGTTGATGCCCCCCTGGTCGTTGATCATCTTGAAATAGGCGGCCTGGGTCTTGCCGATATTGGCATAGACGGAATAGGGGCCGGAGAACGGCACGGTCTGGCCGATCTTGATCTCGGTGTCGCTCGCGCCGGTGTCGTATTTCTTCTGTGCGAGGGCCTGGCCGGCGGAAAAGGTGACGGCGAGCGCTGTCGTGGCAGCTAGGAAGGCTCTGCGATTGGTCATGTTGGGTTGTTCCTCCTGACGGAATTTTCGGCCGATGGTCTTTTTCCGTTGATTGCAACGGTCGCCATCGCTGTCGAAGATTGTGGAGGAACGTCCGCCGCCGCGCAAGGATCGCGGCGCTGCGCCGTAGCGTTTCAGACCAAGGTCTCAGGCCAGGAACAAGGCGACCAGCGCGATCACGGCCGGCAGCGCCTGCACGATCAGGATGCGCGCGCTGACGGTTGCCGCACCATAGGCGCCGGCCACGACCACGCAGAGCAGGAAGAACACCTTGATCTGAAACGCGAGGGCCGGATTGCCGTGCACCAAGCTCCAGATCAGGCCGGCGGCGAGGAAGCCGTTGTAGAGACCTTGATTGCCGGCCAGCACCTTGGTGATCGCGGCCTTCTCGGGGGTATTGCGAAAGGTCTTCAAGCCCAATGGCTTGTCCCAGAGAAACATTTCCAGGATCAGGAAATAGGTGTGCAGCGCGGCGACCAGCCCCACCAGGATATTGGCGATGAGAATCAAGATGAGCTCCCCCAAAGCGTCAGCTTTCGGGTGGACGTTAGCATGGTCTGCATGGCAAGTGCGATGGCGTGTTTCGAAGTGATGGTGCCGCAATGCCCACCCGATCAACCAAAACGCCCGAACGCTTCGGCCTCGATCGGCTGGCGACGCCGATCGGGATCGCGTTGCTCGTCACCGATGCCGACGGTGCGTTGCGCGCGCTCGATTGGGACGACTACGAGCACCGCATGCGCGAGCTTTTGCGCCTGCATCACGGCGCGGTGGACCTGGTCGATCAGGTTGCGCCGACGGCGATGAAGGCCGCACTGTCGGCTTACTTCGAGGGTGATCTCGGCCAGCTTGCACGAATCGAATGGCGCATCGGTGGAACGCCGTTCCAGCAAAAGGTCTGGACGGCGCTGACGAAGATTCCGGCAGGCACCACGATGAGTTACGGCGCGCTCGCCGCCAGGATCGAGATGCCCAGGGCGATCAGGGCCGTCGGCCATGCAAATGGCTCCAATCCGATCAGCGTGGTGCTGCCGTGCCATCGCCTGATCGGCGCAGATGGCTCGCTGGTGAAATACGGTGGCGGGCTCGAGCGCAAGCGCTGGCTGTTGCGGCATGAGGGCGTGGAAATTTAGCTCTCCTGTCATTCCGAGGCGCGCGAAGCGCGCCCCGGAATGACGAGGACAGAGATGTGCGCTGTTACGCCGCCGGCTGGACCGCCTTGTCGCCGGCCATGACATGCGTCAGCGCGCTCTTGATCGCGGCCTGACGGGTCGGCGCGTTGATCTGCGCGCCGAGCAAATCGGTGACGTAGAAAACGTCGCGGGCGCGTTCGCCGAAGGTCGCGACGTGGGCCGAGGCAATATTGAGGTTGAGCTTCGAGATCGCAGTGGTCAGTTCGTAGAGCAGGCCGGGGCGGTCCAAGCCCGAGACCTCGATCACGGTATAGCGGTCGGACCATTGGTTGTTGATGGTCACCTCCGGCTCGATCACGAACGGCTTTACTTTGCTGCGCACCGTGCGCCGCGCCACCACTTCGGGCAGGCGCAGCTTGCCTTCCAGCACGTCTTCGATCATCTCGCCGATGCGGGTGGCGCGCCTTCCCTCGTCCTCGTCGCGGTCGTATTCAC
>Ga0209758_1000531_pt1 | contig 60759 bp, 56 predicted proteins | sample AraplaMF_Col_mMF_FD_184258 | JGI IMG/M metagenome (GOLD analysis project Ga0209758, IMG submission 184258) | Arabidopsis root microbial communities from the University of North Carolina, USA - plate scrape MF_Col_mMF (SPAdes) (version 2) | ecosystem: Host-associated > Plants > Roots > Endosphere... | reverse complement strand
GCTGGGCTTCGACATGTCCGGCGACGGCAACGACGACCGCACCGGCATCCGCGCGATCATCAACTCGGCGCTGGTCTCGTACGAGCGCCTGCCGATGCTGGAAATCGTCTTCGACCGCCTGGTGCGGCTGATGACGACCTCCCTGCGCAATTTCACCTCCGACAACGTCGAGGTCAGCCTCGACAACATCAGCTCGATCCGCTTCGGCGACTATCTGAACTCGATCCCGCTGCCGGCCATCCTGGCGGTGTTCCGGGCCGAGGAGCTGGATAATTACGGCCTGCTGACGGTCGATTCCAACCTGATCTACTCGATCGTCGACGTGCTGCTGGGCGGCCGTCGCGGCACGGCGGCCATGCGCATCGAGGGCCGTCCCTACACCACCATCGAGCGGGTGCTGGTCCAGCGGATGGTCGAGGTGGTGCTGCACGACGCCAAGGCGGCGTTCGAGCCCCTGCATCCGGTGTCGTTCAGCCTGGACCGCCTGGAGACCAATCCCCGCTTCGCCGCCATCGCCCGGCCGGCCAACGCCGCGATTCTTGTGAAGCTTCGGATCGACATGGAAGACCGCGGCGGCAGAATCGAGCTCCTGCTGCCCTATGCGACCCTCGAACCCATCCGCAAGATGCTGCTGCAGCAGTTCATGGGCGAGAAGTTCGGCCGCGACAACATCTGGGAAGGCCACTTGGCCACCGAACTCTGGACCACCCAGATGGAGGTGCGCGCCGTGCTCGACGAGCAGCAGTTGCCGCTCAGCAAGGTGCTGAACCTGCAGGTGGGCGACACCCTGATGCTGAACGCCACGCCCGACAGCCCGGTCGAGCTGCGCGCCGGCTCCATCCCGCTGACCCGCGGACGCATGGGCCGCCGCAACCACTCGATCGCCGTGCGGGCCGACGCGCCCCTGAGCCTGGCGGCCAAGAAGGCGGTTCAGAAGCTGAAATGAGCATGACGGCGATCGCCCTCAACGGTCTGCTGGCGATCCTGCTGCTGATCGCGCTGGCCTTTGGCGTGCGCCTCGAGCGCCGGCTGAAAGCCCTGCGCGACAGCCACGAGGGCTTCGCCAAGGCCGTGGCCGATCTCGACCGCGCCGCCATGCGCGCCGAGCAGGGCCTGGCCGACCTGCGCGCCGCGACGGACGAGGCCGCCGACACCCTGGCCGACCGCATTTCCAAGGCCCAGGCGCTGGCCGCTCAGCTGGACGAGCGCCTGAACCGGCCGATCGTCACGCCGCCGCCGCCGACGTCTTCTTCGAGGGAGTCGGGCGCCCGTCCCGCCGTCGAGCCGCGCGCGACCGAACCCCGCGCCGTCCCGCGTCCGATCCGCGCACCTGAGCCGGAGCTTCCGCCGGAAACCCCGCGCCGCCTGCGGGCCGAAGACTTCGAGAAGCTGCTGGACCGCGAGGCCCGCATCCCCCGCGACGCCCCGCCACCTTCCGCCGCGCGGCCTTCGGCGCCAAAGGAAACCCCGCGTTCACGGGCGCGGATAGATGATGACCTTTTCGAGGGGCCGGAAGATCCGCCGCGCCCCGGTTCGACCTTTAGGGGCCGCCGATGAAAAACGTTCCGCGCATCCTGCCGATCATCGGGGTCACCGTGGTCGGTGTGCTCGCCGTCAACGCCCTGGCCGGCGCCAAGTCCGTCCCGGACCTGCTGAGCGGCGCCAAGGCCTTCGCCGAGGGTGTGGCCAAGCCGGGCGCCGACAAGGCTGCCTCGGCCGCCGACGCCGGCAAGGACGCCGCCGCCAAGGCGCCGCCGCTGGTCTGCGCGCCGTCGTCCAGCGACCTGGCCAAGGAAGCCGGCCTGTCGCCGGCCGAGTTGCGCGTGCTGCAGAGCCTGGGCCAGCGCCGCGGCCAACTGGACCAGCGCGAGCAGGACATCGACGTCCAGCTGCAGCTGCTGGCCGCCGCCGAATCCAAGCTCGACGCCAAGATGAAGGCGCTGAACGGCATGAAGGGCGAAATCCAGGGCCTGCTGGGTCAGGCCGACGCCCAGAAGGAAGCCGAGGCCATGCGCATGGTCACGGTCTATTCGGCCATGAAGCCCAAGGACGCCGCCGCCCGCATGAGCGTGCTGGACGACTCCGTCCGGCTGCCCATCGCCGCCAAGATGAAGGAGCGGACGCTCTCGATGATCCTGGCCAACATGTCGCCAGCCGACGCCAAGATCCTGACCGAGCGCCTGGCCAACCGCCTGTCGTCCGAGGCCATCGCCAAGCAGCGGGCCGCCCTGGCCGCCGCCGACAAGCCGGCCGCCGATCCTTCCGCCCAGGCGGAGGCGGCCGCGCCGCTGGCCGGCGCGGGGCCCGTCGCGGGCAAGGGCGGCGGCAAGAAGGCCGGCTAGGACGGGAGCGAAAGCGGAGGCATGAAGCTGGGGGCGACTCTGAGATCGACCGTCGCGGCGATCTGCATCTTCGGGGTCGCAACCCCGTCGATGTCGGTCTCCGCCGCGCAGACTCACGCCGCCAACCCCGTGGCGCGCAAGGCCGTCACGGCCGCCCCGGCCGTTTCGCGCGGCCTGCAGGTCCGCGTCGCCCAGGCTCCGGACTTCACGCGCCTGGAATTCCCCGGTTCGCGCGGCATGCAGGCCCGTCGCGAGGGAACGGCCGTGGTCCTGCGCTTTCCTCGCGACGCCAATCCCAATCTTTCGCCACTGAATGTCGGCTCGCCACGCTGGGTCAAGGGCGCCCAGGCGCGTCACATCGGCGGCGTGGTCGAGATCGTGGTCGCCCTGAGCGACGACGCCGACTTCCGGGCCGGCAACGCCGACGGCGACGACTTCATCAACCTGTTCGCCCGGGCCGAGGCGGCTTCAGCGCCCGCCGCGGCCGTGGTCGCGCGGCGCCCCAACCCGATGCCGGCCAACGGCGCGGTGGCGGTCAAGTTCTCCAGGGTCGCGGGCCAGGTGCAGCTCAGCTTCGACTGGGCCAATCCGGCCGGCGCCGCCGTATTCCGGCGCGGCGAGGCCGTCTGGGTGGTGTTCGATGCTCCGGCCCGGCTGGACATCGGCAAGCTGCCCGTCAGCACCCCGCAGTATCGTAACATCCAGGCCTTCAAGGGTTCCGACTACACGGCGCTGCGCATCAGCACGCCGCAAGGCGCGCCGTTCTACGCCGACGGCGTCGGCTCGAACTGGACGATCGCCCTGGGAGCGGGGAGCCAGGACACGCCGGACCCGATCCGCGTGGCGCGCGACGACAACGCCAGCCCCGCCACCCTGACCGCCAACGTGGCCGGCGCGACCAAGATCGCCTGGGTCACCGACCCGGCGGTCGGCGATCGCATCGCCGTCGCCACGGCCCTGGCGCCGTCCAAGGGCCTGCCGTCGCGCCGCGACTATGTCGAGATGGCCCTGCTGCAGTCGGCCAACGGCCTGGCGGTCGAAACCTATTCCGGCGACCTGCAGGTGACCGCCGAGGGCGACATCGTCCATATTGGCCGGCCCAAGGGGCTGCTGCTGTCCTCGTCGTCCAGCGGCCAGGCCCAGGCCGACGCCGGGGCCGGCGCGCCCCAGGCCATGGCCATGCCGGCCCTGATCGATCCCGAACACTGGTCCAAGACCGGCTCTGGCGGCTTCATGGCCCGCTACGACGCCCTGCTTGGAGCGATCCCCGCGGCCAGTGGCGGCGACGGCAAGGGCGACGACACGGCCGCCCGCATGGCCCTGGCCCGTTTCCTGGTGGGGTCCAACCTGTCGTTCGAGGCGATCGGCGTGCTCAACGCCGCCGGCCGCGCCCACCAGACCCTGATGGGCGACGGCGAGTTTCGCGGCCTGCGCGGCGTGGCCAAGGTGCTGGCGCGCCGCTATGCCGAGGCCGAGACCGACTTCGCCTCGCCAGTCCTGTCCGACGACCCCTCGGCCGCGATGTGGCGAGGCTATATCGCCAGCAAGACCGGCCAATGGGTCGACGCCAACCAGCGGTTCACCGAAGGCGCCCGCGCGCTCAACATGTTCCCGGCCCTGTGGCAGGCCCGCTTCCTGGGCGCCCAGGCCGAGGCGTCGGTCGGCGTCGGCGCGCCCGACACCGCCATTCGCCTGGTCAACCAGGCCCTGAAGCTGCCCAACATCCCGGTCGAGGACCAACTGGAGCTGCGCCTGACCCTGGCCAAGGCCTTCGAGGCCCGGCACGACGTCCGCGCCCTGCCGGTGTTCCAGGCCATTTCCCGCTGCGGCATCGACCGCCTGGCCGCGCCGGCCACCCTGCACGCGATCCAGCTGCGCCTGGCCAAGAACCAGATCAGCGCCGACATCGCCGCCAAGGGGCTGGACGCCTTGCGCTTCCGCTGGCGGGGCGACGGGGTCGAGCTGGACACCATTCGCGCCCTGGGCCAGCTGCAGATCAAGCAGGGCCGTTATCGCGAGGCGCTGGAAGTGCTGCACTCGGCCAGCAATGTCCAGTCCGACCTGCCGCAGGCCGTCGCCCTGCGCAACGACCTCAACACCGCCTTCCGAAGCCTGTTCCTCGACGGCCTGGCCGACGGGATGCAGCCGATCCAGGCGGTGGGCCTGTTCTACGACTTCCAGGACCTGACTCCGATCGGCGCCGATGGCGACCAGATGGTCCGCAACCTGGTGCGCCGCCTGGTCGACGTCGACCTGCTGGACGAGGCGGCCAAGCTGCTGAAGTATCAGGTCGACAACCGATTGAACGGCGTACCCAAGGCCCAGATCGCCACCGACCTGGCCTGGATCTACCTGATGGACCGCAAGCCCGAGAGCGCGCTGGACACCATCAACGCCACGCGCACCACGATCCTGCCGCCGGCCCTGAACGTCGAGCGCCGCCTGGCCACGGCCCGCGCCCTGATGGGGCTGGGCCGCTATGACGCCGCCCTGGAAGTGATCGAGAGCGACAAGGGCCGCGACGCCGAGGATGTTCGCGCCGAGATCGCCTGGAAGCAGCACGCCTGGCCCCAGGCGGGGGCGCTGTACGAACGGTCCCTGGCCGATCGCTGGAAGACGCCGGGAATCCTCAACCCGGCCGACGAGTCCAAGCTGCTGCGCTCGGCCGTGGCTTTCAGCCTGGCGGACGACGATGCTTCGCTGGGCCGCCTGCGCCAGCGCTATGGCGGGTTCGTCGAGGGCGCGCGCAATCCCGACGGCCTGCGCGTGGCCCTGGCCGGCGCCGATCCGGGCAGCCTGTCCAGCACCGACTTCAGCAAGGTCACGGCCGACAACGAGGCCTTCAACGGCTGGGTGGCCAAGATGAAGGACCGCTTCCGCGCCCAGGCGGGCGGCTAAGTCGCTTCGGCCGGTCGGCGCGAATCGCCTCGCCGGGTCGAATTTTCCTTCCAACCTTGCCCGCGCGGTCGCCATTTGCGGGGCGGTCGCCTTTTTGCCTGCCCAGGCGGTGAACCTTCGCGCGGGAAAAGCGATTGGTCTGCTGGCGGCGCCGGCGCAAACCCCTTAGTTAGACGCCGCGCACGCGGTCCTGTCGGGACGTCGACACGGGACATCGGCCCCTGACGTCATGGGCTCGCTTGCATTGCTCGAGAGGGCGTGGCATGACAACGTTGTCATAGGGTGGAAGCTTTGGCCAAAGAAACAAACGTCGACCAGACCGGTCGCGAAGTGCTGGTTCTGCTGGGTGGCGCGGGCGATCTCGCGCTGCGCATGTTGTTGCCTTCGCTGTACTTTCTCGAGGTCGACCGCCTCCTGCCGCACGACCTGCGGATCATCGGTCTGGCCCGTCACGACCATACGCCCGACAGCTATCGCAAGCTGGTGCGCGAACAGCTGGGCAAGCGGGCCACCGTCGAGGAATCGGCGTGGAATCGCCTGGCCGCCCGCCTGGACTACCTGTCGGTCGACATCACCAAGGAAGAGGGCGCCAAGGCCCTGGCCGACAAGGTCGGTGCGCACGGCGACCTTGTCGTCTATTTCGCCCTGTCGCCCAGCCTGTACGGCTCGGTCTGCACCGCCCTGCAGTCAGCCGGCCTGACCGGCCCCAAGACGCGCCTGGTGCTGGAAAAGCCGATCGGCAAGGATTTCGCCAGCTCGTGCGTGATCAACGGCGCGGTCGGCGCGGTGGTCGACGAAAGCCAGATCTTCCGCATCGACCACTATCTGGGCAAGGAGACGGTCCAGAACCTGACCGCCCTGCGCTTCGGCAACGTGCTGTTCGAGCCCCTGTGGGACAACAAGCACATCGACCATGTGCAGATCACCATCGCCGAGACCGAGAAGGTCGGCGAGCGCTGGCCCTATTACGACGAGTACGGCGCCCTGCGGGACATGCTGCAGAACCACCTGCTGCAACTGCTGTGCCTGGTGGCCATGGAAGCCCCGTCGGGCTTCGACCCGGACGCGGTCCGCGACGAGAAGGTCAAGGTCCTGCGGTCCCTGCGCCCGTTCACCAAGGCCAATGTCGCCCACGACACCGTGCGCGGCCAGTACGTGGCCGGCGTGGTCGAGGGCACGGCGCGGGAAGGTTATCTGGAAGAGGTCGGCAAGGCCTCCAAGACCGAGACCTTCGTGGCCATGAAGGTCGATATCGACAACTGGCGCTGGGCCGGCGTGCCGTTCTTCCTGCGCACCGGCAAGAACCTGCCCGACCGCCGCACTCAGATCGTTGTGCAGTTCAAGCCCGTGCCGCACAACATCTTCGGCAGCGCCGCCCAGGCCGAGACCAAGGCCAACCGCCTGGTGATCGACCTGCAGCCGGACGAGGACATCTCGCTGACGGTGATGACCAAGCGCCCGGGCCTGTCGGAAGAGGGCATGCGCCTGCAGTCCCTGCCGCTGTCGCTGGCCATGAGCGCGGCCGGCAGCCGCCGCCGCATCGCCTATGAGAAGCTGCTGCTGGACGTGTTCCGCGGCGACCGCACCCTGTTCGTGCGGCGCGACGAGGTCGAGCAGGCCTGGAAGTTCGTGGACGGCGTCTCGGCCGCCTGGGCCGAGGCCAAGATCGAGCCCGCGCCCTACGCCGCCGGCACGTGGGGACCGCACAGCGCCACGGCGCTGATCTCGCCCCAGGGCCGGGCGTGGAACGAGTAGGCGTGACGACCATGGCCCTCCCCAAGATCGAGGCGTTCGCCACCCGCGACGCGCTGTACGACGCCGCCGCCTCGGTCGTGGCCTCGGCCCTGGCCGACGCCGTGGCCAAGCGCGGCCAGGCCGGGTTCGCCGCCACCGGCGGCTCGACCCCGGCCCCGGTCTATGACCGCCTGGCGACGATGACCGTCCCCTGGGACAAGGTCGTGGTCACCCTGACCGACGAGCGCTTCGTGCCGCCGTCCGACCCCAGCAGCAACGAAGGCCTGGTTCGCCGGCATCTGCTGACGGGGGAGGCGGCCAAGGCGGACTTCGCGCCGCTCTATTTCGACGGCGTGGCCCAGGACGAGGTCGCGGCCAAGGCCGAGGCCGGCGTCGCCGGGGCGCTGCCGTTCGGGGTGACCCTGCTGGGCGTCGGGCCGGACGGCCACTTCGCGTCGCTGTTCCCCGGCAACCCGAAACTGGCGGAAGGTCTGGACCCCAGGTCCGAGCGCACCGTGATCGCCGTGCCGCCCGGCCAGCCGGCGCCGGACCTGCCCCGGATCAGCTTGACCTTCCAGGCGTTGATCCAGTCGTCGCTGATTGTCCTGCTGATCACCGGCGGCGCCAAGAAGACGTTGCTCGAAGGTCCGGTTGATCAAAGCTTGCCGATCGCCGCGATTCTGAACCAGGACCGCGCCCCGGTCCGTATCCTCTGGGCGGAGTAGTCCCATGGCCTTGAATCCCGTGATCGCGGACGTCACCGCGCGGATCATCGAACGCAGCCGCGACAGCCGCGCGACCTACCTGGCCAATCTGGACGCCGCCGCGGCGGCCCAGCCGGGCCGGGCCAAGCTGAGCTGCGCCAACTGGGCCCACGCCTTCGCCGCCTCGCCGGCCGTGGACAAGGTCCGCGCCCTGGACGTCAACGCCCCCAACCTGGGCATCGTCTCGGCCTATAACGACATGCTGTCGGCCCACCAGCCGCTGGAAGAGTACCCGGCGCTGATCAAGGACGCCGCGCGCGAGGTCGGGGCCACGGCCCAGTTCGCCGGCGGCGTGCCGGCCATGTGCGACGGGGTCACCCAGGGCCGCCCGGGCATGGAGCTGTCGCTGTTCTCGCGCGACGTGATCGCCATGGCCACGGGCATCGCCCTGACCCACGACGCCTTCGACGGGGCGCTGTACCTGGGCGTCTGCGACAAGATCGTGCCGGGCCTGCTGATCGGCGCCCTGACCTTCAGCCACCTGCCGGCGATGTTCGTGCCGGCGGGGCCGATGACCTCGGGCCTGCCAAACTCCGAGAAGGCCCGCATCCGCGCCCTCTACGCCGAGGGCAAGGTCGGTCGCGAGGAACTGCTGGCCGCCGAGAGCGCCAGCTACCACGGCCCCGGCACCTGCACCTTCTACGGCACCGCCAACACCAACCAGATGCTGATGGAGCTGATGGGCCTGCACCTGCCGGGTTCGGCCTTCGTCCATCCGCACACGCCGCTGCGCACGGCCCTGGTCAAGGAAGCCGCCAAGCGCGTGGCGGCCATCACCCACAAGGGCAACGACTGGATCCCGGTCGGTCGGGTGATCGACGAAAAGGCCGTGGTCAACGGCGTGGTCGGCCTGATGGCCACCGGCGGCTCGACCAACCTGGCCCTGCACCTGGTGGCCATGGCCCATGCGGCCGGCATCATCCTGACCCTGGAAGACCTGGACGACATCTCCAAGGCCACGCCCTTGCTGGCCAAGGTCTATCCGAACGGTTCGGCCGACGTGAACCAGTTCCACGCCGCCGGCGGCATCCATTTCGTGGTCAAGGAACTGCTGAAGGCGGGCCTGGCCCACGAGGACGTTCTGACCGTCGCCGGCCCAGGATTGTCGCGCTACACCCAGGAGCCGATCCTGGTCGATGGCGAGTTGGCCTGGCGCGAGGGCGCGGAGGAATCGCTGGACCTCAACATCCTGCGCCCGGCCTCGGACCCGTTCAGCCCGGAAGGCGGCCTGCGCCTGCTGACCGGCAACCTGGGTCGTGGGGTGATCAAGGTCTCAGCCGTCAAGCCCGAGCACCAGGTGATCACCGCCCCGGCGGCCGTGTTCCAGGAGCAGGAAGACTTCATCGCCGCCTTCAAGCGCGGCGAACTGGATCGCGACGTCGTCGTCGTGGTCCGCTTCCAGGGCCCGTCGGCCAACGGCATGCCCGAACTGCACAACCTGTCGCCGTCCATCTCGGTGCTGCTGGACCGCGGCTTCAAGGTGGCCCTGGTCACCGACGGTCGGATGTCCGGCGCCTCGGGCAAGACCCCGGCCGCGATCCACATCACGCCGGAAGCCGCCAAGGGCGGGGCCCTGGCCTACGTCCAGGACGGCGACGTCATCTCGCTCAACGCCCACACCGGCGAGCTGAAAATCCTGGTGGACGAGGCGACCCTGCGCGCCCGCACGCCGGCGCAAGTCCCGGCGTCCAAGCCGGGCTTTGGACGGGAACTCTTCGGTCTGCTGCGCTCGGGAGTCGGCGCGTCCGACCACGGCGCTTCGGTGCTGTTTGCTTAGGAAGTGACGGATATGAGCGGCTTGAACTCCATCGGGCTTGGCCTGGTCGGCGATATCGGCGGAACCAATGCGCGGTTCGCCCTGGTCGATTTCGACGACGCCGATCCCAAGCTGATCGAGCCGACCTCGTACAAGGGCGAGGACTACGACCAGGCCGAGGACGCCGTCGAGGCCTATCTGGACAAGATGGGCGTTCGTCATCCGGACCAGGCGGTGGTCGCCGTCGCCGGTCCGATCGAGCACGGCGCCGTGCAGTTCACCAACAGCGACTGGAAGCTGTCGGAGGACAGCCTGCGCCGGGCCGGCGGCTTCCGTACGGCCAGGCTGATCAACGACTTCACCGCCCAGGCCCTGGCCGCTCCGCGCCTGGCGCCCAAGGACCTGCGCCAGATCGGTCCCTTGCAGACCTCGGGGGAGGGCGATCTGGCGATCATCGGCCCCGGCACCGGCTTCGGCGCGGCGGGCATGGTGCGCCGGCATGGCGTCGAGACGCCCCTGACCACCGAGGGCGGGCACATCGCCTTCGCGCCGTTCGACGACGTCGAGATCGAGATCCTCCGTGCACTGAACAAGCGGTTCGGCCGCTGCTCGATCGAGCGCATCCTGTCGGGGCCCGGCATGGAGGACCTGCACGTCCTGCTGGGCGAGATCGAGGGCCGCAAGGTCGACGAACTGACCGCCAAGGAGATCACCGAGCACGGCGTGGCCGGTGACGCGTGCTGCAAGGTCACGATCGACCGGTTCTGCGCGATCCTGGGGTCCGCGGCCGGCGACTTGGCCCTGGCGCTGGGGGCCAGGGGCGGGGTCTTCATCGCCGGCGGCATCGCGCCGCGGATCGTCGACCTGCTGGAAAAGGGCGAGTTCCGCGAGCGATTCGAATCGAAAGGCCGGCTCAGCGACTACACCAAGGCGATCCCCACCCATGTGGTGATGAACCCCCACACCGCCCTGATCGGCGCCGCCGTCGCCATGACGCCGGACGGCAAGGCCGCCATCTCGTAGGGCTTTTCGCCCCCAAGCGCCGTTTCCGATCAAGCGAGGCGAGATTTCCACCGGAAGTGGGCTCGCCTTGACAAGGTTGTCATGCCTTTATTGCGTCGCTTGTCGATTTCCGACGCTTCGCGAGGCTGGTCTTGAGTTCCAAGGTTACGATCCACGAGGTCGCCCGCCTGTCGGGCGTATCGATCAAGACCGTTTCGCGGGTGCTGAACCGCGAGCCGAACGTGAAGACCGACACCCGCGCCCGGGTGCAGGAAGCCGTCGCCGCCCTGAACTACCGACCCAACATCTCGGCCCGCAGCCTGGCGGGCTCGAAGGCCTATCTGATCGGCGTGTTCTTCGACAACCCCAGCCCCGCCTACGTCACCGACGTGCAGTTGGGGGCGATCGCCCGCTGCCGGGAGGAAGGCTATCACCTGATCGTCGAGCCGCTGGACTCCGAGGGTGACGTGGCCGCCCAGGTGGAGCCGATGCTGCGCACCCTGCGCATGGACGGCGTGATCCTGACGCCGCCTGTCTGTGACAACGTGGCGGTGCTGGATGTGCTGGAAGCCGAGGGCGTGCCCTATGTGCGGCTGTCGCCCGACCAGGACCTGGACCGTTCGGCCCACGTGCGGATGGACGACGTGCGCGCCGCCTATGAGATGACCGCCCACCTGATCGGCCTGGGCCACACCGACATCGGCTTCATCAAGGGCCACCCCGAACATGGCGCCTCGCACCTGCGCTACGAGGGCTACGTGGCGGCGATGAAGGAGCACGGCCGCGCCGTGCGCGCGGATCATGTCGAGCAGGGCCTGTTCTCGTTCCGCTCGGGCTTCGAGGCGGCCGAGCGGCTGCTGGACCGGCCCGACCGCCCCACGGCGATCTTCGCCTCCAACGACGACATGGCCCTGGGGGTGATGGCGGTGGCCAATCGGCTGCGCCTGGAGGTGCCCCAGACCCTGTCGGTAGCCGGTTTTGACGACACGCCGGGCGCCAAGGTCGTCTGGCCGCAGCTGACCACCGTGCGCCAGCCGATCCAGGCCATGGCCGCGGCCGCGGCCGACTTGCTGCTGACCGGCGCGACCCGAACGGAGGGCGAGCCGCCGCCCTCGCGCCTGCTGGATTTCGAGCTGGTGGTCCGTGAATCCACCGGGCCGGTCGGCTAGGTTCGGCTTTGTCGCGCGACCCGGAGCCCGGTTCGCGCGTTCAAATTTCCAAGCCTTTGCGCTCCATATTTCTTATGGAGGTGGAAAGGTTTTGGAGTTGACGCTAAGTCAGCAATGGCGAATCCAGGCTTGGACCGCTAGACAACGTTGTCAGGCGTGAAATCCGAAAATGATGTTCGCCAAAAGCAAATCCTTTCCGCTGTGCGGTATTTCTTGCCGCGTTGCAGCATTTTCTAGCCTCTCCGGAGCAGGTTCATGATCCGCGCGCGCCGCTCCCGCATTGTCGCCACCATCGGCCCGGCCAGCAGCTCGCCGGAGATGATCATCACCCTGGCCAAGGCCGGGGCCGACGTCTTCCGCCTGAACTTCAGCCATGGCAGCCACGACAACCACGCCGCCTCGTACGAGGCCATCCGCGCGGCGGAGGCCGTGGTCGGGCGGCCGCTGGGCATCCTGGCCGACCTGCAGGGGCCGAAGCTTCGCGTGGGCAAGTTCGCCGATGGTCCGGTGATGCTGAAGGCCGGCCAGGCGTTCCGGTTCGACAACGACCCCACGCCAGGCGACGCGACGCGGGTGCATCTGCCGCATCCCGAGATCCTGGTGGCCATGCGTCCCGGCGCGACCCTGCTGCTGGACGACGGCAAGCTGCGGATGACCGTGACCGAAGCGGGCCCTGGCTACGCCAACACCACCGTGGTCAACGGCGGCAAGCTGTCGGAGCGCAAGGGCGTGGCCGTGCCCGACGTCGTGATCCCGATGTCGCCCCTGACGCCGAAGGATCGCGAGGACCTAGCCTTCGCGTTGCGCCTGGGCGTCGACTGGATCGCCCTGTCGTTCGTGCAGGCGCCGGAAGACATGGCCGAGCTGCGCCGCATCGTCGAGGGCCGCGCCGCCGTGCTGGCCAAGATCGAAAAGCCCCAGGCGCTGGAAGTGCTGGGGCCGATCCTCGACCTCTGCGACGGCGTGATGGTGGCCCGTGGCGACCTGGGCGTCGAGATGGCTCCTGAAGAGGTGCCGGTGGCCCAGAAGGTCATCCTGCGCGCGGCTCGCGAGCGCGGCATCCCGGTGATCGTCGCCACCCAGATGCTAGAGTCGATGACCAGCTCGCCGACCCCGACCCGGGCCGAGGCCTCGGACGTGGCCAACGCCGTCTACGAGGGCGCGGACGCGGTCATGCTGTCGGCCGAGAGCGCGGCCGGCGACTATCCGGAAGAGGCCGTGACGATGATGAGCCGCATCATCGAGCGGGTGGAGCGTGATCCGCGCTGGCCCGAGCTGATGCAGGCCGAGCAGCCGCACAACGACGAGGACGCCGACGTCCTCGTGGTCGCCGCGGCCCAGGCCGCCAAGGCCGGCTCGACCAAGTGCCTGGTAGCCTTCACCACCACCGGCGCCACCGCCCGCCGCCTGTCGCGCGAACGGCCGCTGCAGCCGGTGCTGGCCCTGTCGCCCCGGGTCGAGGCCGTGCGCCGCATGTGCCTCGTCTGGGGTGTGGAGGCCCGCGTCAGCGGCCAGCCCGACAGCCTGGAGGTGGTCACCTCGGACGCCGTCGCCAAGGCGGTCGAGTTGAACCTGGTCGGCCCGGGCGAGCGCGTGCTGATCGTCGCGGGCACGCCGTTCGGCGCGCCGGGCGCGGCCAACCTCCTGCGCCTGGCCCACGCGCCGTTCCCGACGCGCAAGCGCCGATAGAGACGATCGTCCGCCGGGCCTGGAGAAGCTTCAGCCGAACGGAAGCGGCAGCAAGCGCTCATAGCCGCGCCGCACGGCGGCGTAGCACTCGCAGGTGATGGCCTCCAGGCCGGCTCGGTCGAGGATGTCGACCACGCCGCGGCGATAGCGGATCAGGCCCTTGGCCTGCAGCGAGCCGGCCACCGCCGTGACCGTGGTGCGCTGGACGCCCAGCATGTCGGCGAGGAATTCCTGGGTCAGGTTGATGGTGTCGCTGTCGATGCGGTCACGGCATGACAGCAGCCAGCGGCAGAAGCGGGCTTCGACGCCGTGCAGGGCGTTGCAGGCCACCGACTGGATCGCATGGCCGAACAGCGCCTCGTTGTGGCGGTCGACAAGGTCGCGCAGGGCGGGGCTGCGCCTCCAGGCGTCATGCAGGGCCGAGGCGCTGATCCGCGAGGCCTGGCCGGGCGTCTGGACGATGGCCCGCACCAGCGACTGGCGGGGCGCCACCGCGGCCATCAGGCCCAGGGCGCCTTCGCGGCCAACCGGCGCGGACTCGATCGCCGCTCCGTTTTCCATCAGGGTCATCAGCGAGATGACGCAGTCGTGGGGGAAATAGACGGCTTCGATCGGATCGCCGGGGTCGTACAGATGGCGGCCCTTCTCCAGCTCATGCGGGGTGAGGTGGGACGCGATCAGGCCGAGATCCTCGGTGGGCAGGGCGGCGAGCAGACGATTTTTCAAGGTTGCAGTGATCCCGTCGGCCGAATCGATCATCGGTATGCGGTAAAGATTTGAAGCTATAGGTTGGAAGCTGGCGCGGTGCTGTCGAGTAGTCGACACAAATGAAGGGCGCTTCAGAAGGTTGGCAAAGCAGGTTAGTCGGTTACCCGACATTGCCGAAATAGTTGAAATCGACGCGACGTTATGTATCGCGAGCGTCAAAGTGCACTTGCATCGATCGATGCCGGCAGCAGCGTTTGCTCTCCCACTGTTGGGATGAAGGGGCGCCGCGTCCGACGCGCGACGATCCGACAACCTCCGGTAGCGAGCGGGTTGCGCCTATTTACAGAAAATTTCTTACTTCAGGCGGAAATGAACATAACCTTCCGGTCGTCCTTGGTTAATTGATGCGCAACCGTGTTCACGCCATAGACGCGATCCGAGGGTTTTGCCTGGCGAACATCTTCGTCAACCATATGACCGCAGGCGTGTTGCATAATTTATCGCCGTCTAATCTTGGATTTTCGGATAGCGCCGAGATTTTCGTCTTCCTTGCAGGTATCTCGACTTTCCTCGCCTATGGAGATCTCGGTTTTCCAAACGCTGTCCTGGCGCTGTGGAAGCGGGCGGCCAAGCTCTACAAGTACAATCTCGTGGTCATCGGCGCTTCGCTGATCGGTTTGGTCATGATCGCCGGCGTGGTCGGCGCCCCGGCCATGCTTGACGCCCGCTTCCTCCGTGTCCTGAGCGAAAGGCCGTTCGGCGTCCTGGCCTGGAACATTGTCTGCTTGCTGCAGTCGGTGGGCTATTCGATGGTGCTGCGGCTGTACATCGCCCTGATGCTCGTGGCGCCGGTGTTCGTCTGGCTGGCGTCCAGGCGCTGGTGGTGGCCGCTGCCGCCAGCGGTGGCGATCTGGGCCCTGGCCGGCCATTTCGGATGGGTCGCCCACGACAGCCTGACGGGCGCGCCTTTGACCTTGACCATCCTGCCGTGGAGCCTGGTGTTCGCCTGCGGCGTGAGCTTCGCGGCCGGGATGCGGCAGGCGGTGCGCTTGCCGCGTTCGCCGCTGCTTCTGGGCGCCGCCTCGGTCGTGGTGCTGAGCTACGTGCTCCTGCTGTACCTGCTGCCCCACTGGCCCAACGGCCAAGCCTGGGTCGCCGACCGCAACGAGCACTTCTGGCTGGGCTCGAGCAAGACCTACGAGTCTCCGCTGCGCCTCCTGCACCTGCTGTCGTTGGTCTACATCGTGACCGCCTTCCCGACGGCTCCGGTGATCCGCCTGATCCATGGGGTCGGGCGCGAAAACTTCATGGCCCGGCTGGGTCGGCGCTCGCTGCCGGTCTTCGCGTTCGGAGCCGTCTACGCCCTGCTGGCCAACGAAATCCTGAACGCCGCCGAGCATCGGCTCGGCAGGCTGTCGCCAGCCGCGATCGGGCTGGAGGTGGTTCTGGTGGCGGGTGGCCTGACGATGATGAGCTGGATCGCCGACCGACGGCAAGCGCTCGCCACCCGTGCCTCGCCGCAGCCGATCGCCGCCGGCGCCTAGAGCCTCGCACGGAAAGGTGGAGGCCGGTCTTCCGCGAAAGCGACGCAAACAGAAATCGCGGCAAGTCGTGCGATTCCCTTGTCGCCAGATTGACGTGGGCCTTGTCGCCCAGGTGGGGCGGGCTTTCGGTCAGGTTGGCCTTGGCCACTTCCCAGGCGAAGCGGATGGCCCGGCCCTTGGAGATCCATAGCTCGGCGGTCCTGGCGTCCAGCCGCAGCAGGGTCAGGGCCGGGTCATCCTTGCCGTCCGGAAACCAGACGGCTGTTCATCAGGCCCAGCATGCCGAACCGCGCATCGGCGAGCGCCTTCCAGAGGCGTTTCGCGATGGCGACCCTCAGAACCCCGACAGCCGCGCATATCGATCCCGATGGAACGAGGCGGACCCGAACAGGGCCTCGGCCACCCGGGCGCGCTTCATGTAGAGGCCGGCGTCGTGGGCGTCGGTCATGCCGATGCCGCCATGCATCTGGACCATCTCGTTGGAGGCCAGGTGCAGCGCTTCCGTGGCCTTGGCCTTGGCCAGGGAGGCCAGCAAGCGGGTGTCGCCGCCCGCATCCGCCGCCTCCAGGGCGGCTTCGACACACGAGCGAGTGGTCTCGAGATCCGTGAACAGCTTGGCGGAGCGGTGCTGCAGGGCCTGGAACGTGCCGATCACCTGGCCGAACTGGGTGCGGGTCTTGATGTAGTCCAGGGTGATCTCGAAGGCGGCGGTCGCGGCGCCCAGCATCTCCGCGGCGAGACCCGCATAGGCGCGGTCCAGCACCGGCTCCAGGATCGCCCAACCCTTGCCGGCTTCGCCCAGCACCGCGTCGGCGGCGACCTGCACGCCGTCCAAGGTGATCTTGGCCGCGCCCCGGCTATCGACCAGCGACAGATGGCTGCGTGTCACGCCCGGCGTATCGCTTGGGACCAGGAACAGGGTGATCCCGTCGCTGTCTCCGACCGCGCCCGAGGTGCGGGCGGCGACGATCAGCAGGTCGGCCGCGTCGCCGTCGATGACGAAGGTCTTGGTTCCGTTGAGGACGAAGCCGTCGCCGGACGTCGTCGCCGACAGGGCCGTGTTCATCGGCGCATGGTGCGACCCTTCGTCGACGGCCAGGGTCGCGACGACCTCGCCGGCCGCGATCCTCGGCAGCCATTCGGCCTTCTGGGCGTCCGACCCGCCCAGGACCAGGGCCGAGGCCGCGACCAGGGCGGTGGACAGCAGGGGCGAGGCCACCAGATTGCGACCGGTCTCCTCCAGGATCAGCCCAAGGCCCAGATAGCCGAAGGCCGAGCCGTCGAAGTCTTCGGGCACGATCACCCCGGCCCAGCCCATGGCGCCCATTTCGCTCCAGGTCGCCGGATCGAAGCTCTGTTTCGAGCCGGTGTCCCGCAGCCTGCGCAGGGCGCCGACCGGGGCGCTGTCCTGCGTCCAGCCTTTGGCGGCGTCGCGCAGCATGGTCTGTTCTTCGGTCAGGACGGCCATGTCAGGCTTGCTCCCCAATGGAATGTTCAAAGTCTTGATGGCGGACGGCCCAGTCGAGGGCCTGTTCGAGGCGGTCGTTGCCCCAGAAGAGCTCGCCGTCGGCGGTGACGAAGGAGGGCGCGCCGAACAGGCCGCGCTCCTGGGCCTGGCGGACGTGATCCTTCAGGCGGGCCTTGACGGGATCGGTCGCGGCGGCGGCCAGGACCTGATCCGGACCCGCGCCGACCGAGGCGATCAGCGGGGCCAGGACCTCGGCCTTGGAGATATCCTGGTCGTCGACGAAATTGGCCTGGTAAACCGCGCGACTGAAGGCCGGGGTCCAGCCGTCTTCCAATCCGCAGATCGCCACGCGGGCCGCCAGCAGCCCGTTGCGCGGGAACTGGCTGGGATGGACCAGCGGCAGGCCTTCGCGGTCGCAGATCCGCTGCAGGTCGCGCCACATGTAGTCGCCCTTGACCGGGAAGGCGTTGAACGGGCTGTCGTTCAGGCCCTGCTGGTCGTGCAGTAGCGGCCCCAGCAGGAACGGTCGCCACTCCACGGTCACGCCGGCCTGCTGGGCCAGCCGCTCGACGCGCATGGCGGCGGGGTAGCTGTAGGTGGAGCCGAACTCGTACCAGAATTCGATCATGGCCAGGCCTCGATCATGGTCTCGCGCCGCTCCGCCTACTGATGATCCAGCAAGCCTAGCACGCGCTTGGCGACGACATTGAGGTTGACCTCGCTGGTGCCGCCCTCGATCGAATTGCCCTTGGCGCGGAGCATGGCGCGGGGTGCGGCCAGTTCGTCCGGGGTGAAGCCTTCGCCTTCCCAGCCCAGGCCCTGCAGGCCCAGGGCCTCGACCAGCAGCTCGGTGCGCTCCTGGTTCATCTTGGCGGCGGCGTACTTGATGATCGAGACGGCGGCGCTGGGGCCCGAGCCCTGCTTGGACTCGGCTTCCGCGCGGCGGACGGTCAGCATGAAGGCGTGGGCGTCCATGCGGTGATGGGCGATGCGGGCCCGCAGATCGCCGTCGGCCAGCTTGCCGGAAGCGTCGACCCCGACCTCCTTCTTGGCCGCCTCGACCAGGTCCAGCCCGCCGCCGCCGCCGAAGCCCGAGGCCGAGATGTTCTGGCGCTCGTACTGCAGCAGGCGCTTGGCGATGTCCCAGCCGCCGTTGACCTTGCCGACCAGCTGGCCCTTGGGGACCTTCACATTGTCGAAGAAGGTCTCGCAGAACGGCGAGGAGCCGCTGATCAGCTTGATCGGCCGGGCCTCGACGCCGGGCGAGGCCATGTCGAACAGCACGAACGAAATGCCCTCGTGCTTCTTGGTGGTGTCGGTGCGCACCAGGCAGAAGATCCAGTCGGCCTGGTCGGCGTAGCTGGTCCACACCTTCTGGCCGTTGATCAGCCAATGGTCGCCCTTGTCCTCGCACTTGGTCTGCAGCGCGGCCAGGTCCGAGCCCGCGCCCGGCTCGCTGTAGCCCTGGCACCAGCGGGTTTCACCGCGCACGATCTCGGGAAGGAAGCGCTGCTTCTGCTCTTCGGTGGCGTATTCCAGCAGCACCGGGCCCAGCATCCAGACGCCGAAGCTCATCAGGGCGGGCCGGGCCTTGAGGCGGCGCAGTTCCTGTTCCAGCACCTTGTTCTCGGCCTTGGACAGGCCGCCGCCGCCATAGGCCTTGGGCCACATCGGCGCGGTCCAGCCGCGCCCGGCCATGCGGTCCAGCCAGAGCTTGGCGTCGGGATTTTTCCATTCGAACCGCTTGCCGCCCCAGGGCGCGTCGTCCTCGCCCATCGGCGCGCTCAACGAAGCGGGGTAGTTGGCCTCGAGCCACGCGCGGGTCTCGGCCCGGAAAGTTTCCAGGTCGCCGCCGCCGAAATCCGCCATGGCCGTTTCTCCCTAACGCGTTCGTGTCTTCCGCAACGCTTGTCCGCGTCGTCGGCCGGCAGACTACGCCATGGAATGGCGAGGGCAAGTTGATTCAAACGGTCGTTCGTCACGCGACGGGCGCCCGCTACGGGCAAGCCGCGCTATAGAGGATCGCGATGACGTGTCCCGCCGGGATTCGCCGATCAGGGGTCTTGATGTCCGCGCCGCAACTGAGGCCTGCCTTCCTCGCCGTCGCGCCGACGCTGTCGGCCATCTTGGCGGCCTGCGCCGGGATCCTGCTGCTGGCCTCGGGCGCGACACCGTCCGAGCCGACCCGGTTCGCGATCTGGGTGGCCGTGGCTCCCGGGCCACTGATCGAGGTCAGCCACTTCGTCTCGTCGATCCTGGGTCTGGTCCTGGTCCTGCTGGCCTTCGGCCTGCGCTCGCGCCTGGACGCGGCCTGGTGGGCGGCGCTGTTCACCCTGGCCGGCGGGGCGATCCTGGCCCTGTTCAAGGGCCTGAACTGGGAAGAGACGGTCATCCTGACGGCCATCATGCTGGCCATGCTGCCGTTCCATGAGGCCTTTCCGCGCAAGGCGGCTCTGTCGCGGATGGAGATCACGCCCGGCTGGCTGCTGTCGGCCGCGGCGGCCCTGATCGGCGTGGCGCTGTGCGGCTGGTGGACCTTCGCCCACACCGAATACGCCGACCAGTCGGTGATGAAGACGATCGGCGACCGGGAAGTGGCCCGGGCCATCCGCTCCTCGGCCGCCGCCGCCATCGTGCTGATGGCGATCGGCGTGTGGCGGCTGATCGCGACGCCGGCCACCCCGCCCGTCGTCGACGACACCGACCCGGACTTCGACAGGGTCCGCGCGATCCTGGCCAAGGCCGAGAACGCCGAGCCGCCCTCGAACCTGGCTCTGCTGGGCGACAAGCGCTTCCTGTTTTCGGCCTCGGGCGAGAGTTTCCTGATGTTCGGCGTACGCGGCCGCTCGTGGATCGCCATGGGACCGCCGGTCGGACGCGACGACGAGCGCATGGAATTGTTCTGGCGGTTCCGAGAGCTGGCCGACGCCCACGCGGCCCGTGCCGGATTCTACGCCCTCGGGCCCGCCGACCTGCCCGACAGCGTCGACCTGGGCCTGGCCATCCAGAAGACCGGCGAGAGCGCCGCGGTGCCGCTGGAAGCGTTCTCCCTGGCCGGCCGCCGCCGCGAGGTCCTGCGCCGCAACTGGCGCAAGGCGGGGGAGGGCGGCGCGGCCTTCGAGGTCTTGCCGGCCGACCAGGTCCACGCGGTCATGCCCCAGTTGAAGGCGATCTCCGACGCCTGGCTGGCCCATCACGCCGGCGGCGAGAAGAGCTTCTCGATGGGCGGGTTCGACGAGCGCTACGTGGCCGAGTTCCCTGTCGCCCTGGTGCGGGTCGAGGACCGGATCGTCGCCTTCGCCACCCTGTGGACCACGGCCAACAAGGTCTCGTTCTCGATGGACCTGATGCGCTACTCCGACGACGCGCCGAAGAACGTGATGGACTATCTGTTCGTCGAGCTGCTGGGCTGGGGCAAGGAGCAGGGCTACCAGGCGTTCGAATTCGGCGTCGCGCCCCTGGCCGGCCTGGAGGATCGCCCGCTGGCCCCGATCATGTCGCGCGTGGGGCGCCTGCTCTACGAGCGCGGCGAGGAAATCTACAATTTCCAGGGCGTTCGCCGGTACAAGGACAAGTATGATCCGGTCTGGCAGCCGCGCTACATTGCCGCGCCCCACAAGTGGGCGATCCCTTTTCTGCTCGCCGATATCGGCCTGCTGTCGTCCGGCGGGGTTTCCGGACTGACCAAAAGGCCGCGACCTAGTATCGCGGGTCGCCCGTCTTCATCCCCAGCAGGTTGAGGATATGGGCCGCCAGAAGCAGGGCCACGACGGCGCCGGCCACCATCAGCGGACGCCACGGCATCAGGCGCGGACCCTTTAAAACATTGATCGGGCGTGCGCCGCGCCAGCCGCAGAAGACGGTGAACAACAGGGCGGCGAGGGCGATGGCGAGGGTCGTGGGCAGGTCCATGCGCCTCTCATGGCCTGCGACAATCGGCCGTGCAAATAGTTAACGTTCGTTAACCACGCGGAGCCGAATCTTAGGTACACACGTTAGGAAGGTGCGCCTGTTAACCATCCACAGTTAATCTAGACCATTGCTATATGTAGCGGTATGGGTCGCGTTTACACGCTAGGAATCGGTGACTAGCGTTGGTTCCCAGGTGCAGAGGGAACGATTCGGATGACGGCCGCGGCGCCATGGAGCGTTAAGGGGATAGACCCCAAGGCACGGGAGGTCGCCAAGGACCTCGCGCGTCGCTCCGGCATGACGTTGGGCGAATGGCTCAATCGCATGATCATCGAGGGCGAGGGCTTCGACGCCGCATCGCTCGAAGCGTTCGGCGAACCCAGCCGTCCCTCCCTGGCGGTCAACAACGATCGCGCCAATCCTTCCTATTACGAGACCGCCCGCGGCGGCGCGCCCTCGCGCATCGAGGCTCGCGAGCATCCCGCCGACGAGGTCGGCCGCGTGGCTGTCGCCCTGGATCGGCTCACGGATCGCATCGAGGCGGCCGAGAAGCGTTCGGCCCAGGCCATTTCCGGCATCGACGAGTCCGTGCGCGGCGCCCTGCAGCGCCTGGTCGCCGCGGAGCGCGAACAGGTCGCAGTCGCCGCCCGCTTCGAGGGCGTGGCCGACGAGATCAAGACTGAGCAAACGCGCGCCACCGAGCGGCTGCGCCGCATCGAGGCCGAAGCCGCCGGCCCGCGTTCGGCCGAGGCCCTGCGCGCCCTGGAAGGCGCCTTGGGCAAGGTCGCCGGCCACCTCTATGAAGGCGAGGCCCGCACCCGCGAGACCATCGCCCATCTGGAACAACGTCTGGACAGCCAGGCCGGCCAGGCCGGGGCCGGCGATCCCTCGGTCCTGGTCGAAGAGGTCGTTGCGCGCCTGGGCCAGCGCCTGGAAGCCGCCGAGGCCCGCACGTCGGAAGCCCTGCAGGCCCTCAACACCTCGTTCAGCGCCCTGGACGGCCGCCTGCGGACGGTCGAGAGCAGCAACCCGGGCGAAGGCGTCCAGAAGCGCCTCGACGACCTGGCCGGCAGCCTGACCCAGCGCATGGAGGCCGCCCGTATGGAGATGGCCGCCAAGTTGCGCGAATCCGCCGATGGCCGCTTCGATCGCATGGAGCGCAAGCTGGGCGAGATGACCGCCCACGTGCAGGCCGCCGAACAACGCTCGGCCCAGGCCATCGAGCGCATGGGCCGCGAAGTGGTCGGCATGGCCGACGCGCTGAACCGCCGCGTCCAGACCTCGGAAGCCCGCAACACCGCGGCCATCGAGCAGGTCGCCGCCAGCATCGACCAGAAGCTGAATCGCGCGGACAGCGTCCAGGCCCAGGCCCTGGAGAAGCTCGGCACGGAGATCGCCCGGATCACCGAGAAGCTGGCCGAGCGGATCAGCAACGCCGAGCGCCGCAACGCCCTGGCCATCGACGACGTCGGCGACCAGGTCACCCGCGTCACCGATCGCCTGAACCAGCGCCACGAGCGCACCTCGCAGGAACTGGTCGATCGGATCCGCCAGAGCGAGGAGCGCACCGCGCGCCTGCTGGAGGAAGCGCGCGAGAAGATCGACACCAAGCTGGCCGAGGCCCAGCGCCGCGCGGCCGAGCAGGCCGCCGTCGCCGCGGCTCCGCCGCCCGCGCGTCCGGCCCCGTCGCCGTTCGATGACGGCGAGCGCTTCTCGTTCGACGGCGAGGCCGTTCCCGAGGACGTCTTCCACCAACCCGCCGCCTTTATCCCGCCCCACGCGCCGTCGCCGGCCTCGACGCCCGCCCGCACCGCCGCGCCCGCCGTGTTTGAGACCCCGGTGTTCGAAGCGCCGGCCTTCCCGGCCAGCGAGCCGCCGGCGCTGGAGTTCGGCGACGAGGATTTCGAGGCCGCCGACGGCTTTGCCTCGACCCTGGAGCCGGAAACGGCGTTCGAGGCGGTCGCCGATCATGACGGTGATTTCTCGGCGCCTGAGTTCGCCACCTCCGACTTCGCCGCCCCGGAAGAGCCGGTCGCCTCCTCGCGCCCCCTGTCCACCCGCGAAGTCATTGAGCAGGCCCGGGCCGCCGCTCGCCAGGCCGCCGCCGCTGGCGACCCCAAGGGCAAGGACAAGTCGAAGGTCAAGAAGCCGGGAACCTCGCTGTTCGCCGGCTTCGGCGCCAAGGGCTCCGAGAAGAAGGCCAAGAAGGGCGCGATGAAGACCGCCCTTATGGTCTCGGCCACCGCCGCCTGCCTGGGCGTGGCCTCGGCCGGCGCGATCATGAGCCTGGCCCAGGGTTCGGGCCCGCTGCCCGAGCGCGTGGCCGAGGGCACGTCGAACAGGAGCACCGGCGAGATCCGCGCGACCGAAGTCGACACCAGCCCGGCCGGCGCCCGCGCCGCCGTCGCCCTCACGTCGCAGGTTCCTGCCGAGGCGACCTCCACGGAAACCGCGCCCGCCGCCGTCGCGGCCCCCGGCGAAAACGCCCAGGCCCTCTACGATGACGGCGTGCGCCGTATCGAGGCCAAGGACCGCACGGGTCTGGAAAGCCTGCGCAAGGCCGCCAACCTGGGCCTGCCGCGCGCCCAGTTCTACCTGGCCAAGATGTACGAGGTCGGCGAGGGCGGGGTGAAGAAGGATCTGGTCGAAGCCCGCCGCTGGACCGAACGCGCCGCCACGGCCGGCGAAGCCCGCGCCATGCACAACCTGGCCCTCTACTACTACAAGGGCGAGGGCGGCGAACGGAACTCGACCAAGGCCGCCAGTTGGTTCCGCAAGGCGTCGGACCTGGGCCTGGTCGACAGCCAGTTCAACCTGGCCCAGCTCTACGAGGGCGGTTGGGGCGTCAGCCAGAACCCGACCGAGGCCTACAAGTGGTACCTGATCGCCGCGCGGTCGGGCGACACCGCCTCGCGCGCCCGCGCCATGGCCCTGCGCGCCCAGCTGACCGCCGAGGGGCAGCGGATCGCCGAGCGTTCGGCCAGCGGCTTCCGTTCGCAGGCCGCCGCGCCGGCGCCGGCCGTCGCTTCGGCGGCCGCTCCCAGCGCCGGCCTGGCCACGGCCCAGCGCGCCCTGTCCAAGCTGGGCTACTACCAAGGCCCGCAGGACGGCGTCACCTCGCCGGCCCTGCAGATGGCCATCGCCGCCTACCAGCGCGATCAGAACCTGCAGGCCTCCGGCGCCTTGGACGGCGACACGCTCAGCCGCCTGTCGACCTGGGCGCGTTGATCCCGGACGGCCTCCTTCACCGCTGAAGCCGGATTCCCGAGACCTTTTTGGACGAGCATCCCAGGATGCTCGTCCAAAAGCTGTATCCTGTGGCCAAATATCGTCCGTGGACCTATGGGCAGACCTCGGTAATAGTCGGTCCCTTCCGGGGGGAAGGGCGTGCGTCGGAACTCGCGCCCGAAGGAGTAGGCATGGCGTTCGAAGCAGCAGCGGCCGATCATCCGCAGGATCGCGTGCCGGTACCCCTGGCCGTATGGGTTTGCGGCCTGGCGACCCTGGTCCCGTTCGTCGTCTGCTCGGCGCTGTTCTGCTATGGCCCGATCGACATGCGCCAGGTGGCGCTGATCAGCCTGCTGGCCTATTCGACGGCCATGATGTCGTACCTGGGCGGCATCCGCTGCGGGCTCGAGATCGAGCGGGCCAGCCCGCGCTGGATAACCTTGGGGCTGTCCCTGCTGTTCCCCCTGGCCGGCTTCGGCCTGCTGCTGGGCGGCCTGAAGTTCGAGCCGGCCTGGCAGCTTTCCGGCTTTCTGCTGGTCTTCATCCTGCAATGGCTGTGGGACGTGACCAACCATGAGGGGCCGGCCTGGCGTCCGCGCCTGCGCACCCTGCTGACCTCGGGCGCGGCGATCTCGCTGGCCTTCGCCCTGGAGCAGGCCCTCCACCTCTAGACGCGACTATTGGGTGGTGGCCACCGCCTCGGTCGCCGCCGCGTTCACCGGCGTGGCCGTGGTGACCTCGGCCGCCGGCGCGCCCACCGCGACCACCGCCGCGCCCGTCCCGGCCTTCGGCGCATTGATCAGCGGCGTTTCCTCGTTGAGGGGATCGGATACGCAGGCCGCGGCGACCTGTTTGCTCAGCTTGTCCTCCTTGCCGCCCTGCTTCATGCCCAAGGCGGCCGAGGCCACCGTGCCGGCGAAGGGCACGACCGCGTTGCCGCCCATCTTGAGCGCCTTCTTGACCAGGCCGGGCTCCTCATAATCGATCGCCTTGGCGCGGAGGGCCTTGCAGGCCTCGGTGTCGTATTTCGGGTCCTTGGCGTCGAGCTTGGCCACGGTCTTGACCGGGGCTTCGCCGGCCACGGCGGCCAGCGGCGATACCGACAGGGCTAGAACGGCGCCGATGCCGATCAGGATCGGTCGCATAACGGTTCTCCTTCCAGCGTCCCGGGGATCAGAACGCCCGGCGAAGAAGGGTGATCCGTTTCAGTCCGGCCGCAGGGACTTCCAGCCGACCGCGTGCACCCGCCGGGGGCCCAGGGCGGCGGCCAGGGCCGGCCCGCCGAACAGGGGCGCGAAGGCCTGGTCCAGGATGTTCAGCCCGCCGGTGAAGGCCCCGAAGGCCGGCAGCACCAGGCGCGCCCCGTCGGTGACGAAACAGCGCCGGCGGATCGTGGCCCGACCGCTGGTCACCTTGGCGGCCGGATGCAAGTGGCCGGCCACCTCGCCAGGCTGGGCGCCGGGCAGCGGCTCGTGCCGGAAGGTCAGGCCGGCGATCGTCGCTTCGTCGACCACGTCGCCGGGCAAGGCCCGGGGGCCGTCCTCGTCATGGTTGCCCACCGCCCAGACCAGTTGGCGACCCACGGCCAGGGCGGCGATGCGGGCCCGGTCTTCCGCCGGCAACCGATCCTCGCCGGCGCCGTCATGGAAACTGTCGCCCAGGAAGACCAGGGTCGCCGGCGACAGGGCGGCCAGTTCGCGCTCCAGCCGGTCGAGGGTCTCGCGGGTGTCGTAGGGCGGCAGCATCTGGCCGAAGCGGGCGGCGTAGCTGCTGCCCTTCTCGAAGTGCAGGTCGGCCACGACCATCGTGCGCTCGGCTTCCAGCCACAGGGCCCCCGAATGACGCAACACGGCGCGCGTCCCCGCGATCTCGAGCCGCAGGCCGCCGCAATCGCCGATCTGGAACGCCAGGCTGGTCACGCCGCATACACTCTCATTCAAGCCATCGCCTCGGCGATCAGGTCTTCCTCGGCCTCGGCCAGGATCATTTCGCCGGCCGCGTCGCCCGGCGCCCGTTCGCGGCCGATCTCCAGCATAATGGGCACGGCGATCGGCGACACGCGGTCGAGCGCCGCATGGCGGATGCGGCCCTGGACCCGCGCCAGCATCTCGCCCAGCCGCGCCACGTCCAGCGAGCCGGTCGCGGCGTCGGCGCGGGCGCAGCGCAGCAGCAGGTGGTCGGGCTGGTGGCGACGCAGCACGTCATAGATCAGGTCGGTCGAGAAGGTCACTTGCCGGCCGGACTTCTCCTGGCCCGGATGGCGGCGCTCGATCAGGCCGGAGATCAGGGCGCAGGCCTTGAAGGCGCGCTTCATCAGGAAGCTTTCGGCCAGCCAGGCCTCCAGGTCGTCGCCCAGCATGTCCTGGGCGAACAGGTCGTCCAGGTCCAGGGCGTCCATCGGCTTCAGCGCCCAGATGTTGACCGCGTAGTCGTTGGCCACGAAGCCCAGCGGGCCGATGCCCAGCCGGTCCAGCCGCCGGGTCAGCAGCATGGCCAGGGTGGTGTGGGCCAGTCGGCCCTCGAACGGATAGCAGACCAGGTGGAAGCGCTTGCCGTGCGGGAAGGTCTCCAGCAGCATCTCGTCGCGCTCGGGGATGATGGAGCGGACCTTCTGGTAGCCCAGCCATTCCTGGACGTCGGGGGGCAGGGCGGGCCATTCGGCCTCGTCGTGCATCATCGCCCGCACGCGGCCGGCCAGATAGGTCGACAGCGGAAACTTCGACCCGCCCCAGCTGGGCAGCATCGGGTCCTTGTCCGGCGCGGGGGTGACGAAGGCGTCAGCCCCGACCAGGCTGTTGAACCGCCAGACCTGGCCCGCGAAGATGAAGGTATCGCCGGGCTTCATCTGCTCGAAGAAGCCTTCCTCGGCCTCGCCGACCTTGCGCCCCCCCATAGGGCGCTTGCCGCCGCCGATGCGCACATTGATCATGGCCGGCGAGACGATGGCGCCCACGTTCATCCGATGGGCCAGCACCGCCTGGGCGTTGCGGGCCCGCCAGAGCCCGTCCTGGCCCGGGACGATGCGGCGGAACCTGTCATAGGTGCGCAGGGCGTAGCCGCCGGTCGAGACGAAATCGACGACGCTTTCGAAGTCCTCCCACGACAGTTCGGCATAGGGGCCCGCGGTGCGGACCTCGTCATAGAGGTCGGTCAGGGCGAAGGGCTCGGAGCAGGCGCAGCCCATGATGTGCTGGGCCAGGGTGTCCAGCGTGCCGATCCGGGCCGGCTCGCCGTCCAGGTGGCCGCCCAGGATGGCGTCGGCGGCGGCGCGGCACTCCAGGAATTCGAAGCGGTTGGCCGGCGCCAGGATGGCGCGCGAGGGCTCGTCCAGGCGGTGGTTGGCGCGGCCGATCCGCTGGACCATCCGCGAGGCGCCTTTCGGGGCGGCCAACTGGATCACCAGATCGACGTCGCCCCAGTCGATGCCCATGTCGAGGGTGGAAGTGCAGACCACGGCCCGGATCTCGCCGCGCGCCATGGCCGCCTCGACCTTGCGCCGCTGCTCGGCCGCCAGGCTGCCATGATGCAGGGCGATGGCCAGCCCGTCGTCGTTCAGCTTCCACAGTTCCTGGAAGGCGAATTCCGCCTGGAACCGCGTATTGACGAACACCAGGGCGGTCTTGGCGCCTTTGATGATCTCGTAGATCTCGGCCATGGCGTGCTCGGCCGTATGGCCGGCCCAGGGCACGCGACCGCCGGAGACCAGCACCTCGACGATCGGCTGGGCGCCGCCGGAGCCGAGGACGAGGTCGACGCCGTGGGCCGAGGAAAAAAGGTCCTCCCCCCGTGGGGGAGGTGTCGGCGGAGCCGACGGAGGGGGGAGGGGTTGGGCGTCCGCCGCCGTATCCCCCCACCGGCCTTCGGCCGCCTCCCCCATGGGGGGAGGGTCTGGATTGGAACGGCCGGAGTTCCAGCCCAGCCACCGGCGCACCAGATCCGGATCGTCCACCGTCGCCGACAGCCCCACCCGTCGCATCCGCGGCGCGAACAGCTGCAGCCGCGCCAGGCCCAGCGACAGGAGGTCGCCGCGCTTTGAGGGCCAGATGGCGTGGGCTTCGTCGATGATCACGCACGACAGGTCGGCGAAATAGGTCCTCGCCCCCTCCCAGGCGCAGAACAGGGCCAGCTGTTCGGGCGTGGTCAGCAGGATGTCGGGCGGCCGCAGGCGCTGGCGCTGCTTGCGGGCCTCGCCGGTGTCGCCAGTGCGGCTCTCGGCCACGATGCCCAGGCCCATCTCGCGGATCGGCGTGGCCAGGTTGCGCTCGATGTCGACCGCCAGGGCCTTGAGCGGGGAAATATAGAGGGTGTGCACCCCGGCCGGCGTGTTGCGTGGCGGGCGCTCGGCCAGGTCGATCAGGCTGGGCAGGAAGCCGGCCAGGGTCTTTCCACCGCCGGTCGGGGCGATCAGCAGGGCGTTGCGGCCCTGGCGGCCCTTCTCGATCATGGCCAGCTGGTGCGGCCTCGGCGCCCAGCCGCGCGAGGCGAACCACTGTTGAAAGCGGGGAGGAAGGGCGGTCGCCTCGGCCATTGACCGGCCTATAGCATGTTCCCGTTCCGTTTCCATGCGTCAACCTGCCTAAGTCCGGCCTTTTGACAAGGATGGTAGGCGGGGCTACCCGAAGGACAGGATCGCGAGGGCGTGACTCACATGGGATGGACGGCTCGGAACAGCCTTGCAGGCTTGGCCTTGGCGGCGATGCTGGGGTTCGCCGGGCCCTCCCTGGCCGCGCCCGCCGCGCCATCGGAGCCCGCCCGGGCCGAGCTGCTGCGCCGCGCCCAGGCCGGCGATGTCGCCGCCTACGACCTGCTGGCCGACAGCTATCTGAACGCCAAGGGCGACCAGCGCGACGTCGAGGCCGCGGTGCGCTGGCTCAACGCCGGCATCAAGGCCGGCGACACCGGCTGCATGATCGCCCTGGGCAATCTCTATTTTACCGGCCAGGACCTGGACCAGGACGAAGACAAGGCGCTGTCGCTGTACAAGGCCGCCGCCGCCAAGGGCGACGCCCTGGGCGCCTACAACGCCGGCCTGGTCTACGAGACCCGCTCCGACGATCTGACCCAGGCTCTGGGCTGGTACTGGCGCGCGGCGGCCGGCGGCGACGAGGGCGGCATGTACAAGCTGGCCCTGGCCTACCAGCTGGGCCGCGGCGTGCCCGCCGACGAAGCCCGGGCCGTGGCCTGGATGCGCAAGGCCGCCGCCGCCGGCTCGGTGGACGCCATCAACGACCTCGGCTCCTACGCCCTCCAGGGCTATGGCATGGCGGTGGACGAGGTCCAGGCGCTGAAGCTCTATGTGGACGCGGCCCAGCGGGGCTCGGCGGTGGCCCTGGCCAATGTCGCCGCCGCCTACCACAACGGCGAGGGCGTCGAGGTCGATCTGGAAAAGGCCCTGCGCCTCTACGCCCTGTCGGCCAACGCCGGCAACCTGACGGCCTACTATGAGCTGGGCCAGATGTACGAAGATGGCGAAGGGGTGAAGGCCAGCCGGGCCAAGGCGGTGAAGCTGTATCGCATGGCCGCCGAGAGCGATGACGAAGAGGTGGCGGCGGCGGCCGAGGACGCCGCTGAACGTCTGGAGAGCGGGTCTTCGGAAACGCCTATCGCCTGACGGCGTCGTTCGCATTTTGTTTCGGCCACCGAGCTGCTAAATCAGGCGGGTGACCGCACAGATTCCCGCCCTCGATCTCGCCCCCGCCCTGGTGGTTCTGCCCGGCCCGCGTGCCGGCGTCGCCGATGGCTCGGGCGAGGGCCGCGTGCTGCGCACCCCTGACGCTCGCGACCTGTTCGAATACGGCCCCGTCCTGGTCGCCCACGCCTCGATGACCGCCAAGCGGCTGAACCTGCAGGCGCCGGCGCGCGGGCGCGGCGTGTTCGACGTGCTGGAACTGTACGCCTTCACCCGCCCGGCCACCTTCTGCGCCCCGTCGGCCGTGGGTCTGGCCACCGCCCTGGGCCTGGCCGAGCCCAGGGGCGCGGCCGCCCAGGCCCAGACCCTGCGCGACGCCGCCGCGGCCCTGCTGCACGAGCTGGCCCTGACCCCGAGGCCGTCGCGCGAGGAGGCCTTGGCGGTCGCCGAGACCCTGGCCCGAGCCGGCTGGGCCTGGGGCCCGGCGGTGGTCGGCGCCCTGCGCTCGGCCCCGGTCGGCAACCAGTTCCGCAGCTCCGGCCTCGACGTCTGGGCCCGGGCGACGGAATGGGAGGACCAGGCCCCGCCCGGCGAGTCCGGTTCCCGCCCGGTCGATCCCGAACGCGCCAGCGAACGCCTGCGTGAACTGCTGCACCGCTCGGGCCTGGACGAGGTGCGCGAGGCCCAGGACACCTTCGCCCGCGAGGCCGCCTATGCCTTCGCCCCCCGCGAACGCGAAGGCGAGCCGCAGATGATGCTGGCCGAAGCCGGCACAGGCGTCGGCAAGACCCTGGGTTATCTGGCGCCGGCCTCGCTCTGGGCCGAAGCCAACGGACCGGCGGTGTGGATCAGCACCTACACCCGCGCCCTGCAGCGCCAGATCGAGCGCGAGAGCCATTCGATCTATCCCGACCCGCTGGTGCGGGCCCGCAAGGCGGTGGTCCGCAAGGGACGCGAGAACTACATCTGCCTGCTGAACTTCCAGGAGCAGGTCAACACCGCCCAGCTGGGCAATGGCGACCTGATCGGCCTGGCCCTGGCCGCTCGCTGGGCCCGCGTCAGCCGCGACGGCGACATGACCGGCGGCGACTTTCCGGCCTGGCTGCCGACCCTGTTCGCCATCCCGCCCTCGGTCCAGGCCGGCCCGGCCAATCTGGTCGACCGTCGCGGCGAGTGCATCCACGCCGGCTGCCAGCACTATCGCGTCTGCTTCATCGAAAAGGCCGTGCGGGCCTCCAAGCGCGCCGACATCGTCATCGCCAACCATGCCCTGGTGCTGAGCCAGGCGGCGTTCGACGGGGCCCGGGCCGCCCGGGGCCTGAAGAGCGACAACGAGACCACTTCGCTGAAGCGCATCGTCTTCGACGAGGGCCACCACCTGTTCGACGCCGCGGACAGCGCCTTCTCGGCCGCCTTGTCCGGGGCCGAGGCGGCCGAGCTGCGGCGCTGGCTGCGCGGGCCCGAGGGACGGGGCCGGCGGGGCAGGGGGCTGGAAGCGCGCCTGCTGGACATCATCGGCGAGCGCGAAGGCGCCCGCGGCGCCCTGAACGCGGTCCTGCAGGCCGCCGCCGCCCTGCCGGGTGAAGGCTGGTCGGGCCGGATCGCGCCGCCTGACGGCCAGGTCAATCCGATCGGCCCGATCGAGACCTATCTGGTCTCGGTGATCGAGCAGCTTCGGGCCCGGGTCACCGACCGGCCCGGCGCGGCCGAGCAGGGGCTGCAATGCGCCGCCCGTCCGGCCATCGACCTGGTGCGCGAGCGGGCCGGCGAGGCGGCCAAGGCCCTGGCGGCCATCGAGGCCCCGTTGCTGGCCCTGGCTCGCCACCTGGAAGACGTGCTGGATGAGGAGGCCGACACCCTGCCCACCTCCGAGCGGGCGCGGATCGAAGGCGCGCTGCGCGGCCTGGACCGCCGGGCCCGCATGACCCTGCCGGCCTGGCGTTCGATCCTCAAGGCCATCGACGAGGACGCCGAGGACGATCCCGAGTTCGTCGACTGGTTCGAGGCGACCTTCCTCTACGGCCGTGTCGTCGACGCCGCCTGCCGCCGCCACTGGGTGGACCCGACCGAGCCGTTGCGCGCCGCCGTCCTCAGCCCCGCCCACGGCGTGCTGGTGACCAGCGCCACCCTGACCGACCCGGCCCTGGAGGACCCGTTCGCCCTGGCCGAAATGCGCACCGGCGCCGCGCGGCTGCCGCAGTCGCCCAAGGTGCTGCGCCTGGTCTCGCCGTTCGACTATGCGAACAACGCCCGGGCCTTCGTGGTCACCGACGTCGGCAAGGATGATCCGCGCCAGGTGTCGGCGGCGATGCGCGAGCTGTTCCTGGCGGCCGGGGGCGGGGGGCTGGGCCTGTTCACCGCCATCCGCCGGCTGAAGGCCGTGCACGAGCGGATCGCCGCGCCGCTGGCCGACCAGGGCCTGGCCCTCTACGCCCAGCACGTCGATCCGCTGGAGGCCGGGGCCCTGGTCGACATCTTCCGGGCCGAGCAGGACGCGTGCCTGCTGGGCACCGACGCGATCCGCGACGGCATCGACGTGCCGGGGCGGTCCTTGCGCCTGCTGGTCTTCGACCGCGTGCCCTGGCCCCGCCCGGACGTCCTGCACAAGGCCCGCCGTGCGCGCTTTGGCGGCAAGGGCTATGACGACTCGACGGCCCGCGCGCGGATCAGCCAGGCCTTCGGCCGCCTGATCCGCCGGGCCGACGACCGGGGGGTGTTCGTGATGCTGGACGCCGCCGCGCCAACCCGCCTGTTCTCCAGCTTGCCGGAGGGCGTGACGATCGAGCGGGTCAGCCTGGTGGAAGCGATCGAGGCCACCGCCGCATTTTTGTCGGAAGATCGTTCTTAATCAGCGCGATACCAAGTTTGGGTAGAGCGTCCGAAAAGGACGTGTCCAGTCGTGTTTCGGGGAAGTTTCTATTGGCGTTGCGTAGAGGTTGGGCGGTCCTGGCGGCCGTGGCGTTGTTGGGGATCGCGCCGGCCGCTCGGGCCGGCGAGTTCGTGCGCGCCGATTGCCGGTCGGTGGTCAGGCCGACCGACGCCATCCGCTTCGACACCGACGAACACCTGCGCTGGTACAAGCGGTTCTGGACCGGGACCTGCGATCACCTGTCCTTCTGCTTCCCCGGTTCTCCCAACTGGAACGACATCGTCGGAAAGCTGCTGGCCAAGGGCGGTCCCAGTGAGCAGCCGGCGCTGCTGCCCAAGGCCTGCCGCCTGGGCCAGCTGATCGGCCTGGAATGGGCCAAGGACAAGGACATCCAGAAGATCAGCACCAAGGACCTGAAGGTGTTCAACGGCATGCTCGAAGCGGCCGGCGACCCGCTGAAGGGCGTGGAGGCCGTCGACGCCAAGGCCCGGGCCATGGCCGGCCAATCGGTGAAGGTGATCGCGCCCAAAAAGCCCTGATAGAGTCGCCTCGCCGACGCAAAGGGGTCGAATTCCTGCAACGGAACGCGCCTACACACCGTGGCGCCGGGGGGAAGTGCGAGGAGCGTTGCATGACCAGATCCCAGATCACCGCCGACATGGCCGTCGACGACCAGGCCGACCCCGGCCACGCCCGATCGGCCCGGGCCCTGGTGCAGGGCGTGCGGTGGCGCAGTGGCCTGTCGCAAGACGAGTTCGCCCGGGCCTTTGGCATCCCGCGGGCCCAGTTGGCGGCGCTGGAGCTGGGCCAAGCCCGATCGGACGCGGTCCTGACGGCCTACCTGCGGGTCATCGACCACGCGCCAGACACGGTGCGCGAGGCGCTGGAGCGGTTCTAGCGGCCAAGGCGCCTCCATTTGTCCCCACGTCTGGTGTCTGGCATGGAGGGGGTCTGCAAGGAGCCTTGGCCTCGTGATCGACGTCCGCACCCACAAGCAGCGCATGCTGGCCGGCGACCTCTATAGCCCCGTCGATCCCGAGATCATGGCCGACCATGAGGCGGCGGTGGCCTGGATGGGCCGCTACAACGCCCTGGACCTGCCGCCGTCGGAACGCCACGCCCTGCTGTGTGAACGGCTGGCCGAGGTCGGCGACCGCGCCAGCATCCGGCCGCCTTTTCACTGCGATTACGGCTACAACATCGCGGTCGGCGAGGGAGTGTTCCTGAACTTCAACTGCGTGATCCTGGACGTCACCCGGGTGACCATCGGCGCGGCCACGACGATCGGGCCGCACGTCCAGATCTATACCGCCGAGCACCCGCGCGATCCGGTGGAGCGCCGCACGGGCATCGAATATTCCCGGCCGGTGGCGATCGGCGAGAACGTCTGGATCGGCGGCGGATCGATCATCCTGCCGGGGGTGACGATCGGCGACGACGCCATCGTCGGGGCCGGCAGCGTGGTCACCCGCGACGTGCCCAGGGGCGCGACGGTGGTCGGCAATCCGGCGCGGGTTCGGGGTTAGGGCTTCGCCTTCACCGGCAACCAGATCTCAAGGCCGCCTTCGCCGGTGCGCGGGTCGAACTCGGGGCCGTAGCGCTCGAACAGCGGCGCGTCGGCGGCCTCGTGGGGCGAGGCGGGCAGCCAGGCGACCCAGATGGCGCGCATCGTCGTGCGGATCTTCGAGATATGCTCGGCGTGGTGAAACACCGCGTATCGCTGGGCCGCGATGCGCAGCGTCGCGAACTCCGCCGGCAGGTCGGAAAATTCGGTGACCTCGACCCCGGCCAGATAGTCGAAATTGCCGTGATCGTCGCTATTGGCGCAGACGCCGTAGGTGACGTCCGCGAGCGCGCCGCCGACCTGGTTCGGGATGTGGCCCAGATGCGGGACCAGGCGGCGCCATTGGCTGGGAATGCCTGCGCCACTGTCCTCGCAGCCATAGTGCTGCAGGAGGCCGGCGATCAGCAGGGGGCGGCCGTCTTCGAAGCGGGGCGGGGGCAGGTCGGTGCGCGGGGTGCTGTCGAGCATGATGGGTTCCACCAAGGTCAGGGCTTCCAGGTCGCGCGCCGCGCGCACCTGCTCGGGGGTGACCCCGAACTGGTCGCGGAACGCGCGGGTGAACGCCTCGTGCGAGCCGTAGCCGGCCTCCAGGGCCACCGACAGGATGTCGGGAGCGCCGTCGGCCAGCTGCCGCGCCGCCTCCGTCAGCCGCCGCGCGCGCAGATAGCCGATCACCGGGCGACCGGTGGCGAGCGCGAAGGCGCGGGACATGTGGAAGCGCGAAACCCCGCCAGCCAGGGCCACGTCATCCAGGCAGATCGATTGGGTGAAGTGGTTCTCGATGAACCAGATGGCCTGCTGGACGGGGTTCATGGCGGGTCTCGTGACGAAGCGTGCGTCTGGATAGCGCGTCGGTCAGAGCCTCATTTGATCGAAATTGCTCGGGCTTGCGAACCCGTCCTGGTGGGGGCTCACGCCTTCTCCACGAAGCTGTCGATCACCTTCTTGTCGCCGGCCTTGTCGAACGACACGCTGAGTTTGTTGCCCTCGACGCCGGTGACCTTGCCGTAGCCGAACTTGACGTGGAACACCCGGTCGCCGCGCGTATAGGCGCTGGCGGCCGAGCCGGCCGAGACCGCCACCAGCCGGCCTTCGCCCTCGATCGGGGCCGATCGGGCCGCCGAGCCGCCGCTGCGCCAGGTGGCCCCGCGCTCGCTGAAGCCCGCCGTCCGTTCCTGGGCCCGCTTCCAGCCGGGACTGTCGTAGCTGCCCGCGGTGAAGGTGCTGGTCCCCGGATCGTCCCAGCGCGACGACACCGTCTGCTGCATGCCGGGCCCGCCGCCGTAATAGCCGGTCTCGGACGCCGCATCGACGTGGGCCAGCGGCAGTTCGTCGACGAACCGCGACGGCAGCTGGCTGGTCCAGCGGCCATAGACCTGGCGGTTGGCCACGAAGCTGATCCGGGCCTCCTCGCGGGCCCGGGTGATGCCGACATAGGCCAGGCGGCGCTCTTCCTCGAGGCCCTTCTCGCCCTTGTCGTCCATGCTGCGCTGGCTGGGGAAGACGCCTTCCTCCCAGCCGGGCAGGAAGACCAGCGGGAATTCCAGCCCCTTGGCCGAGTGCAGGGTCATGATCCACACCGCGTCGTCGCCGGCCCCCTTGTCCAGGTCCATGACCAGCGACACGTGCTCCAGATAGCCTTCGAGGGTGTCGAAGGCGCCCATCGACTGGACCAGTTCCTTCAGGTTCTCCAGCCGCGTCTGGCTGGTGGGTCCCTTGTCCAGGCGCAGGGCGTCGGTATAGCCGCTCTCCTCCAGCACCGCCTCCATCACCCGCTGGTGCGGGGTGTTGGCGGCCAGGGCCCGCCAGCGGTCCAGGTCGCGCAGGAAGTTGCTCAGCGCCGTGCGGGTGCGGGCCGGCAGGTCGTCGCCGCCGATGATCACCCGGGCCGCGTCGACCGTGGAGATGCCCTCCAGCCGCGCGATTTGCAGCAGCTTCTGCACCGAGGTGTCGCCGATGCCGCGCTTGGGGGTGTTGACGATGCGCTCGAAGGCCAGGTCGTCGTCGGGCGACTGGATCAGGCGCAGATAGGCGTGGGCGTCGCGGATCTCGGCGCGCTCGAAGAAGCGCGGGCCGCCGACCACCTTGTAGGGGATCTGCAGCATCACGAAGCGCTCTTCGAAGGCCCGCATCTGGAACGAGGCGCGCACGAGGATGGCCATGTGGCTGTACTTGCGGCCGGCGCGTTTGGCCTTCTCGATCTCGTCGGCGACCATCCGGCTCTCGGCCTCGCCGTCCCAGACGCCGCTGACCTTGACCTTCTCGCCGCCGGACGCCTCGGTCCAGAGGGTCTTGCCCAGCCGGCCCTTGTTGGCGTCGATCAGGCCCGAGGCGGCGGCCAGGATGTGCTCGGTGGAGCGGTAGTTGCGCTCCAGCTTGATGACCTTGGCGCCGGGGAAGTCGCGCTCGAAGCGCAGGATGTTGTCGACCTCCGCGCCCCGCCAGCCATAGATCGACTGGTCGTCGTCGCCCACGCAGCAGACGTTCTGGCGGCCCTGGGCCAGCAGCCGCAGCCACAGGTACTGGGCGACGTTGGTGTCCTGGTACTCGTCGACCATCACGTACTGGAAGCGGCGCTGGAAGTCGGCCAGCACGTCCGGATGGCTGGTGAAGATCGTGATGTTGTGCAGCAGGAGGTCGCCGAAATCGCAGGCGTTGAGGATGCGCAGCCGCTCCTGGTACTGGCGGTAGAGGGTGATCCCCCGGCCGTTGGCGAATTCGCCGGCCTCGCTTTGGGGCACGCGGTCGGGCGTCCAGCCGCGATTCTTCCAGGTGTCGATCAGGCCGGCCAGGGCGCGGGGCGTCCAGCGCTTGGCGTCGATGTCGGCGGCCTCGATCAGCTGCTTGAGCAGCCGCTCCTGGTCGTCGGTGTCGATGATCGTGTAGCTGGACTTCAGCCCCAGCAGCTCGGCGTGACGGCGCAGGATCTGGGCGGCCACCGAGTGGAAGGTGCCCAGCCACCGCAGGCCCTCGGCCTGGTCGCCGATGATGTGGGTGATCCGCTCGCGCATCTCGCGGGCGGCCTTGTTGGTGAAGGTGACGACCAGCAGCTCCCACGGCCGGGCCCGGCCCGTCGCCAGGATGTGGGCCAGGCGGGTGGTCAGCACGCGGGTCTTGCCAGTGCCCGCGCCCGCCAGCACCAGCACCGGGCCCTCCGTGGCTTCCACGGCGGCCCGCTGTTCGGGGTTCAGCCCTTCCAGGTAGTTCGGCGCCTCGCGCGAGCCGTCCGGTCCGCGCGCACGGGCCAGGTCGGAGATGCGGGGGGCGGGAAGATCGCCGGGGAAGCCGTCGAAAGAGGGGGACGAGTCGAAGCCTTGGGACATGGAACATATGTAGCACAAAGATCGCCTGGCTTAAGCCCTTGCGCCGATCCGTCGCCCTTTCTCGCCGGAACTTCGATGTTCACGCCCCGTTTGTTTTGGGGGACGGACATCACGGGAGACCAACGTGGCTGAAGAAACCCATACGAGCGGCGGCGGGACTGGCATGGCCTTCATCGTCGGCGCGCTGGTGGTGGTCGTGGCGGTGATCGCCTACTTCGTCTTCACCGGCGGCATGACGCAGAAGAAGACGGCCGACATCAACGTCTCCGCCCCGAAGGTCGAGGCGCCCAAGGTCCCGGAAGCGCCCAAGCCCGCCAACTAGGACCCGACAACGAGGAGGACGCCATGGCGCGTCACCACGATATTCGACCGCAGCACCTGGGCGTGGCCGGCCTGACCCTGCTGGGCGTGCTGCTGCTGATCGCCGCCCTGGTGATCGGCGGCTGGCGTTCCGGCGTGCTGACCGTACGATCGGCCGACCTGTCGATGCGGCTGCCGCAAACGCCGGCGCTGCCGCAGCGGTCGCCCAATCCCGCGCCCCTGCCTCTGCCCAAGCCCGGCCCGGGCGTCGAGCAGGGCTAGACCGTGCCGGCCTCGCCCGCCTGGGCGCGCCGCAGGGCGAACACCCGGCAGGCCGAGGCCAGGGGGCGCTCGCCGCGTCCGGCGTCGATCCGCTGGATCAGGCCGGCGATGCTGATCTTGTCGGCGCTGGCCGCCGCCTGCAGCACCGCCCAGAATTCGGGCTCCAGGGCCAGGGAGGTCGCGTGACCGGCCAGGTTGATCGAACGCTTCTTCAAACTGCCCATCTCGCCAGTCCCCATTTTGCCCATTTGGCGGTCCGCCAAGGTTCCCGGATCGGGGTCGCCGAACCCTCTTGAATAAAAATGACGCCATGTCATCTTTGTCGGGTCCAGCAGGAGCATGCCCCATGATCGCAGCCACGCAAGTGCTCGGTGGGCCAAAGCCTCGCGAACCGATGAAGCGGATGCGCGACACTTTCCAACTGCAGCCTTTACGGGCGTTCCGGGCCGTCCGGCGCCTGATCGCCGACAAGGAGGACACCGCCCAGGTGTTCGAGATCATGCGCGCCTTGTCGGGCAAGGCGATCCCGAACGGGTACCGCCGGTTGTTGAGCACCTCCGAGGGCGGCCGCATCGCCTATGAGCGCGACGAGTTCGCCGAGCGGTTGTCGGACCCGGCCTGGCTAGGGCAGTTCGGCCTCGGCACGGTCGGCGCCGCCTATCGCGACTTCATCGCCCCGCGCGGCCTGTCCGCCGAAGGGTTGGCCGAGGAAAGCCGCAAGGTTCCGGAGGCCGACGTCGACGCCGCCCATCCCCTGGCCTGGTACGCGCGGCGCATGCGCGACGTGCACGACATCTGGCATGTCCTGACGGGCTACGGCACGGACGCCCTGGGCGAGGTTTGCGTGGTGGCCTTCTCCCACGCTCAGACCCGCAGCCTGGGTTTCGCGGTCATCGCCCTGGCTGGCGCTCGCCACCTCCAGAAGGCCGGAGCGGGCCAGCCTTATGGCCGGGCGGTGCGCGAAGCCTGGCGCAACGGCCGGGCGGCGGCCTGGCTGCCGGCGGTCGACTATCCGGCGCTGTTCGCCCTGCCGCTGGACGAGGCGCGCGGGACGCTGAAGATCGCGCCCAACACCGTCTACCAGGCCATCCCGCCACGATACCGCGACCGGTTCTAGCCGCCCCGAAGGCCGTCAAGGCTTGACCTTTTTCCAGCGTTCGGTAGTTCAGCTACATAACGCACCCGGCGCCGGCTTTTCGAGAGTTCGCATGATCACCCGCCGCTTCAAGCTGGTCGGCCTGGCCCTGTTCGGGGCGGCCTTCGCCCTCGCCGCGACGCCGGTCCTCGCGGCCGACACCCAGGTGGCGGTCGCCGCCAACTTCACTGAGCCGGCCAAGGCGATCGCCGCCGCCTTCAAGGCCGAGACCGGCCATACGGCGACGCTGAGCTTCGGCTCCTCGGGCCAGTTCTATACCCAGATGGCCCATGGGGCGCCCTATGAGGTGTTCCTCTCGGCGGACGCCGAGCGGCCTGAAAAGGCCGAGCAGGAGGGGTTGAGCGTCCCCGGCACGCGGTTCACCTACGCCGTCGGCCGCCTGGTGCTCTATTCGAAAACCCCAGGCCTGGTTGACGCCAAGGGGGCGGTGCTGAAGTCGGACAGGTTCGCCAAGCTGGCCATCGCCGACCCGACGGCCGCGCCCTATGGCGAGGCGGCGGTCGAGACGATGCGCAAGCTGAAGGTCTATGACGCCTTGGCCCCCAGGATCGTCAGGGGCTCGTCGATCACCCAGACCTATCAGTACGTGGCCACCGGAAACGCCGAGCTGGGTTTCGTCGCCCTGTCGCAGGTGATCGACGAGCCGGGCGGGTCGCGCTGGCTGGTCCCCGCCGCCGACCACGCGCCGATCCAGCAGCAGGCCGTGCTGCTCCGGACAGGCGAGAAGAACCCCGCCGCCCGGGCGTTCCTGACCTTCCTGAAGTCCCCGACCGCGATCGGCATCATCAAGCGCTACGGCTACGGGGTTCGCTAGAGCATCGTGCGGAAAAGTGGATACCGGTTTTCCGCGAAAACGATGCGAAAACAAAAATCTAGAGCCAGTGGTGTGATCCTCATATCGCGCGACTGGCTCTAGGCGCGGCGATAGCGCGCAATCAGCGGGTCGGCCGCCGCCTGGGCCAGGATCCAGTCGCGAAAGACGGCGATCTTGCGCACGCGGCGGCGTTCGGCCGGATAGGCCAGCCAGTAGCCGCCGCCGTAATGGGCGGTGATATCGAACGGGGCGATCAGCCGCCCCTGGGCGATCTCCTGGGCGAAGAAGATCGGCGAGCCCAGCGCGAAACCCTGGTCGGCCAGGGCGGTGGCCACCTCCAGCGCCTGGGCGTCGGCCGACAGGCGGGGCGGGGCGCGATCGTCACTGGCGTCGACGCCCGCCGCCTCGAACCAGCGCACCCAGAAGTCCGGCGAGCCGATCCGCGGGGCCCGCAACAGGTCGGCCGGACTCGTGAGGCCGCCGGATCGCGCCAGGACGGTCGGCGTGCACAGCACGGTCTGGACGGAGGGGATCAGGAGATGCGCTTCCATCCCCGGCCAATCGCCACTTCCGGCGCGCAGGGCCAGGTCGAACGGTTCGCGCTGCAGGTCGACGACCCGGCTGGAGGCGTCCAGCCGCACGGCGATGCGGGGGTGGGCGATCTGGAAGCCGCCCAGACGCGGCGCCAGCCAGTGGCCGCCGATGCTCTGGACCGTGGTGATCGACAGCACGCCTTCCTCGGTGTCGACCAGGTCGGACACCGCCGTGCGCAGGACGCTCATCGCCTCGGTCGCCGCCCGCGACAGGCGCTCGCCCGCCGGCGTCAGGGCCACCTCGCGGGGCAGGCGGGTGAACAGCGGCTGGTCCAGGCGTTGCTCCAAGGCCTTCACCTGCCAGCTGACCGCGGCCTGGCTGACGCCCAGTTCGTCGGCGGCGCGGGTGAAGCTCTTCAGGCGCGCGGCGGCCTCGAAGATCCGGATGGCGCTGAGCGGCAGGCTGGCGAGGATGTCAGGCATAAGTAGGGCTTATGCTTACCCAAGGAGGCCGCGTTTGTCATCCCAGGCGTGAAAGCCGATTTTCCAATCATGGAACGCCAGGAAGGGTGATCATGATGGACGAAGCGATCAAGACCCATAAGGAAACTACATTCGGCTGGGTGCTGCTGGTCCAGGAATGGATCGTCGCGCGCAAGGCCCGGCTGGCTCGCTTGGCGCACGAGCAGGCGGCCCGGGCGGTGCGGGAGGCCGAGGCGCAGCCCAGGCGTCATCTCGCGCCCCGCTAGAGCCTGTCCGTTTCTGATGGAAACATCAGAAACGGATAAAAAGGCTCTATTTCAAACATTTAGAGCGTGGCGAGCGCCGAAACCGCTCACACTTTCGGCTGCCACGCTCTAGCTTGGCGAGCCCGCCGCCCGGCGTCAGATCAGGACGCTCTCGTTCGCGGCCACAGGAGGCCTTGGCCTCAGTAGTCGCGCCAAGCGCGCCAGAAGCTGGGCGTCGGTGAAGGGCTTGGCGAGATAGTCGCTGGCGCCCAGGGCCAGGGCTTCCTTGATGTCGTCCGGCGCGTTGCGGGCCGTCAGCATCATGACCGGAATATGCGCGACCCGCGGGCTTTTCCTCAGGTGGCGAAGCACGCCGAAACCGTCGAGGCGCGGCATGTTCACGTCCAGCAGGATGACCGCGGGGCGCGTGCTATGGACGCCGTCGAGCGTCTCCCAGCCGTCGCGGCCATATACGGTGTCGTAACCCGCCAGGCCCAGCCTCGTGGTGAGCAATTCAAGGAGATTGCGGTCATCCTCGGCGATGAAGATGCGTCGGGGTCTGGGTTCAGGCGGCATCGTCGACCGGTTCGAACTGGAGCGCGCGATTGATCTCGCGGATCAGGACCTCGGTTTCGAGCGGCTTGGCGACGACGCCGTCGAACACGCCCCCGGGCGCCTCCGTCGCGTCGGCGGAGAAGGCGATGATCGGAACATTGCCGTTGAGGCGGCCCTGGCGAATGGCGCGCGCCGCGGCCACGCCGCCCATGCCCGGCATCCGCAGATCCATCAGGATGACGTCGAACGGCTCGACCCCCGCCCGGGCCACCGCGGCTTCACCGTCGGCGACTTCGGTCGTTTCGGCGCCGAGAGCGCCGAGCACGGCTTGGACCAGGTCCCGGTTGACCGGGTTGTCATCGACCACGAGCACGCGGCAAGCGACGGGAATATCGGCCGCCGGGGTCGAGGCGCTCGCCATGGCCGCCGGCGCGACCTCGCTGGCAGGCAGTTCGAACCAGAAGCGACTGCCTTGGCCAAGCGCGCTCTCGACTCCGATTTCGCCGCCCATCGCTTCGACCAGCCCCTTGCAGATGGCCAGGCCCAGGCCCGTGCCGCCGTGTCGTCGCGTCGAGGAGCCGTCGATCTGCGAGAAGCGCTTGAAGAGCTGGTCCAGCCGGTCGGCCGGAACCCCGCCGCCGGTGTCGCGGACCGCGATCAGAAGCCTCTTCGGGCCCTGGCGCCACGCGACCTCGACCGTGATCCCGCCTCGGTCGGTGAACTTGACGGCGTTGCCGATCAGGTTGAGCAGCACCTGGCGCACCCGATCGGGCGCGATGAACAGGGCGGGGGGCAGGGCCTCGGCGCCGACGATGTCGAGCGCGATCCCCTTTTCCTGGGCCTGGCAGGCGAAGAGGTCCAGCGCGTCCTCGACCAGGCGGCGCGGGTCGCAGACGGCGCTGCGGATCTCGACCTGGCCGGCTTCGAGCTTGGAGAAGTCGAGGATGTCGTTGACGGTCGACATCAGGGCCTGGCCAGCATTGGCGACCCGGTCGACGAACCGCCGGGTGGCGGGCGACAACTCGGGCTGGTCCTCGATCAGGCGCGAGAAGCCGAGCACGGCCGTCAGCGGGGTGCGCAGCTCATGGCTCATGTTCGACAGGAACTCGGACTTGACCGCGGCGGCGGCCTCCGCCTCGGCGCGAGCCTCGACGAGCGCGGCCTCCATCGCCTTGCGCGCGGTGATCTCGCGGGCGACGTCCTGGACGGCGACCAGCGCGCCGTTCTCGTCGAAGGACAGCTTCGGCTGGCCTTCCAGCCAGATCCACCGGCCGTCCTTGTGTTGGGCGCGGAACTCATAGGGTTCCGAAACCGCCGAAGGGCCTCGGCGGATCAGGGCCGCGTAGTAGTTGATCATGTGGTCCCGGTCGTCGGGATGGGTCAGGTCCACGACGCGGCGACCGACCAGCTCTTCCGGCTCGCGACCCAGAATGGTGCGACAGGCCGGCGAGATGAAGCAGATCTCCCCGGCGGGATTGAAGGTGGCGATCATGTCGCTGGCGTTGTCGGCCAGCAGGCGATAGCGCGCCTCGCTCTCGGCGAGCGCGGCCTGGGCCCTGCGGTCGTCGGTGATGTCGCGCACCGTGCCCATCATGAACGCGGGAAAGCCGTCGGCGGCCTTGACGGTGATCGAGCTGCCCGAGACGCAACGCTCCTCGCCATCGGGGCGGACGATGCGGGTGGGCACGTTGTGGTCGTCCTCGCCCGTGCGCAGGCGCTCGGCGATCCGCGCCAGCGTCCAGGCCCGGTCGTCGGGATGGAGACAGTCGTTGAAGAGGTCGATCTCCGGCTGCTCGACCCAGGCGAGGCCGTAGATCTCGAACATCTTGCGCGAGACATCGAGATGGCGCGTGCGCAGATCGTATCGCCAATAGCCAAGACCGCCGATGTCTTCGGCGAGCAGCGCGCGCTGGGCCTGTTCGCGGGCGTCGTCGCGCGCCGCGATCAGCTCCAGTTCCAGGGCCTTGCGGTCGGATATGTCGCGAGAAACGCTGACAATCTCGTGGGGCGCGCCGTCCTCGTCCCGGACGAGCTGAAGATTGGATTCGACCCAGACGTAGTGACCGAGCCTGTGCCGCGAACGGTGCTGGATCGTCTTGTGGTCCAGGCCTCGCGACATCTCGGCGAAGACCGCCATGACCGCGTCCCGATCCTCTGGATGCACGATGTTGGGAACGGTCAGCCCGACGGTCTCGGCCACTGTGTAACCGAGCAGCCGCTGGACGGCCGGCGAGATGAACTTGCCGCGTCCCGAAAAGTCGTAAAGGGTGATGACGTCACCCGCCCGTTCGGTGACGAGGCGGTAGCGTCGCTCGCTGCGACGAAGGGTTTCGATCGTCTTGACCGTCTCGGTGACGTCCTGGAACAGGCCGAAAATTGCCGTCGGCCGGCCCTGACCGTCCCGTTCGCACAGGCCTCGACTGACCACGTGCCGCAGGGCGCCATCCGCGCGAATGAGCCGGAGCTGGAAGTCGAAGCTTGTCTGTCTCCGCGCCGCCAAGGCCATGTGGCGCCGGACCCGTTCGCGATCATCGGGGTGGTAGAAGGCGACGGCGTCGTCGATGTTGGGATCGAAGGTCTCCCGATCGACCCCATAGATGTCGTACACCGCGTCCGACCAGGCGACGGCGCCGGTGGAAAGGTCGAGGCGCCAGTGGCCGACGCCGGCCATGGTCTCGGCGATCTCGAGCAGGCGCTGCTTTTCACGGGTTTCCCGATGCGCCTTGGCCAGTTCGAATTCGTCGACCACGATCCGCGCCAGCAGTCTCAGCCGGTCCAGCGCCGCATCGTCGGGCCGCGGGCGCGGCTTGTGGTCGAGGACGCACAGCGTCCCGAGGTTATACCCGTCCTTCGTCGTCAGGGTGGCGCCCGCGTAGAAGCGTAGGTCGGGTGGCCCCGTGACCAGGGGATTGTCGACGAAGCGCGGGTCGGTCGAGGCGTCTTCGACCACCATGACGGACTCGGGGCCCAGATCTATGGCGTAGCCGCAGAACGCCTTGTCGCGCGGGGTTTCGGTGGCTTCGACGCCCACCCTGGCCTTGAACCACAGGCGTTGCTCGTCGACCAGGGAAACCACGGCGATCGGGGCGTCGAACAGGTTCCCGGCAAGGCCGGCCAACCGGTCGATCGCCGGATCCGCCTGCGTATCCAGCACGCCGAATGACCTCAGGGCCTCCAGCCTGAGCGTCTCGCGATCGCTCATCTTGCTCTCCGTCCCATCGTTCCCGCGATCCTACAGGGGGAGACGCCGCGGAAAGGCTAACGCCTTGTGTGGCCGATTGGCGCAGGGTTGGCGAAGCTCCCGTCATGGTTCGGGATCACCGACGAGATCGCGCCGCTTCTCGCCGCGAGGCGGAGATGTGGCGCGCCGATGCGCCGGGGCGCTTCACCGTGGGCTGAACCCCAGAGGGCGGGGAGGGCGACGCTTCGAAGGAGGACGCTCGGCGCGCCAACGCCGATGGGCGCCGGCCGTCCCGCCCTCAGTCCTCGCGCTTGGCGCCGTCCAGGTCGCGTTGCAGCCTGTCGGCCCGCGCCGCGTCCAGGGCCTTGTCGGCCTTGGTGCGGCCGAACTTGGCGCGGTTCTCGGCGGCCTTGGACTTGGCGTCCGTCTTGGCCCTGGCCTTGCGGGCCTGGTTCAGATTGAGGATCTCGGCCATCGCTAGCCCTTCTTTTTCGGTCCAGCGGGGGACAATGTCGCGGGCCGCAGGATCAGCGTCGACTGCAGGCGCAGGGTCTGGCCCTTCTTCAGCACGAACGGCGCCCGTCCGGGAAAGACGCAGTTCTGCATCGACAGTTCCCGGCGCAGGATCCAGCGGGTGATCGGCGCGCCATTGGCCTTGCAGGCCAGGCCGACGGTCCAGGCCGGCGAGCCGCCGCCGGGGAGCCAGGCGAAGCCCATGGCCTTGCCGGCCTCGACGGGGCCGACGGCCGGGGTCACGAGCTTGCCGCCGGAGCCGAAGGTCAGGCGGTCGGGCTTGACCAGTCGCACCGAGAAGCCGCCATAGCCCTTTTCGTCGTCGCTGCCGCCCAGGGCCAGGGTGTCCGACCGCGCGGTGATCACCGTGTCGAAGTCGATGCGCCGCGCGCCGGCCTTCAGGGGATAGACGCGGACCTTGGTGGTCTCGCGCGCCACATAGTTCACCTCGGGCGCGGAATTGACGATCCAGTCGGCGTTGACCACCAGGGTCCCGCCGCCGGCGCTGTCGCCCTTGAAGCGCTTTTCGCGGACATGGAAGGTCAGGCCCTTCATGAACCAGCCGTCGGCGACGGCCTTGCCGTCGACCAGCACCTGGTGCCAGCTCCAGAACGCCCCGCGCTGGTGCAGATGGTCGGCGGGGCGATCCTCGGTCAGCACCGCGCCGTCGGGCGCCCAGATCGGGTGGACGTAGTTCAGTCGGCCGGCCTCGTGCGCATCGGCCGGGGCGGTGCGATAGAACAGGACGCTCTTGCCGCCGTCGGTGATCGTGACGCCGTCTTCGGCGAACACCGCATCGACCCGGGCCAAGGGCACGGGGGGCGGAGGCGCGGCGGACGCCGCCGCCGAGGCGGCCGGCTGGGCGACGGCCGCGGTTTCCGCCTGCGTCCCGGTCGGTCCGGTCGAGGCCGCCTCCGTCGAGGCCACGCCCGTCGAAGTCTGGGCGCCGGTCAGCACGATCAGGGCGGCGGCAAGCGAGATCATCGGTGTTTTCCCCTCCGGCGGTCGCCGAGTGTTAGCCAGAAACCTGACGCCGGCAAAATCGCAAGCTTGGCTAGAACGTAAAGAGAACACACGTCGCCCGCAAGCCTCTTGGAAACTGCGCCGCGACCTTGTCCGTTGCCTTCCCGTACGTCCATCAACAGGAGGAACATCATGATCGACGCTTCGCAAATCCGCGAGCACCTGGAAGTGGTTGGCTCGGACGGCGGCCATGTCGGCCGGGTGGACCACGTGGTCGGCGGCGAGATCGAGCTGGCCAAGCTGGACCTGGGCGGCGGCCTCAAGCACCACCTGATCCCGGTCACCTGGGTCGACCATGTCGACGACGACGGCGTGCACCTGACCCTGACCAAGGACGACGCCAAGGCGCGTTGGCGCGAAAAGCACTGAACCTCGTCGCGGCGGCTCGTCGCGACGATTGACAGCTTCGCCGCGCTGACCGATCCCTCGCCCGCCAACAGGTGAGGGATCGCGCATGTACCAGCTCCACTACAGCCCCAGCACAGCCAGCCTGGCGGTTCACTGGATGCTGATCGAGATCGGTGTCCCGTTCGAGCTGGTCCTGACCGACATCACGACCGGCGCCCACAAGACCCCCGACTATCTGAAGCTCAATCCCAGCGGGGTGGTGCCCACCCTGATCGTCGACGGCGCGCCGGTGCTGGAGAGCACGGCGATCCTGATGCTGCTGGCCGAGCGCCACCCCGACAAGGGCCTGGCGCCGGCGGCCGGGACGCCCGAGCGCGCCGCCTATTTCCAGTGGATGGTCTATCTGGCCAACGCCCTGCTGCCCGGCTTCCGCGCCTGGTACTATCCGCACGAGCCGGCCGGCGAGGCCAACGCCGACGCCGCCCAGGCGGCGGCCCGGGCGCGGATCGAGGCGGTCTGGGACCGCGTCGACGCGCAGCTGGCGGGCCAGGGCCCCTACATGCTGGGCGAGCGGCTGTCGGCGGTGGACTTCCTGGCGACCATGCTGATGCGCTGGTCGAGGAACCTGCCCAAACAGGCCACCGCCTGGCCCAACATTGCCCGCTACCTGTCGAGGATGCGCGCCATGCCGTCGCTGCGCGAGGTCCACGCGCGCGAGGGGCTGACCGACTGGATCGACGGCTAGGCTAGCGCGGGGGCAGGGCCCCGGCGAAGTCGATCACGCACATGTAGCCGTAGGCGCGGTGCGGACCGCACGCCACGCCGGCCAGCTGGTAGCTGGCGGCGAAGATGTTGCGGCGATGGCCTCGATTGGGAACGCCGCTGTCGATGATCAGCTGGCGGACAATATCGCGAGGGTCTTCGAACCCGTAGGAGATGTTCTCGGCCGAGAGGCCGGCCCAGACGCCCTGGCCGCGCAGCCTCTGGCCCAGGGAGCCGGCCGGGCCGTGGCCGACGTCGCCGCGCGGGCCCTGGGCCTGGGCGTGCTGGCGCGCCGCGGCGGCGATGCGTCGATCGGGCGCCAGGGGCGGCAGCGAAGCCTGGCGCTCCAGGAAGTCGATCGCCTCCTCGACGGCGCCGGGGTCATCGCTCCTGTTCAGCTCGCGGCGCAGTTCGTCGGCGTATTCGGCGGGACGGGCGCGGGCGAAGTTGAGCTCGTCCAGGACGGCGTCGTCGAGGCGAGCCGACAGGGACGCGGACCGGGCGGCGGGCGCCAGGGCGAGGAACATCAGGCCGGCGAACGCCGGAGCCAAGGCCATGCGGCCGGAAATGCGCATGCGCGCTCCCGAGAATCAGACGCCCCGGGCCTGACCTAGCACGCTCCGGCGAAGCGTGCAGTCGCGCGGAATGTCGCGGTCGAAGCCTCCGCGGCCTAAGCCGCTACGGGAGGCAGGATCGCGGCGTGCGGGTGGCGGATCATCACCGTCATGCCGCCGGCGGAGGCCACCGTCATGTGGCCATCCAACTGCTTGACCAGCGCATCGACGATCACCGTGCCCAGGCCGCCGTGCCTGTCCTGGACGGTCTTTGTGGCCTTGCCGACGCCGTTGTCGGCGACCGTCAAGGTCCAGGCCTCGTCGTCGCTGCCGAAGGTCACCGTGACGCTGGCGTCGTCCTTGAAGACCGGGAACGCGTACTTGACGGCGTTGATCAGGAGTTCGGTGACGATCAGGCCGATGCTGACGGCCTTGTCCGAACCGATCGTGGCGTGGTCGGCGACCACCTTCAGGGCGATCGGCTGGCTGTCGCCGACCATCGAGGCCGCCAGGCTGGCGCACAGCTTGGTCAGATAGGGGCCGACCTCGATCTGGTCGACGCCGCCCGAGGCGTGCAGGTGCGATTGCACCTCGGCCACCGAGATCACCCGCTGATGGGCGTCCTTCAGGTGGAAGCGGATTTCGTCGGACGTGACGGCCCGGGCCTTGAGCATCAGGATGCTGGCGATGATCTGCAGGCTGTTGGCGACCCGGTGCTGCATCTCCTGCAGCAGCACCTCCTTCTGGTTCAGCAGGTCGCGCGTGCGGGCGAGCAGGCTTTCCTTCTCGCGCTCGATCGCCCGTCGCGCCGTGATGTCGGTAAAGGCCAGCAGGATCGTCGAGTTGGCGCTGGTCTCGTAGATCACCTTGCGAGCGTTCAGCAGCATGACCCGCCGGCCCAGGCCGGGGAAGTCGTGATTGACCTCGAAGCCGTTCATGGCCACGCGCTCGGGGATGATGGTCTCCAGCAGCTCGCGCAGGGCGGGGATGTCCCATTGGCCGTCGCCCAGGGCGTAGAGCAGGCGGTCCACGGTGTGCTCGGGTTCGACCTTGAAGGTCTCGTAGAACGAGCGGCTGGCGGCCAGGACCGAGAAGGTGGAATCGAGCACCAGCAACGGCTCATGGATGGTGTCCACGATCGCCTGCGCCAGTGTCTGTGCGTCTTCAATCCCGGGGATCAGACGCTGCATGGCGAACGGAATCCGATCCTAGACGCAAGATCGCGGACGGCGACGGATGGGCGCCGATAGCGCCACCCTAGGCCTATTTCAGATCGGAGTCCTGAAGCGTCTGAGCGGCGAACGCGTCCTGCCACAGGGCCTGTTGCGCCAGATAACGCCAGGTCTGAGCCATCGACAGCAGTTCCGTCGCGAGACCCGCCGCGCCACACGCCCCGGCCCGTCGCTCCATTTCGCTGGCTCGCGCCAGGCAATCCTTGGCGTCGCGCATGGCCCGATCCTTCAATCCCGTGCATTGCCGCGAGGTATTAATCCGTCGCGGCGCACAAGGCTCCGAGAGGATCAGCGGCCGCCGCCGGTGATTTCCTTGATCAGCGCCTGGACCGGGGCTTTCCCGCCGGCGTTCCACACGGCCTTCAGGTGCGCCAGGGTCTGCTCGGCGGCGCCTTCGAACTTCCAGTCGCAGTCGACGACCTTGCAATTTTCGAACACCGGGGCTTCGCCGCCGGCGAAGGTCAGGCGGCAGTCGCGGAACTCGCAGTCGGAGAAGTGCTCGCCGTCCAAAGACACGGTTTCGTGGTTGAAGCTCGTCGAGCTGGGCATGCGCCGTCTTTCACTGATCGTCGGTTGGGGGTTTGGGTGGCGCGGCGTCTTCGGCCGCCTGCTTGGCGGCGGCCTTTTCAGCGGCTTTCTGCGCGGCCTTTTGGGCCTTCAGGCGCTCGCGTTCCTGGCGTTCGAAGGAATAGTTCGGGGTGCGCGCCATGACGATCTCCTGGCCGCGGGACGCGGCGAAAAGGAGCCCTAGCGCGGTTCGGGGCCGACTTACAGCCGTCATCCTCGCCAAAAGGGCGAGAATGACGGCCGCAGCCGCGAAGAATGGCTATTTTACGCTGGCGCAGAAACGCTGGATGCGCGCGCAGGCGTCTTCCAGCACGTCGTTGGCCGTGGCGTAGCTGATGCGGAAGAACGGCGACAGGCCGAACGCCGCGCCGTGGACCACGGCCACGCCCTCGGCCTCCAGCAGTTCGCCGGCGAAATCCTCGTCGGTCTCGATGACCTTGCCTGACGGCGCGGTCTTGCCGATCAGGCCGGCGCAGGAGGGATAGACGTAGAACGCGCCTTCCGGCGTCGGGCAGTGCAGGCCGGTCGCCTGGTTCAGCATCGACACGACCAGGTCTCGACGCTCCTGGAACAGCTTGGCGTTCGGCTTGATGAAGTCCTGCGGGCCGTTCAGGGCCTCCAGCGCCGCCCACTGCGAGATCGAGCAGGGGTTGGAGGTCGTCTGGCTGATCATCTTGCCCATGGCCTTGATCAGCGCTTCGGGCCCGCCGGCGTAGCCGATGCGCCAGCCGGTCATCGAATAGCCCTTGGAGACGCCGTTCATCGTCAGGGTGCGGTCGTAGAGCCTGGGCTCGACCTGGGCGATGGTGGTGAACTCGAAGTCGTCGAACACCAGGTGCTCGTACATGTCGTCGGTCAGCACCCAGACCTGCGGATGGCGCAGCAGGACGTCGGCGATGGCCCGCAGTTCGGCGCGGGTATAGGCGCCGCCCGACGGGTTGGACGGGCTGTTGATGATCAGCCACTTGGTCTTCGGCGTGATCGCCGCTTCCAGGGCTTCCGGCGTGATCTTGAAGCCGCTCTGCGCGGTGGTCTCGACCGACACCGGCGTCCCGCCGGCCAGCAGGGTCATGTCGGGATACGACACCCAGTACGGGGCGGGGATGATGACTTCGTCGCCCGGGTTCAGGGTGGCGACCAGGGCGTTGTAGATCACCGGCTTGCCGCCCGGGGCGACGTGGATCTGGGCCGGCTTGTAGTCCAGGCCGTTCTCACGCTTGAACTTGGCGCAGATGGCGGCCTTGAGCTCGGGCATGCCGTCGGGGTCGGTGTATTTGGTCTTGCCGGCCTTGATGGCGGCGATGGCGGCGTCCTTGATGTTGTCGGGGGTGTCGAAGTCCGGTTCGCCGGCGGAGAGGGCGATCACGTCCCGGCCAGCCGCTTTCAGGGCGCGCGCCTTGGCGCTGATCGCGATGGTGGCGGACGGGGCGATGCGCCGCAGGGCGGCGGACTCGAGCGACATGGTTCAGGACTCCCCTGGGAGGACGTGGACTCGAAGGCCCGGTTTCAGGATTGCGGCGGTGTTTACGCCCGCGCTTGCCCCGGTGCAACGCAACAAAGACCGCGTCGCGCGGGGTTCTTGCGTCGATGCGGGTCGCACGGTACCGCTATCACCATCGAGACGAGAGGCCGGACCGCACGACGGACGGCCCCGGGAGGGAACGACCACATCGGCCGCCGACGGCGGCTGACCGACGCAACAGCGTCTCTAGAGGGGGAACCATGACCAAGACCGCTATCCTGGCCGCTGTGGCCGCGCTGAGCCTGCCCATCGCCGCGCCGGTGACGGCCAAGGCCGCCGAGCCGGCCGCCCAGGGCATCATGAAGTATGCGATCAACAAGCCGTCCACGGCCTGGAACGTCTACGGACCAGGCCAGACCAATGCGCCGGTCAAGGACAAGGCGGTGATCGGTGGCGCGGGCGTCCGCATCCAGGTCACCACGCCGACGCCCGACAGGCCGTGGGAAAACAGCGCCGGCCAGGGCGTGGACGGCAAGATCGCCAAGGGCGACGTCATCACCATCGCCTTCTGGGCCAAGGCCGAGCCGATCGACGGCGGGCCGGCCACGGCGAACCTCAGCTCCGTGGGCGTCCAGCAGACGGCCGCGCCGTGGGGCGGCATCGTCGGCGGCAGCGTCGCGGTGACGAGCGGCGAGTGGAAGCTCTACACCGTCAGCGGGCGGGCCAGCATGGACGCCGAGAAGGGCGCGGCGGGCGTCGGCGTGCACCTGGGCAGCGCCAAGCAGACGGTGGTGCTGGGACCGCTGTTCGTGCTGGATTTCGGCCCGAACTACGATCCATCGATGGCGAAGTAGAACGGCTCAGCCGGTCTCGCGCATGTGGTTCACGAACGCCACGATGTGCTTGCCCAGATAGGCCAGGGTCTTCTCGTCGATCACCTGGCCGTTCTCGATCTTGGTGTGGGCCTGGCCGACCAGCATCTCGCTCAGCGGCCAGTATTCGGCCGAGACCTTGCGCAGCGACTGGCGCAGGGCGTCCTGGGCGCGCACCGTCCCGGTGACGCCCGGCGAGGCGCCGACGATGCAGGCGGTCTTGCCCTGCAGGGCCGAGGGGGTGCCGCGCGAGGCCCAGTCGATGGCGTTCTTCAGCACGCCGGTGACCCCGCCATTGTATTCGGGGCAGGCCAGCAGCAGGGCGTCGGCGCCGCGAACAGCGTCCTTCCAGGCCGTGACCGGCTCCGGGTCGCCCTGGTCCTCGACGTCCTGGTTGAACAGCGGCAGGTCGTGCAGGCCGAAGATCTCGATCGTCACGCCCTCGGGCGCGCACTCCTGGGCGGCGCGCAGCAGGGCGGTGTTGAACGAGGCGGCCCGCAGGCTGCCGGAGACGCCGAGAAGTTTCATGGGTGGAGGCTCCGCCGCTGGAGCGGGGGAACCTAGTCGGCGTCGGGGTTTCGGGAAAGCCGGATCAGGCGGAGAGGGCGGTCTTCATCGGCGTGTCGCCCAAGCCGCCGCCCAAGCCGCCGCCAAGCCTGGCCTCGAGGTGAGCCCACAGGCGCTCCACGTCGCGGGCCGCCGGTCCGCCCGGCTCGAGCTCGGCCACGCAGAGCCCCTGCGCCATCGCCTTCTGGAAGGTCTCGCGCGAGCGCAGGCCGTGCGGGGCAAGCGGCAGGCCGCAGAACCGCAGGGCCTCCATGATTTCCGGGAAGGCCACCGGGGCGACGTCCGACCGGTTGGTGTGGGCCTGGTTCAGCACCACCATGCCGCCCTTGCCCAGGCGACGGACGGCTTCGGCCGTGCGGACGATCGGGGCCAGGTCGAGGAACGAGGGCCGCCCCGCCACCAGGCAGAGATCGGCGACGTTCACCGCCTGGGCGACATCGGCCTCGGGCGCGGCCGGGGTGTCGATGAACAGGTAGTCGACGCCGTCCCGCATCGCGTTGGACTGGGTCAGGAACAGCTTGCCGGCGGTAATGCCGGCCAGGACGGGCCCCGGCTCGCTACGGACCCGCAGGGCGTCCGTAGCGGATCGCTGCGTGTCGATGTCGGCCAGCAGCACCTTGTGGCCCCGCAGGAAGGCCATCAGCGCCAGGTTCACGGCCAGGGTCGTCTTGCCCGACCCGCCCTTCCGGGAAAGCACAGTAATTGTCTTCACGACGTGCACTCTTCGCCCAGACCGAGCGGCCGGTTCCCGCAGCCGCGAGGTTCCCCAAGGTGGGTCACTGTTATGGCCAAGGTATGAACAGAACTTCAACCTGCGGACTATTTGACGCCGAGATCAAAATTCGCGCGAAGTCGTTGCCTTGCCGGGGAAAAACGTCGCTCAGCCGGCGCGGACGTCGCATCCGTGGCCGTCCAGGGCCAGCAGGGCGGCCACGTGGCTCCACAGGCGGTCGACCTCCCGGGCGGCGGGGGCCTGGGCGTCCCATTCGCCGACCGACAGGCCCCGGGCGATCGCCTGCTGGTAGATGGTTCGCGAGCGCAGGCCGACCGGCGCGATCGGCAGGCCGCAGAAACGCAACGCCTCGACCGCCTGCTGCACGCTGGCGGGCTCGAACCCGCCGCGCTTGGACGGCGCCTGGTTCAGAACGATCAGTCCCGCCTTGCCCAGTCGCCGGACCATCTCGGCCGAACGCGCCACCGAGGCGATGTCCAGGAAGGTGGGGCGGCAGACCAGCACGCACAGGTCGGCGGAATTGACCGCCACGGCCACGTCGGCGTCCGGCGCGGCGGGCGTGTCGATCAGCATGACGTCATAGGCGTCGTGCAGGGCTTGCGAGCGGGCCTGGAACAGCTTGCCCGCGTTGATCTCAGCCAGGGCGGGGCCGGGCGCGGCGCGGGCCCGCAGGGCGTCGGAGGCCGAGCGCTGCGGATCGATGTCGGCCAGCAGCACCTTCCAGCCCGCCAGATGGGCGGTGAGGCTCAGGTTGACGGCCAGAGTCGTCTTGCCGGCCCCGCCTTTGCGGGAAATCAAAGCCAGGGTCTTCACGTCCGACGCTCTCCCAACACCCCCGGTCCGTAACCGAAGGCCTGTGGATAACTTAGCCGCCCGTTACGACGGGTTCGCAACTGAAATGTCGTGTTTGGGGAATCTTAACCACGGTCCGCCTCCGGGGGGAGGTAAGCTTGACCACAAAATGAGCGACCGCTGGACGATAGGGGGCGACACCGCGCTTGACCGCGCCGGGGCCATGGGCGAGGCAGGCGGATGCTTCGTCGCCTGATCGACTTCTTCACCAACATGGACGCCAAGGCCTGGCGAACGGTCGCGGTGTCGTTCGTGCTGTTCGGCGGGGTAGGCGTGGTGTTCCTGTTCGGGGCCCAGCTTCTGGGCCTGAACGGCGAGGTGACGGTCGAGCAGTGGCTGAGCGCCGCCCACGGGCCCTGGGCCCTGCCGGTCGCGGTCAGCGCCTTCGCGGTCCTGGCCTTCATCGGCGTGCCGCAGTTCGTGCTGATCGCCGCGGCGGTGGTCGCCTTCGGACCCTGGACCGGCTTCGCCTACAGCTGGATCGGCACCCTGGTTTCGTCCCTGGTCGGCTTCTGGCTGGGGCGGACCTTCGGGGGACGGCTGCTGCAGGACCTGGCCGGCGACGGCGTGGCCAAGTTCATGAGGCTGATCGGCAGGAACGGTTTCCTGGCCAGCCTGATCGTCCGGCTGGTGCCCTCCGCGCCGTTCATCGTCGTCAACATGGCGGCCGGCGTCACGCCGATGAAGGTTCTCGACTTCGCGGCCGGCACCGCCATCGGCATCATTCCGAAGATCGCCCTGACCGCCTTCGCCGGCAATTCCATCGTCCAGGTGCTGAAGGGCGGCGGCCAGCGGCACATCGTCATGCTGGTGGTGGCGGTGGCGGTCTGGATCGTCGCCGGCCTGGTCGCCCGCGCCTGGCTCAAGAAGCGCGAGACGGCGGAGTAGGCGGGGCGGTTCGCCTCGCTTGAGAAGGCCTTGCGGGTCGTTTGACGCGCCGATCTCCCGTTCCTCGCACGCCTCCTCTCAACCGCGAGATGTTTTTGGTCGAAAGTTGCTTGTCGTGCGGCCAATTGCGCGATCAGCGCAAAATGCTTGCTGGCTTTTGGCCCGCTGTGTAGAAAGCAACTCATGAACGTCGCGCGCCAACTGCTTTCGCTTCGGCTTACCAACCCCTGGGCGCTCTAGGGGCCGCGCTTCGTCGTGGCCGGGCGCGCAGGGGATGACTGAACCCGCCGCCCCGAGGTCAGAACTGGCCCCACGCAGACACCTTCCGACGAGTAGATCCCATGAGCTCCGTATCGCCCGCCGCTTTTGAGAAGCGCGACAACGTCGTCATTTTCGACACCACCATGCGCGACGGCGAACAGTCGCCTGGCGCGTCGATGTCGCACGACGAAAAGCTGGAACTGGCCAAGATCCTCGAGGAGATGGGGGTCGACGTCATCGAGGCCGGCTTCCCCATCGCCTCGAACGGCGACTTCGAGGCGGTCCGCGAGATCGCCAAGATCGTCAAGAACAGCACCATCGCCGGCCTGTGCCGCGCGCACCAGGTCGACATCGATCGATGCGCGGAGGCCCTGAAGGGCACGCAGCGCGGCCGCATCCACGTGGTCATCGCCACCAGCGACCTGCACATGAAGCACAAGCTGCAGATGGAGCCGGACGCCGTCATCGACGTGATCGCCCGCTCGGTCGGCCACGCCCGCAACCTGCGCGACGACGTCGAGTGGTCGGCTGAGGACGCCACCCGCAGTGACCGCCAGTTCCTGCGCCGCGCCATCGAGACGGCCATCAAGGCCGGCGCCACGACCATCAACCTGCCCGACACGGTGGGCTACACCTATCCGTCCGAGTACGCCGACCTGTTCAGCTGGATGACCCAGAACGTCGAGGGCGCCGACAAGGTGATCTTCTCGACCCACTGCCATAACGACCTGGGCCTGGCCGTGGCCAACAGCCTGGCCGGCGTGCAGGGCGGGGCGCGCCAGATCGAGTGCGCGATCAACGGCCTGGGCGAGCGGGCCGGCAACGCGGCGCTGGAAGAGGTCGTGATGGCCCTCAAGGTACGCGGCGACAAGCTGCCCTACGAGACCAAGATCGACACCACACACATCACCCGCGCCAGCCGCTACGTCTCGGCCATCACCGGCTTCCCGGTGCAGTACAACAAGGCCATCGTCGGCAAGAACGCCTTCGCGCACGAAAGCGGCATCCACCAGGACGGGATGCTGAAGAACCGCGAGACCTACGAGATCATGACCCCGGAATCGGTCGGCCAGGCGCCGTCCAGCCTGGTCATGGGCAAGCACTCGGGCAGTCACGCCTTCCGCGCCAAGCTGAAGGACCTGGGCTACGAGCTGGGCCAGAACGCCCTGAAGGAGGCCTTCGGGCGCTTCAAGGATCTGGCCGACCGCAAGAAGCACGTCTATGACGACGACATCATCGCCCTGGTCGACGACGCCCTGGCGCGCGGCTCGGAACGCATCCGCGTCCAGCGCCTGCGCGTGGTGGCCGGCACCGACGGCCAGTCGGCCGAGCTGACCCTGGAAGTCGACGGCGAGGTGAAGACCTCCGAGGCCTCGGGCGACGGTCCGGTGGACGCCGTCTTCAACGCCATCCAGCAGATCGTGCCGCACAACGCCGCCCTGCGCCTGTTCCAGGTGCACGCGGTGACCGAGGGCACCGACGCCCAGGCCCAGGTCTCGGTCCGCCTCGAGGAGGACGGTCGCATCGCCACCGGCCAGGCCGCCGACACCGACACCCTGACCGCCTCGGCCAAGGCCTATGTGAACGCCCTGAACAACCTCATGGCGCGCAAGGAAAAGAGCCGGCCGGAAGCGGCGATCGCCAGCGGCTTCTAGCCGCTAGGCGGCCGCCCGCTCGGTGAGCGGCCGCGTCGCCAGCAACTCGGCCGACAGGTGCGCCTGGGGTTCGACCTCCAGGCCCAGCGCCCGCAGATCCTCGCACAGCGCCCGGCGCGGTTCCTGGTCCAGGAACGCGCCGGCGTCGATGACCATCGCCCCGCCCGGGCGGAGCATGTTCAGTGTCGAGGCCGCCGCGGCCCGGGCGTCGGCCTCGGTCGAGCAGCCGACGACCAGCAGCACGTCGCTCTGCTCGTCGGCCGCGCGGCAGGTGGCCCGGCGGGCGGCCTCCACCCGGTCGTAGCCGCGTCGCCACAGCACGCTCATCGCCTCGCCCGCCTCCGGCCCGGTCACCGCCACGAAACACAGCGGGGTGGCCTGGGCGAGGGCGAGCATGCGCCCGAGGGTGTGTTGGATCCCGTCGGTCGGAACGCCGAGCAGGAACTGCGCGGCCTGACGGAACGGATGGGACGACATGGTCGAAACCTCGTGCTGGCCGGATCCCGTCACCGGACGGGCCGACGGCCAGGGTGTGCGCCCAAGCGGCCTAAGGCCTCCATTCGGAAAATCGCCGCCCGCATAAGGTCGGCATAAGGAACAGCCGATGTTCGACGACAACACGATGGCCGCGCCGCCCAGCTGGCGCCAGATCGACAGTCGCGCCCGCGCGCTGGGCTTCGACATGTCCTCCGAGCCCGACACCGGGGCCATGCTGCGCCTCCTGGCGGCGTCGAAGCCGGGCGGCAGGCTGCTGGAGCTGGGAACCGGCGCCGGCCTGGCGACCGCCTGGCTGTTGGCCGGGATGGGGCAGGGGGCGTCGCTGCTTTCGATCGACAGCGATCCGGCGATCCAGGCGGTGGCGCGCGAGGCGTTGAGCGACGACCCGCGGGTGACCTTCACGATCGGCGACGGACTGGACTATGTCCGATCCCAGCCGCCGGCCGCGTTCGACCTGATCTTCGCCGACGCCTGGCCCGGCAAGTACGAGGCGCTGGACGAGACCCTGGCGCTGCTGGCGCCCGGCGGGCTCTATGTCGTCGACGACATGTCGCCCCAGCCCAACTGGCCGCCAGGCCACCAGCCCCGCGTCGACGCCCTGACGGCGCGTCTGAAGTCCCATCCCGACCTGGCGACCGTGGCCCTGGACTGGGCGTCGGGGCTGGTCATCGCGGCGAGGCGGTCATGATCTGGATTCCGATCACCATCGCCGCCTCCTTCGCCCAGGTGGCCCGCAACGCCGCCCAGCGTTCGGTCATGGGCGACACCGGCCCCTGGGGCGCGACGCTGGTGCGCTTCCTGTTCGGGCTGCCGTTCACCGCGGCGTTCGTCGCCGTCGCCTTCGCCCTGGCCCGGGGCGAGCACCCGCACGCGACCCCGGCCTTCTGGGCCGCCGCCCTGCTGGGCGGAGCCAGCCAGATCGCCGCCACGGCCGCCCTGCTGGTGGCCATGCGCCGGGCCGGGTTCGCCGTGGCCACGGCCGTGCAGCAGAGCTCGATCCCGCTGGCCGCCCTGCTGGGTCTGCTGGTCTACGGCGAGCAGCTGAGCGCCGTCGGCTGGACCGGGGTCGCCCTGGCCAGCGTCGCCCTGCTGGTGGTGACCTGGCCGCGCGCCGGGGCGTCGGGGGAGAAGCCGGTCAGCGGCGCCGCCTACGCCCTGCTGTCGGGCCTGGCGTTCGGCTTCTGCCTGAACGCCTTTCGCCAGGCCGGCCATGCCCTGGAGCCGGCCCATCCGATCTTCGCCGCGGTGGTCACGCTGATGACCGTCCAGATCGTCCAGACCCTGGCCCTGACCCTGTTCCTGACGATCGGCGACCGCGGCGCCCTGGTCGCCGTGGCCAAGGCCTGGCGGCCATCGCTGGGCGCGGGGTTCTGGGGGGCCGCCGCTTCGGCTGGCTGGTTCATCGCCCTGGCCCTGGCGCCGGCGGGCCAGGTGAGGGCGGTCGGGGTGATCGAGGCGCCCATCGCCGCCATCGCCGGACGCCGTCTGTTCGCGGAAAGGCTGACCGCCATCCAGATGATCTTCGGCCTGATCGCGGCGGCCGGGGTGGCCATGGCGGCGCTCGGCTAGAAAACGCCATGTTTCTGGGATGAAACCCCCCGCGCCGCCGTTCTGCGAAATCAGGTGAGCCAGGGTCTGCAATAGACCTTGAATTCAACGCTTTCGCAGGGCAAACGGGCTTCGTCGGCAGCTTTGTGGCAGTCAGACGACGGCGCGGCAGGGGCCAGCGCTCCCGTCGTGCGGCAGGCGCTCGTCAAAGGGACAAAACCCGCATTTCGCGGGAATCATGTTGTCCTCGTTTGGAATTGAAGTAGGAGCCATCTTTCCCCTTCGCCTTCGTCGGTTCGTCGACGCAAACGGCTCCGTTTCGCCTACCCGCCACCTTCTCCTTTCAACGACCCAGCCGCCTTCGCCCCCCTATCCCTCAGTCAGGGCTTTCAATGTTTTCTTCCCTCTTCGGCGTCATCTCCAACGACATCGCCATCGACCTGGGCACCGCCAACACCCTGATCTACCAGAAGGGCAAGGGCATCGTGCTGAACGAGCCGTCGGTGGTCGCGTTGCGCAATGTGGGCGGCCGCAAGATCGTCCACGCGGTGGGGATCGAGGCCAAGCAGATGCTGGGGCGCACGCCGGGCCATATGGAAGCCATCCGCCCGATGCGCGACGGGGTCATCGCCGACTTCGAAGTCGCCGAGGAGATGATCAAGTACTTCATCCGCAAGGTTCACAACCGCAAGGGTTTCGTGAACCCGAAGGTGATCGTCTGCGTGCCGTCGGGCGCCACCGCCGTGGAACGCCGCGCCATCAACGACAGCTGCCTGAACGCCGGCGCCCGCCGCGTCGGCCTGATCGACGAGCCGATGGCCGCCGCGATCGGCGCCGGCCTGCCGATCCACGAACCGACCGGCTCGATGGTGGTCGACATCGGCGGCGGCACCACCGAGGTGGCCGTGCTGTCGCTGTCGGGCATCGTCTATTCGCGCAGCGTCCGCGTCGGCGGCGACAAGATGGACGAGGCGATCATCAGCTACATGCGTCGCCACCATAACCTGCTGATCGGCGAGACGACCGCCGAGCGCATCAAGAAGGAAATCGGCACCGCCCGCGCGCCGGCCGACGGCGAAGGCCTGTCGATCGACGTCAAGGGCCGCGACCTGATGCAGGGCGTGCCGCGCGAAGTCCGCATCAGCGAGAAGCAGGCCGCCGACGCCCTGGCCGAGCCGGTCGGGCAGATCGTCGAGGCCGTGAAGGTGGCCCTGGAAGCCACCCCGCCGGAACTGGCCAGCGACATCGCCGACAAGGGCATCATGCTGACCGGCGG